>Ga0247831_1001303_pt1 | contig 48086 bp, 53 predicted proteins | sample LaCruzMarch2015__9_FD_192406 | JGI IMG/M metagenome (GOLD analysis project Ga0247831, IMG submission 192406) | Freshwater microbial communities from meromictic Lake La Cruz, Castile-La Mancha, Spain - LaCruzMarch2015_1m | ecosystem: Environmental > Aquatic > Freshwater > Lake | place: Spain...
ACCACCAAACTTAGCCGACAAAATCGTCGTGATCGCCGCCGTCAGCGTCGTCTTGCCATGGTCAACATGGCCAATCGTGCCCACGTTCACGTGCGGTTTGGTCCGCTCAAACTTGCCTTTTGCCATTCTTCGACTCCGAAAAAAAACCCACAACAAAAAACCTAAACTCTGGTGCCCTTGGCGGGAATCGGACCCGCGACCTCTCCCTTACCAAGGGAGTGCTCTACCACTGAGCCACAAGGGCGAAAAACGCTTCGCCATCACACCGAAACCGCATGGAGCGGGAGACGGGAATCGAACCCGTGTCATTAGCTTGGAAGGCTAAGGTTCTACCATTGAACTACTCCCGCATCGTTGACCCAAAGGCCTGCGCCGTTGGGGGTTCTTCGCAGTTGCAGCCCACTCAAAGCACTGGTGGAGGAGGCTGGATTCGAACCAGCGTAGGCGTAAGCCAACAGATTTACAGTCTGCCCCCTTTAGCCACTCGGGCACCCCTCCGGCGAGCCAAATAATATAGCACAGCTTTGCCCTGCGGCGGCTTTTAAAGCCTGAAAATTCACCAAAAGCCTTGAAAAATCAAGCCTCGAGCGACCAATCCACAGACAAACCATGATCAGCCAGCCAGGCTTGGGCGGCGGAAAAGTGGCCGCACCCCATGAAAGGCCACGGACCGCGCAAAGCCGACAGCGGCGAAGGATGGTTGGCCGCCAGCAGCAGGCATGGCCCTGCAGCGGATTGGCGAATCATGGCCGACTTGGCTTGGGCATGGGCGCCCCAAAGCATGAAGACACAGGGCTGGGGCCGAGCCGCTACTGCCTGCATCAGGCTGTCGGTGAGCTTGTCCCAACCACATTTGGCATGCGAACCGGCCCGCCCCTCCTCAACCGTCAATGCGGTGTTGAGCAGCAACACCCCTTGGGCTGCCCAAGGCAGCAAAGAGCCAGACAAGGGTGACTGCAAACCCAGGTCATTTAAGCGCTCTTTGAATATATTGCGCAAAGATGGAGGCCATTTAACGCCAGTTTGCACAGAAAAGGCCAGCCCTTCTGCCTGCCCAAAACCATGGTATGGGTCTTGCCCTAAGATCAGTACCCGGACATCGGACAAAGCGGTCAAGCGCAAAGCCCGCAATGGCTCAGGCGGGAATACGCGGGCATTCGCAGCCAATCTGGCTTCGAGGAAGTCCGAAAGCGAGCGGCCGCTATCGCTTGCCCAAAATACCTCAAGCTTGTCCTGCCATGAAGCATGGACCACGGCGCGGGCCAAATGGCCGGGCTGCAGACAGGTCTCAGTCAGCAAACAATTCAGCCAATGCCTCGCCGGGCTCAGGAGCGCGCATGAAGGCCTCGCCGACCAAGAAGGCATTGACCCCTGCTTGGCGCAGGCGCAACACATCCCCGCGGGTGCCGATACCGCTTTCGGTGATCAGCAAACGCTCGGGAGGCAAGTCAGCCATGAGCGTCAAAGTGGTGTCCAAAGACACCTCGAAGCTGCGCAGGTTGCGGTTGTTCACCCCCAACAAAGGGGTTTTCAACTTCAAGGCCCGCTCGAGCTCGACCCGGTCGTGCACCTCGACCAACACCGCCATGTCCAAGCTGTGAGCAGCGGCCTCGAATTCGGCCATTTGGGCGTCGTCCAAACAAGCGGCGATCAAGAGCACGCAGTCCGCGCCCATGGCGCGTGACTCGAAGATTTGATAGATGTCGACCATGAAGTCTTTGCGCAACACCGGCAGGTCGCAGGAGGCCCGGGCTTGCTTGAGGAAATCGGTGCTGCCTTGGAAGTAGGGTTGGTCGGTCAGCACCGACAAGCAGGCCGCGCTGACCTTGCCGTCACCCCAGGCATAGCTTTGGGCGATGTCGGCAGGAATGAAGTCTTCGCGCAACAAGCCCTTGGAGGGGCTGGCTTTTTTGACTTCTGCAATGACAGCGGCTTGCCCGGCCGCGATTTTGCGACGCAACGCTGCCTCAAACCCGCGGGTCAGAACCCGGCTTTGGGCATCTGCCCGCACCACTTCCAGGGGCATTTTTTGCGCACGCTGTGCCACCTCTTCGTGTTTGCTTTTGACGATTTGCTGCAGGATGTCGCTCACGGATAGGCCTTTGTCTGTGTCACGCCTGGGCGTGTTGGGCGGAAAAAGCGATCAATTGTGCCAACTTGGCTTTGGCCAGCCCTTGGGCCAGGGCTTGCTGGGCCATGCTCAAACCCACAGCCATGGTCGGCGCCAGATTGGCAGCGTACAAAGCCACGCCTGCATTGAGCGCCACGATGTCCCGGGCCGGCCCAGGTTGGTTGTCGAGCACGCTGCGCACGGTGTCACGTGACTGCGCAGGCGTGTCGACCCGCAAAGCGCGGTGGCCAGCCATGGTCAGGCCAAAGTCTTCCGGATGGATTTCATACTCGGTGATTTCGCCGTTTTTCAATTCGCCCACCAAAGTGGCCGCACCCAGGCTGACCTCGTCCATGCCATCGCGGCCATAAACCACCAAGGCGTGCTGCGCGCCCAAGCGCTGCAAAGCGCGGATTTGGATACCGACCAAATCAGGGTGGAACACACCCATCAACATATTCGGCGCATCAGCCGGGTTGGTCAGTGGCCCCAGGATGTTGAACAAGGTGCGGACGCCCAGCTCTTTGCGCACCGGTGCCACGTTTTTCATGGCCGGGTGGTGGTTGGGCGCGAACATGAAGCCAATGCCTACCTCGGCAATGCTTTGGGCGATGGCCGCTGGGGACAGGTTGATTTGCACGCCCAGGCTTTCCAGCACATCGGCACTGCCACTTTTGCTGCTGACGCTGCGCCCACCATGTTTGCTCACCCGCGCACCCGCCGCCGCCGCCACGAACATGGCACAGGTGGAGATGTTGAAAGTGTTGGACCCATCGCCACCCGTGCCGACGATGTCGACCAAGTGGCTGCGGTCGGCCACTTCCACCTTGGTGGAGAACTCGCGCATGACCTGGGCCGCGGCGGTGATTTCGCCGATGGATTCTTTCTTGACCCGCAAGCCGGTCAGGATGGCCGCGGTCATCAGGGGGGTGAGCTCGCCTTGCATGATCATGCGCATCAAATGCAGCATCTCGTCATGGAAGATTTCACGGTGTTCGATCGTGCGTTGCAAGGCTTCGATGGGCGTGATCTGTGTCATGGTGGCGGGGTTTTCAAAAAATTGTTCAGCAAAGCATGGCCGTGCTCGGTCAGGATCGACTCGGGGTGGAACTGCACACCCTCAATCGGCAAGCTTCGGTGGCGAACACCCATGATTTCACCGTCATCGGTCCAAGCCGTCACTTCCAATTGCGCTGGACAACTGCCGCGCTCGATCGCCAGCGAGTGGTAGCGGTTGACTGTGAACTGCTCGGGCAGCCCCGCGAACACGCCTTGTTGCTGGGTGTGGATCAGGCTGGTTTTGCCGTGCATCAGCTGCTGGGCGCGGATGATGCGCCCGCCAAAGGCCGCGCCAATGCTTTGGTGGCCCAGGCAGACGCCCAGGATGGGCAGCTTGCCAGCGAAATGCCCAATCGCAGCCACCGAAATACCTGCCTCGGCAGGGGAGCAAGGCCCTGGCGAGACCACCAAGTGGCTGGGTTGCAAAGCCTCGATCTCTGCCAAGCTGATCTCGTCGTTGCGGTGCACCAGCACCTCGGCACCCAACTCGCCAAAGTACTGCACCAGGTTGTAGGTGAAGCTGTCGTAGTTGTCGATCATCAGGAGTTTCATTCCAAGCCCTCCTCGACCAGTTCGCTCGCGCGCAGCAAGGCGCGCGCTTTGTGCTCTGTTTCACGCCACTCCATCTCAGGCACCGAGTCGGCCACTACCCCTGCAGCCGCTTGCACGTATAACGTGTCGTCTTTGACGATGCCGGTGCGGATCGCGATCGCCACGTCCATGTCACCCGCAAAACTCAAGTAGCCGCAAGCGCCGCCGTAAATACCGCGCTTGACCGGCTCGAGTTGGTCAATCAGCTCCATGGCGTGCACCTTGGGTGCGCCAGTCAACGTGCCCGCCGGGAAAGTCGCGCGCAACACGTCCATGCTGCTCATACCGTCTTTCAACAGCCCTTCGACATTGCTCACGATATGCATCACATGGCTGTAACGCTCCACCGCAAAGGCTTCCGTGACTTTCACCGAACCGGTTTTGGCGATGCGCCCGATATCGTTGCGGGCCAAGTCGATCAGCATCACATGCTCGGCGCGCTCTTTCGGGTCATTGATCAGTTCTTGCTCAGTGGACAAATCGGCCTCAGGGGTTGCACCGCGGGGTCGGGTACCCGCCAAAGGTCGGATCGTGACCTTGTTGCCCTCTGGGGTGGTCTCCTGACGCACCAAAATCTCGGGCGAGGCGCCCACCACATGGAAGTCACCCATGTGGTAGTAGTACATATACGGGCTGGGGTTCAAGGAGCGCAAGGCGCGGTAGAGCGACAACGGGCTTTCGGTGAAACGTTTTTTGATGCGCTGCCCGACCTGCACCTGCATGAAGTCGCCGGCTTCGATCAGGCCCTTGGCGCGCTCGACCGCGCTGATGTAATCGGCCTTGGCAAACTCCCGCTCGGCCGGTTGGCTTGGCGAGGCCTTGACCACCAGCGCACTCACCGAGTACTTGAGGAGGTCTTTCAATTCGCGCAAACGCATTTTGGCGCGGGTGTAGGCCTCGGGCTTGGCTGGGTCGGCATAAACCATCAAATAAAGCTTGCCCGAGAGGTTGTCAATGACCGCGAGCTCTTCGGTTTGCAACAACAAAATATCCGGGCAGCCCATGGTGTCGGGTGGGCAAGTGTGGGCCAGCTTTTTCTCGATGTGGCGCACCGTGTCGTAACCAAAATAACCCGCCAAGCCACCACAAAAACGCGGCATGCCTGGCCGCAAGGCAACTTTGAAACGTTGCTGGTACTCGGCGATGAAGTCCAGCGGGTTGCCGCGGTGGGCTTCCACCACCACCCCGTCGGTCACCACCTCGGTCTGCGCGGCCTCGCCAAAGCCATTGGCCCGAAGCAAAGTGCGCGCCGGCAAGCCGATGAAGCTGTAGCGGCCAAAACGCTCGCCGCCCACGACCGACTCAAGTAAAAAGCTGTGCCGGCCACCGTCCTGGGTGAAGGCCAGCTTCAGGTAGAGAGACAACGGGGTTTCAAGATCGGCAAAGGCTTCTAGCACCAATGGAATGCGGTTGAAGCCCTGGGACGACAGGCTTTTGAATTCCAATTCAGAGATCACGGGGAGCCTCCAAGCTCGGCCTCACAAGGCCCAAAATATTTGACACATGGCGGCCAACGCGCCAGCGGCGCTTACAACCGCAGTTCGGTGAAGCGGTCGATGAAGCCATCGCAGTCCACACCTCTGATCGGCTCGCCGTGGTTGTAGCCGTAAGTGACCAACACCACCGGGCAGACCGCGGCGCGCGCGGCTTGTGCGTCGTTTTGCGAATCGCCCAACATCAGCGTGTGCGCAGGCAATGTGCCCAGGGCTTTGCAGGTTTCCAGCAGTGGCATCGGATCGGGCTTTTTGCGTGAAAAAGCGTCGCCGCCAAACACATGGCCAAAAAAACTGTCCAATCCTTTGCGGGCCAGCAAATCTTTGGCAAAGGCGGTGGGCTTGTTGGTCAGACAAGCCATGGGCAAGCCCCGGGTTTGAAACGCTTTCAAGCCGTCCAACACGCCTGAGTAAACCTGGGCATGTTGGCCATTCACTCGGCCGTAATGGTGCTGGTAGCGCTGAAACGCCGGTTCGTAATAGGTGTCGACCACCGTGCTGTCGCAGACCAAGCCGCTGGCTTGCACCTCGGGCAGGGCGAGCTGGTGTTGCAAGACGGTGCGTACCAGGTGCTCTGAGCCTTTGCCCACCGCGATATTGACCACCGCCGGAGACACCTTTGGCAGGTCGATGTCAGCCAGCGCCAGGTTGAGTGCGGCTTCGAAATCGGCCATGGTGTCGACCATCGTGCCATCGAGATCGATCATCAGCGCGCGAACAGAAGAGAGTTGCATATTGGGCCTTTGTTGGCGGTTATTCACTTCACCCAGCGGACAAACAGCGGTAGCTTTTTTATCAGGTTGGCAATCAGGCTGCTGCCCGAGTGCACCACCACCGCCCCATCGGGACTGCCCATGTCAGTCGCGGTCCAAAACCAACCGCTGGGGCCTGAGCCAAACCAGGTGGTGTTCAAGGCGAGTTCAAAGCAACTTTTTTCAGCCAGTCCTTCGAGCTCTTTTTGGCTAGGTAAGCGCCAACCGTTGGCCACGGCGGTTTTGCCAGCCAGGTTCCAGTCTTGGGCAATCGGGTCGCCTGCACAGGCGCTGCCATTCCATTGTTGGCCATGCACGCAACGCTGCCAGACCAAGCCGGTTTCCAGGTCTTTGACTTGCGCGCCATTGGCATCCGCCGCTTGGTAGCGGCTGTCCGGACGGGTCAGGGGTTCGTTGGGTATGCAAGCGGCGATGGCTGCATGGCCAGCGACAAAGGTGGCGCACAGGCCAAGGAGAAAGTGGCGTGGGGACATGAGGGCTTTCATTAAAGGGTCAGGCCAAAGCCGCGCGCATCTGGTCGATGACGGCTTTGTAATCGGGTTTGCCAAAAATCGCACTGCCGGCCACAAAGGTGTCGGCCCCGGCATTGGCCACTTGGCGGATGTTGTCGGGCTTGATACCACCGTCGACCTCCAAACGGATGTCGCGGCCGCTGGCCTCGATGCGCTTGCGCGCATGCTCGACCTTGCGCAAAGCCGAGTCGATAAAGCTTTGACCGCCAAACCCAGGGTTGACGCTCATGATCAAAATCAGGTCGATGTCGTCGATCAGCCAATCCAATACGTCCAGAGGCTCGGCTGGGTTGAACACCACGCCGGCCTGACAGCCGGCTGCCTTGATGGCTTGCACGCTGCGGTGGGCATGGGCAGAAGCGTCGGGGTGAAAACTGATCAGGTCGGCACCGGCCTGGGCAAACAAGGCGGCCAGTGCATCCACCGGTTGCACCATCAGGTGCACATCGATCGGCACGGCCACACCGGATGCGGTTTTGGCATGCGGTTTCAAGGCCTGACAGACCATGGGGCCAAAGGTCAGGTTGGGGACATAGTGGTTGTCCATCACGTCAAAGTGAATCCAATCAGCGCCTGCGGCGATGACGTTTTTCACCTCTTCGCCCAGGCGGGCAAAGTCGGCGGACAAAATCGAGGGGGCGATACGGTTGGTTTTGTTCATGGGACATGATTATGGTGTCAGAATGCCTCAGCGTCATTCCAGCAAAACCCTGTCAGACACCAAGCCATGCCCGCCTACCATTTCAGTGTTGAAGTCATCCCCCAATACCAGCCAGAGCAATCCTCGCCAGAAGACGGGATGTATGCCTTTTCCTACAAGGTGTTGATCCGCAACACCGGCAGCACAGCCGCGCAAGTGGTCTCGCGCACCTGGCACATCAACGATGCCAATGGGCTGCACGAGAAAATTCGAGGTTTGGGTGTGGTGGGCCACCAACCACTGTTGCAACCAGGCGAAAGTTTCGAGTACACCAGTGGCACCCGCCTGCGCACACCCACCGGCACCATGCACGGCAGCTATTTTTGCGTGGCGGTCGATGGTGAAAAGTTCGATGTGGACATTCCCATGTTTGTGCTGGATGCCTTGAGCGACAGCGCGCGCCACTTGCACTGAGGCCATGGGCGAATTTGACCTGATCGCGCGCTTTTTCACCCGTCCTGTGCGGCAAGCCGTGTTGGGTGTGGGTGACGACTGTGCCCTGCTGCAGTTGCAACCCGGCATGCAGTTGGCGGTATCCTCGGACATGCTGGTCGATGGTCGCCATTTCCTGAGCACCACCTTGCCTAGCCGGCTGGGCCACAAGGCCTTGGCGGTCAATCTGAGCGACTTGGCCGCTTGTGGCGCAAAACCGCTGGCCTTTACCTTGGCGCTGGCCTTGCCGCAGATCGACGAGGCTTGGCTGCAAGGCTTTTCGCAAGGCCTGTGGGCCTTGGCCGATGCCCATGGCTGCGAGCTGATCGGTGGCGACACCACCTTGGGGCCGCTGAACATTTGCATCACGGTGTTAGGCGAGGTGCCCCCAGGGGACGCGCTGCTGCGACAGCATGCGCAGCTGGGTGACGATATTTACATCAGCGGTTCGGTCGGGGACGCCCGCTTAGCGCTGGAGGTGTTGCGCGGCAACCTGAGCCTGGAAGCCGAGCAATTTGAAGCAGCTCGAATCCGCATGGAACAACCCACGCCCCGCGTGGCGCTCGGTCTAGCGTTGCGCGGTCTTGCCAATGCCGCGATCGACCTCAGCGATGGCTTGGTGGGCGACTTGGGCCATGTGTTGAAACGCTCCAAGCTAGGCGGGGTGCTGACCACCGCATGGGTGGCAGACAGCGCAGCCATCAGCCCAGCCATGCTGTCGCTGCCCATGAACCGCCGCCTTGACTTTGCGCTGGCCGGTGGTGACGATTACGAGCTGCTGTTCACTGCCGCGCCTGACCAGGCGGATGCGGTGCAAGAGGCTGCCAACGACTGCGGCGTGGCGGTCACCTGCATTGGCCGCATCACCCACACACCTGGTTTGCAGGTGCTGGACTTGCAAGGCACGCCCATGTCACGCCGCTTTGCCTCTTTTGACCACTTTGCCCGTTGACATGAGACCCAATCTCCATGCTTACCCCGGCCGTTTCATGTGGTCGCACCCTGCGCACCCTTTTGCCTTGGGCTTTGGTGCTGGCTTGAGCCCGCTGGCCCCGGGCACGGTCGGTACCTTGTGGGCTTGGGCCTCATTCCACTTGCTCAGCCTCTACCTCAACACCGCTGAGTTGGCCTGCGTGGTGGCGGCCGCGATCGTGTTGGGATGGTGGTTTTGCACCGTGACCGCCGAGCACATGCAAGTACACGACCCAAGCGCCATTGTGTGGGACGAAATCGCCGCGTTTTGGCTGGTGCTGTTGGTCTGGATGCCGGCCTCATTCATGGGCCAGTTGGTGGCATTTTTGCTTTTTCGTTTCTTTGACGCTGTCAAGCCGGGGCCTGTGGGATGGGCGGACCGCGCTTTCCACGGCCTGGGTTGGCGCGGTGGCTTTGGCATCATGTTCGATGATTTGGTGGCCGCGTTTTGCACGCTGCTGTGTTTGGCTTTTTGGCAGGCGACTCGATGAACTCCAACCAAGCGCTCTCTGACAGCCGCTCCTCCTCGCTCAGCGACCGAGACAGCTTGTCCACCCTGGCTTCGGCCTTGTTGCAACGCGGCTGGCTGCTGGCCAGCGCCGAGAGCTGCACAGGGGGCATGATCGCGGCAGCTTGCACCGACCTGGCCGGCTCGAGCCAATGGTTCGAGCGCGGCTTTGTCAGTTACAGCAACGAGGCCAAACAAGACATGCTGGGTGTGCCTGCTTCCTTGTTGGCGCAGCATGGCGCGGTCAGCGAAGAGGTTGCCCAAGCCATGGTCTTGGGCGCCTTGAACCACAGCCTGGCGCAAGTGGCGGTGGCGGTCACCGGGATTGCCGGACCAACCGGTGGCAGCAAAACCAAACCGGTGGGCACGGTGTGTTTTGCCTGGGGCATGCCGACCGATGGCGGACCCACGGTTGGCGCAGAAACCGCCTGGATCAAGGTGCAGACCTGTCACTTTGAGGGCGACCGCGCAGCAGTGCGTCTGGCCACCCGGCAACACGCCTTGCAGCAACTGCTGGAGTTGCTCAACCAACACAGCGGTTGATGACTTCACAGCCCGGGTCGGGTCCGAGAGCATTCTTTCACAGCGGGTTCGTCTGACCGCCTGGTGTTGTGTGGCTTTTGGCCACCTCCACCCCCAAACTCGCCAAACGCTTGCTCAGGCGCAGCACTTGTTTGTCTTTGCTGAGCAGCAAGGCCCGGTGGGCCACAGCCAGGTCAATGAACTTTTGGTCGTCTTCGTCTTTGCATACAAAAAGCGCTTTTGGGGCGACATCTTGCAAATGCGCCAGCGTGTCGAAATGCGCCAACACCGCTTGGGCAGTTACACCGTCACGTTCGCGGCGCTGAACAATGTGCGGATAGTCCAGCACCCTCAGCAACTCTTCACGCATGGGTGGTGTGGCCAGCCAGCGCAGCTGACCGGCCTGCAAGGCTTGCCACAAAGGGGGCATGGCCGGGTCTTGGTAAACCCACAGATCCAGCACGATGTTGGTGTCGATCACCACGGAACCGGCTTGGACTGTCATGGTTTGCGGGCCGAGCCTGCCATCAAGTCAAAACGAAACAGCCGGCATTCGATCGGTCCGTTCCACATCGGCACCCGGCGCGATTCCTTCAAGCGCATACGGCTGGGCAATTTCAAATCGGGGGTCAACACCCAGGCGCGCCAACCAGCGTAGTTTTTCTTCCAATGGCTGGCCAGCTGGCTGAAAAACTCTCCGCCATTCTCCACCTGTCCGACCTCGCGCCCACTGCGAGCGATGCTGGCCACACCGGCCACACCAGCGGCTTCGATCCGCTCACCATAGGGCGGGTTGACCAACATGATGCCGGGCAGATCGGTGGGCGGCATGCGCTGCAAAGCGTCGCCGCCACGCAGGTTCAGCGCCTTGGCCACACCCGCGCGTTCGGCGTTGCGCTGGGCGAAATCAACCATTCGAAAGGCCACATCGCTGCCGTGCACCACGGCACGCGGCAGGCATTGCTGGGCCCGTGCCTCGTCTTGCAGTTGCCGCCAGACATGGGCGTCGTGCATGCGCAAATGTTCAAACCCAAAACCGCGCTGCAAACCCGGTGCGATGCGACAAGCGATTTGCGCTGCCTCGATGGCGATGGTGCCGCTGCCGCAGCACGGGTCGTACAAAGACAGGCCTTGCTCGACCCCCGCCACCGAGGGGGCGGCAGGCGGTGTCTCACCCGGGGGTGTGAGCTGCGGCATGCTCCAGCCACTGGCGGCCAACATGGCGGCTGCCAAGGTTTCTTTCAGTGGTGCGTCACCCTTGTCAGTGCGCCAGCCGCGCTTGAACAGAGGGTCGCCACTGGTGTCGAGGTAGATGCTGACGGATTTTTCGCTCAGGTGCAGGTGTACCCGCACATGGGGGTGCTGGGTGTCGACGTCGGGACGCAGGCCTGCTTTCTCGCGGAACCGATCGGCGACCGCGTCCTTGACCCGCAAAGCGGCGAAGTTCAGGCTTTTCAAGGGGCTGTGCTGCGCGGTGAAGTCGACGCGAAACGTTTGCTTGGGCGTGAACCAGATTTCCCAGGCCACAGTGCTGGCAGCGTTGTAAATGTCATCTTCATTCGCATAGGGCTGGTGCGCCAACTGGATCAGCACCCGCATACCCAAACGGCTGTGCAAATTCAACTGCATGGCGGCGCGCCAAGAACCCTGCAACTGCACCCCACCACGCAAGGTTTGCAGGTCTCGCGCCGGCAATCCAGTGATCTGCGCGACCTCGTGGGCCAAAAAAGCTTCTACCCCTGCAGCGCAGGGAACAAACAAGGTCAGGGCGTTCACAGGGCTTTACGCAGGTTGGTGGACGCGATGCGCAAGGCTTCGCGGTACTTGGCAACGGTGCGCCGGGCGCAGTCAATGCCTTGCTCTTTGAGCATGTCCGAGAGTTGGTTGTCCGACAGCGGCTTTTTCGGGTTTTCGCTGGCGATGAGTTGTTTGATCAAGGCGCGCACCGCGGTGCTCGAGGCGTTGTTGCCACTGTCGGTACCCAGCCCGGAGCCAAAGAAAAACTTCAGCTCAAAGGTGCCATAGGGCGTGTGCATGTATTTGGCGGTGGTCACCCGACTGATGGTGGACTCGTGCAGGCCAAGCTCCTCGGCGATTTCGCGCAGCACCATCGGTTTCATGGCCAATTCACCATGGATAAAGAAGCTCTTTTGCCGCTGGGTGATGGCATTGCTCACCCGCAAAATGGTGTCAAAGCGTTGTTGGATGTTTTTGATCATCCAGCGCGCCTCTTGCAAACGCTGCTGCAAGCCAGCGTGGCTGTCGCCCTTGCCACCTTTCAAGGCGTTGGCGTAGATGTCGTTGACCCGCAAGCGCGGCATGACTTCGGGATTGAGCATGGCGCGAAACTGCGGCAGGCCTTGTTTGTCCAAGCCGTGCGGCAACACCAACACATCAGGCACCACCAGGTTGCGCTCGACATCAATGAAGCGCCTGCCTGGCTTGGGTTCGAGCTTGGCAATCAAAGAGATGGCCAACTTGACCAGGGCTTCGCTTTCGCTGACAGCCACAGCCAAGCGTTTGACATCGCGCTTGGCCAGCATCTCCAGCGGTTGCTTGCAGATCGCCAAAGCACAGGCGCGCAACTCGGCGCGTTCTTCGCTATCAGCGGGGATGGCTTGCAATTGCAAGCGCAAACACTCGCCTAGGTCACGCGCTCCGACACCCGTGGGCTCGAAGCTTTGCAATAAACCCAGCGCGACCTGAAAGCGGTGCTCCAGCTCTTCGCATTGCTCCAGGTCCTCACCGGCCAAGCTCTCAGCCAAGGCTTGAAAGCTGTCTTCCAGGTAACCGTCGTCGTTGAGTGACTCGATCAGAAAACGCAGTGCAGCGCGGTCGGTGTCATCCAAGCGCAGCGACAGGGCTTGGCGGTGCAAAAAAGCGGTCAGCGATTCTTGGTTACGCGCCAGTTCTGTCGCTTGCGCTTTATCGTCATCGTTGTTGTTTCGTGCGGGTGCGTCCCCTCCCCACTCGCTGTCGTCCGGTGAAAAATCAACGCTGCCGTCCCCATCCCAACTCTCGGCCACGCCTTGGGCATCCAAGGGCGTAGCGGCTTCGCTGGCGGTCTCGACACGCACCTCGCTGATTCGGTCCATCGGCCCGTCCCAGCTCTCGGGCTCGGCATCCGAGCTGGCGGCCAGGGCGTTCTCCTGCTCCAGGCCAAAGTCTTCGCGTGGTGCGAGGTCTTCCATTTCCTTTTCCAGAAACGGGTTGTCATCCAACATTTGTTCGATTTCTTGGCTCAACTCCAAAGTGGAGAGCTGCAGCAGTCGAATCGATTGTTGCAACTGAGGCGTCAGTGCCAGGTGTTGTGAGACACGCAGTGAGAGGCCTTGCTTCATGGCAACCCCCTCTACATTCGGAAGTTTTCGCCGAGGTACACCCGACGCACCTCAGGGTTGGCCACAATGGATTGGGGCGTGCCCTCGGCCAACACCCGCCCTTCACTGATGATGCTGGCATGGTCACAAATGCCCAAGGTTTCGCGCACGTTGTGGTCGGTGATCAAGACACCAATGCCTTTGCCTTTCAAAAAACCGATGATCCGCTGAATCTCCAAGACCGCAATCGGGTCAATGCCGGCAAAGGGTTCGTCAAGCAAGATGTAACGCGGTTGGGTAGCCAAGGCACGGGCGATCTCCACCCTTCGCCGCTCGCCACCGGACAAAGACAGTGCGGTCGAATCACGCAAATGCTCAATGCGCAACTCCAGCAACAGATCGGTCAAACGCGCCTCGATCACCGGCTTGGCCAGCGGTTTGCCGGCATGGTCTTGTTGCAACTCCAACACCGCGCGCACGTTCTCAGCCACATTGAGCTTGCGAAAAATCGAGGCTTCTTGCGGCAAATAGCTCAAGCCCATTCGGGCCCGGCGGTGAATCGGCAGGTGTTCGGCGGGCATGCCATCGATCGTGATCGTCCCGCCGTCGGCCCGGACCAATCCAACAATCATGTAGAAGGAGGTTGTTTTCCCCGCGCCATTGGGGCCGAGCAAACCGACCACTTCACCCTTACCGACGGAGATACTGACGTCTTGCACCACCTGTCTGCCGGTGTAGGACTTTTGTAAATGCTGCGCCACCAACCGGTCTGACGCAGCCTGGGGCGAGCTCACTTGGCGGCCCCGTCGTTGTTGCGCGGTGTCAACACCGCCCGCACCCGACCGCTGGGGCTGCCTGCGCTGGATGGGGTGCCAGTGAGTTGGCCATCCACCGTGAATTGATCGGTGAGGTTTTCATAAACAATGCGCTGACCCGACATTTGGTCGCTCAAGACCGTGCCTCGGTAGCGGCGAAAGTCTGCGCTTTTGAGCAACACCACTCGGTCAGCCTTGCTGTCGTAGTCGATTTGCTCGCTCTCCCCTTCGATCCACTCGTCAACCGCTTCGCGTTTTTGGCGAAAAAAAGCACGCTGGCCTTTCTCAGCTGTGAGAACGCCGAACTGGTAACCCTCTGGGTCTTGCCTGACTTCAAGGCGGCTGCCACGCAAAGTGATGGTGCCCTTGGTGGCCACCACCCGGCCAATGAACACGCTGATTTGCTTGAGTTCGTCATGGTCCAGCTTGTCCGCTTCGATGTTCATCGGTTTGTTGCGGTCGGCTTGTTCTGCCAGGGCCGGCAAGGGCAAGGCCATCAAGATGGCCATACTGCTGAGAACAATCGAATTTTTCAAGGCACGGAAATTGCTGTAACGAACATGCCCGCATTGTAGGGGTATAAGCTGTGCGGGTATCAGCGGCCTTTGCGGATTTCCGCGGTCAGGAAATCGGTGATTTGCAAGGCGCGCAACATATTGCCAGCCAAAGTGCCATCAACATAATAGCGACCACCGATGCCCAAGGCTGGCACGCCTTCGACCTTGAACTGCTCCTGCAATTTCGCGGCTTGGCGAGCTTTGCCAATGACCGAAAAAGAGTTGTAGAGGTCGGTGAATTGTTTGGCGGGGATGCCGTTTTTTTCAGCCCACACCAGCAAGGCATCGAGTTTGGTCAGGTTTTGACGCTCAACATGGATGGCGGCAAACATCTTGACATGCAGCTCCTCGACCTTTCCCAGGGCCTCGAGCACATAGTAGGCGCGTTGCTGGGGCTCAAATTCGTCACGGAAACGCACAGGCACCCGCTTGAGGGTCACATCCTTGGGCAGTTTTTTGCTCCACTCGCTCAGCGCTGGCTCAAACGTGTTGCAGTGTGGGCAGTTGTACCAAAAGAACTCCAACACCTCGATTTTTCCCTTGTCCACCTCGGTGGGTACCCGGCTCTTCAAAGACAGGTAGTGGATGCCTTCCTTGAAGTCGGGGGTCTGTGCTTGGGCAGATAACAGGGCCAAGGGACTCAATGCGCTCAAGCTGAGGACGGAGAATGTACGGCGTTTCATGGTTTGGTCTTTCTCGATTAACGTTGGACGCGAATCAAAGCTGATTCGAATTTGGTGCTTTTGAGCTTGGTCTGAACCTGCTCGGCTTCGGATTTACTGTCAAAAGGTCCCAAGCGCACCCTGTAAACCATTTTGCCCGCTTGATCGCGCTCCGAAATTTTAGGGTCATAACCGATCAAAGCGAGTTTGGCACGCTGCCCCTCGGCATCTTCAGTCAGGTGAAATGCACCCACTTGGATGAAATACTGAAACTCATCGCCGCGGGCTTTGCTGGCGGCCAAGTCGCCCAACGGGTCTTCGCCCGTGCTTGCAGGCTCAGGCGCAGGGGGTGGCACCACCAATTTGTCAGGGGCTGGCTGGTCTGGTTTTGCCGGCGCATTGGCAGCAGGGTTTTTGCCATACAGCGGTGCGTTCGGGTCCCAATCTTTGTTTTTCTTTTCCTCGGCGGCATCTTGTTCGGCGCTGCGGCTCAAGCCTTTGTCCAAGAACGGAATCGGAACCTTGGTGACGTATATCGCCACCACCAAAGCCAAGCTCAGTCCGACCACCAGGCCCAAAATAAAACCGACAAATGTGTTGCCGCGCTGCGCGCCAAAGCCTGCCATGCTTATTCCTTTACATACTCTGCGGAGCCGACACGCCCAAGACCGCCAAACCGTTACGCAACACCTGGGCGGTGGCTGCGATCAAGGCCACCCGGGCCTCTTTCACCGCATGTTCGTCCACCAGAATGCGTTCCGCATCGTAATAGCTGTGGTAGGTGGCCGCCAGGTCACGCAGGTAAAAAGTCACGTCATGTGGGGCCAAGTCGTGGCAAGCCTGGGTCAGCATCTGAGGAAATTTAGCCAGTTGCAGCATCAGGCTTTGCGCGGCAGGGCTGTCCAGGGGCGTGAGGTCGATCGCGTTCAGGGTGTCCAAGGTCTGCCCACTTTGGTCCTGCCAAGTTTTCAAGATGGAGCAAATCCGAGCGTGGGCGTACTGCACATAGTAGACCGGGTTTTCATTGTTTTTGGCCAAGGCCAAATCCACATCGAACACATACTCGGTGTCGGGCTTGCGACTGAGCAGGAAAAACCGCACTGCGTCCTTGCTGGTCCACTCGATCAGGTCACGCAAGGTCACATAACTGCCCGCGCGCTTGGAGATCTTCACCTCCTCGCCGCCACGCATCACCCGCACCATGGTGTGCAACACATAGTCGGGGTAGCCTGGCGGGATATGCAGTCCTTGCTGCTGCGAAGCCGCTTGCAGACCGGCGCGGACACGGGTGATCGTGCCATGGTGGTCGCTGCCTTGGATATTGATCACCTTGGTGAAACCACGTTCCCACTTGGCCAGGTGGTAGGCCACGTCTGGGACGAAATAGGTGTAGCTGCCATCGGACTTGCGCATCACCCGGTCTTTGTCGTCGCCGAAATCGGTCGAGCGCAACCACAGTGCGCTGTCGCTTTCATAGGTGTGCCCAGAGGCTTGCAAGCAGGCCACCGTGCGCTCGACGCGGCCATCGGTGTAGAGGCTGGACTCTAAATAGTAATGGTCGAAACTGACCGCGAAGGCTTGCAAATCCAGGTCTTGCTCGTGACGCAAATAAGCCACTGCAAACTCACGGATGTTGGCTATGTCGTCGACTTGCCCATTGGCCGTGAAGGCGCGGTCATCGGCTTGCACGGTTTTTTGCGCTTGGAAATCGTCGGCGATGTCTTGGATGTAGTCGCCGTTGTAGGCGTTCTCAGGCCATGCGGCGTCACCAGGCTTCAGGCCTTTCGCACGGCATTGGGTCGACGTGGCCAGTGTTTGGATTTGCACGCCCGCGTCGTTGTAATAGAACTCGCGGTGCACCGACCAGCCTTGGGTGTCAAACAAATTGCAGATGGCGTCGCCCAAAGCGGCTTGGCGACCATGGCCGACATGCAGTGGGCCGGTCGGGTTGGCAGAGACAAACTCCACCAACAAACGCTGCCCGTTGGCGGCTTGTCGGCCGAACTGCGCACCGGCTTGCAGCACCTCACGCAGCACCTGTTGCTTGGCTTGGGGCTTCAAGCGCAGGTTCAAAAAGCCTGGCCCGGCAATGTCCACGCCCGCCAACCAGCGCTGGCCAGCGGGCGAGGCAAGCAACAAGCTTTGCAGGTTTTCGGCCACTTCGCGCGGCTTGCGCTGCAAAGGTTTGGCCAGTTGCATGGCGGCCGTGACCGCCCAGTCGCCATGGGCTGCCACCTTGGGTGTTTCAAACTGGGCTTTGCTGGCACTGCCCGGGGACACGGTGTCGAGCGCCAACGCCAGCGCAGCTTGCATTTCCTGGTGAACAAGTTGCATGGTCAGAAGCGGTAGCTGGCCCCGATGTTGATCGCATTGGTGATCAGGTTGGTTTTCAAGCGGCCACCGTCAACCCGGACATCGAGCTTGAGGTAGTGAAACTGGAATTCCGTGACCAAGCGCCAACGTTCGTTCAGGTCATAACTGGCGCCGCCCAAGGCAGTCAACACCGGACCACCGTACTGGTAACCAAAGGTTTTGACACCCCCGAGCTTTTCAACCTCCACATGGGGGAATGACACGCCCAAGCCCAGACCGGCATGGGGTCTGAATCCCGCGATCGTCTCAAACCGGCGCATGGAAACCAAGGTCAGCGGGTTGGCACCGTCGGTGAACTCCAACACACTGTAGCCTCCGATATCGCGCTCCACCGGGTTGGCTTTGGCCTTGGCATGCGTGAAGTTGATCGCATAGCCCCAGTCTTCATTGAGCCAGGCGGTGTAACGCAAACCGTAATAGGGCGGCATTTGCAAGGATTTGCCTTGCCAGCTGGTGGGGAAGGTGCTGCTACCAGCTGCATCTGTCACATGGACATTGGAATGGGGCGTGGTTTGACCACCGCCATAGACCGTCAATTCCCTCTCGGCCATGACCAAGCCAGAACTCAACAGTCCAAGTGTCAACACGGTTGCTTTGATCAGTGCCATTTAGCGACTCCTTAAAATAGAAAATTATCGGTGAAAACCCCTCGACCTTCTTTGACCTATAACCAGAAAGCCCTGCATGACTGCCCGCACCTCTCTCTACAAGCTCCAAGTGGCCACGCCTTTGTATCAATTCATTGACCAACAGGTGCTGCCAGGCACAGGTGTGTCCAGCGTGACTTTCTGGAAAGGCTTTGACGCCTTGGTGCAAGACCTGGCCCCTAAAAACCAGGCCCTGTTGGCCGAGCGTGACCGTTTGCAAACCGAGCTAGACCATTGGCACAGTGCCCACCCTGGCCCGATCGCTGACATGAAAGCCTACCAAGCTTTTCTCACCCAGATCGGCTATTTGGTGACGGTGCCGGTCAAAGTCAAAGCCACCACCTCCAAGGTCGACACCGAACTGGCCGCCCAGGCAGGCCCACAACTGGTGGTGCCGATCCTGAATGCCCGCTATGCCCTGAATGCGGCCAATGCCCGCTGGGGTTCGCTGTATGACGCTTTATACGGCACCGACGTCATCTCTGAAGCCGATGGCTGCGCCAAAGGCCCGGGCTACAACGACAAGCGCGGCGCCAAAGTGATTGAATACGCGCGCTACGTCCTCGACCGCACCGCTCCCCTCAAAACCGGCTCGCACATTGACTCGACCGGTTACAGCATTGTCCAAGGCCAATTGGTGGTGTCGCTCAAAGGCAGCAAAACCTCTGGTTTGGCCGACCCCAAGCAATTCGCCGGCTACCAAGGTGATGCAACGCATCCCTCCTCGGTTTTGCTGATCCACAACGGCTTGCATTTGGACATCCAAATCAACCCCCAACACCCCGTTGGCGCGACCGACCCTGCCCATGTGAGCGACCTGGTGCTGGAAGCGGCTTTGTCCACCATCCTCGACCTGGAAGACTCGGTGGCCGCGGTGGATGCGGATGACAAACTGCTGGCCTACAGCAACTGGCTGGGTATTTTGAAAGGCACACTGACCGAAGACGTCAGCAAGGGCGGCACCCTTTTCAAGCGCGGCTTGAACCCTGACCGGGTCTACCACTCGCCCAAAGGTGATGCCGAGGTCAAGTTGCACGGCCGCTCTCTGCTGTTCTTGCGCAATGTCGGCCATTTGATGACCAACCCCGCCATCCTTTACCAAGGCGCGGATGGACAAATGCATGAGATCCCTGAGGGCATCTTGGACGCCATGGTGACCACCACCATCAGCATGCATGACCTGCAAGGGCACGGCGCCAACGGCATCCGCAACTCCCGCAGCGGCTCGGTCTACATCGTCAAACCCAAGATGCACGGCCCAGCAGAGGTGGCTTTTGCCTCCGAGCTGTTTGGCCGGGTCGAGCAGGTCTTGGGCTTGGCTGACAGCACGGTCAAGCTGGGCATCATGGACGAAGAACGGCGCACCAGCGTCAACCTGAAAGCCTGTATTGCCGCAGCATCGAGCCGGGTGGCTTTCATCAACACCGGTTTCTTGGACCGTACCGGCGATGAGATGCACACCGGCATGCTCGCTGGCCCCATGCTGCGCAAGGGCGACATGAAGAGCAGTGCCTGGATTGCCGCTTACGAGCGCAACAATGTGCTGGTGGGTTTGTCATGCGGCTTGCGTGGCAGGGCGCAGATCGGTAAAGGCATGTGGGCCATGCCCGACCTGATGGCCGAGATGCTGAAACAAAAAATCGCGCATCCCAAAGCAGGCGCCAACACTGCGTGGGTACCCAGCCCCACGGGTGCCACCCTGCACGCCCTGCACTACCACCAAGTGCTGGTGAGCGATGTGCAAAAAGAACTCGAAAAGATCGATGCCGACAAAGAACGCGCGTCTTTGTTGAAAGACCTGCTCACCGTGCCCGTGGTGGCCAAAGCCAACTGGAGCGAGGCGGACAAACAGCAAGAGTTGGACAACAATGTGCAAGGCATCTTAGGTTATGTGGTGCGCTGGATCGACCAGGGCGTGGGCTGCTCCAAAGTCCCCGACATCCACAACGTGGGACTGATGGAAGACCGCGCCACTTTGCGCATCTCGAGCCAACACATCGCCAACTGGTTGCACCACGGTGTGGTCAGTGAGACCCAAGTGCGGGCGACTTTCGAGCGCATGGCTGCGGTGGTTGACAAACAAAACGCCGGTGACCGCTTGTACCAGCCGATGGCCGGGCACTTCAACACCTCCAAAGCCTACTTGGCGGCCACCGAGCTGGTGTTCAAAGGCAAGGCACAACCCAGCGGCTACACCGAGCCTTTGTTGCATGCCTGGCGTTTGAAAGTGAAAGCGGCCTAAGGCCCTTGCAGGTTGCGCAGCAACTGCGGTATGGACTGCTTGTAGCGCGTGACCTTGCTCCACCAGTGAGAGAAAGAGGGGCTGCACTCCATTTGTCTGGGCCACAAGCGGGGTGCGGGATGGCGCACCCAATGCACGCCAGGCCAATCGGGCAAGGCACGGTGGTCCCAGACATGCACTGTGCGGGCCTTGCTGAAGATGTCAGTCAAGCGTGCCGCGTCCTCGAACCAGCAATGCGAGGCCACCTGGTGCATGCCTCGCGCCACAAACAGCCAACGCGCGGTGTTCCAGGGATGCATCTGGGTCCATTCTTGCCAGCACGCCGCGACACGCATGGCGTCTGCTGGCAACTGAGGTGGCGCTTGCTCGGACAAGGACCAAGGGTGAATCCACCAGACATCTCGGTCGACCAATTTGTTTGCCGCCAAGCCACTGGCCACCAAGTTGGCTTCAGGCGGGGGTGAGACCAGGAGGTCTGGCTCATCAACCTTGGCATGGTGCGTGGTTTTTTGGGTGAAGGTGGCCTGGCTTTGCGAGATCATCTGGATGATCTCCATGTCTTTGTCGATCACGGTGTTCGGGCTGTGCCACACCTCCGGGGCATGCGCCGCGACATTGGCCGCATTGAACAAATACGGCTTGTTGCTGCCCGTGCCAGCCACCCACTGCCAACTCAGGTGGTTGCTGGCGATGTCGCCGTCGAGCAAATGGCTGTACATCCAATCCGCACCCACTCGCCAATCCACTTTGCGGATGTGCACCAGGTAACTGGCCAACCACAACCGTGCGTGGTTGTGCAAATAGCCATTGAAATACAACTGCCGAACCGCCTGATCGATGACGGGCACACCGCTTGAACCGTCGCGCACATCTTCTGGCAGGGTGTGGCTATAGGCGTTGGCAGGCAATACTCCCTCGTGCAAATCCTTAAAGATGTCGTCGCCCAGGGCGTCATGCACATGCAAAAAGTATTCGCGCCAAGCCAACTCAAAAACAAACTTGTGCTGAACGCTCATGCGGTGTACTTTGTAGACATGCGCGGCTACTTCGGGCACGGTCAAAAAACCATGGGTCAGGTAGGGCGAGAGCATACTGACCGCGCCGTCAAGGTGGTTGCGGCTTTGGGAATACTCAAACGGGCGAATCGCGGTCAAGCGCACTTGTGCCGCCGACGCGGATGGCTCAAAAAGAGCTTGTTCAATAAAGAGTTTCATCGCGCCACGGGCCAACAACCTGGTCAGGCAGTTTGAACTTGTTGAGACAGTGCGTCCATGAACATGGCGGCGACATCCAAGCCGGTTTGGTCCATGATCTCGCGAAACCCAGTGGGACTGGTCACGTTCACCTCGGTTAAGCACTCGCCAATGATGTCTAAACCCACCAAGAACAAGCCACGTGCGGCCAGCACCGGGCCCATGGCCTGGGCAATGGCTTTGTCTTGCTCACTCAGGGCTTGCGCCACGCCCTTACCACCTGCCGCCAAGTTGCCGCGCACCTCGTTGCCTTGAGGGATGCGCGCCAGGGCAAAAGGCACAGCCTGTCCGTTGATCAGCAAGACCCGTTTGTCACCTTCGGCAATGGCGGGCAAAAACTTCTGCACCATCAAGGTTTGGCGGCCGTTTTGATTGAGGGTTTCAATGACCGAGCCCAGATTCAGGCCATCGGCCTTGACCCGAAAAATACCCATGCCGCCCATGCCATCCAAGGGCTTCAAGATGATGTCTTGGTGTTCTGCGTGAAAGGCGCGCACCGCGTCTGCTTGGCGGGTCACCAAGGTCGGGCTGGCGAAACGTGCAAATTCCATCAAGGCAAGTTTTTCCGGATGCTCGCGCAGGGCTGCAGGGTTATTGAAGACGCGAGCGCCTTCTTTCACAGCCTGGCTGAGCAAATGGGTGGCGTAAAAAAACTCATTGTCAAAGGGGGGGTCCTTGCGCATGACCACCACGTCCATGCGGTGCAGTGGCAAGACCTCGGTCTGTAGCGTGGTGTACCAACCGTCAGTCTTACCCGTCAGGTGGATCTGCTGCATCGCGGCACTGACCGATTGCCCACTTTGCCATTGCAGGTCAGTGGTGTCGCAAGCCCAGACTTCATGGCCTCTGGCTTGTGCCTCACGCATCATGGTGAAAGTGCTGTCCTTGTGGATCTTGAAAGCGGGCAGCGGGTCAGCGACAAAGAGAAATTGCATGGCCGCTAGGTTAACAGCACTGCGCCTTTCGCAGGATGCAAGGCTCAGATCTCGATCTTGCTGCCCATCTCCACCACCGAGTTGCTGGGCAGGTTCAAGAAGTCTGCCGCGGCACTCGCATTGAGGTACATCTGAGCGAAGAGTTTTTCTCGCCATTGCGCCATGCCACCACCCACGGTAGGCACGATGCTCTCACGCGACAAGAAATAGCTGGTGCTCATGCCATTGATACTGCCCACCTGGCCGCGCAGCAAGCTCAAGGCAAAAGGCACATCCGGCGTGTCCTTGAAACCATAGTGGATCTTCACCTGCCAGCATCCATGACCCAAATCTACCAGCTCGGTGCGCTTGTCTTTGTCTATCCAGGGAACCTCGTGGCTGCGCACGGTGACAAACAGGTTTTGCGCATGCAGCACCTTGTTGTGCTTTAAGTTGTGCAGCATCGCATTGGGCACGATGTCATCTTCTGCGGTGAGAAACACGGCAGTGCCCTCCACTCGGGTGGGTGGCGCTATGAACAACGACCCCAGGAAAGAGCGCAAATCCAGCGCTTCATCGCGTGTTTTATGGTGCAACAAAGCCCGGCCGTCTCGCCAAGTCAGCATCAAAATCAAGATCATCCCACCGAGGAACAAGGGGAACCAACCACCGTCGGCCAGCTTGAGCATGTTGGAGCTCCAAAATGCCAAATCCACTATCAAGAAGACGGCGGTGGTACTGATGCACAACCACAGGGGGTAATTCCATGCGTAGCGAATGACAAAGAATGTCAAGACGGTGGTGATCAACATATCGGTGCACACGGCAATGCCATAAGCCGCAGCCAAATTGCTGGAGGTTTTGAACATCACCACCGCCAGCACAATGAACACGAACAGGCCCCAATTGACAAACGGCATATAGATTTGACCGGTGTCACGCTCACTGGTGTGCTGAATTTGCAAGCGGGGCAAAAACCCCAGTTGGATGACCTGCTTGGTCACGCTGAAGGCGCCAGTGATCAGCGCTTGCGAGGCGATCACCGTGGCTGCCGTGGCCAAAATCACCAAAGGAATCAGCGCCCAATCGGGTGCCATGTTGTAGAACGGGTTTTTCACCGCCTCAGGTTCTGTCAAGAGCAAAGCACCTTGGCCAAAATAATTCAAGGTCAAGCAGGGCATCACAATCGAGAACCAAGCCAAGCGAATCGGTCGTTTGCCAAAATGACCCATGTCGGCATATAAGGCCTCGCCGCCAGTCACGCACAAGACCACCGCACCCAAAATCAAGAACGTGGTGCCCGGTTGCTCCCACATGAACATCAGCGCATAGTGCGGGCTGACGGCCCACAAAATGGCGGGATTGCTGGCAATGTGGAAAACGCCCAAAACAGCAATCGTGAGGAACCAGGCCAAGGTGATTGGCCCAAAAAATTTGCCAATGCCAGCTGTACCGCGCTTTTGCACGGCAAACAAGCACAGCAAGATGACCAAGGTGAGTGGAATGACTGCCTTCTTGAAATTCGGTGACACCACCTCCAAGCCTTCGACCGCCGAGAGCACCGAAATGGCCGGGGTGATCACCCCATCGCCGTAAAACAAACAAGCGCCAAAAATACCCACCACCAACAACACCTTGCGCAACCGTGGCTTGTCTTTGACCGAGGAAGAAGCCAGCGCCAGCATGGCGACCAAGCCACCCTCGCCATTGTTGTCTGCCCGCAAAATCAAGCTGACGTATTTCAGGGAGACGATGAAAGTCAGGGTCCAAAAGAAAATGGACAAAATGCCCATCACGTTGTCGGGCGTGAATGCCACATGCCCAGAACTGAAAACCTCTTTGATAGCGTAGAGGACGCTGGTGCCGATGTCCCCGTAAACCACCCCGATCGCGCCGAGGGTCAAGACCGCCAAAGAGGATCTGTGGTTGTCTTGGGTTGCATCGCTCATAAGCACTTAAGGCGACCTGAGATCACCGTCTCCAACATATAAAAAAAAAAGAGTTTACCGGTTTTTGCAGTGCAGCAAAAGGGCTTACTCATAGACCTCGGCGTTGGGGTCGGTGGACTCGAGCTCGTAGCTGGCGGCCAGCATCGCCAAGCGGGCGATCACGCCGTACATGTAAAACCGGTTGGGGGCACTCGCGCCTGGTTTCATGCCAGGTTGAGGTGTATGGGCACTTTGCTCAAAGGCCAAAGGCACAAAGCTGGCCCCCGGCGCATTCAGGTTCTCATCGATGCCGCGCTCGGCATGCACACGGTAAAAACCACCCACGACATACCTGTCCATCATGTAGACCACGGGCTCGGCCACAGCGTCGTTGATGCGCTCGTTGGTTTGTACACCCTCTTGGATGAGGACCTGGGTGACCTCTTGCCCGTCTTTGACCACGCTCATTTTGTTGCGGGTCTTGCGGTTGAGCACCTCCAGGTCTTTGACATCGCGCACGGTCATGATGCCCATACCGTAGGTGCCATTGTCGGCCTTGACAATCACGAATGGTTTTTCGTAAATACCAAATTCCTTGTACTTGCGGCGGATCTTGGTGAGCAACGCATCGACATTGTTTTGGAGACAGTCCATCCCCGTGCCCTCGGCGAAATTGACCTCGCCGCAGTGTGAAAACATGGGGTTGATCAGCCAAGGGTCGATGCCCAGCAGCTTGCCAAAGCGTTTGGAGGCCTCTTCGTAATTGGCAAAGTGCACGCTCTTGCGCCGCACACACCAACCCGCATGCAAAGGCGGCAACAGGTATTGCTCGTGCAGATCCTCCAAGATGCCGGGGATGCCCGCGCTCAAGTCGTTGTTGAGCAAAATCGTGCAAGGGTCAAAGTCTTTCAGTCCCAGGCGGGTTTTGCTGCGTATGACCGGCTCGAGCTTGACCGTGTCGCCTTGGGGCAACTCAATGAACGTGTCTTCCTTGATCTCGGGGTTGATCGAGCCGATGCGCACATTCAGCCCGGCCATGTTGAAGATACGGGCGAGTTGAGCCACATTGCTGAGGTAGAAGGAGTTGCGGGTGTGGTTTTCCGGAATGAGCAACAAGTTACGCGCTTCAGGGCAGATTTTTTCGATGGCGGCCATCGCCGCCTGCACAGCCAGCGGCAGCATCTCGGACGTGAGGTTGTTCCAGCCGCCTGGATAGAGGTTGGTGTCAACCGGGGCGAGCTTGAAGCCTGCATTGCGGATGTCGACCGAACTGTAAAAAGGCGGCGTGTGCTCCATCCACTCCATGCGGAACCAACGCTCAATGGCAGGCATGGAATCGATGATGCGCTGCTCGAGTTCGTTGATCGGGCCAGTCAGTGCGGTGATGAGGTGAGGAACCATGGGGTTGCTTCGACAGAGTGAATTTTTGATGTGAGGGTGATTCTGACAGCTTCAAGCGACGGGGTTAAGACAGGCTTACAAAATAAGTACTCTGAAGTTGATACTGATTCAGTGTGGCTTTTTTTGATTTTGGGAAACAGAGATTGGGTGAGCTTGGTTGTGTTGATGATGGGATGACTGGCGCTTATACTTTTGACATCGATAGATATTTCGACTTCGAAAGGATGCAAAATGACTGAAGCTCAATTTCAAGTCATGATCGCCATCGGTTTTTTATGGGCGATCGCCATCGCTGTTTTGTACTTTGAGGCCAAAGAAAAAAGCAAAACCGAACATAAAGACAAGGAACTTTGAATCCCCTCAACTTGTTCAACAAAAAGCCAGACTTGGTCTGGCTTTTTTCATGCTCACTGGCATTCCCCCAAACCTGTAGACACTTTTCATAGCGCAGTTACCAGAACCCGCTTTCGGTGCGGATCGCGGAGTCGTTGGGTCAAGCTGCCATGTGAATGTGCAGTTACTTTGAAAATGGGTATCACCCAAATGGGTGAAGCTCACCTCAGAAAGTCAGACATTCCAACACAGGTCGTCAGGCAAGATTGGTTTGATCTGTGCAGACCAACGACTTGGTACGGAATCAACCCCGCACTTCCCCCGCGCCCAGCACCACATACTTCAGTGAAGTCAGGCCCTCCATGCCCACCGGCCCACGGGCATGGAACTTGTCAGTGGAGATGCCAATCTCGGCGCCCAAGCCATACTCGAAACCATCGGCAAAGCGGGTGCTGGCATTGATCATCACGCTGGCCGAATCGACCTCGCGCACAAAGCGTTGGCCGTGCACATGGTTGAGCGTCAGGATGGCGTCGGTGTGGTGACTGCTGTAGTGGTTGATGTGGGCAATCGCCTCATCGACACCACTCACCACCTTGATGCTGATGATGGGGGCCAAATACTCCTCGAACCAGTCTTGCTCGGTGGCGTCTGTCAGCACCGCGCCTTTGACGCTGCTCAGCAAGGCTTTGCTCTCGGGGCAGCAACGCATTTCCACACCCTTGTCGGCAAACACTTGGCCGATGCGGGGCAAAAATGTCGCCGCCACACCACGCGCCACCAACAAGCTCTCGGTCGCGTTACAAGGGCTGTACTTTTGGGTTTTGGCGTTGGTCACCACGCTGAGCGCCATGTCGAGGTCACACGGGTCGTCCACATAGCTGTGGCAATTGCCGTCCAGGTGTTTGATCACCGGCACCTTGGCGTCTTGGCTGATGCGCTCGATCAAGCCCTTGCCGCCACGCGGGATGATCACATCCACATAAGCGGGCATGGCGATGAGTTCACCCACGGCCGCGCGGTCGGTGGTGGGCACGAGTTGCACCGCCTCGGGTGGCAAGCCTGCGGCTTGCAAAGCCTGTTGCACCAAGTTTGCCAGCGCGGTGTTGGAGGACAGGGCTTCGGAGCCGCCACGCAAGATACAAGCGTTACCGCTCTTGATGGCGAGTGACGCCGCTTCGATGGTGACGTTGGGGCGGCTCTCGTAAATCATGCCAAACACGCCAATCGGCACCCGCATTTGACCCACGCGAATGCCGCTGGGCTGCTGGGTCATGCCGGTGATGCTGCCGATGATGTCGGGCATGACGGCGAGTTGCTCGCAGCCAATGGCGCAGGTCTCCAAAATCGGGGCGCTGAGTTTCAAGCGGTCGAGCATGGGCCCGTCCAAGCCATTGGTTTTGGCGCGGTCAAGGTCTTGCTGGTTGGCCTGAACCAAGGCTGCGGTGTTTTCGCGCAGCAGCGCCGCGAGTGCACGCAAGGCCGTGCTTTTGGCGGCAGCGCTGGCTTTGGCCATGGCCGCAGAAGCGGTTTTGGCGTGCTGGCCCATGGCCTGCATCAGTTCGGGGATGTTGTGCGCATTCATGCCATGATTTTGGCAGAGATATCAGCGCGCTTGGCAAGCCTTGCACAGCATCAGCGCCAAGCGCAACAAGGCTTGCCAGTTGTCGCTGGGCCAGTTCGGTTGTTTCAGGCCTTTGACAATGCCGTCCACCTGGTGCGCGCCTTGCAGCAAACGGTCTAAGGTGACGGTGCTCAACTGCGGCAACACGCGCTCGAACAAACGCTCTTTGTTGCCCCACACACGCTGTTCGCGCAACACCTGGGGCAGTGGCCTGCCGGCAGACACCGCATCTTTGACCCGCTTCAAAGCCCGGATGTCTTCGGCCAAGGTGAAGTGCACCAAGACCTCGGCCACACCCTCGGCTTGCAAACCATCCAACATGCGCTGCACCCGCAAGTGCTGACCGGCCAGCACCGACTCAGTCAGTTTGAACACGTCATAGCGCGCAACGTTCAAGACCGCGCGCTCGATGTCCTCGAAGGACAACTCGCCCTCGGGGTACAGCAGGCCCAGTTTTTGAATCTCTTGGTGGGCAGCGAGCAAATTGCCCTCGACACGGTCGGCAAAGAATTGCAGGCTGCGCTGGCCTTCATCGCCTTCGCGCACCCGCTGCAGCTGTTGCGCCAAGCGATGAGCGATCCACTCCGGCAGGGCCCGACGCTCGATCGGGTCGAGCTGCACCGACACGCCATGGGTGTCGAGTGCGGTGAACCAGCCGCTGGTTTTGCTGGCCTTGTCCAAGCGAGGCAACAGCACCAGCGTCAGCAGTCCATCGTTGCCGGGCGCATCCTCGGCCAAGCGTTGCAAAGCCATGCTGCCTTCTTTGCCCGGCTTGCCTGACGGGATGCGCAGATCGAGCAGCAGCTTGTCGGCAAACAAACTCATGGAGGCGCCCGCCGCTTGCACCTCGCTCCAGTCGAAATGGGCACCAGCCACCGTGAACACATGCCGCTCGGTAAAACCTTGGGCGCGGGCTGCCGCACGGATCATGTCAGCAGCTTCTTGCTGCAACAGAGGTTCGTCCCCGTGCAAGCAATACAGGCTACGCAAGCCCTTGGTCAGGTGCTCTTGCAAACGGTTGACTGCCACTTGCATGGCTAGGGCTGACGCAATGCGCCCAAGCGGCGCAGGATTTGCTGCACCAAATCGGCACGCATGTCACGGTAGAGCAACTGCTCTTCCGTCTCTTTGGACAGGGCAGCGGTCTCGTTGAAACTGATGTCACGCTCTTGCACGATTTCGGTGTCCGGTATCCATTCATAACCATCGCGGGTGCGCAAACGAAACCGCACACGCAAGCGCAGCTGAAACTCACGCACCGCGCCTGTCGATGTCCGGCTAAGAATCAACTTTTCAGGCAGCTCGGCCAGCAGCTCGAAAATCACGTCGGCACGCTCGATTTGACGCGGGTCGGTGATCACCTCCACGCGCCCAGAAGCTGCGATGTTGCGCTTGAGCTCTTGGCCAAAAACAGATGCCTCGGGAATCCCTGTGAAGAGGGTCTTGAACGGGTACTCAGGCGCCTTGCGCAACTGAAAGCCACACCCGATCAACAGCCCCGCCAGGCTGAACACGCCCAGTTTGCTCAGGGCTTGGCGTTTGGTCAGCCGTATCGGCGATCTGCTTGGTGGCTGGTTCATCACAACACCAGGTTGACCAAGCGGCCAGGCACGACAATGATTTTTTTCGGTACCGCGCCCTGTGCTTGCTTGGTGAAGGCTTCACTGGCCAAAGCCGCTTGTTCGATGTCTTGTTGGCTGGCGCTGGCACTGACCTGGACCGAGCCGCGCAGCTTGCCGTTGACTTGCAACATGAGTTCGATTTCCTCGCGCAACAAGGCGCTTTCGTCCACGCTGGGCCAGGGCGTATCGAGCAAGTCGCCTAAGCGGGCGGCGTAGCCCAGCTCGCTCCACAGCTTGGCGCTGATGTGCGGGCAAGCGGGGTAGAGGATGCGCAGCAACACCGAGGTGCCTTCGCACAGCACCGCTTGGTCACCCGGGCTGCCATCGGTCTTGAAGTCTTCCAATGCGTTGAGCAACTTCATGCAGCCCGAGACCACGGTGTTGTACTGCATGCGCTCGTAGTCGTAGCTGACTTGCTTGAGCACCACATGCACCTCACGGCGCAGGTCGAGCGCTTCGTTGCGCAGCTTGGCTTGGCTTAAATCACCGGCGCATGCGGCCTTGAGGCTGACCTGGTGTTTGACGGCAAAATTCCAGACGCGTCGCAGGAAACGGTAGCTGCCCTCGACCGCGCCGTCGTTCCACTCCAGCGTGGCCTCGGGCGGCGCGGTGAACATGGTGTAGAGGCGCGCAGTGTCGGCACCGTATTTTTCGATCAGGTCCTGCGGGTCGACGCCATTGTTTTTGGACTTGGACATGGTGCCCACGCCTTCGTAGTCGATCGGCGTGCCCACGGGCAATCTACCGTCGCCACTGTCGGCCTCGTTCTTCAGGCGCACCCCGACCGTCTTGCCGGCCTCATCGAGCACCTGCTCGATATCGTGGGGCCAGAAATAGTCTTTGCCCCCCTTGGCGGTGCGGCGCGAATAAATGTGGTTGAGCACCATGCCTTGGGTGAGCAGCTTGGTAAAAGGCTCGTCGACCTTGACCAGGCCCAGGTCGCGCATCACCTTGGTCCAAAACCGCGCATACAGCAGGTGCAAGATGGCGTGTTCGATGCCGCCAATGTATTGGTCCATGCCGCTGCCGCCCGTGGCGTGCTGGGCGTCGCACATCCAGTAATCTGTGCCGCCGGCCACCATCGCCTCGGCGTTGGTCGGGTCGCAGTAGCGCATGAAATACCAGGACGAATCGACAAAGGTGTCCATGGTGTCGGTCTCGCGCCGCGCGCTCTTGCCGCAGATCGGGCACACCACGCCGGCATGAAAGCCCTCGTGCTTGTTCAGCGGGTTGCCCGAGCCGTCGGGAATGCAGTCTTGCGGCAACACCACCGGCAGGTCTTTTTCAGGCACCGGCACGGCGCCGTGTTCTTCGCAGTGGATGATGGGAATCGGCGTGCCCCAGTAGCGCTGGCGGCTCACGCCCCAGTCGCGCAAACGCCAGGTGATTTTTTTCTCGCCCAGACCCTTTGCGGCGAGCAGCTCGGCCACTTTGCTCACCGCCGCCTTGAAACTCAAGCCATCGAGTTCGCCTGAGTTGAGGCACACACCGTCTTTGGTGGCGTACCACTCTTGCCATTGGCCCTGATCAAACCGGCGCTTGGCAGAGACATCAGCGACGGCGGCTGGTGCGGGGGCAGCCCCCGGTGAGGAATCGGAGCTTGCGACTGACGAGCCGGGGGTTGCCCCCGCATCGGCCGCCACCCCGCCAAGGCCAACCACCTGCGTGATCGGCAACTCGTACTTGAGCGCAAACGCAAAGTCGCGCTCGTCGTGCGCCGGCACGCCCATCACCGCGCCGTCGCCATAGCTCATGAGCACATAGTTGCCGACCCACACCTCCACGGGCGCGCCGGTCAGCGGATGCTGGACAAAAAGGCCGGTCGATAAACCCTTTTTGTCTTGCGTGGCCAGCTCGGCCTCGGTGGTGCCGCCTTCCTTGCACTCCTCCAAAAACGCAGCGAGCTTGGGGTTGTCAACAGCCGCCCGCAGCGCCAAGGGGTGTTCAGGAGCCACGGCGCAGAAGGTCACACCCATGATGGTGTCGGCGCGGGTGGTAAACACATACATGCAGCCGTCGCCGATGAGCGTGCCGTCGACGCCCCGGATATCGTGGGTGAAGGCAAAACGCACACCCTCGCTGCGGCCGATCCAGTTTTCCTGCATCAGGCGCACCTTGTCGGGCCAACCGTTCAAGGTCGCCTTGGGGTTGCCCACCTGCACATGGTCGAGCAACTCCTGCGCATAGTCGGTGATCTTGAGGTAGTAGCCCGGGATTTCGCGCTTCTCCACCACCGCGCCGGTGCGCCAGCCTTTGCCGTCGATCACCTGCTCGTTGGCCAGCACCGTCTGGTCGACCGGGTCCCAATTGACGACTTGGGTCTTGCGGTAGGCCACGCCCTTTTCCAGCATCTTCAAAAACAACCACTGGTTCCACTTGTAATAGCTCGCATCACAGGTGGCCACTTCGCGCGACCAGTCGATGGCCAAGCCCATCGCCTGCATCTGCTTTTTCATGTAGGCGATGTTTTCGTAGGTCCACTTGGCCGGCGGCACACCGTTTTTGAGCGCAGCGTTTTCGGCGGGCAGGCCAAACGCGTCCCAGCCCATGGGCATCAAGACGTTGTAGCCCTTCATGCGCAGGTGGCGGGTGAGCATGTCGTTGATGGTGTAGTTGCGCACATGGCCCATGTGCAGCTTGCCGCTGGGGTAGGGCAGCATGGAGCAGGCGTAGTACTTGGGGCGGCTGTGGTCTTCGGTGACGCGGTAAATGTCGGCCGCGTTCCAGTGCTTGCGGACAGACGCTTCAACGTCTTTGGGGATATAGGTGTCTTGCATGGGGCTCTGTGAGATACCCCTGCCGCGCTCAGTTGCGCAGGGGTGGGGATGATGACGGGATTTTAGGCGCAGGCGTTTGCACCACCAGGGAGACACTGCGCAACTCGGATTTCTGAATTTCAGCCATCACCTCGGCTACCCGGCCATAAGGCACGGATTCATCCACCTGCAACTGCACCTGGGTGGCCAAGCCGTCTGTTGCGCGCAGGTTCAAGTCAAGCGCCAAACGGTCCAAAGGCACTGGCCGGGCATCGAGGAACAACTGGCCTTGGCTGTTGATCGACACGGTGGTGGCATCGGCCGTGGCGGTCGCTGCAGGGGCTTGGACCTGTGGCAAGGTCATTTGCAAAGCACCTGTCATCAAAGGCGCGGTGATGATGAAGATCACCAACAAAACCAGCATCACGTCGACCAAGGGCGTGACATTGATGTCGCTCATCGGTGCGCTGCTGGGGCTGGTGTCGAATTCGCCAAAGGCCATGGTGTCAAGGCTTTGCCGAGTCTTGTGCCATCGCGCGCAGGTCAAACACCAGGGCCTGCAACTCGGATTCCAATCGGCTCAAGCGGCGGCCCAAGAGGTTGTAGGCCATGACCGCGGGTATCGCCACAGCCAGGCCCGCAGCTGTCATGACCAAGGCTTCTCCCACTGGTTGGGATACCTTGTCCAAGCTGTACTGGCCGGCACCCGCCAAACTGGTCAAGGCATGAAAAATACCCCAGACCGTGCCGAGCAAACCCACGAACGGCGCAGTCGCACCAATCGTGGCCAATAGGTCTTGCCCATACTGCAAACGATAACGCAGTGGCGAGAGCGCATCGCGCAATTGCCGGGTCAGCTGGTCTTCGGCACTCGAACTGGCTGCCAAGACGCCGGTGGGTTTGGCACGGGTGGCATGCAACAAGCCAGCAAAGAGTTGCCAAGCATCCAACGCGGCCCATTGGGACTGCAGCTCTGGCCAATCATGGGCCAACATCAAGCTGGTTTTGCAGGCTGACAAATCCCGCTTGGCCACATGCAACAAGACGGATTTGTAGAGGATCAACATCCAAGCCATGACGGACATGACGAGCAGTACCCAAGCCACCAAGCGGGTCACCGCATCGCCTTGGGTAAGCAGGCCGAGGGCGGTCATGCGAATGAGCGGATCGCTTCCAAGCCCAGCACATCGAACATGTCAAACAGGCCGCTTTGCTTACCTGCAAGGAAACGCACCGAGCGCAAGCTGCCATGTGCATAGGTCGCACGACTGGACGACTTGTGGGTGATTTCGATGCGCTCGCCTTCGGTGGCAAACATCACGGTGTGGTCACCCACGATGTCGCCGCCTCGGATCGTGGAGAAACCTATGCTGTTGGCGATACGTGCACCGGTGTGGCCATAGCGCTCGTACACCGCGCAGTCTTTCAGGTCACGCCCCTGGGCTTGGGCAATGACTTGGCCCATTTTCAAAGCCGTGCCGGAGGGCGCATCCACCTTGTGCTTGTGGTGCGCTTCCATGATTTCGATGTCATAGCCACTGGACAAGGCTTTGGCCGCCATCTCCAGCAGTTTCAACATGACATTCACGCCCACGCTCATGTTGGGCGCCATCACAATGCCGATGTCTCGGCTGGCCGCTTCGATCTCCGCCAATTGGGCCGGGCTGAAACCAGTGGTGCCAATCACCATTTGCACCCCCAAGTGGCGGCAGGCGGCGAGATAAGCCATGGTGCCCTCGGGGCGGGTGAAGTCAATCAACACCTTGGCTGGTAGCAAGCCTCGTGAGACATCTGCTGTGATCAACACGCCACAGGGGCGACCGGTGAAGCCCGTGGCATCCTCACCCAGGTGCGCAGAGCCAGCCATGTCCAGCGCACCTGCCAGTTGGCAATCGGGCGCCTCGGCGATGGCCTGGACCAGCATGCGTCCCATGCGGCCGCTGGCACCGGCAATGGCAATCGGGTGGAGGGCTTGTGGGTTCATACAGCTTCAGCGGGTGGTGGGTTCCAGGGGCGGGTATTTTTTGCGCGGGGCATCGGACTTGACGGTTTCTTCAGGGGCGATCTTTGAGGATGATTGGCGGAACTTTTCCAATTCAGCTGGTGTGGCCTGCAAACGGGGAACAGCCTTGCGGTCTTCAGGCACAGCAATGCGTTCGGCAAACTCGGCCTCGCTGGGCAAGTCTTCGGCTTCTACCCGTTCAAACCCGTCCTGGTTGAAAAACACCGACAGCTTGCGCTGCTGTGGCGCGGTACCTTGGCGACGGATGGTGAAGGCATAGTCCCAACGCTGGGCATGGAACACGCTGGCGATCAAGGGTGTGCCCAAAATGTCTTTCACCTGATTGCGGTTCATGCCGGGACGCAATGCTTGCACCTGCTCCTTGGACACAAAGTTACCTTGAACCACCTCGACCTGGTAAGGGGTGACTTTCTGCAAAGCGTTGGACAGCGGGTCATCCAAGGCGGAACATGCAGCCAAAGAGCCTGCCAGCACAATTGTCCAGCCGCGGGCCAGAGAGAGTCGCATTAGTTTCATGATCGGGGTCAAGCAGGCTATGATGAATCCATTGTAACGACGGGTTTTCAACATGCCCTTGGGTGTGAAAGGCCACTATGCAGTCCATGGGTGATTTGAAAAACACGGGCCTGAAGGCCACCGTCCCTCGCTTGACGATCTTGGAGTTGTTCCAAAAAAGTCAACAGCGTCACATGAGCGCCGAAGATGTTTACCGACTGGTGTTGCAAGAGCGTGTGGACATCGGATTGGCCACGATTTACCGGGTTCTCATGCAGTTCGAGCAAGCTGGCTTGCTGACGCGCAGCCAATTCGAGAGCGGCAAAGCGGTGTATGAACTCAATGAGGGGCAGCACCATGACCATCTGGTGTGCCTGGATTGCGGCCGGGTCGAAGAATTTTTTGACGCAGAGATCGAACAGCGCCAGCACGATATCGCGCTGGCCAAAGGTTTTGCGATCGCCGACCATGCCCTGAGCCTGTATGGACACTGCACCCGCAAGCCCTGCCCTTTCAAAGAAGCCGGCTGAACCCACTCAGTTGTCAGTGGGCTGGTTGTTCATCGCTTGTCGATGACGCTCCACGAATTTTTCATAGGTATTGATGCCACGCAGTTGCAAAATCGTGTTGCGCACCGCGGCTTCCACCAACACCGCGATGTTGCGTCCAGCCACCACCTGAACCACCACCTTGCGCACCCCGATGCCCAACACATCCTGCATCAAGGGTTCATGGGGCAGTCGCTCGTAATCGCGCTCCAGGGTTTCTTTGCGCACCAAATGCACAATCAATTTCAGCCGCATTTTGCGGCGAACCGCGGTTTCGCCAAAGATGGCTTGGATGTCGAGCAGGCCAATACCGCGCACTTCCAACAGGTTTTGCAGCAGGGCCGGACAACGTGCTTCAATGGTGGTTTGGTTGATGCGGTAGAGATCCACCGCGTCATCTGCCACCAAGCCGTGGCCACGGGAAATCAATTCCAAGCCCAGCTCACTTTTGCCCAAGCCGGATTCACCGGTGATCAACACCCCCATGCCCAAGATGTCAAGGAACACGCCATGAAGGGTGAGCCGATCGGCAAAGTGCTTGGATAAATAGGCCCGCAAAACATCAATCACGAACGCGGCCGAGTCTTGCGTCATGAACAATGGGATTTGCGCTTTTTCGCACAACTTCAATAAGGACGGCGGCGGGGTTTGACCATCGGCCACCACCAGGACCGGTGGCTCCAAGGTGACGATTCGGTCGATGCGCCTTTCGGTGACCGCGGGCTCACAGTCCTGCAAATAAGCGATTTCCCGCTCACCAAGCACTTGTAAACGATAGGGGTGGATGTAGTTGAGGTAACCCACCAAATCTGCGCCAGAGCGGGCCATGCGCACCGCAACTTCGTCAAAGTGACGCTCAGAGGCACCTTGGCCTGCTGCCCATTGCAAACTCAGCTTTTGTCTGAAGTCCTCGAACAAAACAACTGCGCTGATGGCGGTGGGTTTCAAATCGAAACAGTCAGACGGTCTGGATGGATTGCCATTTGCTGATCAAACCATGTAATTCAAGGGCGTCGTCACATGCTTTGAGTTTGTCGCGCAACTGCAGGTCACTCAACATCTCAGCGATTTCAGACAAGATTTCCAGGTGTTTTTGGGTTGAGGCCTCGGGAACCAGCAAGAAGATCATCAGGCTGACCGGTTTTTCATCAGGGGAGTCAAAGCCAATCGGTTCGCGCAAGCGAAAAACCGCTGCCAAGGGCGACTTCATGCCTTTGATGCGTCCATGGGGAATGGCCACACCGTAACCCAAACCGGTGGAGCCCAAACGCTCGCGTGCGAACAAGCTATCGGCCACCATCGCACGGTTCAAGCCGTGCAGGTTTTCAAACAGCAAACCGGCTTCTTCAAAAGCACGTTTTTTACTGGTGGCGTCGACTTGCACAAGTGCTTGCGCAGTTGGCAGGATGGCAGCGAGTCTGTTCATGATTGGGGGCTGATTATGCACCTGAGATGCAGTGTCAAGCTAGGGTTTGTATTTAACTATAAAGAACTATACATAAAAACAGAAGACCGCCTGACTGGCAGGCGGTTTGGTTGGCGCCCTTAGTCAATTGGGTAATTCGCGCTTGGGACTCACATGGTGGTGGTCTTGCAGACGGCTTTTGTGCCGCACCACCTGGCGATCGAGGATGTCCACCAGTTCATCGACTGCCGCATAAAGGTCCTCGTTTGCGCATTCGGCAAACAGATCGCTGCCTTTGACATGGATATTGCATTCAGCCCGCTGTCGCCCTTGCTTTTCCTTTTGTTTCTCCACCGACAACAGAACCCGCACATCGACCACTTGGTCGAAATGTCGCGTGATGCGGTCAAGTTTTTGAGTGACATAGCCACGCAAGGCTGGCGTGACTTCGAGGTGGTGACCGCTGATCGTTAAATTCATACGAACCCTCCAAAGATGCACCTGTGCCCTGACCCAGGCCACACGCCTGAAACAAGACAGGTCGTTCAACTATGCACCGAGTTGCTAAAAAAAGCAAACACAGAGAAAACGCAGGGGCTCTCAAAGCCAAACCCAAGACATGTTGCGGTGCCATAATTCAATTTGACGTATCAGATGGAGTCGTTCTTGGAAACCTACCCTAGTCGGTAGCTTTTGATTCACTCCGGCATCCAGCCGAGCCGAGTCGAAAGCGCACCTCAACCTTTTTGACCCGCTCACCTCAGAACTGAGATTGCCATGCTCAACATTTTTTCGCTGGCCAATGGCCGCTTGTTTCAAGAAGAGATTTCTTCCCAAGAAGAGCTCTCCCATTTCCAACCGATCTGGGTAGACCTGGAGTCGCCCACACAGGAAGAAAAGCGTTGGATCAGCCAGCACTTTGGTGTGCTGATTCCTGAAGATGCGATGGACGAGGACATCGAGGAGTCTGCGCGTTTTTACGAGGAAGACAACGGCGAACTGCACATCCGCTCTGACTTTTTGATCGCCGACGCTGACGACCCTCGTGCGGTGCGCGTGGCCTTCATCTTGAACCAGCACAACGATGCGTTCAAAAGCCACGGGGTCTTGTTCTCGATCCACGATGAAGACCTGCCGGTGTTTCGTTTGTTGCGACTGCGTGCACGCCGCGCCCCCGGCTTGATCAAGGACGCCAAAGACGTGCTGCTGGAGCTCTTTTCAGCCGATGCCGAGTACTCTGCGGACACTTTGGAGGGCGTCTATGATGAACTTGAAAAAGTCAGCAAGATGGTGTTGTCAGGCGAGGTGACCGACGCTTTGGCCGGTGAGGTGCTGGGTGAGATTGCCCGGCAAGAGGATTTGAATGGCCGCATCCGGCGCAACATGATGGACACCCGCCGCGCCTTGAGTTTTGCCATGCGGCTGCGCATGCTCGATGCCGAACAATTTGAGGATGCTCGCCAAATTTTGCGTGACATCGATTCGCTCGACAGCCACACTGCTTTCTTGTTTGACAAGATCAACTTCTTGATGGATGCCACTGTTGGTTTCATCAACATCAACCAAAACAAAATCATCAAAATCTTCTCAGTGGCCAGTGTGGCATTGCTGCCGCCCACCTTGATCGCCAGCGTTTACGGCATGAATTTTCTGTTCATGCCTGAGCTGCAATGGCGATATGGCTATGGCTTTGCCGTCGCCTTGATGGTCGCCAGCGCGGTCGTCCCCATGTGGTATTTCCGCAAGCGCGGTTGGCTGAAATAAACCCTCAGCGCTGGCCCAGCCAGGTACCGATCAATGCCAGGTGCCGGTGGTGATTTGGCGCGAACCCAACTTGACCGTGTGCAGGCCTTGCAAAGCCTGTTGGAGGCCTGCCAATTCCTCTTGCATGGCGCCGATGACGGCCACTGGCTTCATGGGTGTGCCCCAGACTGGCCTGTCAACTCACTCCACCGCTTTCACCATGTCTTCAACGATCTTTTTCGCGTCGCCAAATACCATCATGGTTTTGTCCATGTAAAACAGTTCATTGTCCAAGCCAGCGTAGCCCGCGGCCATGGAGCGTTTGTTGACGATGATGGTCTTGGCCTTGTAGGCCTCCAAAATCGGCATGCCATATATGGCTGAGCCTTTGATCATGGCGGCCGGGTTGACCACGTCGTTGGCGCCCAAGATGATGGCCACGTCGACCTGGCCGAATTCGCCGTTGATGTCTTCCATCTCGAACACCTGGTCGTAAGGCACCTCGGCCTCGGCCAAGAGCACGTTCATGTGGCCGGGCATGCGGCCTGCCACCGGGTGGATCGCGTATTTCACGGTGATGCCTTTGTGGGTCAGCTTTTCGGCCAACTCTTTCACCGCGTGCTGGGCACGGGCCACGGCCAAGCCGTAACCCGGCACGATGACCACGGTTTCAGCATTGCCTAGAATAAACGCCGCGTCGTCCGCGCTGCCGCTTTTCACTGGACGCTGCTCGGAGCTGCCCGCCGCCGCCGTGCCCACCTCGCCACCAAAGCCACCCAAGATGACATTGAAGAACGAGCGGTTCATGGCCTTGCACATGATGTAGCTCAGGATCGCGCCGGATGAGCCGACCAAAGAACCAGCAATGATCAACATGCTGTTGTTGAGTGAAAAGCCAATGCCCGCCGCCGCCCAGCCCGAATAGCTGTTGAGCATGGAGACCACCACCGGCATATCCGCGCCGCCGATCGGAATGATGATCAGCACCCCGAGCACAAAGGACAGCGCCAGCATGATGAGGAAGGCGTCCCAGTTGCCGGTGAACATGAAGTACACGCCCAGGCCCAAGGTGGCCAAGCCGATCACCAGGTTGAGCATGTGTTGACCGGCGAACACCACCGGTGCGCCTTGGAACAAACGGAACTTGTACTTGCCCGAGAGCTTGCCAAAGGCGATGACCGAGCCACTGAAGGTGATCGCGCCAATCGCTGCACCCAGGAACAACTCGAGGCGGTTGCCGTTGGGAATGTCCAAGGTGCCCAGGCCTTGCGCCACGATGCCAAAGGCAGCCGGCTCGACCACCGCGGCGATGGCAATGAACACCGCGGCCAGGCCGATCATGCTGTGCATGAAAGCAACCAATTCGGGCATCTTGGTCATCTCGACCCGCTGCGCCATCAGCGTGCCAGCGCCGCCGCCGATCACCAGACCGAGCAGCACCCAGCCCAGACCCTGGACAGGATCGACCTGCCCGAGTTGAGTCGCCTGATTGAAAATCAAAGCAGCCGTGGTGACAACCGCGATCGCCATCCCGGTCATGCCAAACAAGTTACCGCGAATCGAAGTGGTCGGGTGCGACAAGCCTTTCAGGGCTTGAATGAAACAAATACTCGCTACCAAATACAGCAGCACAACCAGGTTCATGCTCATTTCTCAGCTCCTGCCTTGGGGGCTTTTTTCTTGAACATTTCCAGCATTCGTCGGGTGACCAAGAAACCACCGAACACATTGACCGCCGCCAAGGCCACAGCCAACACGCCCATGGTTTTGCCCAGCGGGGTGACGGTGAGCGCGGCGGCCAACATAGCGCCCACGATGATGATGGCCGAGACCGCATTGGTCACCGCCATCAAAGGGGTGTGCAAAGCGGGAGTGACATTCCAGACCACGTGGTAGCCCACATAAATGGCTAGCACGAAGATGATGAGGTTGGTGACAGTGTGGTCCATGCTTATTTCCTTTTGACCTCGCCGCCTTGTGTCATCAAACACGCGGCCACGATGTCGTCTTCCAAGTCAACAGTAAAGCCCTTGTCTTTGGGCAACACCAATTTCAAAAAATCCAGCACATTGCGTGCATACAGCGCCGAGGCGTCAGCAGCCACGAGCGCTGGGAAATTGGTATCCCCGACCAAAGTCACGCCATGTTTGACCACGGTTTGATCGGTCTCGGTGAGTGGGCAGTTGCCACCCAAGCCATTGGCGCCTTTGCCCGCCGCCAGGTCGACGATGACCGAGCCGGGCTTCATGGCTTTGACCATGTCCTCGGTGACCAGCACTGGTGCCGCACGTCCGGGGATCAAGGCGGTGGTGATCACCACATCGGCTTGGGCCACGCGCTTGGCGACTTCGAGCTTTTGGCGGTCGAGCCAGCTTTGCGGCATCGGACGGGCATAGCCGCCCACGCCTTCAGCGGCCTCTTTTTCTTCGGCGGTTTCGTAAGGCACGTCGATGAACTTGGCGCCCAAGGACTCCACTTGTTCTTTCACGCTGGGACGCACGTCCGAGGCTTCAATGACCGCGCCCAAACGCTTGGCCGTGGCAATCGCTTGCAAACCGGCGACACCCACACCCAAGATCACCACGCGGGCGGCCTTGACCGTGCCAGCCGCGGTCATCAGCATGGGGAAAAAGCGTTGGTACTGGTTGGCCGCTTCCATCACCGCCTTGTAGCCAGCGATATTGGCCTGGCTCGACAGCACGTCCATGCTTTGGGCGCGGGTGGTGCGCGGTGCGGCCTCTAGCGCAAAACTGGTGAGACTGGCCGCGGCGATGCGCTGCAAGCCATCGACATCAAACGGGTTGAGCATGCCGACCAGGGCAGCGCCCGGTTTCATGTGACCCAACTCGGCGGCGGACGGTGCGCGCACCTTGAGCACCAACTCGGCGCCCAAGGCACCAGCCGCATCGGTGATCTGGGCGCCGGCGGCTTCATATGCGGCATCGGTCACGCTGGCAGCCACGCCAGCGCCAGACTGCACCCGCACTTGGTGCCCTTGGGCAATGATCTTTTTGGCCGTTTCGGGGGTCACGGCGACACGGGTTTCACCGGCCGTGGTTTCGGCTGGCACGCCAATCAGCATGGTTTTCTCCTCCACTCAATGGGCGAGAATCATCGCAGATTCAGCAAACACCCAAAAAAGATCCATTGTCCACCATGAACCAACGTTGGAAGCCCAGTGTCACTGTCGCTGGCATCATCGAAAAAGAGGGCCGCTATCTGCTGGTCGAAGAGCACACACCCAAGGGTTTGATGTTCAACAACCCGGCTGGCCACCTCGACCCGGGTGAATCTCCGGTGGACGGTTGCATTCGTGAGGTGCTTGAAGAAACCGCCTTTCACTTCACCCCCACTGCGCTGGTTGGCATCTACCTGTCGCGGTTTTTGAAGCCGGCGTTTCAAGGCGAACCCGCAGAAGACATTACCTACCTGCGCTTTGCATTCACTGGCACCTTGGGTGACTTTGAACCCCAACGCAAGCTCGACGAGGGCATCGTACGGACCTTGTGGATGAGCCTGGCGCAGATGCACGCTACCCAAGAAAGACACCGCAGCAAGCTGTTGATTCGCTGCGCCGAGGACCATGCGAAAGGGCAGCGATTTCCCCTGGAGTCGGTCTACACCGACATGTCTGTTTTCCAAGGCGGTTGATCCACCAGCAGGTAGAGGTTTTGTGGTGTCAGACTTTGAGGATTTCAACTGCAGGCTCTTCGGCAGAGACCACTGCGAGGGCCCAAGCTTTCAAGCGCGATGCGTCTGACCTGAGCACCTCTTGCTTGACCCGCAGCAGTTGGGTTGGATGCATTGAGAAATGGCGCAAGCCCATGCCCAGCAACAAACGGGTGAGAGACGGGTCGCCGGCCATCTCGCCACACAAACTCACCTCTTTGCCAGCGGCAGCACCTTGGGTGATGGTGTCTGCCAGCAAACGCAAAACAGCAGGGTGCAAGGGATCGTACAAATGGGCCACCTGCTCATCGGCCCGGTCAATCGCCAAGGTGTATTGGATCAGGTCATTGGTGCCGATGGATAAAAAATCAAAATACTTCAAAAAAAGTGGCAAGCTCAAGGCGGCAGCGGGCACCTCGATCATGGCGCCCAACCTGAGTTCTCCATAAGCCTCACCCCGCTTGTCGAGTTGCTTGCGCGCTTGGGCCAGCAATTCAAGGGTTTGGTGGATTTCTCGGGCGTGGGCCAACATCGGAATGAGCAGGTTGACCTTGCCATGGGCAGCCGCGCGCAATATCGCTCTTAACTGGCTCAGGAACATGGCGGGATCGGCCAAACTCCACCGAATGGCACGCAAGCCCAAAGCAGGGTTGAGATGCGCTTCGTCTTTGACGGTGCGGTCCAAGGGCTTGTCGGCCCCGATGTCCACGGTGCGGATCGTGACCGGCAGGCCTTTCATGCCCTCTGCAGCAAGTTTGTAAGCTTGGTATTGCTCTTCTTCGTTGGGCAAGAGCCCCTCACGGCCCATGAACAAAAATTCGCTGCGAAACAAACCCACACCGACCGCGCCCATGGCCAGCGCCTGCTGGCTGTCCTCGGGCAATTCGATGTTGGCCAGCAGATCGATTTTCTGACCATCCAAGGTGACCGCAGGTGTTTTTTTCAGCCGCGCCAAGCGCTCGCGCTCCAGCTGCGCTTGTCGTTGCTTGAAGCTGTATTCTTCCAAAATGATCGTTGATGGCGACACGATGATGACGCCCGCGTCGCCGTCGATGATCACCCAATCATCTTGGCGAACCAGATGACTGGCATTGCGAGCGCCCACCACCGCTGGGATGTCCAAGCTGCGGGCCACGATCGCGGTGTGCGAGGTTTTGCCGCCGACATCGGTGACAAAACCAGTGAACACACTTTGTTTGAATTGCAACATGTCTGCTGGCGACAAGTCATGGGCAATCAACACCAAGGGCACGTCATGGCTGTCGTCGAGCAACTGGTCTTGTTGCCAGCCGCCAGCACTTTTGCGCGGGGTGGGCTGCGGCAAAGCGGTTGGCAAGCCCTTCATGTGCCTCAACAAGCGTTCAACCACCTGCTCAAGATCGCCCTTGCGCTCGCGCAGATAAGCATCCTCCATTTCGTCAAATTGGCGGGTCACGACCTCGAGCTGCGATGTCAAGGCCCATTCGGCGTTGTAGAGCCTGTCGGTGACCCAGTGTTTCACCCCATCTGCCAGCATCTCGTCTTGCAGCATCATCATGTGCACTTCAAGCAGCGCGGCCAACTCCGGTGGTGCGTCTTTCGGGACGGACTGGTGTAACCGCTGCACTTCTTGCATGACCGATTTTCTGGCACTGGTGACCCGCTCCAACTCGGCATCGATTTGGCTGTGCTCAATGAAATAGTGCGCCACATCCACCCGGCTGGAGGCCACCAGCACGGCTCTGCCAATGGCAATGCCACGTGCAACCGCCAAGCCATGGATCGAGAATGTCATGAGCGCCTATTCGCCTTCACCAAATTTGTCGGCGATCAGGTCCAACAAAGCATCCATGGCTTCTTGGGCTTGTTCGCCATCGGTCTCTAGGATCACTTCCACCCCCATGCCAGCGGCCAGCATCATCACGCCCATGATGCTCTTGGCATTGACCCGGCGATCGCCGCGCGCAATCCAGACTTCACAAGGAAAACTGCCTGCCATTTTGGTGAGCTTGGCGGAAGCGCGGGCATGCAAGCCCAATTTGTTGACAACGGTGGTGGTTTGTTTGATCACAGTGGTTTCAGTGGGTGGGGGTTGTGGGAACGCAGGGCACTTGCAGCACGCCTTGGGCACCGCCGTCCAGCGCCCGTTTGGCCAGGTCTTCCAAGCTTTCATGGCGGTAGCAAACGGTTCGCAGCAGCATGGGCAGATTCACACCTGCAATCAACTTGGACTGCACATCGTCAGCCACGCGTTGTGCCACGTTGGCGGGGGTAGCCCCCAAGACATCGGTCAGGATCAGGGTGTCTTGTGCCTGGTGTTGTGCCATCAGTTGCAATACCGTTGTCAAGGTGTCCTCGGGCGCTTCGTGTGGCGGCACATCAACGGCCAGCACAGCCTCTGCGCATTCTGGAAACACATGCAAGGCGCACTCGCGCAAGGCATGGGCAAGGGGGGCGTGTGCGATTAAAAGTATGCGTGTACTCATGTGGGCGGTGGCCTTTGGCTGCATTATCACCCTAGCCCACGGCTGAGTCACAATCCGACCATGAACTCTTTAGATGGTGTCCGCGTTTTGGATTTATCACGTGTCTTGGCTGGTCCTTGGTGCACCCAAACGCTGGCCGATTTGGGCGCTGATGTGGTCAAGGTTGAGCGTCCTGGCAGCGGGGACGACACCCGTGGCTGGGGCCCGCCTTTTCTGCCTTCAAGTGACCAACAAGACAGTGCGGAATCTGCCTATTTTTTAGGCGCCAACCGCAACAAGCGTTCAGTCACCTGCGATTTTTCTAAGCCAGAAGGCCAAGCCTTGATTCGTCTTCTGGCTAAAAAAGCCGATGTGCTGGTTGAGAATTTCAAGGTCGGTGACATGGCGCGCTATGGTCTGGACTTTGAACAACTCCAGCGCATCAACCCCCGACTGGTTTACTGCAGCATCACCGGTTTTGGCCAAACCGGTCCCTACAAGCATCGGGCGGGCTACGACTTTGCGATCCAAGCCGTTGGTGGCTTGATGAGCGTCACCGGCGAGCGCGATGATGCAGGTGGCGGCCCCCAAAAAGTCGGTGTGGCGGTGGTGGATTTGTTCACCGGCATGTATGCCTCGGTGGCCATCTTGGCGGCGCTTCGCCATGCCGAAAAAACAGGCCTTGGTCAGCACATCGACATGGCCTTGCTCGACACCCAAGTCGCGATGCTGGCCAATCTGGGTGCCAATCACCTGGTGAATCTTCCGCTGAACAAGCCACCGCCTGGTCGCATGGGCAACGCCCACCTGAACATCGTGCCCTACCAGGTGTTTGAAACCGCGCCCAAGTCCTCTGGGGCACGTGACTTCATGATCCTGGCGGTGGGCAACGATGGTCAGTTTGCAAAACTATGCGAATGCTTAGAACGCCCTGAATGGGCTGCGGACCCTCGGTTTGTGCGCAACCCTGACCGGGTCATGCACCGTGACACTTTGGTTCCCATGCTGGCCGCGGTTTTCGCCAAGCGGGGCAAAACCCATTGGTTGGCTTTGCTCGAGTCTGCCAAGCTGCCTTGTGGCCCGATCAATGATTTGGCCGAGGTGTTTGCCGATCCACAGGTGGTTTCACGCGACATGGTGGAGGTGTGGCGTCACCCCTTGCGCGCAGACTTGAAACTGGTGGCCAGTCCCATGAAATTCAGCCAGACGCCGGTGCAACACCACTTGCCACCGCCCCTCTTGGGACAACACACACAGGATGTTTTGCAAGACTGGCTGCAACTGGACGCCAATGCCATCGCTGCATTGCAAGCCCAACACGTGCTCTGATTGACACGAGGGTTGGGCTGTGAAGCACTCAGCTTGGCTGAGGCTTCACCTTGAGGCAAGGGTCAGTGCTTGACCTGTGACAGCATGGTGCCTGCGTCGCTCACCTCGAATTTGCCTGGGCCTTCGATGTTCAAAGTAATCACTTTGCCGTCTTTGACCAACATGGAATAGCGGTTGGAGCGCAGGCCCAAGCCCTTGCCGGTCAGGTCCAGGGTAAGACCCGTGGCTTTGGCGAATTCGGCGTCGCCGTCGCCCATCATGCGCACCTTGCCCGCAGCCTGCAATTCGCGGCCCCATGCGCCCATCACAAAGGCGTCATTCACGCTCAGGCACCAAATTTCATCCACGCCGGCAGCAAGCAATGCATCGTGGTGCTCAAGGTAACCGGGCACGTGCTTGGCAGAGCAAGTGGGTGTGAATGCGCCAGGCAAAGCAAACAAAGCGATGGTCTTGCCAGCGGTGGCCTTGGCCACGTCCACCGGGTTGGGGCCAATGCTGCAACCATTGCCCTCGACTTCAGCATATTCCATCAAGGTGGTGTGGGGGATGGTGTCGCCGACTTTGATCATGTGGTGTGCTCCTGAAAATGAAAATAACCCACGATTGTGGGTCAGTGGGTCTAAACCGCGAATATGCTGGGGATTTCGTCTTAAACCGCTGGTGCCTTTTCAACCAGGCGGGTAGCCACCCAGTTTTTGGTTTTGGAGATGGGACGGCTTTCCGTGATCTCGATCACGTCGCCCAAGTGGTATTGGCTGGTTTCATCATGCGCGTGGTATTTGCTGGACTTGCCGACGATCTTGCCGTAGAGCGCGTGCTTGACGCGGCGCTCGACCAACACGGTGACAGTTTTGGCGCGTTTGGCACTGACCACTTTGCCAATCAAAGTGCGTTTGAGTGATTTTTTGGCTTCTGTCATGTTCACTCCTTCGCCTTGGCTTGTTGTTCAGTCAAAATGGTTTTCGCGCGTGCAATGCTGCGACGGGCTACTTTCATTTGCGCTGTGTTGGTCAATTGTTGAGTTGCTTTTTGCATGCGCATGTTGAAATGCGCTTTTTGCAACTCCTTGATTTCCGTCTGCAAACCTGCAGCGTCTTTTTGACGTAATTCAGATGTTTTCATGTTGTCTTGTCCTGAATCATTGGCCAATCAGGCGGGAAACGAAGGTGGTGCGCAAAGGCAGTTTGGCTGCTGCCAAACGGAAAGCTTCACGCGCGAGTTCTTCGGGCACGCCGACGATTTCATACAACACCTTGCCGGGCTGGATTTCAGCCACGTAGTACTCAGGGTTGCCCTTGCCGTTACCCATGCGAACCTCTGCAGGTTTTTGGGAAATCGGCTTGTCAGGGAAGATGCGAATCCAAATGCGGCCGCCACGTTTGACGTGACGGGAAATGGCACGGCGAGCAGATTCGATTTGGCGAGCTGTCAAACGACCGCGGTCGGTTGATTTCAAGCCAAAGTCACCGAAGGCCACGGTATTGCCACGGGTGGCAATGCCGGTGTTGCGGCCTTTTTGTTCTTTGCGGTATTTACGGCGCGCTGGTTGCAGCATGCTTATTCTCCTTGTCCGTCCGCAGCCGTGCCAGTGGATGCGGGCGCGGCTACCTTGCGGACGCGCTTGACGGTGGTTTTGGGAGCATCGGTGGCTTCAGCGGGTTTATCGCTGCCATCCGCCGGTGCGGCATTGGTACCCGCTGGACGACGAGCGCCACGGGCTGGAGGACGATCGCCTGCGGGGCGAGCATCGCGACGGGGACCGCGTGGGCGGCGCTCATCGTCTGAACGGGGTTCTTGTGCAGCAGGTGCATCGTTGCGGCCCAAGGTGTCACCTTTGTAGACCCACACCTTGACACCGATGATGCCGTAAGTGGTTTTGGCTTCAGAGGTGGCGTAGTCGATGTCAGCACGCAAAGTATGAAGTGGCACGCGACCTTCGCGGTACCACTCGGTACGTGCGATCTCGATGCCGTTCAAACGACCTGCAGACATGATCTTGATGCCTTGTGCACCCAGACGCATGGCGTTTTGCATGGCGCGTTTCATGGCGCGGCGGAACATGATCCGCTTTTCGAGCTGCTGGGTGATGCTGTCTGCGATCAGTTGGGCATCGATTTCAGGCTTGCGCACTTCTTCGATGTTGACCGCGACAGGCACGCCCAAACGCGCGGCCAGTTCTTTCTTGAGGTTTTCAATGTCCTCGCCTTTTTTACCGATGACCACGCCTGGACGTGCGGAAAAAATGGTGATGCGGGCATTTTTGGCAGGACGCTCGATCAGGATGCGCGACACAGCCGCGTTCTTGAGTTTG
>Ga0247831_1001304_pt1 | contig 48002 bp, 65 predicted proteins | sample LaCruzMarch2015__9_FD_192406 | JGI IMG/M metagenome (GOLD analysis project Ga0247831, IMG submission 192406) | Freshwater microbial communities from meromictic Lake La Cruz, Castile-La Mancha, Spain - LaCruzMarch2015_1m | ecosystem: Environmental > Aquatic > Freshwater > Lake | place: Spain...
AACTTGAAATTGAGAAAGAGCAACTTGTGCATTTTCTACATGATTAAATGGCATACTTGCGATTCTGCAAAGTTCCCGATTTGTTTCTGCCATCAATGCACGACTGTACGGAGTAGTACAAAGTTGTTTTACAATTTCATGTTCTTCACAAAAATCAACGGCAGATTGCAGCATACTTACAAAAAAATGCACTTGCTCAATTTGTTGTTCGGAGTATGTTTTTTGTGGTTGGATAGGTGAAACTTTTACATTTGGTATAATTGCCTTTCTTACATTATCTTCAGATACAATCTGAAAAACTACGGGTTTTTTAAAGTTTATTTGAGCTTGACTTTCAACTTCTGCTAAAATTTCTAAGCATTTAAAAGTTAAGGGATATTTTAATCCATCTTTTTTTACATAAAATATACCTTCTTTTTTGACTAATTTTCCTGTCATTGTTCTTATTGTTTGGGTTTATAAATCTTTGATTAAATTAAAAGCTGGCTCGCAATGAAGCAGAACTGAATCCGTTCCGCCATCACGGTTTTTTTGTATTATGTACTCAATCGTATTTTCTGCTTCATAGAAAACATTGCTCTTTTTTGCTTCTTCAAAACCGTAGAAATCCGAGCGGTGTAGCATAATAATTACACTTGCATCTTGTTCTAATTGCCCTGAGCCACGTAGGTTTTTTGTCGATGGTCTTTTGCTTGTCGTTACTTCAACTTCTCGATTAAGTTGTGCCAATTCGATAATTGGAACTTGCAACTCCATTTGAATCTGCTTGACCTTCTTAGATACTGCCGTAATTTGTGAGTACTCGTCTGTGCCTACCGTTGAGTCCGTAATTAGTTGAATGTAGTCAATCACAAACATTTTTACGCCTTTCTCTTTTGCCATTATTCGCATCCATCGCCCAATATCCTTAATGTCTCGCTGATGACTATCGTAAAAGAAAATAGGCAATAACTTTACAGATTCGACCGATGAATTAAACCTATCTAATTCATGCTCGTAAATTAAACCTTCTTTGATACGCTTGTACGGAATCATCGAGTAAGTGCTAATCATTCGCATTATAAGAGACGTTGCAGGCATTTCTAAGCTAATATATCCAACTGGAAAGCCTTGCACCGCTGCTTCGATTGAATGTTTTAATCCGCAAATTGTCTTTCCAGAACCAGGTCTGCCACCAATTAAAATAACGTCTGAATCGTACCAGTATGGAATCAATCCGTTTAGCTTTGCAAGTCCAGTTTTCGGGAATAGCATAATAGCGTCTTGCGTCATCATGTTTATTCGCTCAATTGTCTTACCCATGTGGTTTGCAATGCCGTAGTCGATAATGTCAAGATTACTATTCTTTAATTCTTCGACTACCTTTTCGGCACGTTCTACAACGGCATCTACATTCCCTTTTTCTAAATCATCAATAGAGCCTAATATTGCATTTAGCGCCAGCCTTTGATTTGATAAATCGCTTAGTGAACGAAAGGTCTGTTTTAATACATCAACGCTTATAAATTTTACGTCAGCTAAAAGTTCGGGATAAGTCTCAATTACTTTTTTTCTTAAACCTGCTGTTTGTAATTTTAGTATTAAAACATTTATAGTAAGTGAATCTGCTTCGTAAAGAGAAACAATTAAATCATAAACTTTTGAGCCAATTTCATTATAGAATATGTCTCGAACGTTTTTTGATAGTTTTAAAGATTCAATTATTTCTTTATGCTCAATAAGTCCTTTTAAAAAATCAGATTCACTTTCTTTGTTGTTTGGTGGCTCTATCGAGTACTTAGCAAGTAGTCTATCTGATATTGTGCCGCTTCTAAAAGTATTATCTTTCGGATAAGTTTGCATATTCTATGTAGTTCGGGTAAATCATTAATCATTTCATTTGTTGGCATAATGTTTATTTTTTGTTCAATTAGCCCATCAAGATACGCTTCGATTAATTTCTGATTATACTCTGAAAAAGAATCGCATATCAGCAAATAGCTTGCATAAAACTTTTGAACGCTTATCTCTTCTTTGTTTAGGTATCTAAAATCTGTACACTTCAACCTACTACCCTCCCATAATGGTTGACCTGCTTGTAAATCAGTCGATAACATATCTACCATAATTTACAAGTGGTTGACGTGATGGTTGTATAACCATTATTCGGTGTTCATCCTTAAACCAAACTGCTTGCATTTTCTGTTTCCAATTTTTTACCTTATTGCCTTTACTGTCCTGCCAGTTTGCAATCGAGTAATAGTTATAGGCTTTAGTACCTGCTTCACGTTTGTAGCCGTTTTTAAAGAAGTAATTTTCTACATCTAAACTTGATGGGGGTGAAAATACATTTTTTGTATTTTTCTCTTTCCTTTCCTTTTCTTTCCTTTCCTTTTCTTTCCTTTCCTTTTCTTTACTTTCCTTTATAGCATTGCTATCGGATTGCGTTTGCAATGCGTTCGCATCTTTATTTAATGCGTTCGCATCTTTTACTCTATTCCAACGAGCATTTGCTGAATCTTTAGCCTTATTTGACTTCTCAGAACGTTCTAATAATCTTCTTTCAATACTTAATGATTGAAAAGTTTCTCCAACGATTTGAAATAAATCAAAGTCATTTACAATGCTTTTTACTAATTCGCATTCAGTTCGCAAATCATACGCAATGCTTTCGTAATCCGTTGGCAATGCGTTCGCATTTTGATACAAATCTTCAATCAATGCCCAAAAAATTCCATAACCCAATAATCCATGTTTTTGAAACAGTCTTTTAATTTTTGGGTCTGAGCGTGTATTATAATCATGTGAAAAATAAAATGTTTCTTTCATTTTTTTAAAAATTTAAAAAAATTTTTATTAATTCTGCTTGTGCATTAATTACATTATCGTCTATTGATTTTCCATTTAAAACATTATTAACAATAGCTTCTGTGTAAATTTTAGCTGATTTAGGCTGCTTGCCTTCTTTAATTAATTTTTGAACAATGAATCTGCGAGGAATTTTTGTTTTCATTATAATTATACGATTTTAGTGGTAATTATAAATTATTAAGTATATTTGTAAAGTGATTATAAATACTACAATAGTATTTGGTACAAAATTATAACAATTTTTATAAATACAACTAAATTAACAATAAAAATTATGGATGAAATATTTTTAACCGATTTAGATAAACGTGTAGCCATGTTTATCGAGCAAAAAGGAGGCGATTCTGCCGTAGCTAAAAAAACAGGCAAAAAGCCTCAATTATTTCAAGGCGTTCGTACTGGTAAAAGAAACGCTGGTATGATGATTTTTCAAGAACTTTTGAAAGCCTATGATGATTTTGACGAAACCTATATGCTTCGTGGCATAAAAACAATGGGTAAAATTTATCCAAAGTTAATAGATACGGAAAACGAAATTGAAAGGCTAAAAAAGGAGTTGGAAATTAATCAGAGAATGTTGGCAGAAAAAGAGATGTCATTATTGTTGCAAAAGGAATTGTTAGATAGAAAGGAGCAGGTCATTGAAAACCTATCGGTAGCGCTGGGAAAGGATGAGGGCGAAACTGATGCCTACCTTGTTGATACAGAAATCGGATTTAAAATGATGAATCTGATTACGATAATTCAGAAAGGCGGTTTCGCTCTTGATGAACGTAAAAATTAACAAACGGTAACATAAAAGGTTACGGTTAGCTTAAAAACACGCTCACAGGCACTTAAAACATAGTATGTCATAGACCCAGGGAGACCCTTTCAAGAGTACAAAATTATAAAAGAGAATGGTGATATTTTTTCTAAGGAATTGTTTGATAAGCATATTAATTTAAAGTCGCATCAATGTACTTCTGCACTATCAAAAGCTAAAATTTATTTTACTGAGAAAATTGATTAAATAATCATTTATTTATTTTGTAAAATGATGTTTTAAAAAAAGTTTTAAATAAAACACAAAATAAAGTAATATAAATTTGTATTACTTATTTTTATGTTATATCTTTATTCAACAATTAGAAACAACAATGTTTCTATTACCCCGCCCAACTCTTCGAGGCGAATTTCGAGAGGACAATATGACTGCTTTATCAATATGTTTTCAACAAAGAACTAATCAAAAATTGGTTTTAAGTTCACATGAAGAAGCTGGCGAAATGATTTCTGCTGAATTAGTAGCAGAAATGATTTCTGCTGAATTAGTAGCAGAAATCATTTCGGGGGAAAAAGGATTAGTTATGAAAAATGAACTTAAAACGCTTGCAAAGTTGTGTTTATTTTATGTAAATTTGTGTATGGTTTATCAGCCAAACGAATTAAAAAATATTTGTAGCCATGTTAGGGCGATTTCGTAGGGTTTAATTCACCCTTGCTATGCGAATGACCCCGAACATGGCTTTTTTTATGCACATAACATGACTGAGTTAATTAAAGTAAACACTAATGAGCAAGGCTCAAAAGTTGAATCAGCAAGAGAATTGTATGATTTTTTAGAAGTTAAAACTGATTTCTCAAAGTGGTGTAGTCGAATGTTTGAGTATGGATTAGAAGAAAACAAAGATTATTCGCTCGTCAAAATTGGCGAGCGGTCAGCACACAACAAAATAGACTATGCACTAACTTTGGACACTTCAAAAGAAATTGCAATGATTCAGCGAAGCAAAAAAGGAAAACAGGCAAGGCAGTATTTTATTGAATGCGAAAAAGTTGTTGAACAAATTAAATCTACAAACAACGCTATTTCTCAAATTAAGCAACACACCTACCGACCAGTACAAATACAAAGTGCAAAAGATGCAAATCATTTTGCATTTGCAAAACAAGGTGGCAAAGAAGATGCTATTGAATGGAATAGAAAAGTTGCAATCTATTTTACTGTAAAAACTCCATACGAACTTAAAGAATGGGCAAAGAATAATAATGTGCCATCAAAAAACAGAACGAGTGGCAAAGAAGTAATCCGCAAGTTTAGACCCGAAAAGGCGGCAGGAGTTTCCGTTGCAGACTTCATTCATTCGATGGATGAACCCGATGATGTAGCCTTAAAGATTGGCGAGCAAGCTATGCCAGTAGTGAATATGTTAATGAAATATCAAGATAAACAACTGAAATAATGGAAACAGAATCAAAATTATTTAAATTAGAATTTAACGAAAAACAACAACAATTTTATTGTAATTATGGGGAAAATATTCCAGAAACTTATGGTTGGGTTACTATTTTTGAGCATTGTAATGAATTATAGGAAAGGTTTTTTGATGCTTACATTAACATCAAAATTCGTAAAACAGGAACATTGACCGTTAAATTTTTACAAGAAAAAGCTAAAGAATGTCAAGATTTATTATCTCAACTTACTGATTATGGTTTTTTATTAACTATAACAAAATAACATGGAATTTATAGAAATAACAAGAGAGCAGTATTACAAGATACTTGAAGAAAGGGTTTGTTTTGATTACTTTGATGGAGATTATTGGTATGTAACAGCTACGCTTGACAATGACGACGAAAGTAAAAACGAAGGCTTGCCTTATAAACTGCGGATTTGTTTATCGGTATTAGAAGATAAAAGTTTGACATTTTTTAATTGTTACAGATTAAAGGACATAATAAACTATGTCAGTATTGTTGATATTGATATTATTAATTCAACTTCAAAAACTGCATTTACTAATTATGATTTAGCAGGTACTCCAGAACAAAATTGGCTTCGTTCTTTTATAGGTAGTTCAGTAGAACAAATTAATCTACAATTAAAAATAAAAGGATTTGAATCAGTTCAATGTTTTGATGATAACAAATGGGTTTAGGTCAAAGAAAGTCTAAATATTAGTGTAATTGCTAAAACGGAATTATTTGAAATTTTGGGTGAAATAGTAAATGATGTTTGGTACTATGACGGCATTTATAAAGAATTTAACCAACCAAACAAATGACAATACAAGAAGTCGATGAGGACAAGAAGCAGAAAGCATACTCGATGATACAAGTTTTAAAGATTCTTGACAATATTGCCAATGTTTTCATAAATCAGAAAGAGCCTTATATGTACATTATTGAGGCTTCTGATCAAACTGAAGATAAATACATACAGGCGATGAATAAGATAGAAGAATTAAACTTCTTACATTATGAAGCCGAAAGAGCAAGTATGATTATAACAAATAACCTTTTTGAGTTAATTGATTAAACAGCCAAAACAATGACAGCAAAAGACAAGGCAAAAGAACTAATTGAAACGTTTACTTTTAATTGTAGAAAATGTGATAATGCTAAACTATCAGCTTTACTTGCAGTTGATTTAATTTTAAATACAAATGACATCGATCCAGAATATTTTTATTACGAAGAAGTTTATCAAGAATTAGAAAAATTATAGCATTTTTTAATCAAATAACTATTTGTTTAATTGATTATTTATTTATATTTGCTAAGATTTTTTTTCATAGTTCATATTGTTAGGGTTAGTGAAATACTTTAAAAAGGCAGTATTCTGTGCTGCCTACTTTTTTAACATGAAAGATAATTATGCAAGGTTAGCGTGTATTACTGTTTTAATCGGTTCAATAATGTTTTGGTACGGAATATTTTTAATATGGAATTTATTCGCAAAATAATAATTATGTATCAGATTGATAATAGCTTTCGTTCAGACGTAAACTGGATTATAGTTCTTATTTGCTTTTTAATTGCATTAAAAGTATGCGAATAAATTGCAAGCCGTTATCAGTTAATTTGGCTTGGCAAGGCTCAAGGTATAAGACAAAGGCATACAAAGAATATGAAAAAAAACTCCTGTTGATGTTGCCGATAATTGATGTAGGTAAGGACAAAAAACTGGAGATATACTTTATGTTTGGTTTCTCTAATATTCAGAGCGATTTAGATAATCCAGTCAAACTCCTAATTGATATTTTTCAGAAGAAATATAATTTTAATGATTCTTATGTTTGGAGACTGGTAGTAGATAAGCAAAAAGTTCAGAAAGGAAAAGAGTTTATTGAGTTTGATATAAAAATATTGCTGTGAGTTTAAAAAGAACTTTTGTTGATTGATGGTGTGATTACCTACGGGCGGTTGTCGTGTACTTCTGCCCTATTTTTTTAAGATTTTATACATAGTTTGTTCGATAGTTTTAATAAGACAGGTATCATTGCTTGTCTTTATTTTTTATAAGACTTGCTGAAGACTTGCACCTAATTAAAATTAATCCCTGCCGAATAAGACTTGCATCCTAAAAAGTATTACTTTTGCAACCTGCACTTTCATTCGTTGTTAGTGTTTTATGTTATTAATCAAAAAGGCTATTTATTTTGTAAATAGTCTTTTTTATTTTACATTCGTGAAACTTTGTATAAAATATAACATAAAATGAAAGACTTGCCAGTTCTTTCTCAACGCATTGAGCGTGTGAGAAAAATACTTGCTTTATCTAAGCAAGATTTAGCCAAATTCCTACAAATAAAGCCGTCTGCATACTCCCAAATACTTACAAGGGGTAATTTATCGGAAATACATTTAGAACGTCTTAAAACGCTTAAAAGCGTTAATATTGACTTTTTGCTTAATGGTAATGCTCCAGAAATATTTGTAAAAAAGACAGAAAGCTTCTCTATAAAGTTGACAAATGTAAATAAAATAGAAATACAAGTGCAAAAAGACCAAGACTTGCACCCTACCGAGTTAATAATTACGGTAGAATATAGTTAGAACTTAATGCACAATAATAAGACTCACAAGCCTGATGAAGACTTGCGAGTGAGGTATAAAAGAGTTTTTTATTTATAGACTGTATCAATTAGTTTTTTGCCTTCCAAATCTTCATGCCATAACTCAGCACGAGTTGAGTTGTTGTAATCATCAAGCAATCCTTGACTAATTTCGCTCTCGTTGCTTAATTTTATTGTTTTGCCACCTTTGATATAAACGACCACAAATGTTTTATCTAAATTTTTCATGTTATTGTTATTTATTGTTAGTTAAAAAGTTAAAAGTACTAAGACTTGCTAAGACTCGCAAGACTCGCTAAGACTCGATGACAGTCGCTTTTTTTCTGCCCTAAGTGTGATGGTGTAGCCCAGAGCATCGCCAATTCTTAAAATTGTTTTAAAACTTGGATTATAGGTTTCGTTTCTTAAACTTCTTGAAAATTGAACGTAATCCAGTCCAGCTTTCATGGCTAATTTGCGAACTGATATTTTGTTACCTAATTCTTTTTCGTCCTGTAATATTTTATTTATCAAGACTTGCGGAGTATTTTTTTTCATGTTATTGTTTATTTAAGACTTGCAAGCCTTTCGTGAAGACTCGCAAGCCAATGTAAAATTATTTAATTTTGATGCAAATGTCAAATATGCTACTCTTTACTGGATTTTCACGGGTAATTTCATAGCGACTTAAAAATTGAATGTAGCAAAAAGTGCCGTTGTTGTTATGTTTTAATACAAAATTCTTGCGTTTAGCGTATCGCTGGCATAACTGTAATATGTAAGGCAAGTCAACTGTTTTTAGAGTGCCTATTCGAGTTTTCATGCTCGTAATTTGGTGTACTGAAATGCTGTAATTTTCCATATTTTTATTTTATTTGTTAAGACTCGCTAATAAATTGTAAAGACTCGCTGACTTTTTTCTAAGACTTGCTAAGACTCGCTGAATTACGCACGAAGACTCGCTGTAATTTCGTGAAGACTTGCAAGACTTGCACCAACCCGACTGCCAGAATTTTATGAAAAAAGTCAAAAAATTTGAAAGTTGAAAAAAAGTAAGAAAATTGTTTTATGTTATTGAAAAAAATTAGCTTGCAAGCCTTGTATTAGCTTGCAAGTCTTGTATTAATAGTTATAAACAAATTCTTTTATTTCTTTGCCGTACATCATACAATGAGTACAAAAATAGTCATCTATATCGCTTGAAATTTCAACCTCATTTGTACAATTATCGCAAAAATTAATTTTATCTTTATCGGTTGAATAGCTTAAAAATTCGTTTTTGTCAAACTTATATTTGTATGGTTTTGGTTTTTCAGCATGTAAAAACTGAATATTACCGAACTGATTAAACAACTCAAAAACCATATTTCTACAATTTTCTACATCAATAATATTAATATATTCGCATGATTGATGCGGGTTATAATAACCACATGATATATTTGCAGTACAAATTTTTAATCCGTTTTGTTTTAATGCCATGACATCAGTCATGCCGCCATCAGCAAAAACATATCCGTAATTTTGCAAAGTTGAAATAATTGTATTTTGGAACTCATCGGTTGAAAGTTCAACGCCCGAAGCATTTATAACAAAATCTTTATTTCCTTTTCTATCGCATTGCAATACAAAACTACAATTGCTAAAAAATTTCATTTTTGCGTCATAGGAACCGTAACACCCAATCTCTTCATTACTAAAAAATACTACTTTGCAATTGTCAAAATACTCTAAACATTGCAAACAAATAAAAATACCTACCTTGTCATCTCCGCCTATGCCAACTTGTTTCATAGTTAAGCGATTAAAGCCCGTTATATTATCAGCAACTTGCAAGCATGACAAATTACTTGTAATTGCATGTACGGTATCCATATGCGAAACGATGCAAGGAACAAAGTCTGTTTTATAGGTTTTTTTTGTAACATATATATTTTCATTGTGTTCATAAAAAGTAACGTTTTTGAGTTTCTTTAATTCTGACTTGATTTTTGAAATCATTAAGCCCTGATTATAAGAAACCGACTGTGTTGATAAAATACTTTTAAATTGTTCTAAATTTTTCATAAGGTTTTAAAATATTGTTATGTTAATAAAATTGCTTGCATCTGAATATTCGGGGTAAGTTACCAAAATGGGATAGTATTCACAGTATACTGCATCGTCTCTTTCAATTACATCATTGTCATGTTCATCATTACTATTATCGCCATCTCTGCTTCCGTCGGTATTGTTGTAGGTATAATCAAAATTATTTTCATTACTCAAAAAACCGTCATTACCATATGTAAAACTGTCAATATACGGATATTTTGAAAAATCGGTATCAGTATAAATCTTAAAGTACTTTTTAAACTTCATTCCGGCGGAATTAATCCAAATTGTTTTATCGGAGTAACTTTGCACCGCTTTTCTGATAAAGTCATGTTTAGTTGCATAATCGAAAAATATTTCAAACATATAATCGTCTGATACATAAACTCTATCCATAATATAAACGCCATCAACGAACCAAACTAAGGAACGACCACACAATAAACCATCTTTGTCTCTTAGTATTAAAATTCGCAAAGAATCACAATTTGCGTAAATATTTAAATAGTTCGTTTCGTCGTTCATGCAGCTACTATTCAATGAACCGCCGCCGCTTTTGCGAGACATACAATAAACGTTAGGTATCTCTTCGCTCGATAGCATTTCAAAACTTAACTCGGTATTAAAGTAGGTTTTATAGATATTATTAAAACATTCTAAATCAGACTCTTTAAACAATTTCACGGCCTTATCAGTAAACAATTTTCTGATAACCTTTGCGGGCTTGCCTTCTTGCCTATTTTCCTTTTTCCATATACCTGATTCATTTTCTAAATGTTGTTTACCTTTTGGTAAGTAACTAATTAATCCGTTATTACGAAAAGTAATATAGTTTATTTCGTTCGGGTTAATCATTATTTCATAAGACTTTAAAGTTTTGTTAGTTGTATATAAATACAAACTATTACAAACTTTACTAACATTTCTTTTTTCAAACAAAAAAGATTTAAAGGTTTCGGAAAAAATTAATACATTTGTCATGATTAAAATAAATTTTGGTAGTAAGAAATGATTTTTAATTGATTTTTGCCCTTATCTATTTGTAGTAGATATGGGCTTTTTTTGTGCTTAATAATAATATGTAAATATAGATATAATAAACAACAATACAACTATACTTTATAATATATTTTTTTACTATTGTGAAATATTTTTTAAGTTTGCCAAAATGAATTGAATGTAGTTTGTCAAGTATGGAAACAAGTATTAAAAAACGGGGCAATCCAAATATAAAAAACTTTGGCAATAGATTTTCTAAAGATAATCAGCCGACTATCAGAACAAAAAGAGAATCTTTACTTACAAAGGTTTTAAAATCTGGATGCAGTGAAAATGAATTGATTGAAATAATGAAGGTACAGGTTAATAATGCATTGTCGGGTGATTTAAATAGTGCAAAGTTTGTGTATGAGTATATGATAGGTAAAACGCAGTTAATGTCAATAAATGATAGCGACAATGATTCGGCAACACTTATACAACAAAATATAACAAATGTTTTTAATTCACCGCAAACAGTCTCAAACGAATCTTTATTGAATATGCTAAATAATACGGTTGAAACAATAGAAACAAACGAAGACAAATAGCCTATTTAATACAATACATATTATAATACAAAATAGCAAGAATAAAGTCTTATTTATTTTTAGTCAGTAACCCCAATTAAAAGACCAAAGGAAGGTACTAACTACCTCTCGTTTACATAAAATTTTCCGAGTTTTGAAGCACCACAAATGTAACAAATGTTTTTAAAAACACAAAAATTAGTACAAGATAAATTAACTGACGGCTATCTGTTGGTTTCATTTTACTTTGAAACCACTCAAATCGAGTCGCTAACGCCATATATTGGCGAAGACGATGTCGAATACACTTGCATTGTTTTTAAAAGCGGAGACGAAGTTATTGTTGACAATGACATAGAGGAATTAGTTGCAATGTTGGATGTTGGTATTCCATTTAGTATTAATTAAAGTGTTTAAATAAGTTATATATAGATACGACCGATGTAAATAAGTATATAACTAATTGATTATCAATAAATTGCAAGACGGTACAAGGCTTCTATGCCCCCTTTTTTGCATTATTTCAGTACAAAAAAGGGCAAAAAATGCGTGTATGACATATAAATTGGTTTGAAAAAAAGGAAATTACATACTGAGCGAAGGATAACTATTGATGAAGATTCAGTTGTGTTGGAGGATAAGAGTATAGTTTATAGTCGGTTAGATACTAAAGATGAAGTCTTTTTTTGGTGTTATGAGAGCAGATTGATAGATGATATGAATAAGAATGAGATACGACTTGTTTTTTTGTTAGCACGGATGGCACAGTACAATACCAACATTATTTCACTTTCAGAATATTTTTTACAAGAAATTTCAAAAAATTTACTGGTGGATGTTCGGTGGGTAAAAAGGGGTATAAATGGTTTTGTTGAGAAGAAGATATTAATACCATTGGACAAAGTTACTTACCGACTTAGTCCACTTTACTTCTGGAGAGGTGGCAGTAAGGAGCGATTAAAGGTTCTGCGGATTATGGTGCAGGATGCCATAATTTGACAAGTGTAAAGTTTTGATAAATAATATAACTGGAGGATGCTATATTAGTCAGTAAAGATGGCTAATAAGTACTAACGTTTGCAGATACGATGATATGATTGAAGAGACAGAAAATGAGAAGGCTTTAAGGTTAGCTAAAGTTGAATGGGCAAAGAGACAATTAGCGAGTAGATTATTTGAGCATTTTGTAACTTACATCAAAGAAGATTATGAAATGGCTTGGTTTCATAAGTTAATTTGTGATAAGCTTCAAGACTTTGCTGACGGTAAGATTAAAAAGTTAATGATTAATTTGCCCCCACAGCACGGCAAAACTGAATTAGCTACAAGAATGTTTCCTGCCTTTATTGTCGGACAGCAACCGCACAAGAAAATAGCCATTACCTCCTACTCTTCTGGTATTACTGATAAATTGAATCGAGAGGTTCAAAGGTATATTGATGATAAAAAATACAGCAATGTATTCCCAAACTCCCGATTATCAACAGGAACGAAAGAAGAAAGCGTGTATCAGCGTAACTTAGAGGTTCTTGATATTATTGACGATAACAACAAGTATAGTAATGGTTTTATAAAGACAGTAGGTATTGGTGGCTCATTGACAGGTACTCCTGTTGACATTGGTATTATTGATGACCCAATAAAAGATTTTGCCGAAGCACAATCCCCTACCATTAGGCAGAACGCTTGGGAGTGGTTTGAATCTGTATTCGAGTCTCGCTTGCATAACAGCAGTCAAGTACTTATGATTATGACCCGATGGGATGAAGATGACCCAGCAGGCAGGGTATTAGCAAAAGAGGGTAGCGAATGGGATATTATTAAACTCCCTGTAATTCGGGAGGATGATATTAATGACTACGACAAAAGGAAAACAGGCGAAGTGTTGTGGGAAAGCAGACACAGCCTTGAACGTATGCAAAAGATTGAGCGTAACTCCCCTATTATTTTTAACGCACTTTATCAACAAAACCCACAGCCGAGTAAAGATATATTAGTATTTCCAGATTGGGCGGAGATTGAGCGTTTCCCAGAACTGCCGTGCTACTATACCCTTGACTACGGATTTCAGAATGACCCATCGGCATTGATTAAGATGGCTGACGAAACTAAAAATGGTATTAGATATGCCTATGCACAGGAGATGCTCTACGAAACTAAATTAACTTCTCCCGACCTTGCAATTAAATTGAGAAGGCTTGGTATCACAAAAGAAGTAATCTATGTAGATAAAAATGCTTCGGAGTGTATTGCCATTCTTAGAAAGGCTAAGTTTAATATTATACCTACACGCAAAGGGCAAAACTCTATTGTCGCTCGTATCAGCAAGACAAAAGAGTTCAAGGTTTATTTTACGGCATCGTCTAATAATATTAGAAAAGAAAGAAATAATTACTCATACATTGTATCGGGCGGTAAACCTACTAATGACCCGATAGATAAGTACAATCACGCAATGGATGCAATAAGCGGCGGGCTTTATACAAGGTACGGACGTGGACGTACAGGAATGAAACGAGGTATTAAAAAATTAAATTAATTCACATTAGTAAATTATTATAGGCATAAATAAAAAATATTTACAATTAAACTTGACTTTTGTAAATATTTATTATATTTGTGCGATTATACTTCCAAAAAGTCAATGGGATAGACGGATGGAAGTTTTTTATAAACTTTTAAACTTTTACCATTATGCCATTTGACGCAGGCTTATGTCCAACTACATCAGGCACTCTTGCAACAGTTCCAACAGGCTCGTGTATCAATACACTTGACCAAACTCAAAGAATTGCATTTCAATTATATCAAGCGACTCCAAGTTTTCTTGCTGCAAGTACTGGAGTAGGGTCGTATGCTTTACAAGCATCTTGGACTCCCTTATTAACTTCTGTAACTAATACTAAAGTTATTCTTACTCCAGTTCTTACTGGTTTGACAATTCCTGTAAACGAAGTATTAGAAGACACAAACGAAAACTTTATCAATGGCTTGCCACAGCTTCTTGGCTTTGGCAATGTAACTATCACAGGACAGTTTTATAATGCTGACCCTGCTGTTATTAAAGCATTGAGAGATACATTGACTTCACAGTCTGGTCAAAATGCTGGTATCTCAACTGTATGGGCTTACTTGCTTGGAAAAAACAAGCGTGTTACTGGAGTTGCTTCAGGTGCAAACCTTGCTGGTATTCCAATGTATAACATCACTATTTCTGATGTAAGTTCTGAAGGTTTGAGAAAACAAAACATTCATAATTTCCGTGCATTAGTTCCTGCTGGATGGTCTGAAAACCTTAAAACTTTGGTTTCATCATTTGACCCAATCGCATTAGCAAATGCTTAGTTATGACAAAAGCGATATTAAAAGCCAATGATAAGGAGGAGTCTTTTGGCGTAGAACACGCTCAGGCAATTCTTAATTATCAATCAAAATACAATCTAACAGACTGGAGTCTGTCTGATAAAAATTTCATATTAGAAGATGGTATTCTCAAATACGCAGGAAATAATAAATCTGATAAAGCAGCCAAAGAACAAACTTTGGCTGCTGAGGGCAACACAGCATCATAACAGATTAAAGTTTCATGCAGAAACGGTAATTGACGAAAATGATGTTAGCTCCTATTTGAGTACTTTTTTAATGAGAATTAAAGATATACTTCCTCTTGATAAGTATATCATATTCAAGAAATTATTAACATTCCCTTTGGCTACTACTGCGATTGTAGATACAATCAAAGACCATTATTCAAAGGTGTATGAAGCAAAAGATGCGTTCTTTAACATAAAATGCTCCAACGAAGAAAGCAAGAATAGCTTTTTAAATCTACTTGGAGAATTAAATGAGGATGCCTTTTGGAAAGACAAGGCTTTAGATGCCATCTGTGATACGCCAAGTATGGTGTTGGTGTGCGATAAGCCAACGGTTGACCCAACAGGGCAGTACAAGCCTTATTTTATTCAATTACAAGTAGAAGATATTATTGACATTGATGCTGATGCAGAAAATAACATTAAATATCTCATTTACAAAGCTATTGATAAGGATACAGGCGATTCGTTTATTGCCGCCATTGATGATAATTTTTACTATCGAATAGAGGATGATTCAACAAAATCAGATGAGGAGCGATACACTATTCTTTCATCAGTAGCACATGATTGCGGATATACTCCTGCAAGGTTTCTTGGCAACGAGCCTTTGTTCTCAAAGACTACTGTTGTGCAGAAAAGCCCCTTGTCTCCTGTTCTTGGAATGTTTGACGAGTATTTAGCACAGTACGTTTTTAAACGCCACTTAGGGCTTTATTCGGCTTATCCAATTTATTGGACTTATGACTTAGGAGATGAAGATGAGTCAGAGTTTAATGAGTTAGCATTTAAAGATTGGGTTGGAGAAACTTACGAAGCCTATTCTGAATTAGAGGTAGCTACTTTAAAGAAGCAGTACCAATCTAAAAATTCAATCAATGAGTTGATGGGGCCGGGAACTATTGTTCAAGTTCCAACGCCATTATCGAAAGAAGATGCCGACTTAAAAAATCCGATTGGTGCGATATCGCCCGATTTAGAGTCTTTAAAGTTTAATACAGGCAATTTAGATGCCGAAGAAAAGCGAATTATTAATTATGCTACTGGAAAGGTAGGCAGAGATAGTAAACTTGATAGAACCAATGAATTAGCCGTTTCTACCCAATCAGAGGGGGAAAGAGATGTTTTAATCTACGTTTCTAATCAATTATCTAAGACAAGAACATGGCTTTGGACAACGCTTGCTAAGATGTACTTACCAACAACGTTCCAAAACTGTACATACTCTTACGGAACTGAATTTTTTATCGAAGATGAAGCTGCTGCATTAGCAAACTTTAAACTTTATAAAGATTCTGGTGCAAGTACCACAATGCTACACCATCGCCATACAAGTTTTAGACAAGTTTCGACAAAGAATTTACACCCAAATACGCAGTTGCGATTAAGTATTCTTGAAAGTATAGAGCCTTACCCAATGCGTAGCGTAGAAGAAGTAGAAGCATCTTTCTTGTCGGGAGTAATTGACGGTAAAGACCTTGATATTAAACTTAGATTCATTGAGTATATTGCAAGGTTTGAGCGTGAAGAAGGAATAAGAGTTGAAGACTTTGAGAAAAGCGATAAAGGCTTTAACGAATGGATTGAATACATAAAAACAAAAGTAGCAGGTTATGGCAAGACCATCACGAGAGACGCAGTCGGCACAGCAAGCCAGTCAGACGGCTCAATCAGAATTAGTAACACATAATAATGAAATTATAATGGCAGAAAAAGTATCAAACGATGCCCCTGTGGCTTATGGCAATTTAGATAAAGAAGCCAAATACCCTTTACCTGTTGGATTTAATACTAAATCTGATTATTTGGTTGAGATGTGGAGAATCCAAGTACTTGAAGACAATACGGTCATTCCTATTCCATCAAGTATAAATGTAGTAGTGTATGATGAAGCAAATTTCGATGAATCGTTCAAAGGATATAGAAAAGGGTCTAATACTCCTTTAGAGCGTAGCTTAGGCATGAAATATAAACTATTGCACGACCCAGAAGCAAAGTAAAAGCACACAGATAGTCAAACCAAACCACCATTAAGGGATATATGGAAATCGTTGAATTAAGAGAAAAGTTCGCCAATGACGAATCATTTAGAAATGAATTATTTGCAGGAGCAGAACCAGTTGTTCTTCAAGCTTTACAAAGCAAAGGGTATGTTATAAGAAGCCAAGACCAAGAAAAAGAGTTTTTAACTAATTACGAAAAAAACCAACTTGAGCCAAAGATTAATCAACTTTTTGAGCAAAAGATTGGAGAACGAATTAGACAAGTACACGACCAGTACGACAAAGATTTATTAGAAATGACTGGTCAAAGAAAGGATGTAAACGAAAAGACTTATGATTTCCTAAAAAGAACTTATAGCAGTCGACTTGACGAAATATCAAGAGTTTTACAATCGCAAGTGGGGCAGTTAACGGATAAATTAACCGTGAGAGAGCAGGAACTTGAGCAAACAAAACAAGAATATGAAAAGCAATTTTCTTCATTCAAGGTTAATAGCACCATTGATTCGGAATTGTCAAAACGCACGATTTATGTGCCACCAACAATTACTGACGAAGAAACAAAGTCAAGGTTTATTTCTGAGCAAAAGGAAATGATGAAGAGCAGACTTTTAAGCAAGTACTCTTATTCTGATACAGAGAATGGTATTTTATTTTTAAAGTCTGATGGAACACCAGTATTAAATCCAAAAAATGCTTCAAAGGCAACAATGACAGATTTATTGGATGCAGAGTTTGGTGTTTATTTTATTGATTCATCAAAACAAGGTGGTCTTGGAAGTGGCGGCAACGGCATGAATCCTGCGGCGGTAGGTACAAAAGATTATGAATTAGCTTCGATTAAAACGATTGAAGACCGATTGATTAAAACGCAAAAGTTTGATGATTACGCCTCCAAAAATAACCTTGTAAGAGGTTCTCAAGCGTGGCAACAGTCTTATAAAACGGTCTTTAGTTAATTAATATTTGCACAAGGGTAGTGCAAGAAAAACAGTAAATATCAATGCTTACGAAGGGATAGTGGGCAGTAAAATTCATTATAAACCTTCTAAATATTTTTATTTATGTCATTAATGGCTACCGTTTTCAACGATGCAATCGCTCGTGTTGGAGACAACTATGCAAATAAAGTAGAAACTCGTACTTCAGAGTACGGTGCGTTCAAAGCAATTAAAGAGGACACAGCATTGACTCTTGATACTTCAATCATTGAGAATGCTAAAAAGTCTTCTCGTATGGGGGTAAAAATTCCTGTAATTAACCGCAAAAGTGCAACTGATGTAGATGCAGATAGCTGTGCAATGCCAACTAACTTAAACGTTTCAGCGTTTTCAACTGTTAGCTTTGCAAAATATGGCTTTCCAGTTAAGATTGTTCCTGAAGTTTATGGCGATAACTATATCGGTATGCAAGAAGATTTTCAACGCCAATTACTTGATGGTTTCCGTAAAGTATATGAGCGTTTAGATACTGCGGCAGTAACTTACTTGGAAGCTCAAAAACACGCTTTGACAAGTGTAACATCAAACAACTTTACAGTTGCTTCTGGTGCATTAGACTTAACAGGCGGTATCGCTGGAATTAGTTCATTCTACGGTAAAGTAGATGGTGCGATGCGTAAGATGGATATGAACTTCAATGGCTTGTACAAAGAAGTAGTATCAACAGAGGCTTTAACTTCTAACTTGCTTACGCAAACTTTAGGAGGAAACCAAGCAACCAACTTTGCTGGTCTTACTAATGGCACATTGCCCGGCTCTTCTAAGTTCCAAACTTACTCGTCAAACCGTGTAACACTTGGTACAAACAAAGAAGTACGTTATGTATTCTCAGAAGGTTCTTTTGGAGCATTGAACTGGTTAGACCCAAAGGCTCAGTCAAATGCACGTATTAGCGAAAATGAGTATTGGACTACACTTCAAGACCCATTATTTGGTATTAACTTCATGGTTCACTACATGAAGAAATGTGAAGACGCTTCTGCTAACTACTCATGGTTGGGAACAACTATTGGTGAAGGATCGTATGTAATTGCTGACATCGGTTTTGTTACTCCATATTCTTCAACTGCTGGCATTCGTCCAAACGTTAAGTTTACAGTTAACTGACCGTAGTTTCGTAATATTAAAAAGCCCATTATTAAGTTAATGGGCTTTTTTTGATAGTTTAAATCCTAAAAAATATTCTTTCATTTTTGCATATAATAAAAATATAACTAACTTTACATTTGTAAAATTATAAATATGTTTAATAGGGATAAAATAATTGACAGTTTTCAAGGAATGGTAGGAGTTTCTTCTTATGATGAAAACTTCCCTGCCATTGATGCTGACTTACAAGTATCAAGTACTGGCTTTAATATTGATACCTTACACCCCCTATTTACTCACTTTTACTTCTACAATACAGTAAACGATTTCAACGGATACGAAGATTTAGTTGATACCGTAAAAGCATATTCCGCAAGTGCTACATACAAGTTAAATGACATAGCAAGAAGTGGCATTAAAATTTACAGAAGTAAAATATCAAATAATACCAATAATGCTCTGACCGATACTGCTAAATGGGCAGAGACTAATCTTTACTCAAATTATTTTCGTAATAGATTAAATACAGCCTATTTTCAATCTGTGCAGTTAATGATTAACCGCAAGGTAGGCACATCGGCAGGAGGTAAAAATATACTGAACAACTTACAACTTTATAAAAAGAAAGGTGCAAGTAGCGATTCAATCCCCAAGACAGGTAGATTTTGTGGCTTCCGTATGTCAGTTTTGAGCAATTCAGTAAATTTAGTTCTGCATAAAATTGCTTTGCAACTCACTCAAACACAAACCAACCTTAAAATATACGTTTATCACGCTGACAAACGCCAACCATTAAAGGTATTTACCCTTAATCAGTCGGTAGCGTTTGATATGTTTGAGCATGAATTGGAAAACCTTGTGCTTGACTGGACGATGGGAACAGGTGATTTTATTATTGGCTACTACGAAGATGAATTGACAGGCCAAGCAATCAGAAACAATGTAGATTTTGCTAAAATGTCGGGCGGTTGCTGTAATATTGACTCGGTACTTGATTGGGAAAAATACATCAAATATGTAACAATAAAGCCTTTCTATGTTAATGGCTCTGACTTAAATCTTACTACAAAAGAGTTGGTTTGGGATATTCCACAAGAGATGTATGTATCTGAAAATACTTTTGGCATAAACTTGTGGCTCTCAGCAATTTGCGAAGTAACTGATTTTATAGTTAGGCAAAAATACATATTCCAAGATGTAGTAAAACAGTATTTAGTCGTCTCATTACTCAAAGATTTGGCTTATAGTGCAAGAGATACACAAGTGGCAGCAAAGGTCAGAGGTTTAATTGCTACCGAAGGCGGTATTACAAAGATTATGCAAGCAGAAGAGCAAAAGCTAAATGTCTTTATTGAAAGTTTAGGCTTTGATACCAATGGTATTCATTCTCCTTGCTTGCCAGATAATAACAAATTAAAGAAGCCACGTTTTAGAACAGTTGGATAATGTTTGAATTACTAAGCACATTTGCAGGTGGTTTGTTTGATGGAATAAATTATGACAAAGCCATAGATGATTCTGTAAAACTGAATGATTCTATAATTGAAGACATAAATATTTCTCAATTACAAGATGGCGTAAATTCAGATGGCAAAAGCATTGGACAATACGCAAGCTTAGAATACAAAGGAAGGCTTGACCCAGTCGATTTGAATAAAGATGGTGGTTTTTATGCAGGATTTAATGCCAAATCAAAAGGTGGCTTACTTGACATAACAAGTACTGATGAAAAGGAAAGTATATTGAAAAATGAGTGGGGCGAGAAGATTTTAGGCTTAACCGTTGACAATATGCACGAAGCCGCCAGTTATATTATAGATGATGTTGCAGATAACTTATATAAACAAATAACCTCTTGACTTACCATAATGCCATACAGCAAGCAATTCAAAACCCTGTCGGAATAGATAGAGTCATTGAAGATATTTGCATTGCTTTAGATACATTGTCTTGGCATGAGAACATATTTCGTAGAGCATTTCGTATTTATGAAGTTTCTGGAAAGAAGTCAACAACAAAGGCAAAAGCCTATTTAAAAAACAGCGAGTACTATGATGTACTTGCCAATGACAATTTTAAGTCTTTAAGTTTTATTACCGTAGACAGCCCAGAAACTATTTCTGAAGACATTGCATCAAGTCAATATAATAATGACCGTACAAGAGACTTATCGGTGGTATTTTGGGTACAACTCGACAAGATATATCAGTTAGATTATGTTTATACCGAAGTTTTAAAGCGAGAAATAGAAAAGGCTTTGTCAATGGTAGATGAATTGTCTATAAAAAAGTATTATGACGAAGATTTTCGTCAAGTATTCAAAGGGTTTGATTTCGACCAGAAAGATTTACAATTAATGACTTTTCCGTATGCAGGATTTCGATTTGAGTGTACGGCAGAATATGGAGGTGGCTCTTATGACTGTACTTAATATTTTTATGTTGCCATTCGCAGTTGTATATAACATAATACTACTCGAAAAAATGCGTTTCTTTGATTGGTTAGAAGATGACCTATTTGAAATGCTTTACGAAAAGACAAAAATAAACTTAACAGAAGTTTGTTATTTCTGTTTTAGTTTTTGGATTTCAGCACTTTTTGTTTTAGGCACATATTTGGGTGGCTATAATTATAGCTTAACATCATTATATTTAACATTGACATTTTCGACTGTATTAAGTCGATATTTAACAATACAAATTTTGCGTAGATGATAGAATTGAAAGTAGAAAAAGGGATTATTTACTTCTATGATAGCATTAAAAACTTGCCAAATAGCAGGAAACTACTCTCCGACCAATGCGTTTTATGGGAAGACGGAATCGGAACAGGGTTAAATAAAGTAAGGCAAAATCTGATGAACGCAAAGTCAGAGTTATTACAAAAAGGTGATGAACTAAATATTTCTACCTTTATTGAAAATGCTGATATTGGGATTTCGGCATTACAGTACGGAGAAGATTTTAAACTCAAAGACCTTGTTTGTTACGCTGAATCATACCAAGAAGACAGCAAAGATTTAGTAAAAGTTAATGACCTTACTTTTGATGGCTTGGATAAATACTGTAAAATATTTAATGATTTAGGACTTATTATCTGGCAAGTGGAAGAAACACTTGAACAAATAAAAAAAAACTCCGAAGAGAATTAGAAAACTATTTTCCATCAAGGCACGGAGGTTTATCGGAAGCAAATAAGCTTGATAGTTTCCGTAAGTTGATGATTATAGAGTGCAATCGCTCACTTGGCGAGTCAAACGAAGAAGAAGAAGTTGAGTATAACAGATTGTTAGAGTTAATTAAGGCAGAGAATACTGTGCCATCATTCAATCCTAATAATCCCGATAATGTGGTTACTCAAGTAGAGAAAAGCCAAGAACGGATGCTAATGTCGCTTGAAGAAAACAATATTATTAATCCAAGACAAATGTCTGTGTTTCAAATAGAAATAGCCCTTGAAAAGTTTGAGGAAGAAATGGCTAAACTAAAAAGTAGAGAAAAAGATGTTAGTGAATAGTCCAAACATATTATCATGGTTTAATAATACCACACCAAGTGGGTATTTGCCAATGGCACACATTAGAAATAAATGTGCCAATAGCCATGTTGTTTGGGTTGTAGGCGAGCAAATGAGTTTTTATATTAATGCTTCGATTATAGCATCATTGGGCGGTACACAAAACTTAGCTTTAGTTTCTACAACTTCGGGTGTTGCAAATTCTGACTTTGGAGTGCCATCCGAGTATGTGTCCGATTCGCTTGATAGATATAGATACATGACAATTACTTGCCCATCTAAGCCATTAGGTACTTATTACTTACAATTAACACTTGGTACAGCAGTTTATAAATCAGCCTATATTGACATTATTTCAGCAGCAGAAGCAGCCGAAACAACGGTACAAGTTAGGTTTAGAAATACATTTACCAAGAATAAGGTATTTTATCCTTACTCGCCATTGACTACTTTTTATCAAAGGTTTAGATTAAGATGCACATGGCTATGGACTGAGCCAAGATTAACAAAAGAAGTGATTTTTGATAGTGATTCAAATTTGCCGAGAGAGTTTAATCAACAAGAAACAATACTTAGAAAGTTATTATTCTATCAGTTGGACTCAAATATGATTGATGGTGTTTCGGCAATGTTTAGTCATGATTACCTTGAAATTAACGGCAAAAAATACCGTGCTGATTCAGCATTTTCTCCACAAGTTTTTGGTAGTAATGGCTTGGCTAATGGCGAGATTGTATTAGAAGATTTAGCTTTAAATCATTTTACAAGAGTGTAAATAATTAAAAACCCCTCCAAAAAGTCAATGGGATAGACTGTAAGGAATCAAATATTGATTTGCTATGGCTGCTCAAAACGACTTAAAAGAATACCTTAAAATTGACGAACTCCGAGCTGCAATAGATGGCTTAAAAAAAGACAATGAGGAATTTGGCAAATCTGCCGAAGCTATATTTAAGATTCTCCGTTCACAATCAGGTGCTTACAAAAAAGAGATTGAGTCTCTGCGTGATGTACTTCGTAGCACTTCTACAACAAACCCAAACTCTGGCGAAAATATAAACGCTTTATCAAAAAAGGTAAACGAACTTGTTACTACATTTAAACAAGCATCAGAATCAAGCAATGGATTTAAGTCTGTAATAGATTTAACTACAAGTTCTATTGCTCAATTAGAGCAAGAGCAAAAGGTTTTAATACAAACCGCAAAGCAAGTAAAAGACAGCACCAATGCAGAATCAAAAGAGGTAAAAGGATTAGAAGCTAATATAAAGGCAGTTTCGCAAAGAATAAATACACTTTCTTTAGAATTAAAGTCAGCTAAAAAAGCAACCGATATAGCGGCTGGAAGCTATGCCGAATTATCAAAAGAGTTAGGTGCAAATCGTGAGCAATTACGAAACATGGCAAATGCGTTTGACCCTTTGACTGGTAAAATAAATAAAAATAATACTGCTGCCGTACAACTTAATAATACTATAAAAAGTCAAGACAAGGCAATTAAACAAATGGATGCTTCAATGGGTAATTTTCAACGTAATGTTGGTAATTATTCGGGAGCAATAGATTTGTTACAAGGGAATTTTATGAGTCTTGTTGGTAGTACTGGAATATTAGCAGTAGCTTTAATTGGACTCCAACAGGCTATTTCTTTTAGTAAAGAGGTAATTGAATTATCAAGGAAACAGCAAAATTTAGAGGTTATAATTAAAAATACAAGTTCAAGTTTTGAATTGTATGAAGCAAATCTTGGAATTGTAAAAGATACTGCAAACAAACTTGGATTAGATATAAATGGATTAGGTATAGGATTTAAGTTATTATCAGGTGCAACCAAAGGAACGGCTTTAGAAGGTGCGGAAGCTGCAAAAATATTTTTAGGTGTTTCAAATGCTGCTGCTAGTTTAAGACTAAACTCAGAAGATACAGAGGGTGCATTAAGAGCATTATCTCAAATGCTTTCAAAAGGCACTATATCTTCGGAAGAGTTAAGAGGGCAACTTGCAGAAAGAATACCAAATGCTTTTAGATTAGCTGCTGACAGTATTGGCGTAACTACCCAAAAGTTATCAGAAATGCTAAAAAATGGAGACGTTTTAGCTTTGTCGACCTTGCCAAAATTAGCTAAAGTCCTAACTGAAACTTATGGAAAAGATGCTTTAAACAATATAAATACTTTTGACGGTGCAACTAATAGATTAAAAAATGCGTATCAAGAATTTTTAGCAACTGATAATAAAGGTTTTTTGTCTCGTTTGGCTTCAATAAAATCTGCATTGGCTGATTTTTTTACTGAAACTACATCGAGAATGAGGCTATTAAATGAAGGTTTTATTGAAGCAGGAGTAAAAAGTATGTTTAATATAAACCCAGATAGCGGTAAAGAAAGGCTTTTTAGAACCTTAAAAGAACAAGAGCAAATTGTTAGTCAATTTAATCTATTATCTCTTGGAGAACAAAAAGCAAGAGTAGAAATGCAAGCGGAAGAAGTTGCCAAAATAAATGAAAAGATAAGAATAGAAAATAACACTTCAGCAAAAAAAACCTATCAAGAGCAAAGAAACGCAATGGTTGATGCTTTTAAGACAACAAAGTCTTTATTAGATACAAATACTGCTAATGCTTTAAAGGCAAAAAAAGACATTGATGAGCAAACAAGATTAAATGACTTGGAAAAACAAAAAAAGATTGATGCCGATAACGAAAAAAATAGAAATAAGGCTCGGACAGAATTAGAAAAAAAATACAAAGACGAATTGGATTTGCAAAAATCTAATCAAGAAGAGTCTCTTGCTATTTTAAAGCTAAATAACACAAAAGGTTTTGTTTCTGATGAAGACTACATAAAAGAGAAAAATAGAGTAGAAACCGAAGGTGCAAACCAAAGATTAGGCATAATTAATAGCTATTATAATAGATTTAAAAACTTAGAAGTAGATAAAACTACCGACATTAAAAGTGCCAACTTGGATATTCTAAAATCAAAAAATGCTGAATTAGAAGCAGGAGTTAAGATTGAAGAAGAATATTACAAAGAATCACTTCGCAATATCAAGGAGTTTGCCCAATCAGCAAAGGGAGAGGTTGAGATTGCTTTGCAAGATAGATTGGTTAATGCAGATAATAATTATTCAGATAATGTTTCAGGGGCAAATCTAAAGTTTGAAAAATCAAGCGGTACTCGTTCTGATAAGTCAACGCTTGATTCTGAAATATTACAAGCAAGAATACAGCAAATCAACGAGTACATTGACGCTTTAAAAATTGCACAAAAACAATCACTTCAAATTGTATCTGATGGCGAAGAAGCCGAAATACAACAACTTTACGCTAAAATAGCAAAAGAAAAGGCAGCAGGCATTAATCTAACCAATTTTGAAAATGAGCAAGCTGACATTGTTGCTAAATATAAGCAACAAGCAAAAGAAGATGAACTTGCCTTTGACAAAAAAATTAAAGCAGAGCAAATAAAGCTTGTTAGAGAATTGACCGAAGCCGAAATAAGGGCAATTAGAGAAAGAAATGATGCCAAAAAACAATCAACAGAAGAAGAACTCCAATTAAATCAATTAAAATTTGAGGTACTCACAGCATCAGTTCAAGGGTTTTTTCAAATACAAAGCAACAATTATCAAAGACAAAATGAGCAATTACAAGCAAGTAAAGACTATGAACTTGAGTTGGCAGGAGACAATGATGAAGCAAAACAAAGAATTGAAAAAGACTACGAAAAACGTCAAAAAGAATTGAGAATTAAAGAAGCGAAAGCACAGAAAGTTGAATCTTTATTTACAATAGCTATTAATACAGCAGTAGCGGTATCAAAAGTTATGGCACAAACAGGCGTTATTTCTCCATTCTTGATTCCATTGACTATTGCATTAGGTGCAATCCAAGCAGCCGTTGTATTAGCTAAACCATTGCCACAATACGCCAAAGGTAAAAACAAAGGCGATTCTTACGAAGGTTTTGCTTTAGTCGGTGAAGCTGGTGCTGAATTAGTTGAGCGTAACGGACAAATGCAGTACTTTGATAGTCCAACTGTAACTTACACCGACCCAAATACAAAAGTCTATACTGCAAGCGAAACAAGCAGAATTTTGGCTAATCAAAACAACGAAACAAGTAGAGTACTTCGCACGGTAAAATCAAATAACGATAGTGCAGATAGGTTGCACTCATACAAATTGGCTCAATCAAATCAAAAAATTGATTACAATCAGTTTATGAGATTATTTAAGCAACAAGGCAATGAGATAAAGAACTCATTTGAAGATGCGGTTAGCACTCATGTACTACCTGATGGCACAAAGGTTCAAACATCAAAAAGTGGAACTATTATAAATACCACAAATACAAAATATCGTTAAAAGATGGCATTACAGCTTACAAAATTAACAAATGGTACAATCGCACCAGACTACACGCTTGCTGATGCCAAACGCACTTATTCGTTGCTTATTAACGGCACAGAGACATTTATTCCTAAACCCAAAAGTTGGGATGGCTTAGATATTAAATTTAAGCGTGATAGAAAGTGGCATGGATTCTACCCAGAAACGAGCGAAGAAGGTCAAGTTGTATTTTATGTCAATCAAGGGCGTGAATTAATTATTGCTGAATATGCAAGCAAAGGGCAAGATGCTGTTATAACTTTTCGTGAGTATGCCAATGATGCAGCAGGAACAATTCTTTTGGAAGGTGAGTACTTATTAAACATGAATAAGTTTACTAAAAAAGGGAATGAAATAACCGTTACGGTAAATAAAAAATCTATTGAGCAAACAATATCTGCAAGGTGGGACACCAAAATTAATCTTGATGCTGACCAGACTCTTGATGGTTTTACCAATTTAACGGATAATCACAAGCCTGTACCAATTAATGTTTCATTACATTCTAAGTCTGTTGGATATACTTATAAAAACTTACGTGATGAGCCATCGACCATTGAATATGAAGAAAAGTTATCTGTAAGTAAAAATTATTATATCCAGCTTGACACACAAGACCCTCAAATTGATGAAATAAACACAAGTTATAAGTACGAAATGGGCGTAAGCACATTATATCCAGTATCTTTTAATAAACCAATAATAACTGCACAAGAAAGCGGATATTATTCATTTGATTTAGATGTATCGTTTCAATTTGACATAGAATTGTTAAGGGCAAATATATCGCTATCTATTGGCATAGGTAGCTGGTATTTAAAATATTATTTATTTGCCAACGGTAATATGTATGAGTTTTCTGGCAGTTTAAGTAGTAGTAGTACTGCTCAACAACTTGGCAAGATAACATTTACTGGCTCTTATTCGGGTACTCATTTTATTCCTCAAACAAGCAATGTTTATGTATTTGGGCAATTTAATTTTCAGCCTACAAGGAATAATTGGAGAGGTAGTAATGTTTATTTAAAGAACTTTAACACAAGTTATGATATTACAGCAATAACTACTACAAAGAAAAGTTTAGCCTATGGATTTACTCCCGAAGAAAGTGCTAAATTTTTATTGCGTTGCATTGCAAACACAGATGCAGAATTAAAAAGTAATTACTTTTCAAACACAAATAGTGGCTGTGTCAGTAAAAACTTACTCTTAAACGGCTATATGATTCGCTTGCAGGGTGTAAATCCTATGCCAGCTATATTACCACGACCTACATTTTCCTTGCGTGATTTTATGCTTAGTTTTCAAGCTATGGATGGCGTAGGTTTTGGATATGAGTTCAATCTAACTACCAATAAAGATGTTTTTAGAATTGAGCCTTACGATTATTTTTATCAAGACACAGAAATAATGCGTATTGATTCAATGGATTGGTCTTCTTATGAGGAATCTATTGCGTCAGAGTATATTTACAATAAAATTAAAATTGGTTATGAAAAGTATGCAAAAGAAGGCTCGCAGATTTTAGATGAGTTTAATACTGAGCATGAATACCAGACTCCTATTAAAACACAAGAAAATGAGTTTGTTCAAAAATCTCCATTTTCTGCATCGGGGTATCTAATTGAATCGCAACGCAGATTGGTTTATAATACAGACTCAAAAACAAGCGGAAGTGATGATGATACCAATTTTGTAATATCAACAGTAAAGACTTCTACTACAACACCCGAAACTCATGTAATTAGCTTTAGAGAGCCTTATCAATTTGATGTTAATTCACAAAATGGAGACCAAACACCAATAGACCCGGGCAATACTTTTTTAACAAATACTAATTCTAATTACTTTGTTGCTGGAGGTACGATTATAATTAGTGGCACATCTATTAATAATGGCACATTTTACATTGAATATGTAGACTTTTTACCATACATAAATAAGTACTTAATTCAAACAACAGAAGTTATTGACCAAGAGTTTGGGGTAACTGCAACAATATTAGGGCAAGATATTCCATTAAAAGCAGAAACTGACGAGTTTTTTACAGTTACAGCAGGAACAATAATTGACCCAAAGACTGCATATAATTTGCGTAAAAATCCAAAGTATATGCTTTTAAATCATGCTAAATTATTAAATAGCGGATTTAGATATAAGGCTTCAAGCGAAAAGCTAACTTCACAATCAGTAATTCAAAACAAGGCATTAATTATTCAAAGAAAATCTACTGATACGTGTGTAGGTGCTGATGCCGAAAGGAAGCTATACAAGATGGACGATGATATTGTATTGGCATCATTCAATAACTTTGGCAAATACTTTAAGCCAGAGATATGTTCATTTAAAACTATCATGTACCCTGAGCAAGTTCGGTACATTATAAACGCACACCGTGGTTTAAACACAAGCGGCAAGAACTACGGCTACTTGACATTTGTAAACATTTACAAGGAAGAAATACAGGGTTATTTGTTAGATTTGAGTTATGATAAAAAAAAAAGTGAGGCAAACTTTACTTTTGTAAAAAAAAACTCTTAAATTCGCCACAAGATGAGCAAGGGGACTGCTCGAATTATTCAACTTGGAGTTTAGATAGGTTTAAAAATGACCCAACTTCACCTAATGAATGGATTCTAAACTGTTTGTTTTTAAACTTTGATTAATGGCAGTTCTCCGCAAAATAACAGGTACAAATACCTTAAAAACAGGTTTCATGGACATCTTCAATGGAGATGTTGATGAAATTATTGATGCGGCTACCGTAGAAACAGATGGTTTAGTAAAATTAAATAAACACGGTGGCGGTTTTATTTCCTTAGATTTAAGACCATTCTTCTATACAAAATCACAATCAGAGAATCTTCTCACTACTCCCCTTGCTAACGAATCTACTTATGGCAAAGTTAAAAGAGCAACAGAAGAAGATGCAATTAATGGATTAGACGATGTAAAATATCTGTCATCTGCAAATTTACAAAAGAAACTACAAGATTATTTCTCAAAAGTAGTAGCTATTGGCGATATAAGTAGTCAATTAGTCATAGGTAATGAATTATCAGATACAAAGATTTTAGGTGGATTATTTATTGGTAATCCAAAACTCTACGACAAATCAATAACCGATGGCGATGGCGATATAGTAAAACAACTCGGCCTTGATTCTGACTTTCAAGTTGATGGACGAATAGAAGCGGTGTCGGGCATCTCGGTTGGGTCAGATGGGATATTAATCACAAAAGAGTTAGGTGCGGGCGGTAAACCGTTTGGGCAAGTTGATTCACAGAATGAGTTGAGGTTTGTTTCGCCTGTGGTGAATGTTACAAATGTGCTTGGCGTAAATCAGATTACTGGCATCAATGGTGCTGGTGTTGCCGTAAATGCACCGTTTAGTTTTAATTACCCTATTTATGTTTTGCCATCTGCAAATCCTAATTCACCTATAACAAACGCTCAGTTTGATACGGCTTTGTCAAGCTATGATTTTGGCAATATTCGGATTTATGGTACTGTTGATGCTGCAAGTAATGGCTCAAATATAACTCTATCTGGGCTTTATACGCTTGATGGTGTAGGCTTGCAAGTTGGTGTAAAAGTATTAGTAAAAGACCAAACCGACCTTAAACAAAACTACATTTATCTTGCAGACGTAGGTGCTTGGAGCAGGGTAACAGACTTGCCTAATAATAGCATAAAGGGTGTGCAGGTGCAAGTTTTAGGCGGTGGTACGGTAAATAAAGGTGGTATTTTTGTAAATACAAATACTACTGATGTAACAATAGGAACTACAAACGTAACGTTTAGACAGTCTTTTCAAAACGTTTTAGGCTTTAATAGTGCATCTCTTATTGCTAATAATCAGATTTTTAGTGGCACTAATAAATTTACCAATAAACTTGAAGTTCGCACTCCGCTAACACAGACAGAGGCAGTTAATATGTCTTATGTTACTGGACAATTTAACTTATATGGATCTTCGATTAGTACTAACTACTGGTCTAAAATATCTACCTACGGTATAGGAACTATTACAAGTAATAGCTTGCAATTTTATGTAAATAATGTAAAAAAGGCGGAGTTATTAACAAATGGAATGCTGACAGGATTAAGGGCTATTCATATTAATGATAATGTTTTTAGTATGCCTTTTTTGACAAGCTTTCCTAACTACTACCGTGCAACAATACAAGGCAATGTTAATGTTGGTCCGCTATCTTCGGGTGTTGTTAATGCATTATATTCAGTTGACTTAATAAGGGGTGGCACAGCAGGCTATCGTTCGGGATTGCGGTTTGGTACTTATAATGGAGGTGGCGAGGTTAATCAGTTTTATTATGGTATTGAATATTCAACTGCTGACAAATTGTCAATTGGGCGGTATTCTACTATTTTTATGGACGGGGCAACTACTTCGCTTGATGCTGCTAAAACTACAACTGTTGATAGTTCGGGAAACTGGGCGTTTGGTAAAAACGTTGCTCAATATCGTATTGATGTAAACGGAGACGTAAACATTAGTGGTATGTTTAGGATTAACGGCTCTTTTGGTGCTGACCATACATTCTTAAAATCAAACGGTACGACACAGGAGTTTGCACCGATAACAGTTGTTGAAATTGCGGATATTGCAACTTTTTACCAGGCCAAAATAACGGCTACTGAAAACTACTTAGTCAAGAAAACGACAACGAACTTTAGTGATAGTCAAATCTTTGACAATGGTACGTTTTTAGCTGTTGGTGGTACTGCTGCAATAGATAGTAGTAAGTTTAATGTAATAGGCAAAATTGGTGCAAGTACGGCACGGATTGGCGATAATACGAATGGCATTAACATCGGCAATCTTGCAATATCTTCTACTGGTGCGTTGGGGTATAATGCAACCTCTCACGCTTGGAGCATCGCAACGGTTGAAAAACTTAATCTAAATAGCACTCGGTTAGCCTTGACAGGTAATTTGAATGTTACGGGCGATGTAGATATTACAGGGAAATTTAAGCTAAACGGATCGTTTGGTGCTGACCATACTTTTCTAAAATCTAACGGTATTACGCAAGAGTTTGCACCTATGACAGTCGGTGAAATTGCGGATATTGCAACGTACTACGCTGCTAAACAAGATGCGGTTTTGTACGGCACATTTGAGGGTGAGCGAGGTTTTAAGTTGTTTCACGATACTACAAAATTAGATACTGCCGCTTTGTTCTTTGCAAACCAAGATACAGGTATTGTAGGTATTCACTATTTCGGCTTAGACAATAGCAATAATGTTACTCAACACGGTGTGCATATCGATGGTGATGGATTTGTCTATCACAAGAAAATAAACGGCTCTCGTGCAAGGTTTTTGACTACTGATGATAGTTTGAGCGGTGGCGGAGTTACTTATCAGTTTGCCGAACCTATTTATTTGAACGGAAATCAAATAAGCGTTCGTACTGCTTCGGCTACTCAGAACGGCGTTTTGACGAAGGAGGATTGGATTAAATTTAATACTGGCGTTCTTTGGAACGGTGGACTTGTATCAAACAACATACAATTATATAGGCCAAATGGTGATAATGTAGAATTGCTTTGGGGTGCAGTATATCCTATAACTTCTGTAACAAGTTCAAGTTATGGAAATTTAGCTGCAAGAATAACTTGGAAAAGTAGCACACCTGGTTTATACACATGGAATTTTGGCAATGGTGTAAATGGAATGGTTATCGAAACTGCTTACACAGGCGATGGAATGTATATCGGAACGCAAGGAGAAATGAAGCTAAAGGCAAATAAAATTTTCCTAAACGGTATTGAATTAAATATGACAAAAGTAGCCTCGCAAATTGGGGTTTAACAAAAACAAAAAAAAACATGAAATTAAATTTTAACAAGTCGTTACAAAACCTTGACAATTCAGAAATTGAAAACTCAAACATGGGCAAATTGTTGGCAAATGTATTGAGCCAAGCTAACACAGGCGAACCAGTAAAATGTTGGGAAATGGCTTTGAAGTTGTTTGATGGGCAAGAATTAGAGGTTGATACTACCGACAAAGAAATGCTCGAAAGCACAATAAAAGCAAGTCAGGGTTTGACAAATGCAGGAAAAGCACAGTTATTATTAGTAATCAAAAACGCACAATAATATGCCATCGAGACTACCAAAATTTATGGACGAGGTTCGCACTAATTCGAACGGATTGTTTGTTGCACTCTTTTATTTGAGTGAGAAAGTTGATGCTGCGAGCGTGGCGGTCGATAAATGGTTTTGGTTGAGGAGCAACTCATCGGGCGTAAGAATAGACGAGCGAGACAATAAGATAATTGTAAATGGTGCTTCGTGGTGGAGTGAAAAATCTACTGCTTTGGCAAATACGCCTGATGGTTATGGGGCGTTTACTAACACAAATGACGAGTTTCAAAATAGGCGTGAATGGGGTTATAAGCCCGATTTTCCTTTTGATTCGGGATTTAGTGTTGGCGGTGAAAATGTTAGCTTAAATAATGCGTTTACAGACATCACGCAATACGTAAATGCAGGCGTTACTTATGTGGCATTAACTCTTAACTGGGATGATGTTTTTTTGACTTTATCTGCACAAAACGCAAATGCTGATTCGTCTTGGGCAAAGTATGACGCATTAATCAACTTCGTAAAAAACCTAAATGGCACTACAAAAGTAGCTATCAGAATCGGAGTTTATAAGGCAGGCCGAACGCATAATGATATGCAAGGCAGTTATAACCCAACTGGAAATTTATGGCCTTTGTCTAAAACGCAAAAAGACAATAGAGGCAATGTAATGCGGAACATTGATGACAGAGGAACGTTTTCTTATTCTGATAGTTCGGCAGTTTCACAGGCTCTTGACTTTGTAACGAAAGTAAAAAATAGATACTCAGCATCATTAGGGACAAGATTGCATTGGATTTCGGTAGCTACGACTACACAAGAAGAGGCGGGCTACGATTATGAGAATCAATGGAACGAATCAACAGGCTATTATTCTTCTCCGCAAAAGCGAGTATTTGATTATTCAGATGCAGGAAAAGCAGGATTTGAAACGTTTTGTATAACAAAATACGGTAATTTATCGGCGGTCAATGCAGCTTGGGGATTTCCAGCTTCAACTCCGATTACGCCACCTTTGCCACCCACCGAACTCACAGATGAAGGCATTAGCTTAGTGTATTCAGGCATTAAAGGCAATGACTGGTGGTATTTTAATTACTCGGTTATGAAAGCCTTTCATACAAGTTGCAAAACTGCAATCGGTACTGCCTGTAAGTATGTTTTAGAATTTGGTTCGTGTTCGGATACTCTTTCAGTTAGGCGTTTAAGTATAAATGTTGCTGATTTTCCGAATTACTCGGATATGATTAAGGCACAGTTTCAAGCAACTCAAAACAACACAAATGCAAGTATTAGTGCTGATGTAATTAGGGCAAATTATACAAAAAAGATAGGCACAGAATTAAACACAAACGACTATTTTTCTCAATTTTCAGGCGAGAGTAATGTAAATAATTTTGTTAAAAACTTAGGTATTTCGGCAATAGACAATAAGGCACTTGATATTTTAATCATTTCAAGTTCGACTTCGAGAAAATACAACAAACAAGCATTTGATGATACTTTTAATGCGTTTGTGTTTTTGAAAAACTACGCACAAAGTAGTCCTGTTAGAGTTGTTGCATCAAAAACATTTAATTATTCGCTAACTCAGCAGTTGAATGATGCTACTTTTTTACTTAGAAGTTGGAACCAAGAAGGCGGCAATAGCACACGAATAGATTTAAAAATTTCTGATACAACTGTTACTCCTCCAGTTGGCTGTAATTATCCTTTGCAAATTTTCCCTATTCAAACCTACTGTTTGAGTAATAATAATATTTTGACAGATGCTTATGACAATGACGAAGCTTTGCGAGAAGTAATGAAAAACACGCATTTTAAGCTATGGTTGCCAACTCACTCAATATCCTACATATCGGGTCAGCTAACATTAGTTAGCTATACGGTTACGGGCGTAACTGATGGTATTGTTTATGTAAAAAATACGCAAAATCAAGGTTTTCATACAAGTTCTACCGAAAACGTAGAAAGCCCTTATAGGAACAATCACCCTTTGAAACAGTATAGTGCGGTTGTAACGTCGTCGATTGTGTTATTGCCTTTAGGTCAAAATTACACGATTCAAATGACTAATTTAACACCTACAAATCAAATAACTTTTGTGGTGCAAAACCTTGATATAAATCCGCAGGCAGATAGCCCTACCGTATTTCAAAGAAAAGTAGGCTCAACGCCAAGTTCGTTTACGTTTAATCCTGACGTGATAACATCAAACTATATTAGACAAGTAAAATTTAATTGCAATAGAGACACAAACACGGACACAATCTCAAATATAGGATGAAAAAACTACTAACTATCTGCCTAATGCTACTCGGAGCGGTAGCACAGGCTCAAAACTTTGCCATCACGGCAACAACCGAAGCAGCTATAAGAAAGAACATTGTAAAAGGCAATGCGGCTAACTACGGCTTTGGCATGATTAACGACACGCTGAAACTTGTAGGTCTTACTACTCGAAATGTGATATTTACAGGCAGTACGAGCAAAACCGATATTGGTTTAGGCAACGTCGATAATACGAGCGATTTGAATAAGCCAGTCTCGACTGCTACACAAACAGCGTTAAATTTAAAAGCTAATATTGCCAGCCCGACATTTACAGGAACTGTTGGAGGTATTACAAAGAGTATGGTTGGATTGGGGAATGTAGATAATACTACTGATGCAGGTAAACCTATTTCAACTGCTACCCAGACTGCTTTGGATTTAAAATTAACAAGCACAACTGCTGCTTCAACTTACTTACCGATTAGCAACCCGACTGCAACAGGAACATTAACTGCACCCACGATTGCGAATACTTTAGGTGCTAATTTTGCAACAAGTTCGGGGAATGTGGGTATTGGAACGACAGCACCTTCTGCAAAATTAGAACTATATGGTGCAGGGGCTATTGCTCAAAAAATTACAAGTTCTAATAATGTTGCACAAATAATAACGAGTGGCACATTAGGACAAATTTATAATGCATCAGGTGATTTTTATTTAACAAATTTAAGCTCAACAGCACAAATAAGACTTCAAACAAACGGTACTGATAGATTAAATATTTTCTCAAACGGCAGAGTAGGAATAGGAACAACAACCGATGAAGGGTATTTGCTTAATGTAAATGGTACAGCAAATATTACTGGTATGGCTAATTTAGGAAGTACCTATGTATTGAATAATACAATAAATGTAGCAAATGTCAATGATATAGATGGAAATGAATTATACCTAAATTATTTTGGCTATAATGCTGGAAATACAAGATTTAGAAATACTGTAATAGGTAATGGAAAAGGTATACCTGTAATTTATATAATCGGAAGTTCTGGCAATGTTAACATAGGTAGGGGTAATAATTTTGATTCGGGATATAAATTAGATGTTTTAGGTACAATTCAATCTTCACAATTTAAACTTAATGCTTTAAATACTGCTCCTGAAAATTCGTCAGCAACAGGAGCAACAGGCGAAATAAAAGTTGATGCAAATTTTATATACATCTGCACGGCAACAAATACTTGGAAGCGTTCAGCAATAACAACTTGGTAACATGAAAATAAGCAAACAAGGTTTAGAATTAATAAAAGGCTTTGAGAAGTTTATGGCAAAGCCTTACATAGATGCGGTGGGAGTTGTTACAATCGGCTACGGTAATACTTATTATCTCGATGGTAAAAAGGTAACAATGCAGGATTTAGCTATTACCGAAGCACAGGCAACCGTATTGCTTGAAGCAATATTTGAGAAAGATTTTGCAAAGTTTATACCGCAAAATGTTAATCAAAATCAGTTTGATGCAATGGCTTCGCTCATTTATAATATTGGTGCAGGTGCGTTTAAGGGTAGCACTTTACGCAAAAAGGCAATCGCAAATCCAAATGATGCGAGTATTGAGCAGGAGTTTTGGAAATGGAACAAAGGAACTGTCAATAAGCAAAAGGTTGAACTGCGAGGGCTCACAATTAGAAGAAAAAAGGAATCAGAATTGTACTTTAAACCAATAATATAATGTTTACAAAATTAAAATTTCAAATTATTTTGGGTGTGATTGGGCTATCAATAGGGATATTTGGCTCGCTGTACCTAAACAATCATTCGTTTGTGTCGAAAAAGTTCATTAAACGTAAAACCGATTCAATCGCTACTTTAAAAAAAGTAATAGTCTTGAAAGATTCTTTGCTATTTGACTGCAATCAAAACAGCGATGTAAGCACACAACAAATACGTGAAGCACAGATTGTAATAGCGGAACTAAACAAGCAGGTAAAACTTGCTAAAAGTAATTGTACGCAAGCAAACGAAGCTATTGCACACTACGAAGCAAACGACTTAATACGCTATTTTGTCTATGATAAAAAAGGTATTTTCCAGAAAGGCTGCTACAAAGAAATATTTGAGAAACCTGTTAATATTTGCAAATAACTAAATAATAAAAAAATATTTACGAATAACTAAATAAAAAAAAACAAATAATGAAAACTACTATTTTAATTCTTGCAATTCTTTTTTTTTCCGTGCTATGCAATGCACAATCGTTTTATTTTAAAGTAGAACCATTCACCTTTGAAGATGAAACACGTAAGATGGTAACTGTTAAAGGCATACGTGCAAAAATGATTTCTAATATAGACTGTAATCTAAGTGATAGTACGTTTTATCGACAATTTTATATTGATTTTAAAACAACAACATCAGAAAATTTTAAAGGGTTGAATAGTGATACTGGTATAATGTCAAGTGAGTTAGCTATTAATATGAATATTCCTTTAGGCACAGCAAAGGCACTCATAAAAGACATTTGCAGAAAATTAGAGTTTGGCACAATTGCAGAAAAATACACAGCAGCAGGACAATTAGCAGGCGGTTACGGCTATACACTAAAACCGTTGAGTGAGCAAAAGGAATGACGATTTACCCCGAAATACGGCTTAAAAAGGTGGAAAATCTTGACTGGCAAGTAACGGAAAATTGTTTGCTTAATCGCTACGGAATTATAATAAACGAAGGCTTTCAGACTGATTTAGTCAGTTCTCCTAGACTGTTATGGTTTATAATTCCGCCACACGGGCTTGCGGTTAATGCTGCCGTTGTACACGATTTTCTTTCACGCAACAAGATTGTAAAACGAAAAGTATGCGACGATATTTTTTTTGAATTATTGAAAGAAACTACACTTGGCTCTTGGCAATGTTGGGCAATGTATTTATTTGTTCGGATTTTTGGCTGGCTAAAAAACTAAAAAATGAGCAATATATTTCTTTTGTATAAGGATAAAATTATTAAAGTTCTTTTGGAATACAAAGGCTTAAATAATAGCCAAGTTGCCCTTAAAGTACTTGCTTATGATAGCGATTTAGGCGAAAGTCATCAACATTTTGAAACGCTGAGAAAGCAAATAAGCCGTAACCGAAAAGCAATATTGGACGAGCATGATGGCATTTATACTGCTTCTGAAAGTATAGATGTGCCTAATAGCACAATGAAACATTTTTGGGCTAAAAATAAAGATTTTTCGGGGTTTGTAAAGAATCCTAATTACGTCGATGCTCAGGAACAAATTATAAAAGACCTTGATTTTACGTCCTTTTATAAGGAAGTTGTAAAGCCAGTTCAGGTTGAAAAAAAGAAAAAGAAAGTAGGATTTTTTGATAGGTTAGTTTACACCGACACGCATATTGGTATGAATGTAAACCCCGAAGGCAATAGTCTTTATGGTGGCAAATGGGATGCTGAGGAATTGTTTGAGCGGTTAAAAATTATCATAAATCACGTTGTAAGCCATCAAAAATCTAACTTGCTATACATAGACGATTTGGGTGATTATATGGACGGATGGGATGGTCAAACAGCGAGAAAAGGACATGATTTACCACAAAATATGAGTAACCAACAGGCTTTTGATTGTGGTATTAGCTTCAAAGTACAGATGGTGGACGAGTTGATTAAGTACTACGACAAAATAATCATACACAATATTTGCGTAGATAATCATAGTGCTGATTTTGGGTATATTGTGAATAGTGCATTTAAGGTTATTGCCGAATTAAAATATCCCAATAACATATTTGTAACGAATCAACGCAAGTTTATCGGACATTACAAAGTCGGTAAGTTTATATTTATACTGACACACGGCAAGGACGATAAGAATTTGAAGTTTGGGTTTAAACCGAAACTTGACGACGTACAGGAGAAAAAAATAAATGAATACATAGATGTTAATTTCCTATTTCGTCAAGGCATTACGATTGAATTTTCTAAGGGAGACAGCCATCAATATTTATTTGATAGCACCCCGAGTAAATTTAATTATTACAACTACCCTGCTTTAAGTCCCAGTAGCGACTGGGTGCAGACAAACTTTGCAAGGGGTAAATCGGGATTTGTATTTTTTAATTATACCGAAGAGGCAAAAGAAACTAAGGAATATTTATTTGATTGGAAAACATAAACACTTAATAAAATGCAACAAAATTTTTCAAACGAAAGTCCTGTGCTGATAGTAGGGATTTCAAACATACTTTTTATGATACTTAATTCGCTTTTTATTTCTATGCAGAACTTTTCCATATTTATTACAATTATTGTCGGTCTGTACGGGCTACTCAAACAAATTGAAAAAGATGGTGGTTTCCACACGTACTTGCAAAACTGGATAAATTTTAAAAACCTTTTTAAACCAAAGAAATAATGCCACGTAAATATTTTAAATGGCTGAGTGCCGACTTATACGCCTTTTTGGTAACGCTTAAAAAGTGGTATAATACTGCCCTAGGGGTCGGAACGGTTACAACTGGAATTATTATCGACAATGCAGGCGTTAATATTGTAGACTTGATTCAGCCGAAAGTTTTAGTACTTATATCAGCGTTTTTTTTATTTTTAGGACTTTTTCTTGAAGGATATAAAAAAGATAATTTTGATGAATAGTAATGCAAAAAGCCTTGAATGTCAAGGCTTTTTAAATTCCGTTTGGTGCGATTACAAAGGTCGTTAGCGTTAAGGTGCGATTGTGATTTGTACTTTATATTTCAATTCCGTTGCTAACGACTGACAATAATAATAGAATTATTTTTCTTGTTCTAATATTTTGTCAATTTTTTTTATGAGTGCTTCGCTTTTTTCCTTATAGGAGCGAAGAATCATATTTACAAAGGCATTTTGATTGCCGACTTGGGTTTCAAGGTATATTGCAAGGTCATTGTCGATTTTAAAGGTTTTTAACCTTTTGTTTGTTCCTTTCTTTCTTCCAGAGCCTTGCCTTTTGCCTCCGTATTGGTTTATTGCGGTTTCTTCCATACATTTGGTACGATTTTAAAGTTTAAGCCCTCGATGATTGTATCAAAATCAAAGGGGGCTTTTTAATTAATTATTGTCGTATTCAATAGCAAATAATTCGTTGTAAGGGTCAATTTCTACAATTTTATCAACAGATGCTTGATGAGAATTATGTGCATTTACTACTGAAATATCTTCAAGTGATATATTTGAATCAACTTCTTGTAAACGAATCAAAGCGTTTTCTTTCAAATAAGCCTTAACTTGAACACTTCCTTTTGAGGTCATTGCTGAAAAAACTCTTGTTTGTAATTTTTTCGATTCTGCTTTTGTGTAATTTTTCATTTTGATTTTAAAGCTTAGTTTTGTAAATTTGGTTTCTTAAAAGTTTTAAAGCCCTCAAAGTTGTTCGAGCAACCGAGAGGGCTTTTTTTTATTATTTGCTATATGCTTTTTTAAACTCTTTAAGAGTAGAGTATGTATTAAATTCTTTTATTCCCCAACCTACAAAAATAGACTTCACTTCCGATTTGTTTCTATTATATCCTTGAACGAAGTATTTTGTTACAATAGCTTCACTTCCGTTGTGAATAAAAGAATAAACACCAGTTTCGATTTTCTTTAAATTTAACATTGTCTTAAAAGTTTTATGTTTCAGCTTCGTTGCTGATAACATTACAAATGTACAAACTATATTTGATTTATGCAATACTTTTTTCAAGTTTATTTTGCAAAAAAAGAACCAACTTTTTGTTGGCTCTCAAAATCGGGCTTCAACGTCAGAAATATAAATAGCAAATATCAATAATCTCTCACGAATGTTTGTCCGTCTCAGGTAGCACCGCATGAAGCGAAGCCGTTATTTTCGCCTGAACCCGATGATATTTGCAAAGGTTTTATAGCATTATAAAATCATAAATATCTCTTACTGATGCAATAACATACTTTTTGCCATCAAGAGTTACAACCATATTCTTTTGCCCAAATTCATTATCAAAAATAAACCAAGAGACTAAATCATATTCGTGTCCAAGTGCTTGTTCAACTACATCAATATAATCGTCAATAAATTGGTTTCCAAACTCAACAACGCCAGTTCCGCTTGGAGAGATTACCTGTAAAACCGCTTTTAATTTATCTTGCTTATCCATAAACCTTTTTAGGTTTTGAATAGCTTTGTGAAATTGTTCGTATGTCATGCTGTTTTGTTTTTAAATCATCTCCCCGATGTCGGGAAGATGATGGATTGGGTTGTCATTCTGTTTCTTTAGATTCTGCAATTTTTAATTCTTGCTCAACCAATTTTAGTGCATTAATAAAACCATTATAAAATGCTAATTTGGCATCTATTCTTTCAACTGTATTTTCAATATCTTTATACATTTCATCGGCTATTTTAGAACCTTGAATATCTATTTTTGAGTAATCCATTACTTCTTTGGTAAATTCTTCAATTATATCGTGTTCGCATTGTTTAGTTTCTTCGTTTGGAATGATTATTTCGTACTCAAAAGTTAATAAAGATACCCAAATCAAAAAAATTTTAACTTCCTCACAAGTAGGATTCTTAACAAACCATTCTAAAAACACATCATCAATATCTTGAACTCCATCGTTGATTAAGTCTTGGTCTGTTGTTAGGATGATTTTTTTCCATTCCCCTTCTGCTAACATAGATGCAGTATTAATTACACCATCTAAATATAAAACATTATTTAAATATAACTTACCTATTTTAGTTTCATATAATACATAGCATTTATCTATAATATCTTCATCACACGTGATGTATATGTTAACACCACCATATTTTTTGTATTTTGTAAAAGACAAAGTCTCTCCTAAATAGAATAATTTACTTGGTTTGTCTGTTGTTAATACGTGTATGTTTTTCATATTGTTATTTCTTTTTTTGGACATCGGAAAAATAATTAAAGGTTATTTTATCGAAGCCTTAACGGTTTCACTCCCCGTTCTAATCGCAGGGTAAATATCCCATTCTAAGCCATCAGAATCAACCCAAGACGTCTTTTGCTTAGTTGCCTTTGCGATTGATTCTATATCTTTTTGAGTAGCTTTTAAAGCCTTTATTTGTTCTTCTAATGCAATCCAGCCTGCACTATTAGAATAATCGTACTGTGTAGAAGAAAACAGGCTCAAAGCCACGCCATTTTTTGTTACTCCTTCTTTGCCGTACAAGGCAACTTCGTCATAAGACCTTTTGGCTAACTTTCTTTTTACTTCGGTGGCGTACTCGGCTATCTTAGTAACCATCGAGAGCATAGCGAGCGTATCGTCTCCGCTATCACACCATAATTCAATATTTTTATCTACTAATTCGGCTATTTCTTTCTTTGTAAGCGAAACAAAATCATCTAATTGTACTTTCTGTAAGTTCATTTTATTTATGCCCCTACCGTTTCAGATAGGGGCTGTTTAGGGTTATGCTAATACTTGTTCTTGTAAGAGTTTCTGATTCTCAGAACTGATACGAAACTTCTTTCTCAAATCCGCAATCGTACACTCTTTTTGAGTGCCATCTTTGCTAAGATAGCCGTGTGATAACAACTCGACTGCTCTCGTCCATTCGGGCGTTCCTGTATTCAAGAAAGGTAATGCAGAAGATTCTACTACTTGCTGAACTGGTGCATTTGTTGCTCGATTAGGATTGTCAATATCATCTTCGTCTGTCGCAATGTGAAAGTATTTCAATAAAAAATACCTTTCTGCATACGTCAAAGCTGAACCAAGACCTTTTTCCCAATCGTTTTGACCGTTTGAGCCAAAAAGGTTTTCGTCCTTCTCCCCTGTCTCGCAGTCAACCCACGTAAACCGCATCATAACTTTAGAAAGGATTTCAGACTTTGACCCATTGCGAGTTTGATAATCTTGACGTGTATTTTCAATGCTCAAAACTTCTTGCTTTAATATCAAGCCTAATTCGTTCATTAAAGGCTTAATTTCTCCGAGAACTTTATCGCCAGTAACATATTTGTAGTTATTAGCTTGTTTATCCTTTCCAAGTCCGTTGATTTTCTTCTGTATTTCAAGAAGTTTTTTATAGATGTTCATGGTGTTTATTTTGAATAATTTCTGTGAAATACTCTAAATGCTTTGCTTTGCTATCAAGTAAAATGCCATTATCCCTTCTTCGATACATTTTAAAAACTTGGTCATAAAAAATTTGCCTATGCAAAAAATAATGGTCTGACGTGCTAAGTTCAATCGTGTCTTTTGCGTGTTCAATATTATACGACCAATGATGCAAATGATTTCCTTTTACTATTGGGTAAAGATGACTTGATTTGCACCTTACTAATACTTTTTCTGGGTAATTATTGTCATAATTAACCATAGCACGCTTTTTACCCTCTGGTGTAGGCTTGTGTTTTTCTTTGTAACCAAGTCTATGATACTTCTCACGATGACGTTCTTTTTCTTTTTCAACCCATTCTGCATTTAAACTTAGTTCAAGTGCATGCTTTGCAGTATCTTTCTTAGTGCATAATTTACACTTATTTAAGTGTCCATTAGGCATTCGTGGGTGAGCATAAAACTCTGATAATTGTTTTACTTCAAAGCATTTAAAGCATTCTTTTTCTTTCATATTCTAAAACGGAAGGTCTGAATTGTCCGAACTATGAACTTTTTGCGGTACTGGCTTTGTATAAGTGCCGTTCTTCGCTTCCTCTCGCATTTGCTTAGTAATCACCAAAGGACTGCTATTGCTCCAAAACACGCCACCATTTGCAACATAAAAGCGAGGTGTTTTCGCTTCCTGCTGGTCCTTTGTCTGATTAACAAACAAATCCACATTTTGCTGAAACTTGTTCATTTCGTCAGCAATGCTAATTGTTAGACTAATACCTTGCTCGCCCTTTTTGTCAAGCACGTCAATAATTTTTTTGAGGGTTTCTTTTTTAACCCAAACTTCTGCCATTGTTCCCATTTGTAAATAAAATTAAAATGTATATAAAAAAATAAAACTTGTTGCAACAACTATAATTCTGATGATTTGCTGAAATCTGTAACTAACAACATCGGAATGCAAAGAATCAGCGTTAATATTAAGCACGAAGACAAAAAGACTTGTGCAAATACCAAATGAGGGTTTTGCTCATAAATGCTAAATGCAATTATGTCTAAGCCTATTATTAGGCAAAAGGCAAAACTTAAAAGAGAATATAATTTGTTTTTCATCTTGATGTTGCGGTTATAATTTGAAATGCGACCCAAAAAATCCAAGTTAAAACTATCGGTGTGATTGATTTTTTAGCAAACCAAATTACCAAATCTATCAATCTGTCGGCATCGTGGAGCAATAGCCGAATCTCGCAGTAAATGCCTAATAAAAAAGTTTTCATCGTAAAATATAAGGGTTAAGACCTCTTTCGAGGAGTGAATTAAATTTTATTTCTACACGGTCGGTTGATACAGTAACCTTTTCACGCTTACCAAAACTGCCTGTGTATGCTATTTCTACATACCCAGTTTCGTCTTTAATTTTACCCTTATAAGGTCCTGTTAAACCTCGCTTCCAATTTGTTGATTCTGATTTTATCATAATAATATGAAGTTTATTGATTTAATATTTACTTTAAACTCGTTGCAAACCGATTCGAGTATTGAGGTATTGCGAGATTTTTGCAGTCTAAATAACTCTTTTTTGGTTAATCTTATAATTTCCCTAACTTTGCGATTCGCCTTGTTGCGAATCTTTTTTTCGTGCATACTGATAGAACTGCACGAAGCTAATCGGTTAATTTTGTGTATTTCTTGCCCTTTTTCAAGAAACTTTTCAAGGTCTTGCTCATAATCGCATTTGTATCTAAGCGATTTTTCAATTAACTCAATTGCTTTTTCAATGTTATCAGCGTAGTCGTTAGGGCTGATATTAAAATGGTTTGTGTACTTGCTCATATAATATTTCCTTTATATCGCCCTGCCACCGTTGGAGGGTAAATTAATTTTGACATTATCAGCATATTGTTAAACTCATGCTCGCCTATCGGAATTAAATCAACTATCTTAAACATTTCAAAAAACACTTTCCAGTCTCTCGGAAATATGTATTCTTGAAGCCATACTACTCTACTTGTATTTGAGCAGTATTCAATAATTATCATTCCTTCGTTCCAAAGGCATAAGTAGTAATTTTGAGTTTTAAAGTATTGCATTGTTCTATTATTTACGCAAAATGCCATAAGGTTGGGCTTGTTTTTTCAATTTTCGACTTGGCAAAGCCGTATTTTTTTATATCTTCTTTTATTTGCTTTTCCTCTTGCAACCAGTTAGATGCTTTTGTATGAAACTCTTTTTTAATTTCAAAACCGTATGCTTTACGGTTCAATCTTTCTGCTGCAATTAGGGTTGAGCCACTCCCTGCAACAGGGTCTATAACTACATCGCCTTCGTCAGTAAATATTGAAATCAGCGTTTTTAAAAGTTCAACTGGCTTTTGTGTCGGGTGTATTTTTTCGCTTTCGTTATCTCTGGGCCAGTCTATACAATTAAATATCATTTTGCCGTTGTTTCGGAACTTTGGCAATCGGTCTCTATAAAAAATTAAACCATATTCACAATTTCCAACAACTTTCATATTGGCTTTTAGGACTTGTGCCGAAAAGTTTTTACGAAAAACTAAGTTGATATAGTTGTTTAGTCCATATCGCTTTGCTAATTCTATCAAATACATTTGTTGGTCAAATGCACAAAATATAATCATACAAGGAGCATCGCCTTTTTGTCTTGCTTCACCTTCAATTTTTAAAGGTTTCTTCTCTGCCTTTAGCATTGTTGAGCAAAAATGCATAAACTCGGCAGGTCTAAAATCTTCGTCAGTATCAAAGAAACTTTTGCCAGCTAATGCACTTTCACCGTTAGCATTGTCTCCATCTTTGTACCAAGCTGGATTGCTTGCATAAGCATTATTGCCTAAATTATAGGGAATATCGGCAATAATAAGCTGTGCCTTTGGTATTCCGTAAGATTTGTAATTCTGAAAATGGTCTCGATAAATCATAATAAAATTAAATTATTAAAGTTTTGAAATAAACTCCCCCACCAGTAGCAGAGGAGTATTCAACTATGTATCAACCTTTCCTACTTAATCATTCCTAATTCCATAATTAACTCTTTGCAGAGTTCGTATTTTGCAAGAGAAATCTCCTCAATATTAACATCTTTATTTTCTGCAAGTATTTTTTCGTAATGCTGAATAGAAAGAGTCGCTTCTCTTCTTTCTATACTTTTTTTTGAATCAGACATAAATAAACTTTCAATAGTTAAATAAAAATACCCATACATATCTATTGTTTCACTTGCCTTTGTGTAATGCAAGTAAGAATCTTGCTCGTTTTTTTCTAAATAGTACTTTGTCATTTTGATAGTTTGATTATGTTATTAATTAAGAATACTTAGTCCATCCAGTACGGTCTTGCTTATCAGTACGCATTTGCGATATTGCCATGTCCCAAACATATTTTAATGCATCTGACAAGCTGCGTCCACGCTTTTTTACCTCGAAATGTGCCATCTTCATAATGCCAGCACGGTTATACTTACCGTTTAAGATTATATCTTTTCTATAATCAGAAAAGCCCTTTTCCTGTTTAGGCATTGCTGCTGCTTTGGCCATTAGGAAGTTTCTTGTCGCTGCTGTCATTGTTGCTGTTGTTTGATGATACAATATTACAACATTATTTTTGTAATTACAAATTATCTTATAATAATTTTACAAATTTTTTTTTGAATAAATAAATTAACCTGCCCTGCATCCTGCTCAACTATATAAATATAAGTTATTGCTTTGCTGTATGTGCCTGTATTGCCTACTGACTGCTTTACTATACCATCTCGGTATATTTGCTTAATAGCTTGCTTTAACTGTTTTTCTGTGGCTTGCTCACCGAAAGGGAGTTGTTTGTTTTTTAAATAATAGTCAATTAAGTGTTCTGATGTCATTTGCTTATTTTGGTTTTCTTTAAAAACTTGTATCATTGTTTCTCTTATTTCCTGCATGGCTGTCATAGTTTTGGCATAAAATAGGGTATAAAAATAGTTTTATTGTTTTCTAAACACCTTTTTTTCTTATGCATAGATATTGTCCAGCCCGCCTTAATTGATTTTTCAACATCGTCTATGTTTAGGCATTCGTAGTAATTAATTATTCTTTTCATCGTTGTTTAATTTTAAAATTTTAATACTTCTTTTCCAGTTTACGACCAATACGCCGTTTGGGTCTTTTGCCTGGGCAATAATTGCTTCCAGTTCCTTTATTTGCTCGGTTGGGGTTTTCATAGCTTCAAAATTTTAGAATTTTTCTATTTTATAGTAGCTAAATATGTTATCTAATTGCCATTGCAATTTTAATCTTTCTTCTTCCTGCATTTTTGACATTATCATAGATAATTTAAAAAAACGTTCAATCATAATCGAACTAACTTGAAATTGAGAAAGAGCAACTTGTGCATTTTCTACATGATTAAATGGCATACTTGCGATTCTGCAAAGTTCCCGATTTGTTTCTGCCATCAATGCACGACTGTACGGAGTAGTCCAAATTTGTTTTACAATTTCATGTTCTTCACAAAAATCAACGGCAGATTGCAGCATACTTACAAAAAAATGCACTTGCTCAATTTGTTGTTCGGAGTATGTTTTTTGTGGTTGGATAGGTGAAA
>Ga0247831_1001305_pt1 | contig 47995 bp, 37 predicted proteins | sample LaCruzMarch2015__9_FD_192406 | JGI IMG/M metagenome (GOLD analysis project Ga0247831, IMG submission 192406) | Freshwater microbial communities from meromictic Lake La Cruz, Castile-La Mancha, Spain - LaCruzMarch2015_1m | ecosystem: Environmental > Aquatic > Freshwater > Lake | place: Spain...
TTCCCCAAAAGCCTCTCTCAAAACCTCTTTATCATCGAAATAATGCTTGACTCCCTTGATTTCTTGATAGGAAGGTGTCCCAACATTTTTTGATAACTCTCGCTAAAATGGCAGATTACAAATCTGCCCTACATTATTGTTCCCCAAAAGCCTCTCTCAAAACCTCTTTATCATCGAAATGATGTTTAACTCCCTTGATTTCTTGATAAGTTTCGTGGCCTTTTCCTGCTACTAAAATAATATCTTCAGGTTTTGCCATTTTTACGGCTGCCAAAATCGCTTCGTGGCGGTCTTCGATGGTTTGGGTTTTCTTGAAGTGAATCGCAGGAATACCTTTTTGCATTTCGACCAGAATATCCATTGGGTCTTCGTTTCTTGGATTATCTGAAGTCAGAATTACTTTATCGCTCATTTTACAAGCTATTTCAGCCATAATTGGGCGTTTGCTTGTATCTCGATTTCCTCCACAGCCCACAACCGTAATAATTTGCGGAACGCCGCCCGTCTGATTGCCTTCCCGCAAATCTACAATTGTTTCTAAAACATTTTTTAGAGCATCGGGTGTGTGAGCATAGTCAACGATTCCGACAATGTTCTTTTTTGAAACTACTTGCTCAAAACGCCCAGCAGGTGGTTGAATATCAGACAGTTGCATTAAAACCTCGTCCGAATCTTCGCCTAAAAGAATGGCTGCACCATAAACACCCAACAAATTATAAGCATTGAATGAGCCGATGAGTTTGAACCAAACTTCTTTATTATCAATCTCCATTTGCAGGCCCAAAAGTCCACAAGCCAGCACTTTTCCTTTGAAAGTACCGATATTTTTGAGCGAATAGGTTTCTTTTCTCGCTGCAGTATTTTGCAACATTACTTTACCTACTTTATCATCGGTATTAACCAACGCAAAAGCGGTTGCTGGCAATTGGTCGAAAAAGCCTTTTTTAGCTTTTATGTAATTATCAACCGTTCCGTGAAAATCAAGGTGGTCGTGGGTTAGATTCGTAAAAATACCACCTACAAATGCTAATCCTGTGATGCGTTCTTGTACAACAGCATGCGAACTCACTTCCATGAAGCAATAACTTACACCTTTTTGTACCATTTCAGCCAAAAGCTCATTGACTTTCACCGAATCGGGTGTTGTGTGGGTTGAAGGAATTACATCATCATCTATCTGATTTTGCACAGTAGAAAGTAAGCCACAACGATAACCAAGTCGGCGGAAAAGCCTAAAAAGTAACGTAGCTATTGAAGTTTTGCCGTTTGTGCCTGTTACGCCTACTAACTTTAGTTTTTTGGAAGGATGTTGATAAAAATTTGCCGCTGCAAAACCCATTGCACGAGCTGAGTTTTCGACCTGAATATAGGTAATTCCCTCGTTCAGAGATTCGGGAAGATGTTCACACAAAATGGCCGAAGCTCCCAGCTCAATGGCTTTCTTGATAAACTGATGCCCATCGACTTGCGTGCCACCAATAGCCACAAAAAGACTTCCTTTTTGCACTTGACGTGAGTCAAAGACTATTTTATTTATTTCAATATCTGTTTTTCCCGAAACTGCTTGGAGAGAAACTTTATAAAGAATTTCGCTTAATATCATGGTTAATTGTTGTTTATATCGAGTAGCTTTTTGTTGATGTTTAATGTTTTTACTGCTAAAATGTTCTGTAAATGAACAATTTGGTACTTAGCTTTTTAATTCTCGGCAAGTTATTCAAAAAAACGTTTATCATCAAACGAACTATTCAAGTACACTTGTGCAGGGCATTGAAGAATACGACATTTGGATTATCAACGAAGCCCAAAGCATGACGCTTTATTTCTTGGTGTTGGAAGGAAGTAAATAGTTTAGAGTGTAGAGTGAAAAATGACTTTAACTTTTCACTCTACACTCTACACTCTACACTTTACACTTTTGAAAGCACTTTTTTCAAAGCATCTAAGAATATATCTGCTTCTTTAATAGTCATGGCGAGGCTTGGTAAAAGTCGCATTGTGTGCGTTCCAGCTACGCCTGTAAATATTTTATGTTCAAAAAGCATGGTATTTCTGATTGGACCAACTGGTTTTTCAAACTCGATACCAATCATCAAGCCTTGTCCACGAAGCTCTTTTATTCCTGCAAACCCTTTGAGGTTTTCCATGAAATAATCTCCAATATTGGCAGCATTTTGAATCAGCTTTTCTTTTTTGATAATGTCCAAAACTGCATTCGCGGCCGTACAAGCCAAATGGTTTCCCCCGAAAGTTGTGCCGAGCATTCCGTGTTTTGCTTCAAATTTTGGAGAAATCAAAACTCCACCAATTGGGAAGCCATTGCCCATACCCTTGGCCGTTGTGATAATATCGGGTTTTACGCCGCTGTGCTGAAATGTGAAGAATTTTCCCGAACGGCCATAGCCACATTGTACTGAGTCATGGATAAAAATTGCACCTGTTTTATCGCAAGCCTTACGAATAGCTTTCATAAATTCATCGGTGGCAACATTGATTCCACCTACACCTTGAATACCCTCTACAATTATTGAACAAGTTTCGTTGTCAACTGCTTTTTTTAGAGCTTCTACGTCATTATAAGGCAAAATCTGAACGTGTTCAGCAAAGTTGATAGGTGCTTGAATCGACGGATTATCGGTTACGGCAACTGCTGCCGATGTACGACCGTGAAAACCTTTCGAGAAAGCAATTACTTTCGTTCTGCCATTATAAAAAGATGCCAATTTCAAGGCATTTTCGTTGGCTTCTGCCCCCGAATTCACCAAAAACAAAGAATAATCCTTCAAACCCGAAAGTTTGCCCAGTTTATCAGCCAATTCTTCTTGCGAAGGAATTTTCACCGAATTTGAATAAAAACCTATGTTTTTTAATTGTTGCGTAATTTTTCGTAAATAATATGGGTGCGTGTGTCCCACCGAAATAACGGCATGGCCACCATAAAGGTCTAGATATTCTTGTCCATTCTTGTCCCAAAGATAAGAACCTTGAGCTTTCACAGGCTCGATGTCGTAAAGAGGATATACGTTAAAAAGAGTCATAATCTTATAGTCAATGGTTAATAGACCACAGTCGATAGCTAAAAAATATGTTAAAAAAAGAATGATTGATTATGGAAAATTTCTGTGGTCTGTCGTCTATAGACTATCGACTTTCTATTTCAATTCCCCGGTCAATTTATTGATACTTGTTTCGATTGAAGCTACTACTTTCTTGAGATTAGGGTCAGTTACCTTTGCTTTAGCGGCAGTAATATTGGTTTTTGCAACAGCGATGTCCTTTTTAGCATTGGCCAAATCACCTGATTTCTGATATAAGCGAGCCGATTCGTAGTTTAAATTAGCTATTTCTTGCTCTGTTTTGAGTTGCTGTCGAGCAGAGAATAGCCATCGTCGGGCTTCACCTGCAAATTTTCCATCAGGGAATGTATTGTTGTAGAACGTAACGTAATATACCAGTAACTGAGGTTGAGTTTGGTCGTTTATTAAGCCTTTCAAGAAGTTAAATGCTACATCTTGTCCTTTTTCACGAAGCAAAGCTGGGCATTCTATTTGCCAAGTATTTGCCGTAACGTAAGGCCCAACCCCCAATAACTCCATGTAGCCTTTCAATTTATTTACTTTGGCCAGAGAATAAGTGGATGCTTTTGGAGAAAAAATCTCTAATTGTAATAATCGTCCGAGAGCATTACCTTCTTGACCAGCATGACCCTCTTCGGCTTCGTATTTCCCTCCAATAGCCAAATTTTTGAGCCAATGTTGCGAGAAACCATTATCCAAATCCATGATACACTTTTTCATAATTGCCCAGCTAAACTTATCACTCTGTTGGTTTTTCGGGTAAGCGGCATAAAGGGCATCGGCCACTTGCTTATTTTTTATTGTGTCTTGCGTAATACGTAAATAATATGCCAATCCAACCATTTTATTTACGTCTCTATCGCCTACTTGAAATTTCTTCCAAAAACCACTTGTTTGTTGATTTGGGTCGAGGGCAGTTTGGGCGTGTTTGATAATATCTTTTGGGGTATTGGTTGGGTCTGTAATATGCAAAAGGTTTTGGTCTTTATCAAAGTAGAAAAACAGCGGAAATCCAGGCAAATAAATATTCTTTTTGTTCAAGAAAGACACTTGTTTGGCGTCTTCGACGTTGAGTTTAAAACTCACAAAGTTTTGGTTGTAAAATTTGCCTACTTCGGAATTTTTGAGTGTTGGCTCTAAACTCATACAAATCGGGCAATGTGGTGAATAACATTCCACAAAAACATTCTTCCCCGAAGCTTTAGCTTTTTGAAAAGCGGCCTCAATGGTGGGTTCAAACGAAATGCCTTGTGCAAATACAAAATTTATAAGAAGTAGAAAACCGCCAAGCAAAAATATCTTTTTCATGTATTTTTTGATGTTTTGAATAGCAAATTAGTTAATTTTTAAGAAAAACACTTAAAGGTTGCCATTCTTTAACAAGTTATCAACAACCGAAAACTGGAAGCGACCGAGCGTTGGCCGCCGTCGGTCGGTTCTCACCACAAATCAATTATTCAATTTAACGAAACCACCGTCAATCAAATAATCACAGCCTGTGATAAACGCTGCCTCTTCAGAGCAAAGATAAACTGCCAATGAGCCAATTTCTTCGGGCTTTGCCATTCGTCCGATTGGTTGGGTTTTAGAAAGTTTATCAAACATTTCCTTTTCTTTACCAGGGTAGGTTTTCTTCAAAAATCCATCTACAAATGGCGTATGGACACGTGCAGGCGAAATACTATTACAACGAATATTATATTTGAGGTAATCTTTTGCAACCTGCAAGGTCATAGTAAAAACCGCTCCTTTCGACATTGAATAGGCAAATCTATCTGGAATTCCAACCGTTGCTGCAACTGAGGCCACATTCAGAATTACGCCGCCACGTTCTTTCATGTAAGGAATAACTGAATGAAGACAATTATAAGTTCCTTTTACATTTACATTGTAAATTCGGTCTAAATCTTCTTCGGTTGTCGATTCTACCGTTCCAACGTGGGCGATTCCTGCATTATTTACCAAGATATCAATAGTATTTTCTTTCGCTATTTTGTCGATTATTTTTTTCACATCCTTCTGTTTAGAGACATCTACTTTATGAAAATAGGCTTCTCCACCATTGGCATTGATAAGATCGGCTTCACGCTCAGCTTGGTCAATATTTAGTTCCAATATATGTACAACCGCTCCTTGTTGTGCGAAAAGTCGAGAGACAGCAAGTCCGATACCACTTGCACCGCCCGTTACGATGGCTACTTTGTTGTTAAGACGAAACATTTTTAATATTTTTTTAGATTTATTTCAAATGATTTAGAAATTGTTGCAAATAGGTATCGAACAATGTTCATACAAAACAACAACAATGCAACAATTTTCGATTTTACTTTTTTGTGAAAAATAACTTAATTCTAATATTTTTTTGATATTTAGACTAAAATTAGCTCTTTCCTCATTCAAAATTACTTTTCAAAACTGGAACAAAAAATAAAACGCTTTACATTTGCTAAAATAATTATTCAACGACCAATACGATTAAAATGATTTTCAAGATTAGTAAGATTTATTTTCTTGGTTTTCAAGGATTTAGCTTCGTTTCTTATCATCAGTTTTAAGCTATATTCAAACAAAACTGAACTCTTTCTATGCACACTGTTTTAAAACTACATAAAAACGACAACGTTATTGTTGCTTTACAAAACCTAAAAGCTGGTGAAATTGTTAATTGCAATAACGAAAGATACCAAATCCAACACGATATTGAGGCAAAACATAAATTTGTTACTGAAGATTTATCGGTCGGCGACCACGTAACCATGTACGGCGTTTTGGTTGGAAATGCTACCCAACCAATTAAGCGTGGAGCACAAATAACAACATTCAATCTCAAACACGAATCAGACCACTATTCGGTAGAGAAACGCCAACCAGCACCAGCATGGACACCTTTGGATGTTTCGGCATGGAAAGATAAAACTTTCAATGGTTATCACCGAGCCGATGGCAGCGTCGGAACTCGTAATTATTGGTTAGTTGTACCTTTAGTTTTTTGCGAAAATCGTAATATTTTAATTATAAAAGATGCTTTCGAGCGTGAGTTAGGTTATTCTCAGCCAGAAATTTATCGTAATCAAGTAAAAGAATTATTAGCTGCCTTTCATTCAGGAAATACCGAAGCTCTTGAAAAAATCACCTTGGCCGACCAAAACAGTGAAGTAATCAAAACTTCACCTTCACATATCTTTCCGAATGTTGATGGAATCAAATTCTTGACGCACGAAACTGGTTGTGGTGGAACTAATCAAGATACCGATGCCCTTTGCGATTTATTTGCTGGAATGATTGTAAACCCCAATGTAGCGGGTGTAACTGTACTAAGTTTAGGCTGCCAGAAATCTCAAATTGATTATTTAAAAGCAGAAGTTTTAAAGCGTGACCCCTTGTTCAAGCGTCCAATTTTATATTTCGACCAACAAACTTATGGTTCTGAACATACTATGATGTCAGACGCTATTCGTGAGACATTTAAAGGAATTATAGAAATCAATAAACAAAATCGTCAGCCTGCACCAATAAACAAACTTACTATAGGTTTGAAATGCGGTGGTTCAGATGGTTTTTCGGGTATTTCTGCCAACCCAGCTATCGGACATTTATCCGATATTATGGTAAGTTTAGGTGGAAAAACACTTTTGGCTGAATTTCCAGAGCTCTGCGGTGTTGAGCAAGAATTAATCAATCGTTGTGTTGATGAACCTAAAGCCCAAAAATTTGCCGATTTAATGAAAGAATACTCCGACCAAGCGGCAGCCGTAGGAGCAACTTTCGATATGAATCCATCGGTTGGAAATATCAAAGATGGCTTGATAACTGACGCTATCAAGTCGGCAGGTGCAGCAAAAAAAGGTGGAAATGCACCAGTAGCCGATGTGTTAAATTATACTGAACAACCAACGCAAGCAGGTTTACACTTGCTTTGTACGCCAGGAAATGATGTTTTGGCAACAACAGGAATGGCCGCTTCAAGTGCTACGATTATATTATTTACAACTGGACTTGGCACGCCAACCGGAAATCCGATTACACCAACAGTCAAGATTTCGACTAATAATAAATTGGCCGTAAAGATGTCCGATATTATTGATTTTAGTTCAGGAAAAATCATTACTGGCGAAGAAACTATCGAACAAAATGGCGAATCTTTATTGAATTGGTTGGTTGGACTTGCCAATGGAGATTATTTAACCAAAGCCGAAGTTTTAGGTCAAGACGACTTCATTCCGTGGAAACGTGGGGTGAATTTGTAAATTTCCATAGCCCATTTGTTTTTATGCAAATAAAAAATTCTCTTATTTGCATAAAAACAATAAAATGCCCTTTGGGGCTGGGTATATGAAAATTCAATTTTATGGAGCAGCTCAACGAGTTACGGGCAGTAAACACCTTATTACGACCAATAAAGGAACAAAAATATTGCTCGATTGCGGCCTTTTTCAAGGGATTGGCACAACAGAACTCAATCTACATTTCGGGTTCGACCCTCAAAAAGTAGATTTCATTATTTTGAGCCATGCTCACATTGACCATACTGGCCTTGTGCCTCGTTTGGTCAAAAAAGGCTTCAAAGGCACTATTTACTCCACCCCAGCTACCAAAGATTTATGCGAAATAATGCTCATGGATTCGGCTTTTATTCAAGAAAAAGACCTCGAACGCATTAATAAACGAAGAATCGGCCGAAATGAAGAACCTTACGAATTGCTCTATAATGGCGAAGATGTAGAAGCAGCTTTAAGTTTGTTCAAAACAGTTGATTACGAGACTCCTTTTGTGATAGAAGCAGGCGTTACCGCCAAATTCTATGATGCAGGGCACTTACTCGGAAGTGCAGGAATCTATCTGACTTTTGAAGAAGAAAACGTTTCAAAAAGTCTATTTTTTACGGGCGATATTGGCCGTCCAAACGATAAAATTTTAAGAAGTCCCCAGCCATTTCCACAAACCGATTATATTATATGTGAATCGACATACGGAAACAAACTCCATGAGCCAGAAGCAGATATAAAATCCCATTTACTTAAAATTGTAAATGAAACCTGCGTTGAGAAAAAAGGCAAATTACTCATCCCTGCATTTTCAGTTGATCGTACACAAGAATTAATTTACGCTCTCGACCAACTCGCACACGAAGGACTTTTGCCCAAAATCCCTGTTTATATTGACAGTTCATTGTCTGTAAAAGCAACAATGGTAATGCGAGAGAACGAAGAATGCTTTAACCCCGAAATATTAGCTTACATCAAATGCGATGGCGATGCTTTTGATTTTGAAAACCTTCGTTATATAATCGACGTGACAGCATCAAAAGCTCTAAACGAAAGTCATGAAGCTTGTATCATTATTTCGTCTTCTGGCATGGCAGAAGCTGGGCGTATCAAACATCATATTAAGAATAATATCGAAAAACCCTCAACAACCATTCTTTTGGTGGGCTATTGTTCACCCGAAAGTTTGGGGGCTATTCTGAAAACAAAACCCAAAGAAGTAAGAATTTTTGGTGAAAGGTATGAAGTCAGAGCCGGTATTGAAGTAATGGATTCATTTTCGGGTCATGCGGATTATAATGAAATAATAGCACATTTGTCTTGTCAGGATGCTTCTAAAGTTAAAAAACTTTTCTTGGTTCATGGCGAATTAGATAATCAAATGGCGTTTAAAAATCGCTTATGTAATGTAGGTTTTCAAGAAATTTTTATTCCTTTGCAAGGTGAAGGCTTCGATTTGTAATAATCTAAAATAGCTTTTATATTATTACTTCGTAATTTTGTAGCAATTAATCTAAACTCATAGGTGAATTTTGATTTGTGATTTTGTATTTATTCACTCATTCTCATATTCACTCACTCATTATGCTTAATGAAAATAGCCATACACGGTCGAAAATTTAATGTAGAATCTGTTACTTATATTCAACAAGTTTTTGACGAATTAAAGCAACATAAAGTTGAAGTACAAATTTCTGAGCCATTCAAGCGTATTCTTCTGCAGTCTGGAATTCGTTTGGATGTAAAAGCCGTTTATACCAAACCCGAAGAAATTTTCGATGCCGACTTTGCTTTTAGTCTTGGTGGAGATGGCACTTTTCTTGAAACTCTTGCACACGTAGGCAAACGAGAAATTCCGATTTTGGGCTTCAATTTTGGTCGTTTGGGCTTTCTGGCTGCTATTTCTCCCGAAAAAATACAACGTACTGTTTATCAACTCATTAATGGTTACTATACCGTTGATGAACGAACCATGATTTCGGCAGCTTCCGAAACTGAGCTTTTTGAAGAAGGCACGAATTTTGCACTCAACGAAATAGCGATTTCAAAAACCGATACATCATCGATGATTGTAATACATGCTTACATAAACGGAGAGTTTTTGAATACCTATTGGGCTGATGGGCTGATGGTTGCAACTGCAACGGGTTCTACTGGCTACTCATTGAGTTGCGGTGGGCCATTGGTTATGCCACATTCTGCCAATTTCATTATAACACCAATCTGTCCGCACAATTTATTTGTTCGACCAATGATTGTTTCTGATGATAGCATAATTTCGTTTAAGGTTGAAAGTAGAAGTAATAATTTTCTGGTTTCGATGGATTCGAGAGCAAAAATTGTCGGCTCTGACGAAGAAACAAATATTACTGTCAAGAAGGAAGATTTCAAGGCCAAAATGGTAAGAATGGAGGGCGACGATTTCTTGAGTACATTAAGAGGAAAATTAAAATGGGGTATTGATGCCCGAAATTAACAATAAACCTTTCTGTGTTAACGTTAAATAAATTCGACAAACCTTACTAATTCGTATGAAATTGTTAAAAACTAACAAATTGGCATTTGGCCTTATTCTAAGTTTTTCGATAGTGCTTTTGGAAACACAAGAAAACTTCGCACAATCTGGATTTTTCAGCAAAAAAAACAAACTCAAACAATATTCTACCGTAGGAATCGGTGGCGGTAGTTCGCACTATTTTGGTGATTTATCACCCTATGGCTATTTCTATTATGGGCTTATCACAAATGTAAGATGGAATGCTACCATCAACTATACCCGTCAGTTATCCCCACAAATCGCTGCCCGTGTAGGTTTTACTTGGGCAAGAATCGCTGGTGATGATTATACGTTTTCTCAGCATAATATTGATAAGCTTTTTCAACCATTTTTGAGAAATTTACATTTTCGCAATGACATAAAAGAATTCACCATTACTGGACTAATTAATTTATTACCACAATACAGTAATGGTCTTCGAGGTAGAAGTTTTATAACGCCTTACAGCTTTATTGGATTTGGTTTTTTTGCCCATAATCCACAAGCAAGAGACGTCGCCACCATTAACCCTGCCACCAGTAATATATTATTAGGAGGTTGGACAAATCTAAGAGATAAACAAACTTCAGGTCAAGGTATCAACCCAACTTATCCGAAAGCATACTCATTGATTCAACCTGTTTTTCCTGTAGGTTTAGGTGTGAAAATAAAAATAAATGAGAAATTTAATTTAGGAATTGAGGGTGGATTAAGAATTACCCTATCTGATTATTTAGATGATGTGGGTAATAGTGACTACCCTGACCCAGCCGACTTAGTAGCAGTATCGCCGTTGAGTGTTGCCTTTGCCAATCGTGCTGGAGAGGACTATTCAGCTTTTACTGGAGCAAGTAGAATAGCACAGTTCGCTGATATTGCTACAAATCAGCTTTCTCTTGCAACACCAGGAACCCCCTCTAGTAATGGTTTGGCAGTATTCGGTTTTCCAATTAGTGAAAGAGGGTTACCAAAACTGGATTCATATTTTACAACTCAAATAACGTTGAACTATATTATTTCGAGCCAAGTAAAATGTCCGCCTATTAAATAAACCCACAACTTCATATTTTCTTTGTAAGCATTAAAAACTATTCCTTGATGATTATTTATTATTCGATAATAAGAAAGACTTTCTTTTTAATTTATCTATTTACGTTATCTTCAATTAGCTATTCCCAAAGGTGGGAAGTTGGAGTTGGAGTTGGAATATGCAATTATAAAGGAGATATTATGCCTTCGTTCAAACCCTTTTTCGCTCGACCAGCAGGAAGTACATTTATACGAATGAATTGTACACGGTCTGTTTCCTTTAAAGTACAAGGAATGTTCGGAGGAATTGCAGGTGATGATAAAGCCATAAAATCAGACCCCTATCATCAAGCAAGAGGGCATAGTTTTAGTGCAATAATCTTAGAAGGAATAGGGCAAATAGAATATAATTTTGCTAACTTCCGAACAACAGCATCAAGAATAGTAAATAACTGGACTCCATACGTTTTTGGTGGTTATGGCGGAACAACTATCCAAACTAGAGCTAAACTTGCGACCATTTATAATCCTACTTATACAGCAAGGTCAAGCCCTAGCTTCTTGGCATTAGGGATTGGATTTAAAAAAGAATGGAAAAACCAATGGAACTGGGGGATTGAGTTTGGCTCCAGATGGACGAATATAGACCTAATTGATGCTGTAGGTTATAAAGATGGGATAGTTCAAATAGCCCCTAGCTCTACACTTCCTTCTGTAATTTTTCCGTACTCATTCCAAAAAAACCAAACTCCAGGTACCAAAGTCAATGATATGTATTATTACACAAACTTTTCTATCAGTTATTTATTTTTTAAAGTTCATTGTCCCCCTCGTCGATAATACACACCTAAAACTAATTTTTATAACTCATTTGTAATTTCGTCAGCACTTTAAGTATAAAAACTTCATAATCAGCTACAAATCATTAAAAACTTATCAAACACCGTTCTTTTTTTCTACCTTTGCAATCCTTTTTGCACTTAGACTTAAATTGAGTTCTGATAATTTATTAATGTTAATTGATTTACCAGTGAAAGAAAACATTGATTTAGGCAATTTACCTTCTCACATTGCCGTTATAATGGACGGTAACGGGCGTTGGGCAAAACAACAGGGTGCAATGCGAATATTCGGGCATCACCATGGAGTTAAATCAGTGCGAGATACAGTTGAAGGTTGTGTAGAGTTGGGCGTAAAATATCTTACATTATATACTTTTTCTACTGAAAACTGGAATCGCCCTAAATTAGAAGTTGATGGAATCATGCAGTTATTGGTAAAAACAATTGCTGAAGAGGTTCCTGAATTGCACAAAAACAATGTGAGGGTCAAAACAATAGGCAATCTTGATAGTCTTCCGTCATCAGCACGAAAGAAAATGCTGGATGCTGTCGAATTAACAAAAAACAATGCTGGTTTAACACTAATTTTGGCTTTAAGTTATAGCGGCAAATGGGAAATTGTACAAGCTACAAAACAGATTGCAGCGAAAATTAAAACTGGAGAACTCGATGTTGAAGATATTTCTGAAAGTGTATTTTCACAATATTTGGCCACCGAAGATGCTCCTGATGTTGATCTAATGATTCGTACAGGTGGCGACCATCGCATCAGCAATTATCTACTTTGGCAATTAGCTTATGCGGAATTATATTTCATGGACGATTTATTTTGGCCAGAATTTCGTAAAAATCACTTGTATGAAGCAATAGCATCTTACCAAAACCGTGAAAGACGTTTCGGAAAAACCAGTGAGCAAGTAAAGTAAAAAAGAATAAAGCTTTTTAAATTTATATATAAAATCGAAGCATTCCGCAAATAGATTTTTCTGATATCTTATTATATTATGCGTATCCAAAAGTTACTTTCTTTTCTTATTCTACTGCTTGTTACCACCAATGCCATAGCACAATTCCCTTTGGGGCTTGGTCGTAAATACGAACAAGCAAAAGATGCTGGTGTTAGCTATGAACAACCAAAAGAATATACCATTTCTAAAATCTCGGTCAGTGGCGTGAAATTCTTAGACCCCAATACACTTATTTCGGTATCTGGTCTAAATATCAACGATAAAATCAGTATCCCAGGCGAGCGAATCAGTACAGCCATTCGCCGTTTGATGGAGCAAGGTATTATCGAAGATGTTGCAATCAATATTATCAAAGTAGAATTAGATAAAGTTGAGCTTGATATTCACCTTCGTGAGCGTCCACGTCTCAATAAATTTGTTTTTAAGGGAATCCGTAAAGGCGAAATTGATGCTGTAAGCGAAAAAGTAAAAGCCAATAAAGGTAAAGTAATCACAGATGCCTTAATCAAAAATATTCAGCTAACAATCAAGCGTGTTTACATCGAAAAAGGTTTCTTGAATACCAATGTTCAGATAAAGCAAATTTCAGATACAATTAGAGCTAATAATGCTGCCCTTATCGTGACTATTGATAAGAAAAGTAAAGTAAAAATTGATGATATTCAATTAGTTGGTATAACAGAACTCCCTGATTATAAAGTGTTATCGAAGCTGAAAGCTACCAAAATAAAAGCTCCACTACGTATTTTTACACCATCGAAATTTATTCCAAAAAAGTTTGAAGAAGACAAACAAAAAATCGTAGAATACTATAACAAAAAGGGCTACCGTGATGCTCAAGTAACTTCTGACTCAGTGATTTCGACCGATGGGAATAATATCAGATTGGTACTGAATATCAACGAAGGAACTCGTTTTTATTATCGAAATATAATTTGGACAGGCAATTATTTACGTAAAACCAAAGATTTAGAAACAATTCTTGCCATCAAGAAAGGTGATGTTTATAATCCAGAAGACCTTAATAAAAAAATAAACGGGATTCCGCAAGGCGACGTTAGCTCGGCCTACATGGATGATGGTTATTTGTTTTTCCAATGCGAGCCCATAGAAGTTGCCGTTGATGGCGACTCTATTGACATTGAAATGCGTATCCGTGAAGGAAAACAAGCAACAATCAACCGCATTATTTTAAACGGAAATACCAAAACCAGTGACCACGTAGTAATGCGTGAACTTTTGACTCGCCCTGGACAAAAATTTAGCAAAACAGACCTTATCGAAACCCAGCAAACGCTTTCAAGATTAGGTTATTTCGACCCACAAAAAATCGAACCTAAGCCTATCCCACAAGCCGACGGAACAGTTGATATTGAATATAACGTAGAAGAAAAGCCAAGTGATAACATTGAACTTTCTGGCGGTTGGGGCGGTCTTCAAGGCTTTGTTGGTACTTTCGGAGTTGTTTTTAATAATTTTTCAGCAAAAAGCATCAATAACTTTAAAAAATGGAAACCCCTTCCTGCAGGTGATGGCCAGCGTTTAGCCCTAAGATTACAAGCCAGTGGACGTTTCTACCAAACATATTCATTATCGTTTACTGAGCCTTGGCTCGGTGGAAAAAAACCAAACTCATTTGCGGTAAGTATTTTCCATACATCATCTGACAACAGAGGCTACCAAAAAGCTTTAGAACGCCAATATGGCTCTGCTTATGCCTCTATTTATGCAGGTAGTAGTTCTGGAATTTATTCTGGATATTTTAAGAATACAGGTGGTTCGGTTACTTACGGAAAACGCTTAAACTGGCCTGATAGAAATTTTAGTTTCAATGCTTCTTTTTCATATCAAAGATACAATGTTGATAATAGTTACTTCATCCCCGGTTTCCAAAAGGGAGTTGCCAATGACCTTTCAATGGCGTTTGTATTATCAAGATATAGCTTAGACAACCCTCAGTTTACACGGTCGGGTTCTCAATTTACTATCAATGCAACCTTTAACCCTCCTTATTCATTATTCAGAAATGCACCAGTAATTGACAAGTTCAAGTGGGTAGAAGGTCACAAATGGATGTTTGATGGCGATTGGTATGTGCCTGTTGTCGGAAAATTGGTTTTCCACGCCAAAGCAAATATGGGTTTCTTGGGTAAGTATAGCACTAGCTCTGATTTTAGTCCATTCGGAAGATTTATCTTAGGTGGTGCTGGTATGGGTATGCAAAACTCCATGAATGTTGGTGCAGATTTGATTGGTCTGAGAGGTTACGAAGAAGGCATTGTTCACGAGCTATCTTATGCAGAAGCCGAAAAACTCCGCACCAGTGACGGAAGCGTAACTTTGAGCCGTATGGGTGGTATAATTTACAGTAAATACGCAACTGAGCTACGTTATCCAATATCACTAAATCCACAGGCAACAATATTTGTTTTAGGTTTTGCTGAAGCTGGAAATAGCTGGGGAAGTTATAAAGATTTCAACCCATTCAAACTTCGTCGTACAGCAGGTGTAGGAGCGAGAATCTTCATGCCAGCCTTCGGTATGATTGGTCTTGATTTTGGAAAAGGCTTCGACCCGATCCCAGGACTATCAAATAAAGGTTTGAAATCGTTTACATTTAGTATTGGTCAACAAATTCGTTAAGACCATCAACAAATGTTAAATATCTGTTAATGGTATAATAATTTTGTGTATATCATACGTTAGTTAGGCTACAATCCAAAACATAAAAATATGTATTAGCTAATCAATAGATAAAAAACATTCAATAATTTACGCATTGAAAATTTTTTTTGAATGAAAAAGACAATATTTTTATTATTTTTGACACTTATTTCTGTACAATGCTTTGCTCAAAAGTTCGGATACATTGATTCTGAATTCATTACAAGCAAAATGCCTGAGTATAAAAAAGCCCAAGAGGATATTGATAAGTATTCCGAAAAGTGGGTATCTGATATTCAAGTTAAGTATTCGGAATTAGAAAAAATGCGTCAACAGTTTCAGCAAGAAGAGATTCTACTAACGGCAGAAATGAAGCGAGAACGTCAGAAAAATATTGACGATAAAGAAGCCGAAATAAAAGAATTGAATAATAAAGTCTTTGGAATGAACGGTCTGTTATTTCTGAAAAAGAAAGAAATAATGAAGTTAATCCTTGATGATATTTACAAGGCCTGTGAAAAAGTGGCTCGACAAAAACAATTAATGTTTATTTTTGATAAAGCATCGGATATGAGCATGATTTACACTGACCCACGCCACGATTACACTGATTATGTAATGGAAGCCTTAGGGATTTCGTTGAAAGAAGATAAAAATCAAAATAACCAAGTAACCAAACCCAAAAAATAAGTACAAAGATGAAGACAAAATTTTTCGCCGCAATTATCACGGCTCTAATGTTTGTTGGTGCAGCAAATGCCCAAACTACAAAAATTGGATATACCAACGTTGACTATATCCTCAACAATCTCCCTGATGCAAAAGATATTGAAAATAAATTGAAAACTGAAAAAGCTCAGTATGACAAACTTTTGCAAGATAAAATTGCTACCTTTCAAGCAAAATATGAAGATTATCAAAAAAATGGTGCAACGATGTCAGCAGTAATCAAAGCTGATCGTGAAAAGGAATTGCAATCAGGTCAAACTGCTATCCAAGAGTTCCAACAAAACTCTGAAACTGCTCTACAACAAAAACAACAACAGTTGTTGGCCCCAGTTTTAGAGAAGATCGACAAAACTGTAAAAGATGTAGCTAAAGAAGCTGGTTATACTTACGTTTTCAATACGGATGCTGGTCCTGGTACAACTCCTATTCTTTTGGTTGCTCCAGATGCTGATAATATTTCTGATTTAGTATTCAAGAAATTGGGCGTTACGCCTCCTGCAAAAACAGCAGCAGCAACAACTCCAGCTCCAGCAACAGCACCTAAAAAGTAATTGCTACAAAAGCATAAAAAAACCGCAAAGATGAATTCATTTTTGCGGTTTTTTTAGTTTAATTTGGTTTATATTTTTGATAAAACGTATTAAAGATTAGCTTTTTTTGCAAATATATCCACATTTTTTATAAAACTATATTTTCTTCATCAAGTTTACAAAAAATACAAATGCAGATACTCGAAAAATAAATTCGAGTATCTGCATTTGTAACTGTTTACTTTTTTAATTCTCCATCAACTAATCGCCAAATATTCAGAGGATTATCGAACTTTAGTTCTTCAATCAGGAGACTATCGGGAAAATTCTGATAACATACAGGTCGAGTAAAACGTGAAATAGCCATCGTTCCTACGGAAGTACTTCTCGAATCTGTTGTCGCCGGGAAAGGTCCGCCATGAACCATTGCGTGCGAAACCTCCACTCCTGTCGGGAAACCATTAATCAAAATTCTACCAACTTTCTGTTCCAATATTTCTATTAAATCGGCATATTCAGCCAAATCTTCGGGCATTCCATGAACAGTTGCCGTAAGGTGTCCTGTCAGGCTTTGAGCGGCTGCCAGTAATTCATCTTTTGTGTTGGCTTCCACAACCAAGCTCGTTGGACCGAAAATCTCTTCTGACAAATGAGGGTTTTGCGTAAAATCTTCAATCGAAGCATGGAAAATTATAGGCTCGACTGCCGTAAAACCTTCGGGGGCTTTTCCTATACCAATTACTTTTGTGAAGTTCTTGGCATTTTCAATACCTTTTAAATACGCGTCACGTATACCTGTTGTGAGCATTACACCTCCAATACTGGTATTTGTGTGCTGCTCGAGAGCCGTGATAAATGCTTCATTTTTTTGTAATAAAAGCATTCCGGGATTTGTACAAAACTGTCCAACACCCAAAGTGACTGAACCTACAAAGTTCTGGGCAAGTGTCGCTTCGTTAGCTTCAAGAATACGAGGTAATATAAATACTGGATTTACACTTCCCATCTCGGCATAAACGGGAATCGGTTCTGGGCGAGCGGCAGCGGCATCATAAAGTGCTTTTCCTCCTTTATACGAACCTGTAAAACCGATAGCTTTTATATTTGGGTGTTTTACCAATGCCAAACCTATTTCGTGTCCATCATCAAATAATAATGAAAAAACACCATCGGGCATATTAGTAGCCTCGGCAGCTTTTTGAATGGCCAATCCGACAAGTTCAGATGTACCTAAATGAGCAGGGTGAGCCTTAAAAATAACAGGGCAACCAGCCGCCAATGCTGAAGCGGTATCGCCACCTGCAACCGAAAACGCCAAAGGGAAATTACTCGCACCAAAAACCCCAACTACTCCAAGCGGACGCTCAACCGAGCGAATATCGGGGCGTGGTAATGGTTGACGGTCAGGTAATGCGGTGTCTATTCGGGCATTTACCCATGAACCGTCTCTTAATAATTGAGCAAACAAACGAAGCTGACCCGTTGTGCGTCCACGTTCGCCCATTGCACGGCCCTGCGGAAGTCCAGATTCGGCTACATATCTTTCGATGAGTGTATCGCCAAGGTTTTCTATTTCTTCAGCAATTTTCTCCAAAAACTCGGCTTTTTGTTTACCTGAATGTTTTCTGTAAATCTGAAAAGCTTTTTCGGCTTTTTGGGCGGCAAGGCTTAATTCGTCAGTAGTAGCTTTATAAAATAATGGAGCGAGGGTCTCGCCATTGGCTGGATTAACCGCTTGAATAGCTACAGTACCTTCCGAGAAAGTTTCAAAACCAATAATATTTCTTCCTGTAAGTTGCATTTATGGTGCTAATAATTAGTTTAAAAAGAGAGTAAATGTTAAAACTATTTCATTTCAACGGTATTGATTAATGTACCTATACCTTCGATAGTGATTGTGACGACATCGCCTACTTCGAGCGTAAAATCATCGTGCGGAACAATACCTGTTCCTGTCATCAGAAAACAACCTTGTGGGAAAGACATTTCACGAAATAAATATTCTACTAAATCAGTGTGCTTGCGTTTCATACGATTTATTTCAATGGAATCGGTAAAAAGTGGAATCTCATATCGTGAGATTTCAAGTGTGATTTTTGAATCACTATCAATCGTATTGCCAAAAATAGCGATACATGGTCCGATAGCTGCACTTTTATCATACGATTTGGCTTGAGGCAAATAAAGTGGATTTTCGCCCTCAATATCTCTTGAACTCATATCATTTCCTACTGTATAACCCGAAATCTGCCCTTTTGAATTAATAAACAACGTAAGCTCAGGCTCTGGCACATTCCATTTCGAATCTTTTCTGATTCTTACTGCTTGCCCTGACCCAACGACTCGCTGAGGAGAGGATTTAAAAAATAATTCTGGACGTTCGGCGTCATAAACTCTATCATAAAAATTATCACCACCAGCTACTTTCGATTCTTCCATGCGTGCATTACGGCTACGCAGATACGTTACGCCCGATGCCCAAACTTCCTGCGATTGAATTGGAGCCTGCAAGCCATTATCGATTAGAGATTTATATTCAGCGGCGGAGGGTAATATTTGAATTTCTCGTTGCAATTCAAAAAATAAATCTTCGCGATTGATAAATAAGTCCCAATCAGTATGTCGAGAGATATAGTATTGCCCTTTATGTTCGATAACGAACCCTTGTATGGTTTTATAAATTTTCATAAAGTAAAATGTACATTTATTAGACCCCAATATTAATCAAAAAGAAGCATATTCGGTGTTCTTTTTGACTACTTTTTTGAAATGTCTATGCAAAAAACTAAAAGGAATCAAATATTTTTAAAAAAAGTTTGGAAATATAAATGAAAGTAAATTTCTTTGTAATAGAAACTGTTCGCAAATAGCGAATATTCGCCAACAGAGAATGTTTTTTAATGAAAAACAATATATTACCAATCATCCCAATTATTTTTCTGCTCACCTAAAAAGGGTGTAGAAGGCTTTGCCATAAACAACAAAAGCTTTCTTCACAACAGGTGAATAAGGCTTTTTCATTATCAATTGACTATTAATAAAATTCAATAAAGTTTTTAAATTAAATATGGAACTAAATAAATTCAGTCGCACCCTTACGCAAGAAATTCATAATCCTGCAGCCAAAGCAATGCTTTATGGTATTGGTCTGACAGAAGAAGATATGCAAAAAGCCCAAATCGGTATCGCAAGTACTGGTTATGAAGGAAATACTTGTAATATGCACCTTAATGGTTTGTCAGTTCACGTAAAGAAAGGCATCCAAGAAAACGGAATGGTAGGCTTGATTTTTCACACAATCGGTGTTTCTGATGGTATGACAAATGGTAATAACGGCATGAGTTATTCATTACCAAGTCGTGATATTATCGCAGATTCGATTGAAGATATTGTGGCTGCCCAATGGTACGATGGCGTAATTGCAGTAGTTGGTTGCGATAAAAATATGCCTGGAGCAATGATGGCAATTGCTCGCTTGAACCGCCCAGCAATGTTGGTTTATGGAGGAACAATCCGCACAGGATTGTATAAAGGAAAAAAACTCGATATCGTATCGGCTTTTGAAGCATTAGGTCAAAAATTTGCCGGAACAATCTCAGACGAAGACTACGAAGGAGTTATAAAAAATGCGATTCCGGGTGCTGGAGCTTGCGGTGGAATGTACACCGCCAACACAATGGCATCATCAATGGAAGCAATGGGTTTGACTTTACCTAATTCTTCAAGCTATCCTGCAACACACGAAGGTAAAAAAGCTGAGTGTATTGCCATCGGAGCGGCTATGAAAAATATGTTGGAAAAAAACGTTTGTCCGCATGACATCATGACTCGCAAGGCGTTTGAAAACGCCATGACGATGGTAATGGTAATGGGTGGATCAACGAATGCAGTTCTGCATTATTTAGCCATTGCAAGTGCCGCAGGTGTAGAGTTTACCTTAAATGATATTCAAGTTATTTCAGACCGTACGCCATTAATAGCTGATTTGAAACCATCAGGAAAATATTACATGGAAGATATGCTCGAAATTGGTGGTGTGCCAACTTTAATGAAATATTTGCTCAAAAAAGGCCTTATACACGGCGATTGTATGACTATTACGGGCAAAACAATTGCCGAAAACTTAGAAGAAGTTCCAGATTTAAATTTTGATTCTCAAAAAATAATTGTTCCGCTTGAAACTCCAATCAAAGCTACTGGTCACTTACAGATTCTTTACGGAAATTTGGCTGAAGATGGAGCCGTTGCAAAAATCACAGGAAAAGAAGGCGAAAGATTTGAAGGAATTGCCAAAGTTTGCGAGCGTGAAGAAGAAGTAATCGAATATTTAGAAAAAGGCGAAATCAAAGCTGGTCACGTAATTGTAATCAGAAACGAAGGCCCTAAAGGTGGCCCAGGAATGCCAGAAATGCTTAAACCAACGTCAGCCGTAATGGGTGCAGGATTAGGAAATAGTGTAGCGATGATTACTGATGGCCGTTTTTCGGGTGGAACGCACGGCTTCGTAGTTGGACACATTACTCCAGAAGCATTCGACGGTGGCACAATTGCCTTAGTACACGATGGGGACAAAATTACGATTGATGCCATTGATAATAAACTAACTCTTCACGTTTCAGACGAAGAATTAGCCGAACGTAGAGCTGCTTGGAAACAAATTCCTTCGACATTTACACGGGGAGTTTTGAGAAAATATATTAAGAATGTGAGTTCTGCCAGCGAAGGTTGTGTAACTGATTTGTAAATATTCTAAATATAATTATTGATTTTTTACCAAACCATCTAACTAACAATGTGTTCATTTTGTAAGAACTTTCCTCTAATACTTAATATCATAGGTCTAATTTGTGATATTATCGGAGCTTTTTTTATTGCTTATGAAGTGTAAGAAGATTTGAGGGTGAAATTTTTGCAGAAACAGATGTTGATAAAAATAATATAGACCCCGATAGAGATATAGAATTGGCAGATGCTTTTAATGTTCCCATAAAATACTCTTCTGACTATACCCAAACATATAAAAACTATCTCACAAGTAAAGACATCAATATGAAGACAGGGCTTATAATTTTAGTTGTGGGGTTTGTAGTTCAAATTGTTTCAAATATTCTTCAGTGGAAGAATTAAAAATATACAATTAAAATGGAGCTACAAGTTATTCAAAATAAAATATACGAAATCAGAGGTCATAAAGTGATGCTTGACAGTGATTTAGCAGAACTTTATGGTGTTACAACGGGGGCATTAAACCAAGCAGTAAAGCGGAATAGTACAAGGTTTCCTGAAGACTTCATGTTTCAACTATCTGATAATGAACTAAAATCTTTGATATCACAGATTGTGATATCAAAGAAGTACAATTTTTCATCTTCGGGTCGTGGTGGTGTTAGAAAAATGCCCTTTGCCTTCACCGAACAAGGCGTTGCGATGCTATCAAGTGTTTTGAAAAGTGACAAAGCGGTACAGGTAAATATTGCGATAATGCGAACATTTATTGCTATCAGGCAATATGCTCTCAATTATCAAGACTTAAAAGAGAAAATTGAGGCTATTGAGTCAAAATATGACAAAAGTTTTGAAGATATTAACCATGCATTGAATTATTTATTAAGTCCAAAATCTGACCGAAAACCCATTGGTTTTAAACAAGAAAAAGAATCAACAGAAAATATATAACTTACTGACAAACAGCAAGTTATTTACCAAAATATAACTTTAACTTTTATGGGAAATTTACTCGAAATAGAATTAAAGCAAGAAACACTTCCAGCACCAGCTCAAGAGAAAGAAGGACAAACCTTTCTTTCGGGAGCCCAAGCTATGATGGAGTGTTTGCTGGCTGAAAGTGTAGATACAATTTTTGGTTATCCAGGAGGGGCAATTATGCCGACTTATGATGCCCTTTATGACTATATTGATAGAATCAACCATATATTAGTTCGTCACGAACAAGGTGCTGGACATGCTGCACAAGGCTTTGCTCGAGTGAGTGGACGCACGGGTGTTTGTTTAGTAACTTCTGGCCCAGGTGGTACAAACCTAATTACGCCAATTGCCGATGCAATCATTGATTGTACGCCATTGGTTTGTATTGTGGGTCAAGTAAAATCGAATTTATTGGGTACGGATGCTTTCCAGGAAACAGATATGATTGGTGTAACTACGCCAGTTTGTAAATGGAATTATCAAATTATCGACCCCAACGAAGTGCCAGAAATCATGGCAAAAGCTTTCTTTATTGCAAAATCGGGAAAACCTGGCCCAGTAGTGATTGATTTTACTCGTGATTCACAAGCTGCAAAAATGACAAAGCCATTTGTCTATAAAAAAGTGGAGAAAATGGTAAGCTATAATCCACGAGTTGTGCCAAAACAAGAGCAAATCGGAAAGGCAGCTGAGTTAATTAATAAAGCCAAACGCCCATACATTTTGTTCGGTCACGGAGTTTTGATTGCTGATGCCGTTCAAGAATTACTTGATTTTGTTGAAAAAACTGACATACCTTGTGCAAGTACATTACTCGGACTTTCTGCAATGCCAAACAATCACCCCAACTATATGGGTTGGTTGGGTATGCACGGAATGTATTCTCCAAACGTAATGACTGATGAATGCGATATCTTGATTGCCGTTGGAATGCGTTTCGATGACCGTGTAACCGGAGATTCAACTAAATTTGCTCCTCAAGCACGCATTATTCATATCGAAATTGACCCTTCAGAAGTTGATAAAATTAAGAAAGCGGAAGCTCCAGTAATCGGAGATGCCAAAGAAGCCCTGAAAATGCTCATGCCTTTGGTGAAAAAAGGTGACTTTACAGGCTGGAAAAACGAATTCCGCAAACTTGATGTAAAAGAATACGATAAAGTTACACTCCGTGATTTAAGCCAAGAAGGAAAAATCAAAATGGCAGAGGTTGTGGCTTTACTTTCTGATAAAACTAATGGCGAAGCTTGCATAGTGGTTGATGTTGGTCAGCACCAAATGGTTACGGCACGTTATTACCAATTCAAGAAAGCAAATTCATTCATCGCATCAGGTGGACTTGGTACGATGGGCTTTGCGATTCCTGCATCATTTGGTGCTAAAGTTGGAGCTCCTGACCGTGAAGTCGTCGGAATCATCGGTGATGGTTGTTTCCAAATGACGATTCAAGAACTCGGTACAATTGCCCAAAGTGGATTAGCCGTTAAGATGATTATTTTGAATAATAATTTCTTAGGAATGGTGCGTCAATGGCAGCAATTATTTTATGACAACCGCTACTCATTCGTTGAATTACAAAATCCAGATTTTATCACAATTGCTCGTGGTTTCGGTATAGATGGACACACTTGTTCAGAAAGAGAAAACCTAAGCGATTCATTGGATAAAATGCTCAACTCAAAAAAAGCATATTTACTCGAAGTTATTGTAGAAAAAGAAGAAAACGTTTTCCCAATGGTTCCTGCGGGAACCAGCGTGAGCGAGATTCGACTTGAATGAAAAATTGAGTGATTTGTGATTGTGTAAATGGGTATTTTATTTTCAAGCTCATTTCTCACAAATTTCTATCAAAATCACTCATTCGCTCATTCACTCATTCAAAATTAAAAGATGACAACATACACTATTTGCGTATTTACCGAAAATAGCATCGGATTACTCAATAAAATTACAATCATATTTACACGCCGCAGAATCAATATTGAATCTCTGACGGTTTCTGAAACTGAGCGTAAGGGTATCTCTCGTTTCACAATCGTTATCAAGCACGAAAAACGTGAGGACGTAGAAAAACTCGTACGCCAGATTCGTAAAATCATCGAAGTTTTAGCAGTATTCGGTTATCTCAACGAAGATATTGTTTATAACGAAATCGCTTTATACAAAATTTCTACCCCGCTGAACGGCAAATCTGTTGATGTCGAAACCATCAATAAGATTTATAAAGCGTGGGTAGTTTATTGGGGGCTTGACTATGTTGTTATCGAAAAAACAGGTACTGAAACTGAAATTTTTGATTTCTTTAGGTACATAAAACCTCATGGAATCATCGAATTCGTTCGTTCGGGAAGAGTTGCGGTGTGTAAAACGCCTCAAGGATTAATCGAATATTTGCCAGAAGAAATTACAGAATGGGAGTATTATTTGTAGATTTGTTGATTAAAAAGCATAAAAAATAAATTTTAGTTGTAGCATTCAATAAAACAAATTCAATAAAATGGCAAAATTAAATTTCGGCGGAGTTGATGAAGAAGTAGTAACCCGTGAAGAATACCCTCTCGAAAAATCAAGAGAATTTTTGAAAAAACAAACCATTGCGGTAATTGGCTACGGTGTACAAGGCCCAGGTCAAGCAATGAACATGCGTGACAATGGTTTCAACGTAATTGTTGGACAACGCCCTGGTAAAACCTTCGACAAAGCAGTTGCTGATGGTTGGGTTCCAGGAAAAACGCTTTTTGGCATTGAAGACGCATTGAAAAGAGGCACAATCATTTGTTTCCTTTTGTCGGATGCAGCTCAAATCGCTCTTTGGCCAACAGTAAAACAACACCTTAAAAAAGGTAAAACTTTATATTTCTCTCACGGATTCGGTATCACGTACAGCAAAAAAACTGGTATAAAACCACCTAAGAATGTTGACGTAGTTTTGGTTGCTCCGAAAGGTTCGGGAACTTCACTTCGTCGTTTATTCGTTGAAGGAAAAGGTCTTAACTCATCATTCGCAGTATTCCAAGATGCTTCGGGCCATGCTCGTGAAACAGCTATTGCAATGGGTATTGGTGTAGGTTCAGGTTATTTGTTTGAAACAGATTTCTACCGTGAAGTTACCTCTGACCTTACAGGCGAACGTGGAACTTTGATGGGTGCAATTCAAGGTATTTTTGCTGCTCAATACGAAGTATTACGTGAAAATGGTCACTCTCCTTCTGAGGCTTTCAACGAAACTGTTGAAGAATTAACACAATCATTGATGCCATTGGTAGCAGAAAACGGAATGGATTGGATGTATGCCAACTGCTCTACAACTGCACAACGTGGGGCTTTAGACTGGTGGAAACCTTTCCACGATGCTACAAAGCCTGTTTTCAAGAAATTGTATCAAAGTGTAAAATCACAAAAAGAAGCAACACAATCTATCGAACGTAATTCTCAACCAGATTATCGTGAAAAATTGGAAGTTGAATTAGCAGAGCTTCGTGAGTCGGAAATGTGGCAAGCAGGCAAAACTGTTCGTAGCTTACGACCAGAAAGAAACTAATTTAGTTACCTACTAAAAAGAGTTTAAAATAAATGCAATGAAGCACAGGGATAAAATCTCTGTGCTTTTTGTATATTTGAGTGTATTACAAAAATATACACCAAAACTTCATACAATGATATCAACAAACAATAAGACAAAATCAGATTTTGGTCTCCCTGATTTAGACAATATTTATCTCGCCGCCGAGCGTCTTCAAGGAGTAGCTGTGCATACCCCCCTGATGTACAATCTAAACCTTTCGGAGCGTTATGAAGCAAATATTTACCTCAAGCGTGAAGATTTACAGGTAGTTCGTTCATATAAAATCAGAGGAGCATATAATAAAATGATCAGCCTTTCGGAAGAACAACGAGAAAAAGGCGTAGTTTGTGCAAGTGCAGGCAATCATGCTCAAGGTTTGGCTTACGCTTGCCGAAAACTAGAGGCTCTTGGAACAATTTTTATGCCCACCACAACTCCACCACAAAAAATAAAACAAGTAGGAATGTTTGGTAAAGAATTTGTTACTATAGAACTGATTGGTGATACTTATGACGATGCTTTTTATGCTGCCAAAAAGTATTGTGAAGAACAAAATGCTATTTTTGTTCACCCTTTTGATGATTTGCAAGTTATCGAAGGACAAGGAACAGTCGGATTGGAGATTTTCAAAGATGCTAATTTCAAGATAGATGTGCTTGTTTTTGCTATTGGCGGAGGAGGTTTGGCTTCAGGAGTTTCGACTGTTTTTAAACAACTTTCACCCAAAACAAAACTAATTGCTGTAGAGCCTTTGGGTTCTCCAACAATGAAGACAGCCTTTGAAAAAAACGAAGTAGTTACGCTCGACCAGATTGATAAATTTGTTGATGGTGCTGCTGTAAAACGTGCTGGAGATTTGACATTTCAAGTATGTAAAGCCAATCTCAACCATGAAATTTTGCTCATCCCCGAAGGAAAAGTATGCTCTACGATTTTGCAATTATACAACGAAGAAGCTATTGTTGCCGAACCGGCAGGGGCATTGTCGGTGGCGGCTTTGGATTTTATAAAAAATGAAATAAAAGGCAAAAATGTGGTCTGTATCGTCGGTGGAGGCAATAATGACATCACTCGCACTGAAGAAATAAAAGAACGTTCATTACTTTATGAAGGATTGAAACATTATTTTATTGTTCGTTTTCCACAGCGTGCAGGAGCTTTTAAGGAGTTTCTGAATGATGTGCTTAGTCCAACTGATAATATTGTTTTTTTTGAATATTCTAAGAAAACCGCACGTGAGCGTGGGCCTGCTTTGGTAGGAATCGAGTTGAAACAACCGTCTGATTTTAAGCCACTTATCGAGAGAATGAAAGCCTATAATATTCAATTTGAATACATTAATGACAAACCACAACTATTCGAATTTTTGATTTAGTTTTGTTATATACTTAATTAAAAGAAGGGCATTAACTATATTTGCACCACGAAAGCTCTTATTCTGATTCAATGTATTTACTTTATATAGTATTATTTCTTGTTTTTCTTTGGCAAATTCATCGAAATACCTCATATATTTCTGAATGCCTCAACGACTACTTAGCCAAGTTTTTCGTTGGATTGGTTGCTTGTATTATTCCAACAGGATTCTTTCTATCTGAACTCAACCAACTTGGTCATGCGGTATCTTGGGGTTTAGGCATTAACGTTTTGGCTTTTTTGTTTTATTTCTTTTTTACGAAAATCTCTGAAAACCACCAATATTCTCTTACAAATTCCCTTAAAAATCTGCCGAAAAGCCTATTTAACATTTGGCAAATACAAGGCTTATTAGGCAAAACAGTATTTGGAATATTAAGTTTAGGCTTACTAATTGTCAGTATATTAAATTTGGGAATATTTTTCTTGACTTATCCTAACGAATGGGATAGTATGACAGGGCATTTGGTAAAATGTGCTTTATACCTCCAAAATGGCAACATGAATCGCCTACAAGGCACAACTTGGACGATAGATTTTTACCCAAACTCATTACCAACTTTACAGATGTTTGGCTTTCATCTCTTTGGTGAACAAGGATTTAAAGTTATTCACTACTTATCTTATTGGCTTTTTGCAATCTCAGCTTACGGAATAGCTTTTAAAATAAGCAAAAACAAATCTGCAGCTTTACTTGTTTTTTTACTTTCAGCTTTACTTCCAACGGCTTTAGTACAAGCGACTACCACTGAAACTGACATCGTTTTGTCAGCCTATTTAGGTTGTTTGATCTATTTTATGTTTGCGTTTAAAGAAAATCCTTCTCGACTCAATGTTTCGCTTATTGCACTAATGGCAGGTATCTGGATTGGACATAAAGTTACTTTCTTACTTATTGCACCAGCGGCAATGGTTGTAGCGTTTCATACCGTTTTATTGAAAAAGCAGTTTTGCCAACACATCAAACTGTTTTTTATTACATTTATAACAGCAATAGGCATTTATGCCCTGCCAACTGGCTATATAAGTAATATAAAAGAATCTAAAAAATTTAGTTTGGGAAGTCTTTCGGCACCCCAAATGGTGATGCAATGGCACGGAGTTGAGCATTATACAGGAAAGGAAAAAATCAAAAACTTAGCTTATAATATTGGTCGATATTCTTCTGATTTTTTGAATATGGACGGACTTAGAAGTTCACCTTTAGGTAAAGAATTAAACGATATTGTACGATATTGGCCAAATAAAGCATTTAGAAAATTGAATCTTGAGGGAGAGCACTTCACGGTTGTTTCTTATTTTTCTTTTGAACATCCAGTAAGATTCTATCTCGAAAGACCTTATTGGGGATTTATTGGCTTTGGCCTTATATTGCCATGCATAATTTTTTTATTTTGGAAAGTATTACGAAATTTTAAGAAATTAAATAGTGTAGAAAAAAGCCTTTTGATACTTGTTTTAGCGGCAACATTTTACTTTTTATCGCTATGCTATTCAGCTCCTTATGACCCTATCAAGGCTCGTTATTTTCTGAATATGGCGGTTTGGTGCATGCCTATGCTTTCGTTGATTGGCTTATCTTGGTTTCGGAGAAAATCAATCCTTAAAAACATCTTCTTAATAAGCATTAGCGGTTTTATTGTTCTTTCGGCAATACCTACAATTCTGTACTTGCGTATTCACCCAGTTTTTGAAGCCAAAAATATCTTTAATACCACTCGTTTAGAAATGATTATGATTGGTCGACCTAATGTTTATGAAGCCTACAAAAAGTTTGATGAACTCGTGCCGAAAGATGCCATAGTAGCACTCGGAACTCAACAAGAACACGAAGATTTTGAATATCCACTTTGGGGTGAAAACTTTAAAAGAAAACTCATTCCGATTCATCCATTTAGAGGTGTCGTAAAACCAATTCCTGCCGAAGCACAGTATTTATTTTATTCAAAAGGGGTTATTCCATTTCAGGAAGGCGATATAAAGCTCAATTACATCAATAGCGAATTGCACACAACTATCAATGATAGTGAGTTTTATTTAAGAAAGTTAACCCCCAATTCGTAAGTACCCCTAATCCCTAAAGGGAAATAAAATATAAAAAATGCAAAATACATCAAATAGCAATATAAGTTCTCCTTTAGGGGCTGGGGGTGGTCGGGGATTAGGCATTATGCAACCCTACGTTTTTCCGTATATTGGCTATTTTCAGCTCATCAAGGCAGTTGATAGATTTATCATATACGATGATGTAGCATTTATCAATAAAGGTTGGATAAATCGAAATAACATCCTGGTCAATGGAAAAGCCTCTATGTTTACAATTCCGTTGGTTGGGGCAAGTCAAAATCGACTAATTCGAGATATTGAAGTAGATAACTTAGCGGCATGGTGTAAAAAGTTTCTAAAAACCATTGAACAATTGTATAAAAAAGCACCGTTTTATAAAGAAGGCATCCAGTTAGTGGAGCATGTTTTAAACTTGCCATCAGCAAACATTGCTGAATTAGGAGTAAATAGTTTAATAGAAATATGCAAATATTTAAATATCGAAACTGAAATTGTAGAAAGTTCAACGATTTACAATAACCAAAACCTAAAAGCACAAGACAGAATTTTGGATATTTGTTCGCAAGAAAAAATAAATCATTACATCAATCCAATTGGTGGAATGGCCATCTACGATAAACAACTTTTTGCGGATAAAGAAATCTTACTTAATTTTATTAAAGCGAAACCCATTCAATATAAGCAATTTAACAAAGAGGACGAATCTTTTGTGCCGTGGCTTTCAATCATCGACTTGCTGATGTTTTGCTCTGTTAAAGAAATTAACGAACATTTAAATAAATTTGAATTAGTCTAAAAAGTCAAGAGACAATAGACGTAAGTCCATAGTATAGTGTTATAAATTCTAAAAAATAAAAATAAAGATGGCCAAAGTAGTAGTTTTCGGTACGGAACTGGTAGCAGAATTAGCACATTATTATTTAACAAATGATTCAGAACACGAAATCGTTGCATTTACTGTCAACAAAGAATTTATAAAAGAAGATACTTTCTGTGGCTTGCCAGTTGTAGCTTTTGAAGATGTAACAACATTTTATCCACCATCCGACTACCAATTTTTTGCTCCTTTGAGCGAACGTAAAATGAATAAGGTACGTGCCAAAGTCTATGCCGAGGCTAAAGAAAAAGGATACTCTTTTATCTCATACATTAGTTCAAAAGCCACAGTTTTGACAGACCAAATTGGTGAAAATTGCTTTATTCTCGAAGATAATACGATTCAGCCTTTCGTAAAAATCGGTAACGATGTTGTGCTTTGGAGTGGTAATCATATCGGGCATCATAGCGAAATCAAAGACCACGTTTATTTTACTTCACACGTAGTTTTATCGGGACGATGTGTAGTTGGCGAATATTCATTCTTTGGTGTAAATGCCACAATCAGAGACGGCTGTACGCTTGGCGAAGGCACTCTCGTAGCGATGGGTGCAAACATAACAAAAACAAAAACTGACTCTTGGAGCATTTGGAAAGGCAATCCCGCCGTAAAATCTGAAGTATCGAGTAAAGATATAAATCTATAATTTTAAGCATTTATTTCTTACTTTTGTAATAAAAATAAATAACTTTATGCATTTATTTGAACAAAATATCGGCTTATAAAACGTAATCCATGAGCTGGGCTACAATGACTTAGCATCATTTGCCAAACAACAAGCACAAGAAGTTTTGTGGAAAAAAATTAAGCATTACGAAGAAAAAATTAAGGAATTTGAACTCAAATACGTAATGACTTATAGCGAATTTGAAGAAAAATTTCACACGATAAATACCATCAAGGTTTTTGAAAAAGAAGACGATGGTATGATTTGGGAAACCGAAATTTCGTTAAGAAATCATTATTTAGAAATGATAAAAAAATCGTTGAATGATTCCCAATATTGCAAAATTTAAACCGATACTGAAAGATTTTGAAATAGTTGAACATCAAAATCGTGATAGTGTTCAAATTTTACGATTAAATATAACATTCTTCGACTTGTCAGTTTTATTCGTAACAGATATTTTTATTTCCTTTGAAAATCGACGAAAATATAGCTTTCATTGGCAAAATGTGAATGAAGAATTGATATGCCTCTGGGATAATGTCCCTCATTTTCCAAATATTAGTTTTTACCCTAATCATCAACACCTTCAATCAGAAACAAATGTAATTGCGAGTTAAGCAGTGAATTTGATAGATATTTTAAAAATTATACAAGAAAAAATACAAGAATGAGCGATTTCTTTAAGCAACTAATTTGCCCAAAAACACATACAAAACTTGTTTTATCGGCCGATGGCAAAACCCTTAATAATACTTCAAGCGAAGAGCCTGTAAGCTATGACGTAAACGACATTGTTGATTTGGTTTTTCCGAGAGAGCTTTTTGAGCAAGACCGCAAAGAACAAGTAGCCTACAACGATGCACACGCTCGATATGACCGTGGAGTTTCGTGGGTTTTTGAATCACTTCACGCCAACGAAGCAGCTACTCGTAAACAAATGATTAGCCTATTAAAATTGAAATCAGGAATGAAAGTGCTGGAGGTTGGTGCAGGAACTGGCAAAGATTCAGCTTTTATTATTGATAAAATTACACCTGGCGGACACGCAGTTTTATCTGATTTATCGCCAGCAATGCTAAGTCACGCAAAAGAAAAATTTGCTGATAAAAAAGACGTTACGATTGATTATTTCATCGGAAATGGCTCTTATTTGCCATTTGAAGACAATTCTTTCGATGCCCTTTTTCATTTCGGAGGAATCAATACTTTCTCGGAAAGAGTAAAAGCTTTTGAAGAATTTAACCGCGTAGTAAAAGTTGGCGGAAGAGTAGTTGTTGGTGACGAAAGCGTAGGTGCATGGCTTCGTGACCAAAAAACATATCAAATTTTGATGGATGCCAATCCTATGTTTGCTGACTTAGTACCAATGCAAGATTTACCAAAAAACATCAAAGACGTAAAACTCCAATGGATTTTCGGAAATGGCTATTATGTACTTGATTTCAAGAAAACGAAAAAAGCTCCAACGGTTAATGTAAATTTACCTATTCCCAACAAAGATTTTGTTGATAATTGGAAATTGCGTGCAAATAAAAATCGTAAAACGAAATAACACAAATTACAGAAAAACCAAAATTATTAAGATTTTTGTAGCGAATGAACAAAAAAAATAATTACTCATTCACTCATTCACTCATTCACTCATTCCACAATGTGGCAAAAAAAAGGACTCATTTATAAACCTGATGGTAGTTTATCGCATAGTCGTTCGCATGCACAAGTGCCTTATGCATATAAGCATAAAGATTTTTTGAGAGTCTATTTTTCATCAAGAGATGACAACGGGTATTCTCGCCCAACTTTTATTGATGTTGATTACGATGACCCAACTAAGATTCTTTATATCCACAATACATCTGTATTGGATTTAGGTGGCCCAGGTGAGTATGACGAAACAGGTGCTATGCCTTCATGGTTTGTACCACAAGACAATGGAGACATTTGGTTGTATTATACTGGTTGGAACCGAACTCATAACTCATATCGCCTTTCGATGGGACTTGCTGTAAGCACCAACGGTGGCTTGAATTTTATGAAAATGTTCCGTGGGCCAATAATGGATCGCTCGATTCATAACCCTATTTGGGCTGCACAACCTTCGGTCATGTTTGTAAACGGAAAATGGATGATGTGGCATATTTCAGGACAAAAATGCGAGTATATTCACGGCTATCCTGAACCTTTCTACGATTGTCGAGTTGCAATTTCAAATGATGGCATCAATTGGACTCCAACGGGTGATGTTGCCCTGCCTTTCGATGATTTTCTTCATGCCGTAGGTCGCCCGAGTGTATTTTATGAAGAAGGTATTTTTAAAATGTATTATTCTTATCGACACACTCTTGATTATCGAACCAACCGAAATCAAAGTTACCGAATGGGCTATGCCGAATCTGTAGATGGTTACAAATGGGAGCGTAAAGATGACTTAGTTGGTATTCATAAATCAGAAAACCTTGACGATTTTGACTATCAAATGATAAATTATGCTCACTGTTATGAACATAATGGCAAGAAATATTTGTTATATAACGGTAACGGTTTTGGAGCAGCTGGTTTTGCTTACGCTGTTTTAGAAAAATAAAACAATTATTGACAATTATCATTATTTTCTCAATCAGTAGCATCTAATTTTACTAAAAATTAAAACCCCTTTTCTGGGATAGATGAGTAATCGTTAGGAATTATGAAACAACAATTCAACAAAGAAGGATATATTATCATCAAAAACTTCTTTTCAAAAGAAGAAATCAATAATATTTACACCGAAGCTCGTAATCTTTTTGCCTTACAAATTGAGCGAGTTTTGGGCAAAAAAGTTGATATCAACGACCGTGATACTTTTGAACAGGCAATGTTTGATTTATTCGATGCTGATTTTACGACTTTTGTAAATACAGGAAAACAAGCACAACACCTAATATCTTTGCACCATTTAGGTACTGACCCTAAAATCATCAATGTATTGAAAGAATTAGGTTATGAATTTCCGATGATTGGTGTGCGTCCTTCGATGCAATTCAACAGTCGATATCTATCAAAAGGCGGTAGTCACTGGAAATTGGGTGCTCACCAAGATTGGCGTACAGGCCAAGGATCATTGGATAGTATGGTTATGTGGTTTCCAATGGTTGATTGTGGTGCCGATTTAGGTGCATTACAAATCCTTCCTTCAAGCCACAAAGAGGGACTGCTAAAATCTGATACTTCAGGTTATTTGGGAAGTATTCAAGAAGAATTACCTGAAGAGAATTATGTTCAAACATCTTTTGAGGTTGGCGATTTATTGATTTTTTCTGCATTTTTGGTTCATCGTTCAGGCGAAAATATTACCAAAAATATTCGTTGGTCGATTCAGTTACGTTATAATAACATGGCCGAACCGACTTTCAAAGAAAGGGGTTTCCCGATGCCTTATATCTACAAACCAGAAGAAAACTTGGTAACGCCTGACTTCCCGAAAAAAGAACAACTTGAAGAAGTATTCGCATAAATTAAGATAGGCGAACGAGATATTCACCACTCATAAATACAAAGCGTATCAAATTTAGAATAAAACCATTTTTTTAGATGGCGTTTCTTGATTTGCTACGCTTTTTGCTTATTTTCGCAATTATAGTTATTCATTACTTGAGTTTTATTAAAAAAATATTTTTTAATAAATTAAGTTATGGTAAAATATTATGTTTTGCAGCCTTATATATGATGTACTGAAATAAATAATTTTTACATTTGTAAAATATTTTTATTTTGACGAATAAAACCAAAAACTACTACAATAATGAAGCAACAGCTTATTACAACCGAACCTATTGCTTACGAGAAAATCCCAACCAAGATTTTTAAAGATTCAAAGGAAGCATCGAATGCTGTTGCTCACGAAATTGCAGAGTTAATTCGTGAACGCCAACGCCAAAACCTAAATTGTATTTTAGGTCTTGCTACTGGTTCGTCTCCAAAAACAGTTTATGCTGAACTCATTAGAATGCACCGAGAAGAAGGATTAAGCTTTAAAAACGTGGTTTCATTCAATTTAGACGAGTATTTTCCGATGGAACCCGACTCTTTGCAAAGTTATGTAAGGTTCATGAAAGAACAACTTTTCGACCATGTGGATATTCCAAAGGAAAATTATTTTATACCAGATGGAACAGTTCCCGCAAGTAAAGTAAAAGATTTTAGTGAAGAATATGAGCGTAAAATAGATGCCGTAGGGGGCTTAGATTTTCAATTATTAGGTATTGGTGCAAACGGTCATATTGGTTTTAACGAGCCAGGTTCGTTGATTAATTCACGTACTCGTTTGATGATGCTCAATCACTCAACTCGTGTTGCGGCGGCCTCTGACTTTGGTGGTAGCTTAGTAAAAGTACCCAAGAAAGCAATTACATTGGGAGTTTCTAAGATTTTGAGTGCAAAAAGAGTAGTTTTATTAGCTTGGGGTGAAAGAAAAGCTCCTGTAATTGCTGAAGCGGTCGAAGGCCGTGTAACCGAGACAATTCCAGCATCATATCTACAGACACACCCAAATGCTATGTTTGTCATCGACGAACGTGCCGCTCACGAACTTACTCGTATGCGTACTCCTTGGGTGGTAGAAGACGTTATGTGGACAAGCGAGATGGTCAAGAAAGCCGTAACAAACTTGGCTCTTACGCTTGGGAAACCAATCTTGAAATTGACAAACAAAGAATATAACGATAATGGTTTGAGTGATTTATTAGCTCGCCACGGACAAGCGTATGAGATAAATATTGATGTTTTTAATCAATTACAACACAGTATTTCGGGCTGGCCAGGTGGTAAACCAAATGCTGATGACACCAACCGTCCGGAAAGAGCTTTGCCTGAAAGAAAACGTGTGATTATTTTTAGTCCACACCCTGACGATGATATTATTTCGATGGGAGGAACTTTCCAACGTTTGATTGACCAAGGACATGATGTACATATTGGCTATCAAACTTCAGGAAATATCGCCGTTGCCGACGATGAAGCCATTCGTTTTATTGATTTTGTAGTTGATTTCAACGAAAAATTTGGTATCGAAAATAAAGAGACCCAACAACACTTTGCAGAAGCAAAAGCATTCTTGAAAAACAAAAAAGACAGTGATGTTGATATTGATGCTGTGCGGTATGTAAAAGGTATAATTCGCCGAGGTGAAGCAAAGGCAACTTGTCGTTATGTGGGAATTCCAGAAGAAAACGTACATTTTATGGATATGCCTTTTTACGAAACTGGGCGTATCGAGAAAAAACCACTCGGTGCAGGTGATGTCTCAGTAGTTGCCGATTTGATAGAATTAATTAAGCCACATCAGGTGTATGCAGCAGGCGATTTAGCCGACCCACACGGTACCCACAAGGTTTGTTTAGATGCCATTTTTGAGGCAGTTGAACAGCTAAAACATAAAAATTTTATGAAAGATTGTTGGGTTTGGTTGTATCGTGGTGCTTGGGCAGAATGGGATATTCATGAAATCGAAATGGCAGTGCCGATGTCTCCAGATCAAGTTCTTCAAAAACGTATGGGTATTTTCAAGCATCAATCTCAAAAAGATGGTGTAGTTTTCCAAGGAACTGATGCTCGCGAGTTTTGGCAACGTGCCGAAGAGCGTAACCGTGGAACCGCTCAGCTCTATAACAAACTAGGCCTGGCCGAATACGAAGCAATGGAAGCTTTTGTTAGATGGAAATTCTGAAAAATTAAGTAATTTTGACAAAAAAACGGCCGATTGCCATCGCAATCAGCCGTTTTTTATTTCTAAGTGTTATCAATGTTTTAGTTAAGCTAATCAAACTACCGAAATAGCTGAAGCCTAAATTTTTATTCCCATCGAATATTATTACAAGTGAATAACCTCACCATAGGCAGCGGCGGCTGCTTCCATAATAGCTTCTGACATCGTCGGGTGTGGATGAACCGACTTCATGATTTCCATACCTGTTGTTTCAAGTTTACGAGCTACAACTGCCTCAGCAATCATTTCAGTAACGTTATTGCCAATCATGTGGCAACCTAACCACTCGCCGTATTTAGCATCGAAAATAACCTTCACGAAACCTTCTGGTACACCACCAGCTTTTGCCTTACCTGATGCCGAGAATGGAAACTTCCCAACTTTTATTTCGTAACCCGCTTCTTTGGCTGCCTTTTCGGTATAACCAACCGATGCAATTTCTGGTGAACAATATGTACAACCTGGGATATTTTTGTAATCAAGTGGCTGTGGGTGGTGACCCGCAATTTTCTCAACACAAATGATTGCTTCGGCAGATGCTACGTGAGCCAATGCTTGTCCCGGAGTTACGTCACCGATGGCATAATATCCTGGAATATTAGTTTCAGAAAACCCGTTTACCAAAATTTTACCTCTGTCTGTGGCGATACCGACATCTTCTAAACCAATATTTTCGATGTTTGCTACGATACCAGCTGCTGAAAGTACAACATCCGTTTCAATTTTGATTTCTCCCGTCGGTGTTTTTATCGTCGATACACAACCACTTCCCGAAATATCTACTTTCTCTACGCTTGAACTTGTGTAGATTTCGATGCCTAATTTCTTATAGATTTTTGCCAATTCTTTAGAAATATCTTCGTCTTCTACTGGAACGATATTTGGCATAAACTCTACGATGGTTACTTTCGTACCCATGCTTGCATATATATATGCAAACTCAACACCGATTGCACCCGAACCCATCACCAACATCGAAGAGGGTTGTTTTTCGAGGCTCATAGCTTTGCGGTATTCGATTACTTTCTCACCATCAATTGGCACGTTGGGCAATTGTCTTGCTCTTGCACCAGTTGCAATGATGATGTTCTTTCCTTCTACGTCAGTTTTTTTGCCTTCTGCATCAGTAACTTCTACTTTCTTCCCAGTTTTTATTTTTCCAGTACCGTAGATTACATCAACCTTATTTTTTTTCATCAAGAAAGTTACGCCTTTGCTCATTCCATCGGCAACGCTGCGTGAACGCTTGATAACAGCACCAAAGTTCGCATGAGATTCGCCAACTTCGATACCATAATCTTTTGCGTGCTTGATATACTCAAATACTTGAGCCGATTTTAACAACGCTTTTGTTGGAATACAACCCCAGTTGAGGCAAATGCCGCCCAAACTTTCTTTTTCGATGATGGCTGTTTTCAAGCCTAATTGTGATGCACGAATAGCGGCTACATAACCGCCAGGACCACTCCCAAGTATAACAACGTCGTATTGAGCCATAAAATGTTTCTTTTTAATTGAAAACTTGTTGCAAAATTAGACAAAATAGCTGATACTCAAAAGGTAGGGCAGAATATGTTAGAGATGAAGTAAAAAAGTATTGAGGTTATTCAGTTTCAATGGTGAAACAAGGGAGAATGGATAGATAAAAAAAGCCATTCCTATTTTACATTAAACAACTCTATGTGTAAGTCGGAATGACTCAAAACTATAAGTCATTTATTTTCAGAAATTTTTTTGGAAAAATATAATTATAACAGGTTTAGGATGTCCAAAAAATATAAAAAAAGCAAAAAACTCAGAAAAGTTCAAGTTATAAACATAAATATAAATTTGACAAATAAATTTATCAATCGGGCGAATGATACAGTATTAACTCAAAAATGAATAAAAATTAAAAAACATTTAATCTTTCGATGCATATCAAGATTGTATATTGTTCGGTCTTTCCTATCAAAATAGCCAAGGAAAACACATTCAACTTAAATAAATCGAAATTCAATTGGGATACTAAATAACTTTTAAAAAAAATTGAACATCTTGAATGCTATTAAATAAAAAACGTCAAGCTACGTTTTTCTCCCTCAATTCATAGCAAATCTACTTTTTCTTCCCCAATTTTGGGGTAAAAAATACGAATATATGTTTGATGCGTTGCAAAAAGAATTTGAGGGAGAACTTTACTTCAAAAATACAACTACCGACAAAGCTTTAAAGAAAGTCTATTCGACTGATGCTTCGGTTTATCAAGAAGAACCGCTGGCTGTGGCCATCCCTAAGACTGTAAATGATATAAAAAAACTGATAGAATGGGCAAATAACGCCCAACTTCTAGGGTTGGGGCGAACGTCGCAAAGAGTTACACTTATTCCTCGTGCTGCTGGTACATCACTGGCTGGACAGGTTGTTGGAAAAGGGCTAGTTGTCGATATTTCAAAAAACTTCATCAATATACTCGAAGTAAACCAAGACGAAAAATGGGTAAGAGTGCAGCCTGGTGTAATTCGTGACGACCTCAACGCTTATCTAAAACCGTATGGTTTGATGTTTGGTCCCGAAACCTCGACATCGAACCGTGCTATGATTGGTGGTATGATTGGCAATAATTCGTGCGGACTTCACTCAATTATTTGGGGTGCAACTCGTGATAATCTTTTAGAAGTAAAAGCTTTATTATCAGATGGTGGTGAAGTTGTTTTTGGCGATTTAAACCAAAAAACATTTCAAGAAAAATGTAAATTAGAAACACTGGAAGGTAAAATTTATCAAAGTCTTGAAAAAATTATAAATAACCCTGAAAACCAAACAGCCATAAAAGAGGGTTTTCCGAAAGCCAATGTAAAACGTCGAAATACAGGTTATGCATTAGATACTTTAATGCCCCACCCGTCAGATGCTGATTGTGCTTTTGAGTTCAATCTCTCCAAACTAATCGCAGGTTCAGAAGGTACGCTTTGCTTTGTTACTGAAGCAAAACTTAAACTTTTCGACCTTCCTCCCAAAGAAGTAGGCATGGTTGCTGTTCATACGTATTCACTCAATGAGTCTCTTTTGGCTAATTTGGTGGCTCTCGAACATCACTGTTCGGCCTCTGAGTTGGTTGACGTTTTTATTTTGGAATTCACAAAAACGAATATAGAGCAATCAAAAAATAGATTTTTTATCGAAGGCGAGCCTAAAGCCATTTTGATGGTTGAATTTTTTGATGAAACTAAAGAAGGACTACTGCAAAAAACCAATAATTTAATAAAAGCTCTCATTGAAAAAAACCTGGGCTACGCTCACCCAATCTTGTTGGGTGATGACTCCAAAAAGGCGTGGGAAGTTCGAAAAGGTGGATTGGGTTTACTCCGCAACCTTGAAGGCGATACTCAGTGCGTAAACTTGATTGAAGACTGTGCCGTTGACCCACAAGACTTGCCAGCGTATATCGAAGATTTGGAGGTTTTACTAAAAGAACACAATGTTCAGTACTCAATGTACGCCCACGCAGGAGCGGGCGAGCTACACGTTGAGCCGATGATTAATCTAAAAACCACCGAAGGCCGACAACTTTTTCGGACAATTTTGATAAAAACAGCAGTTTTGGTAAAAAAATATGGTGGCTCTCTCTCGGGTGAACACGGAGACGGGCGTCTGCGTGGCGAATTCATTCCATTTATGATGGGCGAAAAGAACTACGCACTTTTCAGAGAAGTAAAGAAAATCTTCGACGAAAAAGGCATTTTCAACCAAGGAAAAATCATTGATTCGCCGCCAATGAATGAATATTTACGATATGAGGCTGATCTGCCAACGCCCAAACACGAAACAATTTTTGATTTCTCGAAACAAGAAAGTATTTTACGCTTGACCGAAAAATGTAGTGGTTCTGGCGACTGTCGCAAAACCGAAATCACAGGCGGAACGATGTGTCCAAGCTATATGGCAACTCGTAGCGAAAAAGATACAACCCGTGCCAGAGCCAATGTTTTAAGGCAATATTATACCAATGAGGAAGCAATTACACAGGAAAGCGTAAAAGAAATACTTGATTTGTGTCTTTCTTGCAAAGGATGTAAGTCAGAGTGCCCATCGAGTGTTGATGTGGGCAAGATGAAAGCCGAGTTTTTGCAGAAAACTTATGACACAAAAGGTATTCCATTTCGCTCGAAATTAATTGGAACTTTTACCAAACTCATGAAACTGGCGTCGATTGCTCCTTGGGCGTACAATTTTATTTTCAAAACCGAAGCCATTCGCCGAATTGCTAATCGAATCGTAGGTTTTCACCCTGACCGCACAATGCCGCTATTGCATAGCACTACATTAAAAGAATGGAAACGCCAAATAAGCCCCAAAGGGAGAATTTTAACTCCCCCTTTGGGGCTTAGCAGGACTGTTTATCTCTTCTGCGATGAATTTACGAATTATAATGATGTAGAAGTAGGTAAAAAAGCGATTTTGTTGTTACAAAAACTTGGATATGAGGTGATTATACCGAATCACTTAGAAAGTGGACGCACTTATTTATCAAAAGGAATGGTGCGTGAAGCTCAGAAAATTGCTATAAAAAATGTTGAATTGCTAAAAGATATTGTATCGGAAAATACGCCAATTATTGGACTTGAGCCTTCTGCAATTTTGACCTTGAGAGATGAATATTTGGAACTTGTTCCGCAAAATTTAAGAGATTCTGCTGAAAAAATCGCCAAAAACGCTTTTCAATTTGATGAATGGTTTGCTCGTGAAATTGATCGAGGAAAAATCAAAAAAGAAGCTTTTTCAGACGAAAAACGATTGATAAAACTGCACGGTCATTGCCACCAAAAAGCCTTATCGTCGCTTACACCTACTAAGAAAAGTTTGTCTTTACCAGCAAATTATGAGGTACAATTAATTCCATCAGGTTGCTGCGGGATGGCAGGTTCATTTGGCTACGAGGTCGAGCATTATGAAGTCTCAATGAAAATAGGAGAATTAGTTCTTTTTCCGACCATCAGAAAACAAGCCGAAGATGTAATAATCGCTGCTCCAGGCACAAGCTGTCGACATCAAATAAAAGACGGAACGGGCAGAATCGCACAGCATCCAGCTGAGATTTTATATGAAGCCTTAAAATAATGTACAATGAAAAACGGAGAATTGATAATGTTTCATTCGGAATTATTCATTCTCCTTTATCAATTATACATTAATAAATTCAAGCTTTCATCAACTTCACTAAATCCTTATCATTTACTTCTTTGATTTGGTCGGCTAAGTCAAGGAAACGCTTGTAAGTATCATCTAAGAAAGGTTTTTCAAGTTTAAAACCAAGCATTTCGAGGCGATGCTTCAATGCGTGGCGACCACTTCTCGCAGTCAAGACAATCATAGATTTATCAACACCAACTTCGAGCGGATTGATAATTTCGTAAGTATCGGTATGTTTCAAGAAACCATCTTGGTGGATACCCGATGAGTGAGCAAAAGCGTTACGCCCAACGATTGCCTTGTTGGCTTGTACTTGCATACGCATTGTTTCTGAAACCAATTTACTCATCGGAAATAGTTTCGTGCTATCAATATCTGTATAAAAACCAAGTGTTTTATGTACTTTCAAAATCATTGCAACTTCTTCTAACGAAGTATTTCCAGCTCTTTCTCCAATGCCGTTGATTGTTACCTCCACTTGTCTTGCCCCCGCTCTGATTCCTGCAATCGTATTGGCTGTTGCCATGCCCAAATCATTGTGATTGTGCATCGAAAGAATGGCTTTATCAACGTTTGGCACATTATTCATTAAATAATGAATACGGTCAAACATATCGTTTGGTAAAACGTACCCCGTTGTATCAGGAAGATTCACAACCGTAGCACCTGCTTTAATGACACTTTCGGTCAATCTTGCCAAAAACTCTAAATCAGCACGGCCAGCATCTTCGGCATAAAACTCAACATCATCAACCAAGTTTCTAGCATGTTTTACGGCATCAATCGCTTGTTCAATGATTGAGTCACGGTTACTATTAAATTTATGTTTGATGTGAATATCCGATGCACCAATTCCTGTATGAATTCGAGGGCGTTTCGCAAACTTCAAAGCTTCGCCAGCGGAATCAATATCACCTTTTACAGCACGCGATAACGCACAAACTGTTGGCTCAATAACTGCTTTAGAAACCTCCACAACCGAACGAAAATCGCCCGGACTCGATATTGGAAATCCTGCTTCGATGATATCAACACCCAGCTTTTCGAGTTCTTTCGCAATCATTACTTTTTCGTCAGTCGTTAACTGACAACCCGGTACTTGCTCGCCATCTCGCAAAGTGGTGTCAAAAACATAAATTTTATCGCTCATTTCTGATGAGATTAATATTGGTTAAGTAAGAATCATATCAATCTGTTTTCACAAAAAAGCCCTTTCTTACAATGATAAGAAAGGGCTTTCGTATATACAAAATCTCCATTTCTCACAACGATAGTTTGAGTAGAAGGAGAAGTGAAATTTCGATTGATGAATGTTTCAATGGTTTTTGATTTTAACATTACAAATTTAAACAAATATTCTATTCGGACAAAAAAAATCACTTTTTTTTCAAAAAAATCAATCTTAAAATATGGCTTTTCCAAGTTAAGGTATTTTATTTTTGTATATTTAAAATCACCTTTTTTTGTTTTATAGTTCTTTTTTTATTTCTTCTCTACATTTAACATTATCATAAAGAGGCTTTAAGTCGCTGATTATAAGATTATTAATCGTTTTTTCAAAAAACCTTCCTCCTTTCAATATCAAATATTCTTAAATTCTCACTAATAGTTAGTATTTTTGTACAATTCCTAAGCCAAAGAAAAATTTTATTTCACCTATGCAAAGAAAAACTAAAATAGTAGCAACTGTCGGGCCTGCTTCCGAAAGCGAAGAAATGTTATTGGCATTGGCAAAAGCCGGTGTAAATGTTTTCCGTTTGAATTTTTCCCACGGAACGCACGCCGACCACCAAACTCGTATCGACCGTATTCGCAAAATCAATAAAGAGTATGGTTACAAGTGTGCCATTTTGCAGGATTTGCAAGGTCCTAAAATCAGAATTGGTTTGATGGAAAGCGGCAATGATGGCGTTGAAATTTTCGCCGGAAATCAGTTAAGATTTGCCAGTGACGACATCCTTGGAAACGCTGAAAGAGTAAGTACTCCATACAAAGGAATGTACAATGACGTACAAGTTGGAGAACGAATTTTGATGGATGATGGAAAATTAGAGGTTAAAGTTATAGGAAAAGACGGTACTGACGTAATCACAGAAGTAGTTTATGGCGGTCTTTTGAAACAAAAGAAAGGTGTAAATCTTCCGAATACAAATATTTCTCAACCATCGGTAACTGATAAAGATTGGGAAGATTTGAAATTTGGTTTGGCAAATGACGTTGATTGGGTTGCCCTTTCATTTGTTCGTACTGCCGAAGAAATTCAAGATATTCAGAAATACATCAAAGAGCAAGGCAAAACAGCAAAAGTAATCGCAAAAGTTGAAAAGCCAGAAGCAATCACAAACATGCAAGAGATTGTTTATGCAAGTGATGCTATAATGGTTGCTCGTGGTGATTTGGGTGTTGAACTTCCTTCTGAGGATGTTCCGATGATTCAAAAACGATTGGTTGAAATGTCGAATTTAGCGGCAAAGCCAGTTATCGTTGCAACACAAATGCTCGAAAGTATGATAGACAGTCCACGTCCGACTCGTGCGGAAGTGGGTGACGTTGCAAATGCTGTTTTGGATGGTGCTGATGCCGTAATGCTAAGTGCCGAAAGTGCTTCAGGAAAATATCCGCTTTTGGCAGTTGAAACAATGGTAAACACAATCGTAAAAGTAGAAGAGTTAGCTGATGAGAAAAAATTGTATTTCCGCCATCATACACGTGTAACGGAAGACTATTATTTATCAGACGAAAAAGAAAATGATAATGTGGTAATGACCGCTTGTCGATTGGCTCGTGACTTGAAAGTAAAAGCCATTATTGGTATTACTTCATCGGGTTATACAGCCGTTCGTCTATCACATCACCGACCTAAAGCGGGTTTATTTATTTTTACAAATAACGAAAAACTATCAACTCAGTTGAGCCTTTATTCGGGTGTTCAGGTTTTTATGACCGAAACAATGAAAGGTAAAAATGTAGAAGAAGTTGTTGATGCAATTAGAGATATTTTGGTTAAAAAAGGCGAACTAAAAAAAGGAGATTTGTTTATCAATACCTTGAGTTTACCATTACAAGACAATAACCGCACAAATACTGTAAAGTTAAGTAAGGTGGAGTAACAGCTCCCTGAGATTAAATAAAAAGGCCTTTTTCGTAAGCGAAAAAGGCCTTTTTATTTGTCATCTACTATTCTACTAAAGTTAAAGCCTTGATTAAATGGCTCTTGTGACTTGAATCAAGCAACTAAAATATAAGATAATACTGTTAGAAAGGATCAATTTTCGACCAAACAATCTCTCAATTTCACTTCAAACACCAACCAATCTAAATCATAATTGGCAATAAGTTCGATGCGGCTATCTCGGCGGTAGGCGATATATTGTACCGAAAACTCTCGGTCAACAGCATTTATTAGTACCCAATCTTTGCCCGTTCTAAAAACACCTTTGGCTCTATCAACGCCTTGAAGTGTACTAAAAAATTGACGCAACTTAGGCAAACTATAAACCTCATCGGGAGAAAAAATCCAACCACAACTGTACATTCCCAAGCCTTTACTTAGTTTTTTGATAGGTTTCCCGATTTCAGGAATTTCGTCTGTTTCCTCCGCTTGATGGTGATGATGCTCGTGCGAATGTGCCTGCGGAAATTCTGCTTTTCTACCTGCAAATGGCTCAATATCAAGCCAATCTACATTTATTTCACCATTTAAAACTGTTTCCACCAAAAGTTTAGGCGGAAACAAAGATGTTGCCCAAAGTTTAAATTTCTCAGCAAGCTCCTCCCCTACTAAGTCAGCTTTATTTGCCACCAACACATCGGCCAAATTGATTTGGTCTTGAAAAGTCTCATGTGAACGCACATTGGCATCAGCCCAACGACGTGGGTCAACCAAGCAAATCGTCGCTCTGATTTCAAGAATATCTTTTAAATATTTGCTTTGCAATAAATCTAAGATACTCGCAGGATGCCCCATGCCCGTTGGCTCAATCAAGATTCGGTCAGGGTTTTGGTTGCGTAAAATTGAAGTAAGCGTTACTTGCATAGGCACATTGGCAGTGCAGCAAATGCAGCCTCCTGCTACTTCTTTTATTACAAGACCATCCTGCTCGTCAATAGCTGTATGGTCAATCGAGACTGCACCAAATTCGTTTATAATAATTGCCCAACGCTCATTAATGGGTTTGCTTGCTAAAATATGTTTAATGGCAGTAGTTTTGCCAACACCCAAAAAACCTGTGATGATATTTACCGGTATTTTCATAAATAAAAGGTTCTTTGTCGATATAAAATCAAAAGGAAGGCTATACTTAGAGCGAATGTCGCCCAGCGAAGCCTTCCTTAGAAATAACACCTTTTATATAAAAAAGTTTACTTAGCTAGAGTTATGATAATGTTTCTATATTCAATTGGACCATGGTCACCTTGGAAGAAAATTGGTCCCGGTTCTCCTTCGTTGCTGTCTAAAGCACCGCCCGTTATTCCTGGAATTTCGTTTTTGTAGATAATTGTTTTACCATTCAAAACAACCGTCACAACTCTTCCTACTAATGTAATATCGAAACTTTGCCACTCCCCTGCTGCTTTAGCGGGCATTTCGAGCGGAGCAATAAAACCATAAACAGCCCCCAATTGGTCTTTTAATGGTTCACGACCTTTACTATCTGTAACTTGCACCTCATAGCGACCTCTCAGATAAACTCCGCTATTGCTTTCTTCAGGATACTTAAACTCAACATGTAATTTAAAATCTTTGAACGTTTTTACCGTACGAAGATTAGCACCTGATTTTGGACTTTTTAGAATTCCATTTTCTACAATCCATTGGTTTTCGCCACTTACAACTTGCCAGCCGTCAAGATTTTTGCCATTGAAAAGTTTGATTGGCGTTCCCCAAACAGGGTTTATCGTATTATTTAATTTTGGAGCCCTTACCCCAACCCAACTCAAAGTTTCGCCACTTGGCGTGTTTATGGTTCCTGTTAGTTTGTCATCTTTCAAAACAGCCTCTACTGACAAGTCTTTTTCGGCTCTATCCCATTGTGGCGGAATTGAGAAAGACATTTTATCATCAGCGAAATTGATGCGTGAAATCGGTCTGGCACTTCCTCCATCTCCCACAAAATGTCCATTTAAGTATTTGACACCCGAATGGTTTACCTCCAGCCAAGAAGGCACTTTTTTATCGCCTTTAGTAATAGTAATGTCCCAACGGCCTTCTATACTTTTGATTGGAGCAAGTTGTGCCATGAGAGAATTGCCGATAAGGATTGCTCCTAAAAAATTTACAAAGTGTTGTTTCATGATTGTTTTTGGTTGAATAAAAAATATGGTTAAAAATGTATTTTTGAATTTTAAACCGCAACGACGGATGTTTCGGCACTATAAGCTGTCTGAAGTTTTAACATTCACACAATTCAGAGATTTTTGCTACAAATTTACTTCTTCGTTTCTTCAAAACCCATTTCTTCGTACCATTCTTCAAATTCAGATGGTGAAGCAATTGGTTTCGGACTCATTGCTCGGCGTGAGCGACGCTCAGGTGTTTTAATTTCAAGGTCTTTTTCATCTTTATCACCGTTGAATTCGATAATAACTTTATATTTTGCTGGACGGAAATATATCTTTTTATCATCCGCAAGTTCCAGTTTGACGTCCTTGTCTTCTTTTTTCTTTACATCATTCAAATACTTTTCGTAATCACCTTTTGAGGCTAAATCAATTGCTTGGTCGAAGTTTAGGTAATTTAAACCAGCTTCAGCATCGTCAGTAATATTTTTAATTATTAAACCCTTATCTGTTTGAATTTTAATCGTTGCCTTTCCTGCTGCTTTTGCGTAGTAAGTAATATTATATTTACGTTCTTCTGGCTCGGCATATTTATCAAACATTTTACCCCACGAAGCATTGTAATTGATTTTTTGCAAATCATATAAATGCACATTTTTGGCTAAAACTTCATTACTCAATGTTTGTAAAGGTTTCACATCAGCAATATAAATAGAGCGCCCATGCGTGCCGACTACCAATTCATTTTCTCGTGGATGAATCACCAAATCGTGGATTGATACATTAGGCATTCCATCGCCATTACCACGCATGAATGTTTTACCTTTATTCATCGAAATGTACAATCCGTTATCGGTTC
>Ga0247831_1001312_pt1 | contig 47722 bp, 41 predicted proteins | sample LaCruzMarch2015__9_FD_192406 | JGI IMG/M metagenome (GOLD analysis project Ga0247831, IMG submission 192406) | Freshwater microbial communities from meromictic Lake La Cruz, Castile-La Mancha, Spain - LaCruzMarch2015_1m | ecosystem: Environmental > Aquatic > Freshwater > Lake | place: Spain...
CATCAAACGACCAGCGATTGATACATTTTTATAGTCAAGTTTATTATTGCTGTCCGCAGCCTGAACGTAATTCTTTTTGATATCAGCCGCCGTTACGTTTACTTCATATAAATCAGCAGGATATGGGTCGATGCCCATTGACATGAGGTCTTGTCTTTTCTGACGGCGTAGTAATTCTTGTTCGCTAAGTGCCATTTATATTAATATATAATAATTAATGTTTTATGCTTAAGTAAAGTTTTCAGAAAAAATAAAAACTCTATTTTTTACAAAATTAAGGAATCAATGTGAAGAATGATGCATAATTTGCAAGCTATTTATTCACAGAAAGCCTTCAAGCTAATATCCGCATCTAACTTTTTTATAATTTTCAGGGAATCGAATTTCTATTAAGGTACCAACTTTATCATTATGGCTGGCAGGTTTTTGAATGCTGTTTTCAATTTAAAAAACAATATTGGCATCGATGATTTTGTTATAATTTACCGGCAAACCGGTTCTTTTTTTGCTGAATAAAACACATATTATCAAACGATGAAAACTAACTGTCGCCTAATTATGCACCGCCGGTCCGATTGAAAATCAGACCATAAAAAATTACTTGCACAATAATTTGTTACATTAATTCATTTTTGAAAATTGGACTTGCTCGATTTTTTTTGATTTAATATCGCAAGAACGAATTGTCTTTTTTAACGTTTCAACGGCAACAGGAATTTTCTTGAGGGTAATGTTTTTGGGTATTTATTGGTATTTTAAAAAGCACTTAACAAATTGACACCTTTTATATTATGCCTTACTATGTTCTCAAAGCCATCAAATTAAGTCATTTTCGTCAGTATCAAAGTTTTTCAAGAATAGAATCATCAGACATCAGAAAATCCTCTTATGTTTGATGCTCCCGTACCAAAGGTTTTACAGTTGTCCATAAATATTTTGAATCAAAATCAGAAATGGATAAGAGTTAAGTAAAATTACTATCTTGAATTACGTTATTTAATAAATTCTACAAGCCCATTAAACTGGTTTATACAAATCTAGATTTAATATAATCAACGTATAAATCTAAAATTCTATCGATGAACAAAACTACCAAATTTTGAAAAATTTATACACCTCTTGTGAGTAACATGATTTAGAAAATTAAACCATTCAGGAAATAAAAATTATAGCACTTTGCTTGAAATAAACAGTAAAACTCATTTTAGTGGCATACAAATTCTATTTCATAAATTTGAAACCAATTTTCAAAAAAGCTAAAAAGCTAATTTTTTTGACAGTTTTTTCATTTTTCTTAAAAAAACAAACTCTTTATTTTAAAAACATAAGAAAAATTAATAACAAATTCTTGTTTTTTCATTATAATTTCGTAATTTCGCACCCTATTTAAGATTACCCCGAATAAACACTCTTTTCATTTGCAGAATTCTTATCCGATACACGACTATTTTCGTAGGATAGTCGAACAGGGATAATTATTCGCTCCACTACGATGATATACCTGTTTTTAGTAATTAGTATTTAGTTTTTAGCTCAATTTAATTTATTAAAAAAAAGCTAAAATTTAACTTTCAAAAGCTAAAAGCCTTTTAAAAGAAATTTTCACCTAAAACTTTTCAAACCTTGAATCTGACAGAAACCGGTAGAAAAAGTTTCGCAACGGTAAAGCCGCTCATCGAATACCCAGACTTCTTGGATATTCAGGTAAAATCTTTCCAAGATTTTTTCCAGATTGAGACTCCAGCAGAAAATCGCAAAATGGAAGGGCTTTTCAATGTATTTGCCGAAAACTTCCCGATCGCCGACTCACGTGAAAACTACGTGTTGGAATTCGTCGATTACACCATCGACCCACCAAAATACTCAGTTGATGAGTGTATTGACCGTGGTCTTACTTACGCTGTGCCTTTAAAAGCAAAATTGCGTTTGATTTGTAATGATACCGATAACGAAGACTTCGAGACAATCGAGCAAGAAGTATTCTTGGGTAACATTCCATATATGAATGGTCGTGGCTCATTCGTTATCAACGGAGCAGAGCGTGTTATTGTATCACAATTACACCGCTCTCCAGGTGTGTTCTTCTCAATGAGCAAGCACACAAACGGAACGAAACTTTACTCAGCACGTGTAATCCCGATGAAAGGTTCGTGGATTGAATTCTCGACTGACGTAAACAACGTAATGTATGCATACATTGACCGTAAGAAAAAATTCCCAGTTACAACATTGCTTCGTGCAATCGGTTTTGGTTCTGATAAAGACATCCTTAACCTTTTTGGTCTTTCAGAAGAAATTCCTGGCACACGTGAAGCCTTGAAGAAATCAATCGGTCGTCGTCTTGCCGCACGTGTTTTACGTACATGGACAGAAGACTTCGTAGATGAAGATACTGGTGAGGTTGTTTCAATCGACCGTAACGAGGTAATCTTAGAACGTGACTCTATCATCTCAGAAAATGATATTGACACAATTTTAAACACTGAGCAAAAATCAATCATTTTGCACCGTGAAGATGCCAACGTATCAGAATTCAACATTATTTATAATACGTTACAACGTGATAGCTCAAACTCTGAAAAAGAGGCAGTTGAGCAAATCTACCGTCAGTTACGTAATACCGAAGCACCTGACGAAGCAACAGCTCGTGAGATTATCCAAGGATTATTCTTCTCTGAAAAACGTTATGATTTAGGAGAAGTAGGTCGCTATCGTGTAAATACAAAATTGAGTTTGACTACACCACTTGAAACTGGTGTTTTGACAACCCAAGATATTGTCGAAATCGTTAAGTTCCTTATTCAACTTATCAACTCAAAAGCAGTTGTAGATGATATTGACCACTTATCGAATCGTCGTGTTCGTACCGTAGGAGAACAACTTTATGCACAGTTTGGTGTAGGTTTAGCTCGTATGGCTCGTACAATCAAAGAACGTATGAACGTTCGTGATAATGAAGATTTCAAACCTGTTGACTTGATTAATGCAAGAACACTTTCTTCAGTAATCAACTCATTCTTTGGAACGAACCAGTTATCACAGTTCATGGACCAAACTAATCCCTTGGCCGAAATCACGCACAAGCGTCGTATGTCGGCACTCGGGCCTGGTGGATTGAGCCGTGAGCGTGCAGGTTTTGAGGTTCGTGACGTTCACTATACTCACTACGGTCGTTTGTGTACTATCGAAACACCAGAGGGACCAAACATTGGTTTGATCTCGTCACTTTGTACCTATGCAAAAATCAACAGTATGGGTTTCATCGAAACTCCTTATGTTAAGATTGAAAATGGTAAATTGACGAAAGAGATCATTTATTTAACTGCAGAAGAAGAAGATGGAAAAAACATTGCGATGGCAACAGCCGACGTTGATACTAATGGAAACTTCTCAGTAGATGCCCTTAAATGTCGTTATGAAGGTGACTTTCCAATGAAATCACCAGATTCAATCGACTACATGGATATTGCCTCTAATCAGATTGTATCGGTAGCCGCTTCGATGATTCCTTTCATTGAGCATGATGATGCCAACCGTGCCTTGATGGGCTCAAACATGCAACGCCAGGCTGTGCCTTTGTTGCGTCCAGAAGCTCCAATCGTAGGTACAGGTTTGGAAGGTCGTTTGGCTCGTGACTCACGTACTTTGGTGGTTGCTGAAGAAGACGGAGTTGTCGAATACGTTGATGCAAATGTTATCAAAGTACGTTATAACTGGACGGCTGAGCAAACACTCATAAGTTTTGATACAAACATAACTTCTTATGAACTTATCAAACACCGCCGCACGAACCAAGATACTTGTATCAATATTCGTCCGATTGTATTGAAAGGTGATTCTGTGAAAAAAGGTCAAATCCTTGTAGAAGGATATGCGACTCAAGGCGGAGAACTTGCTCTTGGACGTAACCTTTTGGTTGCCTTCATGCCTTGGCAAGGATATAATTTTGAGGATGCGATTGTAATTTCAGAGCGAGTTGTTCGTGAAGATATTTTCACCTCTATTCACATCGAAGAATACGAACTTGAAGTACGTGATACAAAACGTGGTGAAGAAGAATTAACAGCTGAGATACCAAACGTTTCGGAGGAAACTGTAAAGAACCTTGACGAAAACGGTATCGTTCGTACAGGAACACGTGTTCGTGAAGGAGATATTTTGATTGGTAAAATTACTCCAAAAGGAGAATCAGACCCAACTCCAGAAGAAAAACTCCTGCGTGCAATCTTCGGAGACAAAGCGGGTGACGTTAAAGATGCCTCGAAAAAATCACCACCATCAATGGACGGTGTAATTATCGATACAAAACTTTTCTCTCGCCCAAGCAAAGAAGAACGCTCGAAGCACAAAGAAGAATTAAAAGTATTGATGAAAAAGCACGGCCGTCAATTAATAGAACTCCGTGGCTTGATGATTGATAAAATAACTGAATTGATTGATGGCAAAACAACCGTTGGCGTAAAACATAAATTTGGGGATGAACTTATCTCTAAAGGTATGAAGTTCAATCGTGGAAACATTGCCAATAATTTATTTCCAGACAAAAACAATTACGTTGACGAAAGCCAATATAATGTTCCTGAGGAAGCAAACTTATTGGGAGATGTAATCTTGGACGGCTGGACAGAAGACACTGCTTTCAACAAACTTATCGTAGCACTTTGCAAGAACTACTTAGCCCGTCGTAGTGAAGTAATTGGTCGATTCAAGCGTGAACGCTTTGTGTTGGAAGTTGGAGATGAGCTACCAGCAGGTATCGTAAAATTGGCTAAAGTTTACATCGCTAAGAAACGTAAGTTGAAAGTGGGTGACAAGATGGCCGGTCGTCACGGAAATAAAGGAGTTGTTGCACGTATTGTTCGTGATGAAGATATGCCATTTACGGCAGAAGGTCAGCCAATGGACATCGTGTTGAATCCGCTTGGTGTACCTTCTCGTATGAACATCGGTCAGCTATATGAAGTTGTATTAGGTCTTGCGGGTAGAAAATTAGGACGTAAATATGCTACACCAATCTTTGATGGTGCTACTGAAGCAGAAGTAACCGCCGAATTGGATGAAGCAGGTTTACCACCTTACGGACGTTCGCAACTTTACAACGGTTTGACAGGTGAGCCATTTGATCAAAAAGTAACCGTGGGTATCATGTACATGATGAAACTTGGTCACTTGGTTGATGATAAAATGCACGCCCGTTCAATCGGGCCATACTCATTGATCACGCAACAGCCATTAGGTGGTAAAGCACAATTTGGTGGTCAGCGTTTCGGAGAGATGGAGGTTTGGGCATTGGAAGCATTCGGTGCATCGCATATATTACAAGAAATCTTGACTGTGAAATCTGATGATGTATTGGGTCGTGCCAAGGCTTATGAAGCAATCGTAAAAGGAGAGAATTTGCCAAAACCAAATATCCCAGAATCATTCAACGTATTGGTTCACGAATTACGAGGCTTAGCATTAGAGATTACTTTGCAGTAAAATTCTGGGGAATAGGTCTAAATTTACTTTCAACCTATTCCCTGATAATAACATTAAATTTTTCTCAGAAAATAATAAATTCACTTTCTCAAACTATGCAAACATCCAAAATAGAAATTATGGAATGTCTTGCCAACGAACAAAATCAAAGTTTTGTTCAAGAAGTTTTGGCGATAGTAAAGAGACATATTTTCGAAAGAAAAGTGAAAGATGAAAATAGTTTGGTTTTGTATACGATAAAATCAACACCAACTAAGAACTAGTAAAATCTTAGTGGTTTTCGATACTCGACAAGACCCAAGTAAAATGTTATCAAAAGAGAAGTAAAAGCAAAGTATTTAAAATAGAAAAATTTAACAGTTTTCTGACACATTTTAAAAGCATATAAAATGTCTTTAAAGAAAAATAAAAAACTCAATAGTGACTTCCAGAGCATCACTATCAGTTTGGCTTCACCAGAGTCAATCTTGGAAAGCTCTTATGGCGAAGTTACTCAACCTGAGACAATCAACTATCGTACTTACAAACCCGAAATGGGCGGTTTGTTTTGCGAGCGTATTTTCGGTCCTGTAAAAGACTGGGAATGCCACTGTGGTAAATACAAACGTATTCGCTACAAAGGTATTATCTGCGACCGTTGTGGCGTAGAAGTTACCGAAAAGAAAGTACGTCGTGAACGTATGGGACACATCGAACTCGTTGTGCCTGTGGCTCACATTTGGTACTTCCGTAGTTTACCAAACAAAATTGGTTACTTAGTAGGTATGTCGTCGAAGAAACTCGACCAAATTATTTACTATGAAAGATACGTCGTTATCCAACCAGGTTTGAAAGGTGAAGATGGCGTTGCTAAAAACGACTTCTTGACTGAAGAAGAATATTTGGACATCATGGACAAATTACCACGTGATAACCAAATGCTCGACGATAAAGACCCTAATAAATTTATCGCCAAAATGGGTGCTGAAGCTTTAGAAATGATGCTTTCTCGCCTTGAATTAGACCAATTGTCGTACGATCTTCGTCATGCTGCAGCTACCGATACTTCACAACAACGTAAGGCCGATGCCTTAAAGCGTTTGAAAATCGTAGAAGCTTTACGTGATGCGAACACTCGTATCGAAAATAAGCCAGAGTGGATGATTATCCGTATGGTGCCAGTTATTCCACCAGAATTGCGTCCTTTAGTGCCACTAGATGGTGGTCGTTTCGCAACTTCTGATTTAAATGACCTTTACCGTCGTGTGATTATTCGTAACAACCGTTTAAAGCGTTTGTTAGAAATCAAAGCACCAGAAGTAATCTTACGTAATGAAAAACGTATGTTGCAAGAGGCGGTTGACTCATTGTTCGACAACTCTCGTAAAGTAAACGCTGTTCGATCAGAAGGAAACCGTGCCTTGAAATCACTTTCTGATATGTTGAAAGGAAAGCAAGGACGATTCCGTCAAAACTTACTTGGAAAGCGTGTCGATTATTCTGGTCGTTCGGTAATCGTTGTAGGGCCAGAATTGAAACTTCACGAATGCGGTTTGCCAAAAGATATGGCAGCCGAACTTTTCAAACCGTTCATTATCAGAAAGTTAATTGAGCGTGGAATCGTAAAGACTGTAAAGTCTGCCAAGAAAATTGTTGATAGAAAAGATGCAGTAGTTTGGGATATTTTGGAAAACGTATTGAAAGGACACCCTGTTCTTTTGAACCGTGCCCCTACCCTCCACAGACTTGGTATCCAAGCTTTCCAACCTAAATTGGTAGAAGGAAAAGCAATCCAATTGCACCCTCTCGTTTGTACAGCCTTCAACGCTGACTTTGACGGTGACCAGATGGCCGTTCACGTGCCGCTTGGTCAGGAAGCAATCATGGAGGCTTCAATCTTGATGTTGGCTGCTCATAATATTTTGAACCCTGCCAACGGAGCTCCAATTACGGTACCTTCTCAGGACATGGTTTTGGGTCTTTATTTCGTTACAAAAGGACGCAAATCGACTCCAGCTAACAAAGAGCCAGGCGAAGGTATTACATTCTATTCTGCAGAAGAAGTAATCATTGCAATGAATGAAGGAGCGGTTTCAAAACATGCTCACATCAAATGTCGTGTAAAAGTAAAAAACGAAAAAGGTGAATTGGTTTGGAAAATCGTTGAAACCGTTGCAGGACGTATCTTATTTAACCAATGTGTGCCAGAAGAAGTGGGTTATCTTGATGAATTATTGACTAAGAAAAAGCTACAACAGCTTATTGGTCGAGTATTCAAAGAGTCAGGATACGCTCGTACAGCACAATTCTTAGATGACATCAAGCAATTGGGTTATCAAACAGCCTTCCGTGGTGGTTTATCAATCGGTTTGGACAATATCATTGTTCCTGCTGAAAAACCAAAACTCGTTAATGATGCTAAAAAAGAAGTAGAAGAAGTACAAAACAACTATATGTTTGGTATCATTACCGAGCGTGAGCGTTATAACCAAATCATTGATATTTGGGGACGTGTAAATAGTTCGATGCGTGTGATTCTATTGAAGCAATTGGAAGATGACCAAGCTGGTTTCAATCCAATTTATATGATGATGCACTCTGGAGCTCGTGGTTCGCAAGAACAAGTGCGTCAGTTGGGTGGTATGAGAGGTTTGATGGCGAAACCACAAAAGAACATACAAGGGTCGGTTGGAGAAATCATCGAAAACCCAATCTTGTCTAATTTTAAAGAAGGTCTCGACGTACTCGAATACTTTATCTCTACGCACGGTGCTCGTAAAGGTTTGGCCGATACAGCCCTAAAAACTGCCGATGCTGGTTACTTAACCCGTCGTTTGCACGATGTTGCTCAAGACGTAGTAGTAAACGAAGTAGATTGTGGAACCTTACGTGGTATTCAGGTTTCAGCTTTGAAAGACAACGAAGACATCGTTGAGCCACTTTCTGAGCGAATCTTAGGTCGTACTTCGGTTTATGATGTAATCGACCCATTAACAAAAAGACTTATCGTAAAAGCTGGAGAACAAATCACGGAAGAAATTGCCCTTGAAATCGACGATACTTCTATCGAAACAGTTGAAATCCGCTCGGTATTAACTTGTGAAACACAGACAGGTGTTTGTGCGAAATGTTATGGACGTAACTTGGCAACTGGCCGTATGTCGGAAGGTGGTGAAGCAGTTGGTGTAATTGCCTCACAATCAATCGGTGAGCCTGGTACCCAGCTTACACTACGTACATTCCACACAGGGGGTACTGCCCAAAACGTTGCTTCGGAAGCAAACATCAAAGCAAAATTTGCAGGAACAATCCAACTTGAAGAGATGCGTACCGTGCAGTCAAGCGACCGTGAAGGTAACGAAATTACTACTGTTTTGGGTCGTCGTGGTGAGATTCGTATTATCGAAACTGGTTCAAACAACGTACTTATCGTTAATAACGTACCTTACGGTGCAACTTTGGAAGTAAAAGATGGACAAAAAGTAAGCAAAGGTGACATAATGTGTCACTGGGATCAATTTAACGCCGTTATTCTTTCAGATATTGATGGAATTGTAGAATACGATGCAATCGAAGAAAATATAACTTATAAAGAAGAAGCCGATGAGCAAACTGGTTTCCGTGATAAAGTTATCATCGAATCGAAAGACCGTGCTAAAAACCCTTCTATCATCGTAAAAACAAGCAATGGTGAAGAAGAAAAAGCCTATAACTTGCCAGTATTGTCTCGTTTGACGGTGGAAGATGGCAAAATTATCAAAGCTGGACAAATCTTAGCTAAGATTCCTCGTGCCATAAACATGAACCGTGACATCACGGGTGGTTTGCCTCGTATCACTGAATTGTTTGAGGCTCGTAACCCTTCAAATCCTGCGGTTGTATCTGAAATTGACGGTATCGTTCAATACGGTTCAATCAAGCGTGGTAATCGTGAGATTTTTGTGGAAGCAAAAGATGGTATCAAGTTGAAATACATGGTGCCTTTGTCGAAATTATTCTTAGTACAAGACGGAGACTTCGTTTTGGCAGGTGACCCACTTTCTGATGGAGCTATCACGCCAGCCGATATTCTTCGTATCAAAGGGCCAACCGCAGTACAAGAATACTTAGTAAACGAAGTACAAGCCGTATATCGCCAACAGGGTGTAAAAATCTCTGATAAGCATATCGAAACGATTGTTCGTCAAATGATGCAAAAAGTAGAGGTTATCGACTCAGGTGATACGCTCTTCTTGGACAATCAAATGATTGACAAGTGGTTGGTACGTGCAGGAAACGATAAGATTTTGGACAAAAAAGTAGTAATGGATGCTGGTGCTTCTGATAAGTATAAGCCAGGTCAGATTATTACAGGCCGTGAAATGCGTGACGAAAATAGCCGATTGAAGCGTGCTGACTTAGCACAAATCGTGGTTCGTGATGCAATGCCAGCGGTTGCTCGCCCGACATTGCAAGGTATCACTACGGCATCGTTGGGTACGGAATCATTCATGTCAGCGGCATCGTTCCAAGAGACAACTAAAGTATTATCAGAAGCTGCCGTAAGAGGTAAGCGTGATACACTCGAAGGCTTGAAAGAGAACGTAATCGTTGGTCACTTGATTCCTGCTGGAACTGGTAACCGTAAATACCAAAACATTATCGTTGGTAGCAAAGCAGAACTCGAAGCAGCAGCCGAAAAGAAAAAAGCTCAAGATGCAGCCAAGCAACGCAGAGAATATGCTTGATGAATGTAGAAGAATTAAGAATGTAAAATTATTGATTCTTTTCAAATAAAAACACAAAAAAAGGTCGAGCAGTTTGCTTGACCTTTTTTGTGTTTTATAGGTTTATTTTCGTTATATTTGCTTAAAAAATACGCTACTTATGGCTTTTACGACCTACAAATCGCTTTCAGAGGTAATAAAAAAATTTAAAATAAAATATGTAGGAGAAAACTTTCCCGTTTTTGAACCAAACAAAGCACCCGAAGTTCTTCAAGATGATATATCGTTTACACTACAAAACGTTGCTTATGATATATCTGAACCCGCTATTTGTGAGAATCTAATTTATCCAGTGCTAAAAGCCGCTTGGCGACCATTTGCCAATGAATTAGCCCTGTGGAGTCATCAAGCTATTGAGTTTACAGAGGAACTTTCAGGTACTCCAGACTATCTAATTTCAAGACGTTCGGATTTAGGAAAAATTGTTTTAGACTACCCACTTTTGGCAGTTGTAGAAGCAAAAAAGGATGATTTTACTGGAGGTTGGGCTCAATGTGGTTTAGAGATGTATGTTATTCAGCAACTGAATCAGAATGCCGACCAACGAATTTTTGGTATTGTATCGAATGGTGAAACTTGGGAATTTGCTCAATTACAACAAAATACATTTACGCTTTTCAATCAAAGATTTGATATTCGAGAACTTGACGCACTCTATGGTGCTTTGCTAAGTATCTGTAAACTATCGTTAGAAAAATCAAGAATTTGAATGAATAATTCTCTTTAGATAAAACACAAAAAAGGTCGAGCATTTTGCTTGACCTTTTTTTGTTGTATACAATCAAATACCGTTCAGAGAACGGCTGACACACCGACGAAGTGAATACTTCGTCGAACAGGGTATTATACCATCAATCATAAAGGAATCTCTTCATTTCGTTTCGTTATCGCATTAGATACTAATAAAGAAATTATTGCACTAATTATTCCCGTCAAAATTATTACTGCAAAATTTATGACCATAAATGGCAATTTAGATAGTTCAGCGACCGTTTCCTCAGTTTGCCTAGAGTTGAGTAACATTTTTTCCATAGAATCTACATAAACCTGAGTAACATTACTATCAAAAAAATAATAGTATATGTAGTCTAATATAAAAACAATTACAATTGTAAGGAATGTGAGCAGAAAGAACTGAGGGTACAGAAGTTTTTAGAATAAACACTATTGTTTAGAAAATATAATTGAATATGAACACAACGAAGATAGTAAAGAAATTATTATCTTATGTAATTATTATCGGTACCTAATAAATGTCCATCTTTCTTGATAAATATAAGTGAAATAAGACTTCCAATTATAGCAGCAATGAAAATAACAATACCATTTTGCAACATGAAAGGCATTTCATTAAATTCATTTAATGATTCAGTTGATTGTCCGCTTGATTTAAGCAAATCACCTAATCCCTCTGCATAACTCTGAGGTATTGATTTATCAACAAAATAAAAAAGTAAAGAATCAAAAAGCGATAAAAGGGCAAATGACGCAATAGTAATTATTAGAACTGACCATAACTTTTTAATTGGATTGATACCTTCAGCAATACATTTTTTCCTATAACTATTGACTTGCCAAATATTTACACCAATGATAATAAAAAAAACAATAATAGCGGTCAATATAGCCATTACCGATATTTCCATTATACTAAACCCATCTTTTTGCCATTGATAAAGTATTACATAAGACAAAATGAATGTTGTTAATGCTATGATTAATGCCGCTTGGATATGACTTGAAAAAAGCAAATTATTTTTTTTGTTCATTATGTTTCTTGATTAGGGTAAAAAAAATACTTACTATTAAAGTTGATATTATACCAATTGCAGTGGCGGAATGTAGAGGATTATAAATAATTGGGAATATTTTTGATAAAAGTAAAAATGCTATATAAGGTATGAATACTGTAATAAAAAACACTTTAAATATAAGAAATTTATCATCACTTAATTTTAATATTTTTCGTATAAACAGAAAATATATGATACTTGAACTTATAAAATAGGCAATGAAAAGTAATAAATAGCTCATCTTTTTGTCATTAAATTTGTGAATAACTTTCCGATTCTAAAATTTCTTTCTTTAAACCAAGCTCTAAAACTCAAATATTCAGTATCAGTAATAAACACAAAATAAGTGCCTATCATTATCCATGAAAAATTATCAATTCTCATAAATACCCAAATACCGACATGAAGCATAATACCAAAAAAAATAATCCAGTATTTTGTTCTATTGAACCATATTAAAAATGGAAAAGCAATTTCAAAAATAATTGTAAAGTAAGTGCCTAATACCACAAAATAATGATTTTGAGTTAATGGTATATTCCATGAAGTAGCCATAAAATCACTAACCCTCATCGTATAATAAATAGCAGTTCCATTTAGCCAAACATCCCCCTGTAATTTAGCAAAAGAAGTAAAAAAATATACAAAACATACTTGAATCATTAATCCGAGCAATGCTACTTTTTTCACGGTTTCCCAAATGTATTGAATAATTTCTGATTTATTGGCTTCTTTTACTATTCTTTCTTTAAACCTAAAAAACAAATGATCGTCCGCCAATACTAAGAAAGGAAGGGTAACCTGCATAACATTATCACTGCCGTCCAAAATAAAACCATTTCTAAATTTAAGAACGGATAGTAGTATTACCAAAAGTATACCTGAAAACCTACCACCATAACCAAGAACATAAAAACTTGCAGACAAAATTATTATAAAAAGAAATATTTGCGGTGCAAATGGATAATTAAAAGGATACGCAAGGAATGAAAGTTGGTATCTTTCCAATAATTCTAAATAGGCACTATAAGGAAAAATGCCATTAGACCCAAATAATTCATTGGCTGTGGGAAGATAAAAACACATATTTTTAATCACAAGCATACACGTGATTATTCTAAAAAAACCTAATCCTATAGTATTTTGTTGCATAGTATAAGCTATTTTAACTGACTTCTTAAACTTGTTAGTTGAGAATAGGTATAGTTTTTTAAATCATAGTAGTCTAATTTACGCTTTGAGAACCTCGGAAATTTAGAATTAAATATTTTATATCTAACAAATATCTTTTGGGGATTAATTTTTTTTTCATAAAAATATTTTTGAGCAATAAAACTACTATACTGAATAAGTGAACAATGTCCATAATTAGAAATCATAGATTTTTCATACAATTTCTGTATTTTTAAAGAATCCACCTTAGAAAGTATAGTATCAACCTTGACAGATTTGTAAAATTCGTTGTGATTATCATTAACAATTTGCATAGATGACATTAAAAACTTTGAAACTCTTTGAGAGGGAGACCAAAATGATATTTGATGTTCTTTTGTTAAAGGATCGCTTGCATCAAGCCAGTCTGATAAAGTAGACTTATCATTTAGTTCATATTCAAATTGTACAAGTAAGTTCATATTTGTACTGACTGGGTTAGGAGCAAATAGTGTCCATGCTTGAGCGAAATAAGGGTCCATATAATGATTTAATTGCACTTTATATTGGTGTTGCAATGGATTATCTGGAAACTGGCTAAATCCAACAACAATAAAGTGTAAAATTAATATTGAATATAGAATTATGGTTGTGGTTTTTCTAAGTAAAGGAGGTAACAATTTACCCCCTTTACTTAAAAATTTGCTATTGTGCATCATATTTAGAAAAATCATTTGAATTATAATTTGATGCAATAGAATACTCAGCTTTTGGATGTACGCTGTTCCAACCATCAATAACACCCACAACAAAAACTACAGCTAATCCAACTCCAGCGGCAACAGCTACTACTGCTGGCCAACATGCTTTTTCATGGTTACTTGTTAGAATAGATTGGCTATAGGTAGAGTTTGCTCCTGTTGCAGGTGAATTAGCAGAATAATTGCCAACTGAACTATAAACAGAGATATTAGGCAGCAACATAATTAAAACAATCAAAAATAATGAAATTGTTTTCACCGGAATACTTTTGTTTTTTTTCATAGTTATATTAGTTATCAAATTTTGAAAAATTATTAGAATTATAATTTTTTTTGTTACATTTTATTAATTCTGGGTTACTTATTTTTAAAAAAAGTGCAGAAGTCCCAATAGAAGACGCATCTGTAAAATTTGAAAAAGTAATAGTGCCAAGAAAGCCTGCAATGTTAACATATGTAAATTTCTCATTTAAAGTATGTTGTTTACACCTTAAATGTCCACCAGTCGCATCTGATTTTTCAGAATAACTGCCTACTAAACCATAAACCGAGATATTAGGCAACAACATAATTAGGGAAACTAAAAACAATGAAATTGTTTTTAGAGGAATATTTCTGTTTTTTATCATTCTTTTTAGTTATCAAATTTTGAAAAATCATTAGAATTATAATTTTTTGCGACCAATTTACCTAATTCTGGATCATTTAACACGAGGAAATTATCCACAGCATGGTGAGCAATTGTTCCCACAACCCAACCTGCAAAATAAGCAGCACAGATTGCCACAGCGACCGCTTGCCAAGCATAAGCGGGATTGTTACCTAATCCAGAATGTCCATTTATTTTGTTCGCTCCAATAGCCATAGACTTTTCAGAATAATTTCCAACTGAGCTATAACCCCTTAAATTTGGAACAAGCATGATAGTAACAAGCATTACCCATACAATTAGTTTTTTTGAGATTTTTTTCATAAAGTATTAAAATAGTTTAGAGGTTTAATAAAATTTTATTTCACAAAGCACCAAATATTTTTTAGCAAAAGCCTTTTTTAATTCGATAACTTTCAACTATTTTTTGATAATTTTTAGCTGTGTCTAACCTATTTTTATCCATTATCAATATGACATTTGGTACTAAACTTCACAAACTCAGAGAACAAAACCGCCTTTCACAACAAGAAGTAGCCGACCTTATAGGCGTAAGTCAAAACACATATAGTCGCTGGGAAAGCGACATAATCACCTTCAAAATAGAGTATTTACCCAAACTTGCAGAGGTTTTTAAAGTAGAACCCACCGAACTAATACCACAAGGCACAACTGTAAAAATTGTCAATAGTGGCAATCAGAAAATTGATAATTCTATTGTTGGTTTTGAGATAAATATGGATGCACGAGAACTTTACCGAGATTTACTGGCAAGCAAAGATGAAGTAATCCGCTTGCTGAAAGAAGAAAATGATAGATTGAAGAGACAGGCATATAAATATTCTTATAAAAAAAAAGGTCGAGCATTTTGCTTGACCTTTTGTGTAATAATGATATTTTCTCGCACGAAAGGATTAAAAAATCAAGAATTTACTATATTTGAATAAAATAAGAGAAAGATGCTAACAACAATTGAAGGAATTTATGAAAATGGGAGGGTAATTTTTGATGAAATCCCCCCAATTAAAAACAGGACAAAGATTTTTGTAACTTTTTTGGAAAATGAAACCAATCCTGTAAAGCTAAAAAAACGTCCTTTTGGCACATTAAAAGGTACAATTACTGTTCCTGATAACTTCAACGAACCAATAGAAGATTTAAAAGACTATATGTAAATGAAGTATTTATTAGATACACACGTGCTTTTATGGATGCTTGATGATAGTGATAATATTCCTCAAAATGTGCAAAAGATTATTGAGAATACAGAGAACCAATGTGTAGTAAGTATTATTTCACTCTATGAAATTGCTATCAAAAAGAATATTGGAAAATTGAATACTGAAAACTCAATTAGTACATTGCAAAAAGAAATAGATAAAGTTGGCTTGGAATTACTGCCAATAACAGTAAATCATTTAGAAAAATACACCAGTTTACCCCAAATTCATAACCACAAAGACCCATTTGATAGGTTAATTATCGCCACAGCAATTGCTGAAAATTTCATAATAATCACAGCAGATGAAAAATTTGAAAATTATCAAGATTTATTAAATGTGGTTTGGTAGCAAAGCAGAACTCGAAGCAGCAGCCTAAAAGAAAAAAGCTCAAGAGGCATCGAAGCAACGCAGAGAGTATGCTTAATTAATGAAAAATTGAGAATGAATAATTTTTGTTCTCTATACATAAAACACAAAAAAGGTCGAGCATTTTGCTTGACCTTTTTTGTGGTAGATAATCGAATACCGTTCCGAGAACGGATCCCCGACGAAGTGAATACTTCGTCGAACAGAGGGACTGTAAATTAAACTGTTTTAGTAAAAGTTTAATTTACAGTCTCTAACTTTATATCAAGATAAGAAATTGTACCTTTACTCAATATATTTTTTCAAAAATTATATGCTTTCTTAAAAACAACGAAAACCAAAAATAATAATGCCAATTTAATTAGTATTATTAATGATACATATAATATTTCTTCCATTCCCATAACATAAATTATTTAAAATAGCTGATTATCAATAATATGCAAAGACTCAAAATTTGATTGATTCGACAGTAAAAACTTACTATTTTCGTAAATGTACTATATACATTTGAGTTCTCCGATACTTTTTTAGCTATTTTCGGAGAACACACATTTGTATTAATATAATTATTAATTTCCACAGGAACATCCTCTTGATGTACAAGAACATCCATAATCATCATAAATACACATACAATCTGTTCCAATGGTAGTTTGGCACCCAGAACAACTTGAATTATTACAAGAGAATTGCAAATTATTTGAAGATTGAGTAGTTCCCAAAGATCGTGTAGATGACAAAACGGTTTCAGTATGATAGTTCCCACCTTGAGGACAATAATATAAGGACATAAAACTATCTTTCTCAATCGTATTTGTTTTTGAGCCTTTTCTTTTAGTACCACTAAAATTTATATTCCCCAACATATCATCACTTGATGAAAGTAAAACCTTTAACAATATTTTATTTTTGTCAAAAATCTCAAGAGTTTTTCTATATTCTTCTTCGATATTATATTCTTTTCTCAAACGGAGAATATTATTTTTTGAGCCATCAAAAAAACTTAATGACATTTCATCATAATTAAGTATTAACTCAACATTTTTGCTCGATATTTTACTATCAGGTACGAAGCTAAGTTTCAAAATTTCACTATTTAAAAATGACATTTTTACATCTCCTGCAATTGATGAAGATACAATTTTATATTTTACATTAACGAACTGGCTATCAGTAGAAATGTATTTACTGTCTAAATTATACTCTTTTACTCCTAATCCCCTAGAATTATCACTAACAGAAACAAGATGAACCTGTTTTGGTTTAAATGAATCAGCATCATTACATTGTAATAGCAGTGATAATATTAAGATTGAAGCAAATAATAAATAAAGTAATCCTTTCATAATTTTTTAGATTTTTAAGTGAATGAACTTTGAAATAATAAAAGTTAAACAAAAAATTACAGTGCAAACTTCCAAAATAATTTTAGCAAAAGCCTTTTTTAATTCGATAAGTTTCACCAATTTGGTATAGCTTTTAGCTGAAATTATTCTATTTTATCCAACTTATAAACAACCTATTCTATGACATTTGGTACTAAACTTCACAAACTCAGAGAAAAAACTCGTCTTTCACAACAAGAAGTTGCAGATTTAATTGGTGTAAGCCAAAATACTTATAGCCGCTGGGAAAGTGACCTAAGCACCTTCAAAATTGAGTATTTACCCAAACTTGCAGAGGTTTTTAAAGTAGAAGCCTCTGAACTAATACCACAAGGCACAACTGTAAAAATTGTCAATAGTGGCAATCAGAAAATTGATAATTCTATTGTTGGTTTTGAGATAAATATGGATGCACGAGAACTTTACCGAAATTTGCTGGCATGCAAAGATGAAGTTATCCGCTTGCCGAGAGAAGAAAATGATAGATTGAAGAAACAGGCGAAGTAAAAATATACAAACAAAAAAGGTCGAGCATTTTGCTTGACCTTTTTGGTAGTTCAGATATGCCCAAATACATAAAAACCCAACCGCCTCAAAAATTCTTTAAAGTCGATTGGGATTTAGGAATATTGCGGTGAAATACTCTTTTCAGAGTAAATCTTCAATCCTTTGAACCAATTTTATATTTTCACCAAGACAAGCTTTTTCAAAATCTGTTGAATCAAAGCTTGCTATTTGTTGAATTTGATGTGTTTTGCAGGTAGCTAAGATTAGTGCATCATTTGGGAGTAAATTATACTTTTGCATCAAATCAAGATAAGTACCTACAATAGCTTGGCTATCAGTCAGATACGCAAATAATTCTAATAGAATTATAGGATTATTTTGCTGAAGAATAGTTGGTATAATCTTCTTTTCTTTCAAAGTTCGGGGAGAACTTGAACCTTCGATTGCTAAAAAATAGTACGTAAATTCGCTCAAAACGATTGTAATGATACATTTTTCAATGGTACTATTCTCTATCAAAAAGTCGAATAATTCTTCCTTTGTTCCTTTTGCTTTTTCAACCAAAATAGAACTATCCAAAAATATTCTATTGTTCATAAACATTCAATTCATCAAAATTAATAGAAGTATTACGATTTAGCCTTGAAAAAAACGCATCCGCTATGGTTTTTGCTTCTCCTGCCTTTGTATCATTCAATGGCTTGATGTGCAATTCTATTTCAACTTCTTGATTATCAAAGCCTTGCAATGGAATAAAAACCCCTCCGTTCTCAATTTTTTTTATGAATCTAAAATCGGTCATAATCATTCTGTTTTTACAAATATAATCAATTACTCAATATTTCTACTCCAATAAACTCAAAATATCTTCTTTTGAGAGCGATTTTACAAAGTTTTCTTCGGTCGTAATTAGGTTATCGAAAAGCTTACGTTTGTTTCGTTGTAAAGTAAGAATCTTCTCTTCTACAGAATTACGAGTGATAAATTTATAGGTAAAAACAGTATTTTGCTGCCCAATTCGGTGGGCTCTGTCAATTGCTTGTGCTTCGATGGCAGGATTCCACCACGGGTCAAGTAAGAAAACGTATTCGGCCGCTGTCAGGTTTAAGCCTAAGCCTCCTGCTTTCAACGAAATCAAGAAAATTTTTATCGAATCATCATTTTGAAAAATATCTACTTGTTCTTGGCGGTTTGTAGTTGAACCATCGAGATAACAATAACGAATGTGGGTTTTTTCAAGATAATTTTTGTAAATACCCAAATGCTTCACAAACTGACTGAAAACCAGTACTTTATGCCCTTCTTCTATGATAGTTTCGAGTTTTTGTAATACCTCTTCATTTTTGCCAGAATCTCCTTCGTAATCTTGGTCAATCATTTGTGGGTGATTGGCTAACTGACGTAATTTGGTTAAACCTTGCAGCACCGCCATTTGAGATTTCCCAAAACCTTTTTCTTCGATTTGTTCTAAAATGATATTTCTATAATACGACTTGGCTTCTTCGTAACGTTTTTCTTGCTCTTCGGTCATATCGCAATAATGAATACTTTCAACTTTCGGCGGAAGTTCGGTTGCAACCTGCGATTTATGCCGACGCAGCATAAATGGTTTAATCAGGCTATACAAACGCTTATTTTGCTTTTCGTCTTGGTGTTTTTCAATCGGAATTTGGTATTCGTTTTTGAAATAACTTTGAGTACCCAAAAGCCCTGGATTAACAAACGTCATCTGTGTCCATAGATCCATCGTGCTATTTTCGAGAGGAGTACCAGTCAGAATCAAGCGATTGGTCGAGTTTAGCTGCATAACAGCCTTAGAAGTATGTGAACTTGGATTTTTGATTGATTGAGATTCGTCCAAAATCACATAATTAAATCGGTAATCTTTTATAAAATCAATATCAATTCTGAGAATTCCGTAAGAAGTTAAAATCAAGTCATAATTATCGAACTGCTCAGTATTTTTCTCTCGATTGTAGCCTGTATAAATAAACGCTCGAAGGTTTGGCGTAAACTTCTCAATTTCCTTTAACCAATTATAAATCAACGAAGTAGGCATTATCAACAATGATGGATTTTCTGCAAGGCCATCTTCCTTTTGTGATTGCAAAAACGCCAATGTTTGTATGGTTTTACCCAAACCCATATCATCGGCCAAGCAACCGCCTAATTTATATTCGGCTAAGAATCGCAACCAGTCGTAGCCAGCTTTTTGATAAGGTCTAAGATTGGCATTTAAGCCTTTTGGAAGTTCGTATTGCCCAATTTTATCAAAATTCCGTAGTCTTTCCAATTTTCGAGAAATGACCGAAAACGCCAATCCTTCATCGGTCAAATCTTGAACCAAAACAAGATGATGTTTTTTTAGAATCGCAATATCGCTCTCTTCGAGGTTATCGACATAACTAAACAATTCTGAATATTTCGTAAACCATTCTTCTGGAATGACCGCAATTTGGCCGTTTGGCAGTGTAAACTCTCGTTTATTAGCCAAAATCAAGTTCCGAAGTTTCAGAAACGGAATCTCAAATTCACCAAAACGAACCTTTGCTTTTATATCAAACCAATCGTTTTTTTCTTCAATATGTACCTCAATTGATGAATATCCCAAGAAATATTGCTTCTGATTTTGAATATTATCGACTTGTTTTACCTCAATATTATTTTCTTCAAGCATCTTCGCATTGCTCTGCAACCACGAAAAAGCAGGTCGTTTTGATACTAATTTTCGACCGTGACGCACATCCAAACCAAACGTTTTCAGCAAGTTTACCTGTGCTTTTTCATATTTCAAATCTCGTTTTACTTTATGAAAAACCCAGCTATCGCCCGCACGCTCAACATTCACGTAAGCCTCGACCGAAAAATTATCGAAGCGAAAATTATAATTGCCATACTGAAAAGATAAATCAAAAACGATTTTATTTTCATCATCATTTACTTCCTCTTCTTCATTATTATCAAATAACGCCACGGCTACTTTTTGATTGGACATCACTTCCGAAATTGATAAAACAGGCTTTGATTCATGTTTCTCAAATTTGATTTCAAATCCTTGAGCAAAAACATCGAATTGGGCCACCAACGGAGCAATGAATTTTCGGTAATAGGTTTCCTCAATATTTCGCGGAATAATAATATGGTTTTTTTTCAGGAACGGTTTTAATTTCTTACCATCGACTTGTTTGTCAAAATGATATAATTTATCATCAATGAGTAACCAAGCTGGTTCATCACACAAAATTCGGGCATTTTTAAACTGAAACTGGACTCGTTCAATACCGCATTTGATACTCGGAAAATAATGTGTATTTTCCTCATTTCTAATAAAATTAAAGTAGGCTTTTGCCCCCTCTTGAATACTATTGACGGCTTTCCAAGTGGGGTCGCCATCGTTGCTCATTATAAAAAGTGGCTTTTTTATCAATTTCTCCAAGATTTCGGCTCGGCGTTTTTCCATGTAGCCGTGTATCGTTTCTTGTAGCAGTTTATCACCTTTTTCGGAGTCAAATATTTTCAAGAAAAAATCAAGTGGAGCGAGCTTTTTGGAACTAAATTTCTTAACAACGACTTCTTGCTGCATAGCTTCAGCAAGTTTGACGAGCGTAAAATCATCAGCATCAATTCTTTCAGAAAATTCAGCTATATTTTTCGACGAAACACTCTGATTTTGAAGTGTTAGCTCACCTTTAGTATTGAGTTGTACCACAAAGACTTCAAACAAAAATCCAAGATATTCGTGCTCGAATAACGAATAGACAATCTGAAACGGTTGTAGTGTAGATACTTTCATATTAACAAAATAGGAAGCCCTCCCACTCGGGAATTTAGGTGAAATCAATCTTACCTGTGTCATTTCTCGAACTTAGAATTAAAAAAGACCACAAAAATGAGCAAGATTAGTCTACAAATCAAATTTAAAGTGACAAAAAATAGTGTTTAAAATAAAAATAATATTTAGGCCGAAACCCAAACAACGAATGTAAATAAACTCCAGCAGGGGAACAACAAGATGGATGTTTTTTTATTTGATGGAATCCAAAAAAATTGCCAATAAGACACTTATTACACTAAAGTTACACTTAGTGATACACTGTATTTTTCGTGTCTTAGTGGTAAAACTCATTTCCGCACTAACTCAACAAAATCAAAGTCATATTCATTTTTTTCGTCTTTTGGGTACGAAATTCTTAAAATTTCTTCCCATTCATCAACATTCAAAGCTGAGAAAAAAGCATCACCTTCGATACTGGCTTTAACTTCGGTGAGGTATATTTTATCCGTAATTTTTAAGGCTTGATCATAAACATTTCCGCCACCTATTATGAATACTTCCTCATTTCCTGTGTGATTTTTAGCAGTTTCGATAGCGGTTTCAAGCGAGTTTACTTTCAAAACTCCTTCGGGTAGAGTCAAATCTTTTTGTCGAGAAATAACAATATTGGTACGATTGGGCAATGGTCGGCTGATTGACTCAAAAGTCTTTCGACCCATAATTACCGAATGACCCGTTGTCAGCATTTTAAACTGCTTTAAGTCAGCCGAGAGCTTCCAAAGTAATTGATTGTCTTTCCCGATTACGCCATTTTCGGCGGTAGCTACTATTATTGAAATCATTTTGTTCTAAACTTTGATTTAGCTGATATATGTAATTTTCTATCAAGTTTTAATTGAATAGATTGTCTTATGACTGAAATTTAATTGGATTTTCGCACAAATTTACGCCCTTCAACCATCGAAAAACCCCTTCCTCACTTTTATTTTTTCAAAATCAAAATATTTTCCCCAATTTCGAGTTAGTATGGCATTGTGGTTGTTTAAATGAATTTATACATTTACTAAAAGCAATTACAATTAAAACACGCGATTACCTATAATTAACAATTGTTTACGAAAAAGCCTCTAATATGATAGACGCTGGTTTTTGGCGAAAACTTTGAACGTGAAAGATAATTTCGTTAAATAATAATAGCTATTATTGCATACGAAAAATTCCCACCCAACTGATTTTTCCGAATACGCCCGTGAGCATGAGTGCTTAAAACGAGCCTATAATCCCATGTCTTTTTTTGACCGAGTAAAAAACCTTTTTAATTCAAAACCAATAGGCCCTTCATCCGACGAAGAAATTCTTGCTTTAAACGCCGCACAATTTCCAATTTCCCAAGAAGTAACAACTTTTCCTAAATCCGAAGTTCAGTCCTTATCACTCGAAGCGGACATTATACCCTTTTGGCTTGAAAATGAAGATGCGTTGCGTGACGAAGGTGTGATTTTTGGTCTTTCGGAGGCAAAAGCTGATGAGAAAATCGGAGCAATCCGTAATTTTTTTGCTCACCAAATGGCCGAAACCGAAAAAAAAGTTGAATATCATTCCCAAAAAATCGGTGAGATTAATTTGCTTATTGAGCAAAAAGAAACTCGAATTAATGAGCTAACCGAAAAAGCACGTGTTCTAGAAAATCGTGAACACACTGACCATCAACTGCCACGAACTTTTATTGGTATCGTGCTTTCGCTGGCGATGTGTATAGGCAATTATTATTTAATTGATGAATCTATTCTGACCAATTTTCCAGAAAATCATTATATGATTGCACTTGGAATTTTCTTGGCGGGAATGTTCAATTTGTTTAATTCAAAATCGCTTTTTCACGAAAAAGAATCTTCAATTTCGTGGCGACAACTACTTGAAGAGGTTGGAATGCCTTTGGCGGCTTCGGTTTTTGTCTTTGTACAATCGCTTACGAGTGACGCTTCGAGTAATCAAACTCTGCTCCGATCTTTTGCTTTGTTTTTCTTTGTATTTTTCTTGTTTTTATTTACCGGAAAACTGTTTTTGAGCAATCTAACTCTATTGAAAACAGATTCGGCAATTTGCTTAGATAATCTTCGCTTACAAAAAGACAAAATCAATAAAACGCAAGAATGGGAGATTGAAATAGCCAAACTCAAACTCGAAATTGACGAGCAGCGAGTAGAAAAATGGAAAATTGTGGATATTCTCAAACTTCCAGAAGCTGAACTCAAACGCTTCAACGAACGCAGAGAAATGCTCGTAAAACTCTTTGAAAGTGAGTTTAATTTAGCTCGCAGTTACCGTGAAAAACTAACCGGTAAGCAAATACAGGATATTTTAAAATAAAGTTTTGTTAAACAAATCTTTTTGAAATAGTCATGATAAAACCAATCATAGAAGAAGAACAATTTAGTGGAATAAGTTTCACCCAAGAAACATTTCGTAAAGGAGAATATGAAAATTGCACTTTCACGAATTGTGATTTCTCTAATTTACATTTATCACATTTCGATTTTATTGAGTGCGAATTTGAGGACTGTAACCTAAGCAATGTTAAACTAAGCAGTGCTGCAATGAAAAACGTGAAATTTAAGCACTGCAAATTGCTAGGCGTAAATTTTGGAGAATGTAGTCCGTTTTTGTTTTCAGTCAGTTTTGAAGATTGTTTTTTGCATTTAGCAGGTTTTTATAGGTTAAAAATGAAAGGTACAACGTTTAAGATCTGTAATTTGAAAGAAGCAGATTTCACCGAAACTGACCTAACAAGTGCCCTATTTGAAAATTGTGAATTAATTTCGGCAGTTTTTGAACGAACAATTTTAGAAAAAGCCGATTTAAGAACATCGCAAAATTTTTCAATTGACCCCGAACTCAATCGAATAAAAAAAGCAAGGTTCTCGCTCAATAATATCCGAGGACTTTTGGATAAATATAATATTGACATAGAAAATTAGATAACGATTGTTGATTTGAATATTGAACAGCGTTGCAACATTCGTAATTCGTAAATCGTAAATCGTAAATTTTTAAATATGGAAAATGCAGAAAATTATTATAATTCCGACTTCCAGCATGGGTATCTTATTGGTGTTGAGAATATCCGAAAAGATAAAGACCAAGACGATGACCCCTACGAGGGTTTTGTATCGAGCCATGTAGCTTATGAATGGCTGCAAGAACGCATTGTCGAGAAAAAGGAAGAGGTTTCTAAAATTGATGTCGAGATTGCTGACACGAAGGAAAAACAAAAAACTTCGTTCGATAAGTTACAAGAGTTTATAATGGGCATTAGTACGCATTCACGCAAGGTAGGTTTCGTACAAGACCGTATAGACGATAATTTAGCAACCATCAAACGGGTTGAGGGAAAACGTAATAGAAATGAATCACCATACTCGCTACTTGCGGGAATCTTGTACCTATTGGCTGGTGTCGCTTTCGTTACGGGCGATTTGATTATTTCACACGAAATTGTCGCCTACGCCCTAAACATCAGAGATAATTATGAGGCATGGGCATTTGCAATTGGTTTGGCAATGCTTTCGGTATTATTAAAACCAGCTTATGATAGATTGGTCGAACAACCATATATCAACGAATATTCGCCAAAAACCAAGCGTACTTACGCTATTTTTCAAGGTTTTTTAGTGACTTTTTCGGTGGCTACAATGATTATTTTAGGTTGGTTTCGTTATGAGGCTTACAAAACCGAAAAACTAAAAGATAGTATCAATAAGCAAATCAAAGCGATGCAGCTCAACAGCCAATCAATGGATCCCACGGCGGCAAATATTACTGATAATCAAATACTTATTCAGAAAATAGACGAGCAGCTAAAGGCTTATGATAAACTCAATGTTGATTTGGTGAATAGTCCATGGGCTTTAATGTCGTTTATTTTGAGTGGAGTTTTGTTTGCTATTGCCGGTGCAATTTGTTTAGGCATTTCCTTTCCGATTATACAGGCTTACTGGTATAGTTGGCTGCAAGCAGGGCCAACGATTCGCCGAATGAAAAAAAGTAACTTGAAATTAATTGAAGAATTGAAAGTTGCCGAAGGTGAGTTGGCTCAACAAATTACACAAAAAAGTATTTTAGAAAACGACTTGGCATTATTGCCAAAGCTTGAGGAATTGAAAACTGAAAGAAGAGAAGTATTAGCACATATTGAAGATATGCACAACCGATCGAAAGTTGCTGACCAAGACCGCCGCATCAATACGTTTGATGATGGTTTGGAGAAAGGCAAAGCTAACCGTGAAGAAATGACCGACGAAGAATACGAAGAATTTAGAAGTACATCGGTGCGACAAATGCGTAATGCACAAGATATTACGACCGATACAGGGCCGAAAGTTTACCGTAATAATGGGCTTCGTCCGCACCAAGCTTTACGAAAGGTAATAACTGAGCAATTTAATCAGAATTAGTGCTTAGTAATTGGAAAAATGGTTACTGGTTATTTGGGAATTACGAATTCATCTATTTTGTAAGAAACAATATGCTATTTACAAATTTCCCCAATAGACAATACACTATAACAAGTAACCAATAACTAATTCACCAATAACAAATAACCTATTGATAATAAACAATTTAAGGCCAAAGCACTGACTTGAAATACTTATTTTTTAAACATTCCTTAAAATAATTAAACTTTTTGAAGATTTTTTGTACTTTTCAATGATTTTTTTAGGAAAAGGTTTTTTTTTATCTGAAACTTTGCATTGTAAAAAACAACAATATAATATGTCAAGTAAAAAAATTGATTTTATTCTTCATGCAGATGTAGCAGATGGTGCTACTTCGGGTATTTTATTAGGTGATTTTAACAATTGGGACTTAAATAATGGAGTTGCTTTAAAACAACAAAAAGACGGTTCATTTAAGGCTTCGGTTAGCTTACAATCGGGTTCTTACGAATACCGCTACCTATTAAATGATGGTCGATGGGTAAACGATACACAAGCTTCAAGATATATTTATAATCCAGAATTTTCAGTAGAAAATTGTGTAATCGAAGTAGTTTCTGAGATTGCCACTGAGGCTCCAAAAGCAACTATAAAAGCAAAAGCAACGCCTGAGCCAGTAACTGAAAAAACAAAGGCTCCTGCAAAAACAACGAAAGCTAAAGTTGCGATCGAGCCAAAAGTTGAAGCAATAGTAACTAAAACCACCAAAGCAAAAAAAGCATAATTTTCAAAGCCAAATTGTGGCCCTTAAAAATTATTATGAAGTCTCTTGAATATTTTCTCAAGAGACCTTCTATTTTTACTTAAAATTTGGTAAACAAAAGCACCTAACAGCTCGTTTCAAGCAGAAACAGACATATCTTCACTTTATATACATTATAATTGATTAAAAATGGCACAGGCAAAAGTTGAAATCATTGACGCACTGCGTCGTACTGCAAAAAAACTTGGTTCGGGTAATGATTATATGTGGGGACACATGGGCAGCTGCAATTGTGGAAACCTCGCTCAAGAAATCACAAAACGCTCAAAAGCAGAAATTCATGCTTACGCTATGCAAGGGCATGGTGATTGGAATGAGCAATTGAACGACTATTGTGGTATTACACAAATGCCCATTGATTTGGTGATTCACGAAATGCTTACATCTGGATTTTCGTTGGACGACCTCCAAAACCTCGAAAAATTATCAGATACACAAATTTTAATGCGTCTGCCTATCGAAAATCGTTATCTTCGACACAATGTTAGGGCCGATGTTATCGTTTATCTTACGGAGTGGGCAAATATGCTAGAAGAACAACTCCTCGATACCATCAAATTGCCTGATTTTTTACAGGAAGTGAAGACTTTAGAATATGCGTAAAATAATTTTAGTGAGTGCTTTGATTATTAGCAGGTTGAGTGTTTTTGCACAAGAAGGAATACCGACTTCGAGCGATAAAGACAGCCAAACTCAAGTATTTTTTGAGAAACCAAAACCCGAATGGAAAGAAAAGCTAAGATACGGCGGAACATTTTGGTTAGGCTTTTTTGGTGCTTTTTATATTGACGCCTCGCCAATGGTTGGCTATGAACTTAACGAAAAAGGTACAGTTGCGGGTATAGGTGCAAACTTTATCTTTCAAGGTACATTCAACCGAAATAGTGCGACTAACACCAATAACACGATTTTTGGACCTAAAATATTTGTCCGTCAGCAAGTTTTCAAGCGATTCTTTGCTCATGCTGAATACGAGTTTATCTATGCTTATGCAGACCAGTTTTATTCATATAACCTGAACACAACCGACCCAAGTAAAAGGGTTTGGGGAAGTTCTCCGCTTATTGGGGCAGGTTTTTATCAAGGAGGCGATGGTCGTCGTGGCAGCTTTATATCCTTGATGTATAATCTTGGATATCCAAACAGAGGGTTTATTAGTCCACAAAGCCTACTTGGCAATCAAACGCCAATTACTTTGCGTTACGGATTTTTGTTTTAATTGGTATTCTTTTTTCGCTTGAAGTTGTTCCTATTAATTCATAAAGTTGTATTAAAATTCAACCAAAATGGAAACATTTACATTAGTAAAAGAAATAGAAACACTTCCAAGTGAATTACAACGGGAAGTATTTGACTTCGTAGAATTCATAAAAGTTAAATATCAACAAAAGCAACCATTAAAAGAGCGTGAATTTGGTTTTGCTAAAGGAAAGGTGAAACTTCACGAAGATTTCGATGCTCCTTTAGATGAATTTAAAGATTATATTTGAGCATGAATGTACTTTTAGATACCCATGCACTTTTATGGTTTTATAGTGGCGATGCTCAACTCTCTTCAACTTCCAAAAATTTAATTAAAGATACGTCTAATATTGCTACGTGAGCATCGCAAGCATTTGGGAAGTCACAATAAAATATAATATCGGAAAACTCGAACTAGAAAACTCACTCGCCGACTTATTTGAGTTTGTTAAACGAAACCAAATTAGCATAATACCAATAGAATTAAAGCATTTACTAGTTTTATCTATTTTACCACTAATACATCGAGACCCATTCGATAGAATAATCATTGCACAGGGAATGACTGAAAAGCTTACGGTTATTTCTAAAGATAGTTTCTTTAAAGACTATGATTTACCTATTATTTGGTAATCTTTTTAAAATCTCATTTTTAAGTTACTTTTTCTACCTTTGAAAATCTCCAGCAAATACTCTTTTCCGCTCATTTCTTCAATATTTCTGACGGTTATTCCCTTGATTTTCAGTTCGGTTCTCACGTTTTCAGTCATCACTCATGAAAATACAGTTTCGAACTTTAGTTGGCAAGATTGGACACTTATTACCTTCATTTGCTGTCTAACTTGTACATTTGCTTTTACACCTCCTACCCTTTTAGCCCTTATTTTTGGATATTTTATTGGTTGGAATGCAGTTTTACCAGTTTTCTTGATCAATATGGTAGCTATTTTTCTCGTGAATATTATTACCAAACGCATTGATGGAGATAAATTTAAAAGATATCTTGCTGGTAATAAGCAGATTAGTAATATTTTGGGAAATATAAGAAAAGAAGAATTGAAATTTATTTTCTTCACCAAACTTTCGCCCGTTTTACCTTTTTCACTCACAAATTTTGTATTTGCGTTATCGGGAGCTAAACTCAAAAATATACTTTCGGGCGGATTTTTGGGCATGATTCCCCGTACATTATTGGCAGTTTGGACAGGCTCACAGGCCAAAGAAATTAGAAAATTACTTGAAAATCCGAATGAAGGAAGTTTGCAAAAGATTTTAATTATAATTCTGCTAGTTGTTTCAGTTGGTGGGATAATATACTCTATTCTACCAAAAAAAATAGAAGTATAAATCTGTAAAGTCTATTTTTTAAAACCTTACAGATTTTCTGAAAAACACACATCAGTTGGTAGCAATTTATACATCACGAGTGTGACGATTCGGGTCAGAATCAATGACGAAATCAGGCAACCAACAATTACTATGGTCAAAGGTGAATTCAACGGTGAATAATCCATAATCAATGGAATCATGCCACCAATTGCCGTCATTGTTGTCAGAACAATTGGAATAAAACGAGTTTCACCAGTTTCTTCGATAGCAGCATCTATGCTTAAACCGTTTTCTTTTCGCAAGAAATTAGTATAATCTACGAGTAAAATGGAGTTTTGAATTCGAGACGATTTGCCGTCAAGATAAAAATTTTGTTATCAACAAATTAATTATTGTATTTTTATTGATTATTTTAGTTTAAGTACTTAATAAAAATAAAATATTAAGTTTCAATCAAAATAATTAGTGTTCGAATCATGTTCCTCTAACTTCTATCAAAATAATTAAATTTCTATAAACTATGGAAAATATCACAAAGTACTTAATTAAAAAAATCATTATACTACCATTCCTATTTATAGGTTTAGTGAGTAAAAGTCAAAACAGAGATAACATAAATAACAGAGATATCCTTTACCTTACCTCTGGAGGCAAACTGAATCCATTACAAGCCATTATTGATATAAGACACTACTCAATAGAATTGGATGTTGATATTGCCAAACAATCTATTTCTGGCTTTACTGAAGTTAATTTAAATATATCACAAAAGACCGATACGCTTTTACTTGATTTAATCCACTTATATAAAGTAACCAAAATAGAAGTCAATGGTAAGAATAGTTTGTTTTCACAAAAAGACGATAAGATATATATCACCTCTAATTTAGGTTTTGAAATTGGAAATAAAATTGTAAAAATCGAATACAATGGAGTTCCACCTGTAGCTATCAGACCACCTTGGGATGGTGGTTTTACTTGGGTAAAAGATGTTGCTGGTAATGATTGGATGTCTATAAATATTCAAGGCGAAGGTGGTAAAATGTATTTTCCTTGTAAAGATCACCCAAGCGACGAACCAAATGAAGGAGTAGATATGAAAATAACAATTCCTTCAAATTTGGTAGTAGCTGGCCCAGGTTTATTAATAAGTGTAAAGACAAAAAATAAAAAGTCAACTTATCATTGGAAAACAAATTATACAATAAGCAATTATTGTATTTTATTTAATATTGGAAAATATAAAGTTGCAAAAGACACCTATACTACCATAGAAGGCAATAAAGTACCTATTGAATATTATGTATTAGAGGCCGATACAGCTCAGGCTAAAAAGGTAATTGAGCTTAAAAAACGTGATACAAAAATATTAGAAAAGTACTTCGGCGAATACCCTTGGGCAAAGGAAAAAATCGGTATTGCAGAAGTGCCAAATTCAGGTATGGAGCATCAAACAATGATTACTTTCGACAATAAATTTAAGTATAAAATCATCAATGGACAGCAATACTCCGACAACCTGTTTCATGAATATGCACACGAATGGTGGGCCAATAAAATAACCAACAAAGATTGGGCTCATATGTGGATACAGGAAGGCATAGCAACATTTGCAGAGGCATTGGCTATGCTTGAGCTTGGTGGAGAAGTCGCTTACAATGCAATAATTGATGGGCATAGAAGAGGGGTAAAAAACAGAAAAGCGATGGTTTTAGGAGATGAGATTACCGAGGAAGAAGTATATTCTGGTGGTGATATATACGGGAAAGGTTCATTTTTTATGCATAGTTTAAGGTATCTGATTGGAGATGAAGTATTTTTTTCAACTTTAAAAAGTTTAGCCACAAACCCAAAATATACCTATGATAATTTTGTAACTACCGATGATGTAGAAAAGCTTTTTAGTACTTCCTCGGGAAAAAACCTAAAGCCCTTCTTTGATTTCTATTTGAAAACAACAGATGTTTTAGATGTAAATGTAAAAGAAATAGGATTTCAAAAATATCAAGTAAAAATAAACAATTTCTTTATGCCACTGCCTTTTGACATAATTGCAAATGATAAAATTAACAAAGTTATAATTCCGGTTGAAGGAATTATAATAAATAGTGAATATGCTCCTCAAATTGACCCTAAAGGCTTTTATTTAAAAAAAATAACAATACATTAATGCAAAATCTAAAAAAAGTTGCTTTGGCCTTCTGCCTATTTTGGGGGCCACTAATTGTTTTTGCGGATGATTATCCTATCAATAAAAAAATTGATATAAAACATTATTCATTCGAACTTATATTATCAGATGCGACTAATGAAATTAGGGGAAATGCTAAAATCCGTGTATTATTTAAAACGGCAGGAATTAAATCGATTAGACTGGATTTAATAAACAAGACCAAAGAAAGGCAAGAAAAAGGAATGCAGATTGAATCCATAAAAATAGGAGATATCCCTGTGCTTTTTACACATCAAAATGATGTAATAAATATCATTCTGCCCAACTTACCTTTGGCCAATTCAGAGTTATTAATTAGCATAAAATATCATGGAATACCATTTGATGGCCTAAAAATAGGCCCAACAATGCTCGGAGATAGAAGCTTTTTTTGCGAAAACTGGCCAAATAAAGCAAGGCACTGGCTGCCTACATTGGATCACCCTTCCGACAAAGCTACCTCCGAATTTATCGTAACAGCACCTGCTCATTACAAGGTAATTTCGAATGGATTATTAATGGAAGAATCTGATTTAGGCAACAATACAAAACTGACCCATTGGAAACAATCGATACCGGTGTCGTGCTGGTTAACTGTACTTGGAGTTGCTGATTTTGCTGTCAAATATGTAGATAAGTTCGATGGCAAGTCTATCGAAACATGGGTTTATTCTAAAAATAGGGAAGCTGGGTTTTATGATTTTGATGAACCTACCAAAAAAGTGTTAGCACTTTTTAGCAGTTATATTGGCCCTTTTGCCTATGAAAAATTAGCCAATATACAGTCAGTTAATTCTGGCGGTGGCATGGAAACTTCATCTGCAATATTTTATTCTGATAAATTGATTAATGGTAAAAGAGATGTAAGGTTAAGAAACGTAGTAATACATGAAATAGCTCACCAATGGTTTGGTAATGCCGTTACTGAAACTACTTGGGACGACGCTTGGTTGAGCGAAGGCTTTGCCACTTTTTTTACCATGCTATTTATAGAAAAGGAATACGGAAAAGAAGCCTATGAAAAGGAAGTTATTAAAGCTAAAGAGACTGTTTTTAAATTAGCCTTAAAAATGCCAGAATTTAGTATAATTAGTCCAAGATCAGCTGAAAAGGAAGATGTCACTTCAGGCTTAACCTACCAAAAAGGAGCTTGGGTATTGCACATGCTAAGAGATTTGATTGGAGAAGTCAATTTTCAGAAAGGTATTCGGTCATATTATGCTAAATTTTATAACGCCAATGCCTCAACGGATGATTTTAGATTAGAAATGGAAAAAGCATCGAGTAAAGATTTGAAATCGTTTTTTAAACAATGGCTGTATCAGCCTATTAATCCAACCATCAATGGCACTTGGAATTATGATGCTAAAAGCAAAAAGTTAACAATTCAATTATCTCAAACTCAATCTGGGGATTTTGTATTTAATTTGCCCATAGAAATTGCTTATTACACAAAAGGAAGCAACAAGCTTACATTACTGAAAATGAATTTATCCAAAAAACAACAAATTCAATCATTTGCTATAAGTGGAACTCCCGAAAAAGTTGATTTTGACCCAAGAAATATTTTATTATCTGAAACCGTTTTTGTAAAAAAATCAAATTGAAATCGAATTTTTAAATTGAAATGACAATATACAAAAATATAAAAAAGACTACTTTTTTCAAAAGTACAGCACTATATACACTAATTATTACTGTGATGGTCTCTTTAAGCGGTTATAGTCAAAATACAGTAAGCAATCCTACTTCAAGCAAAAAAGTACCTCAAAAGGTAATGGAAGAAGTTTTTAATGAAATTAAAACCCCATATAAATATGGCGTTGTTTTAAAACATCCAGATTCAACCAAATTAATAGATAGTCCTACTATTTTTAGAAAAAACAAAAAATGGTACATGACATATATTTTATACGATGGACGCGGCTACGAAACATGGCTTGCCGAAAGCAATAATTTACTTGATTGGAAAACAAATGGAAAAATCCTTACTTTCAGCGAAAATACTTGGGATGCCAACCAAAAAGCGGGTTATGTATCATTAGTTGACATTCAGTGGGGCGGCAATTACGAAGTTGCTAAGTTTGAAGATAAATATTGGATGTCTTATTTAGGCGGAAATTCAAAAGGATATGAAGCGGGGGTTTTAGGAGTTGGAGTGGCAAACACCAACGAATTAGAGATAGCGAAAGAATGGAATACGTTAGAAAAACCTGTTTTACTTCCAAAAGATGCAGAAGCCCGATGGTTTGAAAATAAGACTATCTATAAAAGCATTGTTATTAATGACAAAAAAAAACTAACGGGGCATCCATTTGTGATGTATTATAATGCAAAAGGAGAAACCGCCAACTATGAAAGTATTGGTATGGCAGTATCTGATAATATGGTAAAATGGGAGCGTTTTGGCAAAGACCCTGTAATAACCAAACATAAAGGAATATGTGGCGATGCCCAAATAGCCAAGTTTAACAATCTTTATATTATGTTTTATTTTGGAGCATTCTGGAAACCCAAAGCCTTTGAAAGATTTGCTTGCTCTTACGATTTAGTAAATTGGACCGACTGGCAAGGCGATGATTTAGTGAGCCCTTCCACAAAATTTGACAAAGAATATGCCCATAAGCCTTGGGTAATTAAATGGAAAGGCACTGTTTATCATTTCTACAATGCAGTAAGCGAACATGGTAGAGTGATTGCTTTGGCAACATCAAAAGATTTAAAAAAATGAGTAAAGATATGCTAAAAAATACTATACTTTTTGGACTCATTTCATTATCAGTTTTTGGTCAATCCTCTAAAAAACCGAATATTATTATCATAATGGCAGATGATATGGGTTGGAGTGACATAGGCTGTTACGGGGGAGAAATACCTACACCAAACATTGATAAACTGGCAAAAAAAGGAATACGATTCAAACAATTTTACAATACTGGACGCTGTTGCCCCACTCGAGCAAGCTTGCTTACTGGCTTATATCCTCACAAAGCTGGTATAGGTCACATGGCAGAAGACCCCGAAAAACCAGGCCAAACACATTGGGGAACACCCGGCTATCAAGGTTTTTTAAATAGAAATAGCGTAACGATTGCAGAGGTACTTAAAACCAATGGCTACAATACCTATATGGCTGGCAAATGGCATGTGGGCATGAATGAAAAAGAAAAGTGGCCTTTACAACGTGGTTTTGATAGATTCTATGGAATATTGGCGGGTGCTACCAGCTATTTTAAACCACAGGGAGGCAGGGGATTATGGTTAGATAACGAAAAATTAGATGCTCCTGACAACACAAATTTCTATACAACTGATGCCTTTACTGACTATGGAATAAAATTCCTAAAAGAGCAGAAAAATAAAAGTCCTTTCTTTCTATACTTAGCCTATAATGCCCCCCACTGGCCGCTTCATGCTAAAAAAGAATATATCGCAAAATTCCAAGAAACATATAAAGTTGGTTGGGATAAAATTCGAAAACAAAGGCTTGAAAAACAAATCAATTTGGGTTTGATTGATAAAAGTTGGAATATTTCGGAAAGAGATAACAGAGTAAGAGCCTGGGAAAAATTAAGTAAAACCGAGCAAGACTCTGTGGCATATCGAATGGCAGTATATGCTGCTCAGGTACATATAATGGACTATAATGTTGGTAAATTACTGAATTATTTAGAAAAAAGTAAAACCCTTGAAAATACTCTACTTTTCTTCTTGTCAGATAACGGAGCTTGTGCCGAAAACTATCATGAATTAGGCAGCAATGATTTTAAACGAATCAATGATCCCAATTTTTCAGGGGCTGTCTCCTATGGTATTGGGTGGGCAAATACATCAAATACACCTTTTTTTGAATATAAAGTAAAACCTTATGAAGGCGGAATAGCTACCCCAATGATTGTCCATTTTCCAAAAAACACTAAAAACCAAGGAAAATTTACCAATGAGGTGGGTCATTTAATTGATTTAATGCCAACTATTGTGGAAGTTACTGGAGCTTATTACCCAACAAAGTTTCATAATGGTAATGAAATTTACCCAATGGCAGGCAAAAGTCTATTGAATGTTATCACAAAAAACAGTAAACTAAATAGACAATATCTTTTTTGGGAACATCAAGATTTTTGTGCCGTTCGAAAAGGAGACTTTAAGGTTGTAAAAAAGATTAGTGAGTCTCAGTGGCAACTTTTTGATTTGAAAAATGATAGAACCGAACGATACAATATCGCTTTAAAACATCCAGAATTAGTAAAAGAATTAAATGAGAAATGGAACGAATGGGCAATTGAAAACTTTGTTCTTCCAAAAAAACCAAACAAAGAATGAATCAGTCAAAAGGTTATTGGCTTAAGGTATATAGTTTTAACTCATTTTGAACGACCAGAACCAATTTTCAAAAACTAGTTTTTCCTTAAAAGTTTAAAAAAAATTTCATACAAAAAGCAATTGTAGATTTATGAACTTCTTTTCTTTCTATCAAACCTTCACCATCAAATTCAATACTACCATAATTACTATCTGCAAACTATTAATAATCAAATAGTTGACTTTCTATTTTTTTAATTATCAAAATCAGTTTTAATCTCAAAAAACCTTTACTCCTCCATTTAATAATACTTAGTCGCTTAGTGATTTCCCAATTCGAAATTCACTTAATAAAGTTGATGATAAAAAAAGTATCTCTTCTAATTAATAAATCCACTTTTTTCGACTTTCATTTCACTTTATTAAACACTCGGCGGCAACAATTTATACATCACAGGCGTAACGATTCTGGTCAGAATCAACGACGAAATCAAACCGCCTACAATTACTAAGGCCAAAGGTGAATACAATGGTGAATGTTCCATAATCAATGGAATCATGCCACCAATGGCAGTCATAGTTGTCAAAACAATAGGAAAAAAACGAGTTTCGCCAGCTTCTTCAATAGCAGCATCTATGCTTAAGCCATTTTCTTTTCTAAGGAAATTGGTATAATCTACAAGTAAAATGGAGTTTTTTACCTCAATACCTGCCAAAGCAATAATGCCTACGATGGCCGTAAACGAAAGCGAATTTCCAGTAAAAAGCAAAATCAAAATCGCACCAATCATTCCGAGCGGAATCACTGAAAGTACGATGAATGTGCTTTTGAAAGTTTTGAATTCGAGAATCAGAATGGCAATAATTCCAAAAATCGTGATGATAATAATTGTACCAAGCCCACCAAAAGTTTCGGCCGAACGCTCTACTTCGCCTGCCATTTTAAACTCATAACCTTTAGGAAGTTTGATTTTACTCAATTTTTCAACGGCTTCCTTCGTTACATTAGGTGTCAAAAATCCACTTTTAATGAAAGCCGAAACGGTTGAATATCTATCTCGGTCATAGTGATTAATTCTGTTGGGTGAAGTCTCAAAACCAATGGTTGCGAGTTGGCTCAAAGGTATTAAACTTCCCATTTGGTTGGCTACAAACACTTTCGAGAAAACATCCATACTTGGGCGTTGATCACGTGGTAAACTCACATTAAGGTTCATTTCTTCGCCTTCTTTTTCTTTATAAATTCCCATATTTATGCCCGCAATTCCCATTCTGATTGTGCGATCAATATCAACCGTTGGAATGCCTAACATTCCTGCTTTATCTTTATTGATATTTACTCGTAAATCTACATTTTGTGCCGAAAGTGCATTATTAACATAAATTGTACCTTTTGTATCTTTAAATACACGCTCAACTTTTGCCGAAATAACTCGAAGTGAATCAAGGTTTTCGCCCACAATTCTGACCGCCAAAGGTGCTTCGAATGGTGCTCCCTGCTCAAACTGAATCACACGGATTTTTGCACCAGCATACGAATCGAAAATCCCTCGAAGTTCATCAATAAAGCTTTCACGCTCAGGCACTTCTACTTTATCTTGAAGTTGAACAAAGAGTTGAGAATAATTTGCCAAAGTACCACCAATTGGCAAGGTATTATAATAAATTCGTGGATTACTTTTTCCTACGTTTGTCGCAAAGTTTTTGACAATTTTATGCTTTAAAAGTTCTTTTTCTACAAAACGAGCTGCTTTATCGGTTTCACCCAAACTTGTGCCAAGTGGGGTCTCGATATTTATCAAAAACTGTGGTTTTTCCGAACGTGGAAACACACTCATACCCACAACTGGAATCAAAGCTAAACTTCCTACAAAAATAAAAACTGCTATCAAAAGAGCTGTTTTTGGGTAAGAAAGTGCCTTGTGCAATACTTTTCGGTACGAGCCTTCGATACCTTTTTTCATCAAACGTAATACAATATTTTCGCCGTGTTCTTCACGAGGCATTAGTTGGCTTGCCAAAAAGGGTACGATTGTGAGCGATACAAAAAGCGAAGCAATAATTGTCATAATCACTGCTATCGGTAAACTTCTGATAAAATCTCCAGCTGATTCGGGTAAAAAACAGAGCGGCAAAAAAGCGAAAATCAAAGTTGCCGTACAGCCTAAAACCGCTAAACTAATTTGTTTAGTTGCTTCAATGGCTGCTTCTCGGCGTGGCATCCCTGTTCGGAGGAATCGGGCGATATTTTCGACTACGACAATCGAATCATCAACCAATAAACCAAGGGCAATTACAAGCCCAACTACACTCAACTGATTAATGCCAAAACCTGCCAAATCGAGTAAGGTCAAGCCGATTGCTAAGGATAAAGGAATAGAAATCATTACGATAATGGCGGGGCGAATACCCAATGGAATGAGTGTAATGAGTACTAATAAAATAGCAATACCAAAATCACGAGCCAAACCAAACAAACGAGTAGAAACACTTTTTACTTGGTCGAAACTTTGTTCAAATTTGATGTTTGGCGGAAGATTTTTAGCAAAATCATCAAGAATTGGTCTAATTTCTTCGCCTGTTTTGAAAATATTACTTCCATTTTTCATGGTGGCGGTTACGAAAACAGCTCGTTTCCCATTTAAACGACCCAAATAGCTTTCTTCTTCATAATCAAATTTTACTTCGGCAATATCTCGCAAATACGTAACGCTTGTGCCTGACGAACTTACGATGGTACTTCTTATTTCATCCAAATTTTCGTAGCTACCCGACGTTTTTACACTAAATTTTCGACCACCAATTTCGATATTTCCTGCGGGAATGTTAGCGTTTTCAGATTGAATGGCACCCAAAACTCGGTTCAACGGAATTCGGAATTGTGCCATTTTATCTAAATTGACCGAAATTGTTACTTGTTGTTTCGGAAATGCCCAAATTTCAGACGTTTTTATTGACTTTACTTTCAATAATTTATCTTTCAGATTATCGGCTTCTTTTTCCAAATCTTTGTAGGGAGTGGTTTCTGACATCAAAGCACATTGAATGATATTTACACCTTCGGGCGTAAAACGAAGTACATCCATGCTATAAATATCAGCAGGTAGTTTACTACGAATGGCGTTCAGCTCTCGCAAAACCTCGTTATATTTATCGTCAGGGTTAATTGAATGAATAAACTCCAAACGGATTTGAGCAACACCTTCATCAGCTGTAGAAATGACCTTTTTAATATCGCTGATTTCAGACATTTTATCTTCAATCGGATCGACAATGAGCTTTTCCATATCGGCAGGCGAGGTGCCAGGATAAACCACCACGATACTATTAAAAGTTGCCTTCAAAGCTGGGTCTTCGGCCTTGGGCATATTGAGCAATGAGTTAACTCCAATAGCCATAATCATCAAGAAAATGATAATGGTGAATTGGTAGTTTTTGACGGAAAATTCGACTAATTTCATGACACCCCAAACCCCTTAAGAGGCTTTGCATTTAAAAGTTTATAAAATCGTTATAGAATAATTTTTATTCCCCTTTTAGGGGTTAGGGCTTACCTTAACTTTCGCTTTATCGCTCAAGAAATTAGCTCCTTTCGTTACGATTTGTGTACCTTCACTTATGCCTGAAACGATGGCAACGCTACTGCCAAAAATATTTCCAATACTGACTGGTATTTTACTAACTGATTGACTTGTAGTATTATATGAATAAACAAACGCCGTGTTTTTATCGGCCTCAACTAATGCTTCAATGGGTACTGCGAGTGTAGAAGGAGCTTTTCCTGTAGAAATTTCAGCTTTGGCTACGAATCCAGAAATAAGTTTTTTTCCATTCGGTTGAATCTGTAGTTCAGCCTCAAAAGTGCCAGTTGCCGGGTTTACGGTTTGGGCAATTTGCGTGATTCGGGCTTGGAAGGTTTCGTTTGGATAGGCATCTAAATAAACCGTTGCCACATCACCAATTTTTACTTTTACTACATCACGGTCGGCCAAACCGACGTTTACGATATAAGCACTTTCGCCTGTTCCGAGAATAAATGCTGGTGCAAATGGCGTTATTAATTCTCCTTGTTCGGAAATTTTTCTAAGAATACGTCCGCTTGTTGGAGAGTAAATTCTTGATAATTTTTGGTTGAATTCGGCAACTTGTACGCTTTGTTTGGCAACATCGAAACCAGTAGTTGCATCTTGAACATTGGTGAGCGTTGTGGCTTCATCGGCGTAGAGTTTTTTTACTCGTTCCAAATCTCTTTCTGATTTTTCTAAACCCAATTTTGCTTGACGAACTTGAGCATCAATTTCTGATAAATCGAGTTCGGCTAAAAGTTGTCCTTCTTTTACAGATTGACCTTCTTGTACATAAATTCTACGAATCATGCCGCCAGTTTTAAATGCCAATTTCATTTCTGATTTTGACGAAAGTACGCCACTTGCAATAATTGGTTCGCTCAACGATTTTCGGCTAACAGGCTGAACTTCAACCGTCAGAATTTCCTCGGATTCTGCTTTTTTTGTTTCTTGTTTTTTTCCACAACTTACTATTAGTAAAGCAGTTATGAGAGTTACATGAATATAGATTTTCATATATCTTTTAGTTTGTATTTCTTTATTAATGTTTCTTTTGAGGAGTGTCTGCCTTGACTACTTCACCGCCCCAACCTTATCCAAAGCCGCCTGCTTGACCAAAATATCATATCTCGCCAGAGATTCTTGCAGGCGTGCCGTAATGATTTCGTTTGATGCACGTAGGTATTCAATCATAATTGCTTGGCCATTTCGGTAGCGACTTTCTACTATTTTGAAATATTTCTCAGCTTTTGCTGTACCATCTTTTGCTGTTATCAATGATTTTTTGGTTGCTTCTAACTCAAAATATGCTTGCGACACTTGTAATTTAATCTGTTTTTGTACTTCTTCAAGCTTCGTATCAAGAATGTTTTTCTGAATTTTTGCTTGTTGAATCTTCGATTTCTTCTCATAACCGTGGTATAAATCCCAACTTAAACCAATCTGCCCAATGAGATATGTCTGGTTTTTAAAAGAATATCCAAAGCCTTGAAAACCCATATTGCCGCCGACAAAAACCTGTGGACGAAGGGCATTCATTTCCTGTAATTTGATAGCTGTTTCACTCACCTTTATGTTGGTACGTAGTTGCGAAAGTTCCTGACGATGAGCCAAAGCATCATCCTTTATTTGAGCTAAAGTGGAACGCCACCCGCCCGTCGTTGGAATGGCATAATTCACCAAATTTGTATCTGCAACGATTTCGGACGAAAAATCACGGTTCATTAAATAATTCAAAAAAACTTGCACCGATTGGCGATTTTTATCTAAAACTGCTACTTGCTGGTCGAGTTTACTCACTTCATATTCAGCCGAGTAAATTACATCTTTTGTGGCTACATTATTATTCACAAGTTTTTCGTTAAGCTTCACAAAATCAGTCAATAACTTTCGTGACGCATCAAAAATCTTTTGTGCTTCGAGTGTTTGTAAATATTGGAGATAAGCAGTTGTGATGCTGTAGCGAATTTCATTTTCTAAAACTCGTTTTTTAGCTTCTTGTGATGAAAGTAAATCTCTCTGCATCAACAAATTATATCTAATATCCGAATTGAAAATTGGATATTGAAAACTCAGTTTTGTATCGTGAAAATTATTGGGAGCGAGTTGCTGATTGACGTTATCAACTTGTGGGAAATTATTGGTTTTTGTTAGTTGATTTAATGTAGAATAAACTGGATTTAGCAAATCTCCAATCGGGAATTCTAACCTACGCCCGCCAGCTGCTAAAGAGTAAGTTGGATTAAAAGTAACTTTGGGCATATAATTCGCCTTTGCTTGTGTAATATTTTCGTCTGATTTCAAGATTTCGAGGCGTTCTTGTTTCAGAGCCAAATTCTGTTTCAAGCCTTCCTGAATATACGATTCAAGGACTGGCGATAAAATCCTGCTAGTTTGTGCAAATGCTCCAAACGAAGCAAAAAATAAGTAAGTAAATAGCTTTTTCATATAATAAGTAAACGCCGTTTTATTTGATACAACTACTTAGTAAAATTGACATATTATCAATGAATCTTTCTTAATCATACCTGTATTTAAAAAAACAGTTTGTTATTTTCTGAACACTGTTAAGTAATGGTCACAAAAAATAAGGCCGAACCAATGGTCAGCCTCACTCAATTACATTTTTAAACCAGTAGTTACTAAGTTAGAAGTACATTTGGCAACAATTTTATGTTCATTGTTTCTGACTTCACATTCCATGTTGATAACCGTTTTTCCGGCTCTAATCACCTTTGATTTTACATAAATAACCTCACCAACTTTGGTAGGTAAAAGATAATCAACGCTTAGATTGATTGTTGAATAAAAATTTTCACGTCCGAGCGAAAAAACGGTCATTCCCATGACGTCATCCATCATTGATGCAGCTACCCCTCCATGTAGAATTTTCCCTGGATTTGTCATTTCTTCACGCACCACAAACTCAACTGTAAGTGAGCCTTCTTCTACCGCAATCAATTTACCATTGAGCCAACGACCTAAGGCCGAAGGGCTCATTTCTGAGGAATTTTTACCAATATTTGAAATAAAATAATCTAAAACTTGATTTGTCATCATTACTTTTTATAAGTTTTTAATATTTCTATAAACTGTCCATAAGCATCTTCCATAAGTTTGATTCTTTTAACTACTGGAAAAATCATTGTTCGTCTACGTAAATGTAGCGTAGCCAAACCGTGAACTAAACTCCACATCATAACTGAAATTGTTTCGTTTTCTGCCTCTTCAAAATATCCCGCTTTCATGCAATCGCCTACCACAAGCTTGAGTGTTTCAAAAGCCCTCTCACCATCGCACCAAATTTCTTCTCGACACTCTAATGATTCCATTGGGGCGGTCATTACAAACATCAAATCGTAAAGTTCTGGGTTTTCAAAAGCGTATTTTAAGTAATATTTTCCTAGTGAAATTAACCTTTCAAACGGGTCAGTTTCACCCATAATTCCTGCCTGCATGGCCTGCATCAGCACACTGAACGCCTCTACATGAAGGGCAAAAAGAATCTCATTTTTATCTTTAAAATACAGGTAAATTGTTCCTGCACTGTATTCAATAACTTCTGCAATATTCCTAATGCTCGTTTTTTCAAATCCCTGCTCTAAAAAAAGCGAACGAGCGGCATCTAAAATCTGTCGCTTCTTTTCTACTTTTTCTCTTTCCTTTCTATCAATTACACCCATTTGGAAATTAATTAATCACTAAACGATGCAAATAAAATGAACGGTGTTCATAAATACAAATATTTATTAATTATTTATAAAAAAGTGTGGCATATTTTTAAAATGTGCCACACTTTTTTTATTCTTGGTCAAACGTCAGACCTTCGGTGCAGACGTTTATTAAATTTCAATAATATTAAAACTATAATCAATCGGATCGAAGGATTGGAGTAGTTTTTTGATGAAATCTTTATCGTTGATGTAAAAATTCAAGAAATTTTCTTTACGCTCCTGTAATCCACCATCGGGGAAGAGTTTTTGTTTCAATGCCAAAAGTTGCGTTACCGATGTTTCTTGGTTGCGTTCTTCGGCTTTTTTAATACGTTTTTCGAGATTTTCGAGTGAACTTATGATTTTTGATTTTTCGGCCTCAACTGCACCTTTCATTGTTTGATCAATTGCCAGCGATTTCTTTAATATGCGTTGAAAAACTTCACTTACATCATCAATTTCAAAAGCCAAACTCAACGAATTTTCAGAGTTTCGCTCTACATAACTTCTACGAAGGCTTACTTCGTCTGCAAAAAGTTCTTCGACAGTAATTCCGAGCTTATCAAGTCGTTTTTGACTTGCTTGATTGATTAACAAAGCAAAGTTTCGAGGCATCAATAAAGGAAATTGCTCGCCATAATGGTCGAAAACACCTTGGAGTTGTAGCCAATAAGGCACTTCGGAAGGCCCACCAATATATGCCAAGTTTGGCAAGATTGTTTCTTGATAAAGTGGCCGTAAAACGACATTTGGGCTAAAGTTTTCTGGGTGATTATCAAGTATGTTCAAAATTTCTTCCTCCGAAAATGAAAACTCTGAATTCAGAACTTTATAAACATTATCTTCCTTAATTATTCGTTCTCGAAGCCCATCTTGCAAATAAAAGAAATTAATTTCACGAGCTGTGATTTGGGTATGATAACCCATTTCATTTAGCTCATTTGATGTTTTTGAAACAATTTTGTCGGCTGAGTTATTCAACAAATCATCTTTGATAATGTCGCTAAAAGCACCTTTTAGGGCAGCATCATCGGCATCTATAGAGATTAAACCTTCACTGCCAAAAAGTTGATGCATATATTGTCGCGTGGCATTGGAGAGTGTTGTATTTTTCAAATAAGCCTCTTCAAATATTGATGGTTTTTCAGAAAGTTCATCAATAATTGTTTGTAATTCGGCAGGATTCATGCGTCCAACTGCTCCTTTTTGCTCAGTTTCCCATTGATGAGTTTTTCCAAAAAGATTAAATGAAGCAATTTCGGCAAAATCGTGGTCTTCGCTCGCCATCCAATAAACAGGCACAAAATTAAATGCAGGAAATTCGGCTTTTAATTTTTTTGCTAAATTAATAATCGTAACGATTTTATAAATAACATAAAGCGGACCAGTAAATATATTGAGTTGATGCCCAGTCGTAACGGTGAAGGTATTCGGATCTAAAAGAGTATCAAGATTTGGTTTATCTTCTAAAGATTGGTATTGTTTTTCGAGTACCGATACCAGTGTTTTACGTTTTTCATCCGAAAACTTTCTAGATTCAATTATTTTACTAAATCCTTTAATAGCAGGATATTGATTGTAGAACTTTTCTAGTTTTTCTTTTTTTGAGATATAATCTAAAAACAGTTTCGGAAATGCTCCGACCGAATTTAAAGCAATTTGTTGAGAGGGCATATTGTGTTTTTTTTCTTTGCTCTAAGGAGAACACTAAAAAATGCGTGTGGGTTTCAAGGGAATTAAGAATTAAGAATTAAGAATTAAGAATAGATGGTATATTACATTGATAATCAACGAATTACAGATAAATACGAACTCATTCTTAATGCTACATTCTTAATATTACATTAAAATCTACTCATACATTCCATCAATTACGGCTTTGTATTTGGCAGTAATGTACTTACGTTTGGGTTTTAGAGTTGGGGTTATTTCACCACCTTCGACCGTCCATGGGGTTGCCAAAAGCGTAAATTTCTTTACTTGTTCATAAGAAGCAAATTCTTTGTTGAAACGAGTAATTTCGCTGAAAATCAACTTTAAAATTTGCTGATTTTTAATCATTTCAGCATCAAAAGTATATTCAATTCCTTGCGATTTGCACCATTCCCGAATCACCATAAACTCAGGAATAATCAATGCCGCAGGGAATTTCTGACTTTCGCCAACTACCACCATTTGCTCGATATAAACCGACTCTTTCATCTTGTTTTCAAGCACTTGCGGAGCTACATATTTACCGCCCGAAGTCTTGAATATTTCTTTTTTGCGGTCGGTTATCTTCAGATACCTTCCTTCTTCGAATTTACCAATATCACCCGTGTGTAGCCAGCCTTCATGGTCGATTACTTCATTTGTGAGTTCGAGTTTGTTGTAGTAGCCCAGCATTACGTTTGGCCCTTTTACCAAAATCTCTCCATCTTCGGCAATTTTTACAATTATTCCATCAATAATTGGTCCAACCGTGCCGATTCGTAAATGTAAGGGCATAATACGATTTGTGGCAATTACGGGCGATGTTTCAGTCATTCCGTAGCCTTCCGAAACTGGAATACCTGCCGCCCAGAAAACTCTCGCTAAACGCGGCTGCAAAGAGGCTGCTCCCGAACAAATCATTCGAATATTTCCGCCCAAAGCTTCTTGCCATTTACTAAAAACAAGTTTTTTTGCCCATTTTAACTGAAAATCATACCAAGCACTAAATTCTTGATTCGGGTCATATTTTAAGCCTAAACCCAAAGCCCATAAGAATATTCTTCGTTTTGTGCCGCTCAGTTCATAACCTTTTGCCACGATTTTATCATACACTTTTTCGAGTAAACGAGGTACGGTCGTGAAAATATGCGGCTGAACATCTCGTAAATCTTCCGCAATTGTTGCCATATTTTGAGCATAATAAATTGATAAACCTTTGCTCATGTAGATATACAAAACCATGCGTTCGTAAACATGATTGAGTGGTAAAAAACTCAATGCACGGCAGGTTTCATCAATTGGAAAATTATCTCGACAAGACTCAAAATTACTAATTAGATTTCGGTGCGAAAGCATCACACCTTTTGGATTTCCAGTCGTGCCAGATGTGTAAATAATTGTCAATAAATCATCGGCTTTAATATTTGATTTGATATTCTCTAATTTCTCAATGTCCTGATTGTCAGCCTTTTCTAAAATTTCTTTCCAGTGATTATTACCTACAATTTTATCGAAAGAATAAATTTCTTGTACGCTCTGGGCATCTTTGGCCGCATCTTGTGCTTTTCGTAATAAGTCAACATCACCAACAAAAACCAATTTTATACTGGCATCATTGAAGATATACTTATACTCTTCAACCGTTATATTGGGATAAAGCGGCACGCCAATTGCACCGACTTGCTGAACTGCAAAATCAACGATATTCCATTCGGGACGACTTTCGGAAATAACCGCAATTTTATCACCTTTTTCGACACCAATTTTTAAAAAACCCAAACTCAATTGAGTAACAGAATCAATAAAATCTTTTGCCGAAATGCATTGCCATTCGCCATTGATTTTGGAAGCGAAAACATCAGATTTATTGTATTTTGCCAGCGATTGGTCTAATAAATCAAAAACTCGAGTGAGGGGCTGTTGTGGCATTTTATTTTTGATATAAATCGGACGGCGACCGCATCCTGTTCGCTTTAATGTTATGTTAAAATTAATCAAATTTCATTTACTCGCAAACGACAGAATGAAAATCGGAACGCCGACCCGCCTGCCCAACAATCCTAAAACTTATTTTCATCAACATCTTTTATAAACTGAATAAGGTTTGGAAAATAGGTTTTTTGGTCGTCCCAAAAAGACAGATGGCTACCATCGGGACAATACAAATAACGCCCTTTTTTTACTGATTTACTAATGTATTCCATTGCCTTTGGGTCCATTGTATCATATTTTGCACCGATTGCCAAAGTTGGCACTTTTATATTGGGTAAACTTGCTTTTCTGTCCCAAGTCAATAAACGTCCACCTACTTTAAACTCACTTGGTCCTTGCATGAGTACATAAATATGCTCGTTTACATGCTTAAAAGTACGATTTACAGGCTCAGGCCATTCGGGTAAGCGGCAAATGTGCTGATTATAGTATTCGCGAATAACCAAATCGACATAAACTGGATTTTTGAAATCGCCAGCGGCTTCAAAAGCATTGAGTGAATCGACCAATGATTTACGCATTTGGCTTCGAAGCACTTCATTATATTTGGCATAATCAGGAATACTCGGCATCAT
>Ga0247831_1001314_pt1 | contig 47706 bp, 56 predicted proteins | sample LaCruzMarch2015__9_FD_192406 | JGI IMG/M metagenome (GOLD analysis project Ga0247831, IMG submission 192406) | Freshwater microbial communities from meromictic Lake La Cruz, Castile-La Mancha, Spain - LaCruzMarch2015_1m | ecosystem: Environmental > Aquatic > Freshwater > Lake | place: Spain...
ACCTGTTCGTGCGTATAACCCCGGCAGAGCTGACAAGATCCAGCGCCTTAACATCGTGTCTAACATCATCGCCGCTGGGCGTGTATGGATCCCCGAGAGCGGTGTAAGGAGAGGCTACGTCAAGGACTGGGCTGAGGGCTTTGTGTCTCAGATCTGTAGCTTCCCTGACTCAACTCACGACGACTTCGTGGACGCCTGCACCCAAGGCCTGCGGTTCCTACGTGACGCTGGGTGGCTGGACATCGATGGCGCCCCAAGGGACGACTACGACGAGGACGACTACTTGGACAGCGGTATGGCTAAGAAACGTGAGAACCCGTACTCAGCATGATGGACGAACGGCTATACCCAAGGTATCATTGGGATAACAGCAACTCAGCGGGATAAGCCATGGCTGACGAAAACAAACCAGCGTTCTACCCACGAGTCGGTCGAACCATCGCTAAGAACTTTAGGTCAGCTCAGCCGCCAGCCTTCATTGAAGACCCTAGAGCGATGGAGCTCCCGCAGTACAGCGAGTTCATCCCCAAGCTTGGAACGGTTGACCTGAGCGTCCCGACCAAGGAGAACCGAGAGCTGAACAGACGCATCACCCAACGTGATGCTGACCTCATGCGTCAAGTACAGGCTGACAGATCCCCACTCGAGAAGCTTGCTGGTGGCATACAGGCTGGCAGGTTCATGGGTTCCGCCTTGACGCAAGCTGTTAACTCCCTGCCTACCCGCATCTTCAAGGGTGACGAGGCGGCTGACAAGTTCATCCAAGACCGCATCTACAAGCCTGAGCAACCACTGGCGTATGAGTACGCACAGGACATTGGTGACTTTCTCGAGAAGCTCGAGACCGAATACAAGATCCCACCAGTGCTACCCGAAGCTGTGGCTTTGCAGTACTTGACAGGCCCAGCCACGGCTCAAGCCGCAAGAGCGGCAGGTAGAGGCGCAGAGCAGGTCGGTAGGAAGATTGAGAGCGCCATGGAGCCAGTTGTCAAGGGCGCCTTTGAACGTGGCGGCTTACCTCGTGAGATGGTCATGGCTATGGGTGCTAACACGCAGTCCAACGTGGTCAAGCCTAGAGGTGGCAATTGGCTCGGTGGCGGTGAACAGTTGGGCATCCCTGAGAACGACCTGCGCAGGCTGAAAACACAAACAATTGCTGGGGAAACTCCTGCGCAACGGATACCCAAACATGAAGAGTTGTTGAAAGACCCGACACTAAACCAAGACCAGATTGATCGCGTCCTATATCAGCTTGAACAGACTAAAGGTGAAGCCGCGGTTGATAACTGGATTGACAGTAACCTAAAGAACTACGTCAAGAAAGAAATGGCTACTCGCGACGACCCAGTACGAAAGCTGGCTGAAGAGGGCATCACACACATGCCGTTACGTGATGACCTAGATCGCGCAGGATACTTGGAAGACACACGTAAAGCAGAGGGCTACCCTGCTGAGGGTATGGGCAAGTCTGAGCTTGCTAAGAGGTGGGAAAACCTATCTGATGACGCAATCAGGGTCACCAAGGCTGGCGCTATTCAAGATCAGGCAAACATTGGCGCCAAGATTGAGAAGGCTAGAGCCGAGCTGGATGCCCACAAGAAACAAATCGATGAAGACTTTATCGCCTATTTGCAACGCCTTGGCGGTCTTGACATTAAAGACCGTGAAGTATTTGACAAGATGCCAAACTTCCAAAAGGCAGAGATTTTAGGTGACACAAAGTACAAAGAGTTGCAGGGCAACATCAATACCTTGCTTGGTAGAGAGTCAGGCTTTGAGAAGCGAGCTGGCGACCTCAACCCGTTTGTTGCCAAGCTTGACCCAGAGACAAGGCTGTACTCAGGGTCAACGTACAACTTGGGCTTTGACCACGTTGTTGACGTATTACGTGAAGACTTAGCCGCTGGTCGTATACGCCCTGAGCAACTGAACAAGGTCAGCATGGAGCAGGCAGTACGCCGCACCTACGAGTACGACCAAGAGATGGCTAAAAAGATGCAGGAGACTGCTCTTCAACAGCAAGAAGGCTTTCCTACCTACAAGGAATACCCAGAGGGGTACAAGTGGATTGAGCTAAAAACGCCAGATTACAACTCTTTGCCACTTGATGAACGCAAGCAAATGATTGCTAGGTTGACTGAAGAAGCCAGACAAAAAGGCTTGACACCAGAGGATTACATTGAGAAATATCCTGAAAGCCAACTGGCTGATGCCCTTAAGTACGAAGGCGACACCATGGGTCACTGCGTTGGCGGCTACTGTCCTGACGTTATATCTGGTAGGTCAAAAATCTATAGTTTGCGTGATGCCAAGGGTGAGCCGCATGTAACGATTGAAGTTGTGCCAAACCAGCATTTGGATTACAACACTTGGTTCAACAAACAACCCGAAGAAATTCAGAACAGAATTGCCCAACGAAGAAAAGAAGACAAAAATCACGACGAATACGAAGGCCCAGAATATCTTGCCGCTCGTGAAGCATTACCGCCAAAGATCAAGCAAATTAAAGGCAAGCAGAATGCCAAACCCAAAGATGCGTACCTGCCATTTGTGCAGGACTTTGTAAAGGGTGGCAATTGGTCTGACATTGGCGACTTTAAGAATACTGGATTGATTCGTGAAGGCGGACAGATCATGACGCCTGCTGAACACGCTGACTGGTTACTGAAGCAACTTGGTCAAGATACTTTTGATGAGCTTGGACTAGGCGCTAAACCACCAGCCGCAGGCATGAAGCGTGGCGGCAAGGTCAACATCTCCAACAACCCTGACACCATGATGATGGAGCTAGGCAACCAGAAGATGAAGAACGGCGTCCCTGCCTACGCTGGCGCTGGCTTAATCAAGGGTGGTCTGAAAGCGGCTAAGCCCCCAAAGATTGATGTGCCTATTCGCTTCCCCGTGTCGCGTGGCCCTACCGTGCCCGAGATCCGCGCTATGGCTGAGCGCATGGCTCCCCAAGTCATGGGTGAGTTCGTTCGTGCCGCACCAACGCCAAGTAAGCCAAACCCAAGCGAAAGCGTTGTAGGTAAGTCAAGGAAGCAGTTTGAGCGTGAGAAGACTCTGCCGATTGAGTACGAGAACATCAAGGAGCCAGTGACGCCTGAAGAGTTTGACTACGCGAAAAAGAAGGGTGCTCTGCTGATCGGCGCGCAGGGGGATGTGACGCCGGGGAACCGCATGTTGATCTCCATCGATAACCAACCCCTGTCCGCTCCTGTCCACATGCAGGCAGGCCCTGAGTGGGAGCTGTACAACCCCACAGCTTGGGCGGCTACAGATCAGATGGCAAAGACCTACATGAAGAGGGCTAAGAAGGCGGCTGAGGAGTACGAAGCAGACCCCTACCTTCACTATCACAAGATGACACCAGACGCGAACTGGTACGCCATGCACCACTTCAATTCAATCCTTGGACACTTGCGTCCAGAAGAGCTGAAGTTGCGTGATCCTAAGCTGTATCAGGAGATGATTGAAGAGATTCGCACTAAGGATGTTGGATTTGGTAAGCACCCTGAGTTTGAGGGGTTTGATGATCCTCTGAACTTGCAGATCCATGCTCAGATGGATCCTAACTTCCGTAGGCATATTGGCGCGATCTTTGGAGGCCCCAAGTTCACCACGCGCTATGGTTTGAATAGTGGTCAAGATGTACTAGCCGCTACGTCCTTGCCTGAGCTACGCGACTTGGAAGCTGGCGCAAGTGGCTACGCTGTTGTACCTTTGGATGTCAATGCGCCTCTAAGGAACTTTGAAGCTGACAGCCAGACCTACGATACAGGCTTCCCTAAAGCTGGCGCCTCTGGACGTTCAAAGTATCCATCTCCCTACCAGTTGATCTACAGAGATACGCTGAACTGGATGAAGGATGTTCCGTCTGACAAGAAGTCAAGCGAGTTTGGGCGCATGAACATGATTGTGCCTAAGCAACAGATTGACAACGAGCTGATCGAAGCCATTGGTGAGTACCAGCGCCGCATGAAGGAGCTGACAGGCAAGAAGAAGGGCGGAGCCGTCAAGAAAGCCGAAGGCGGATACCTCAAGAAGCCAGCCGCCTACATTAACGGTGATGAGTTTGTGAACGCCGCCAAGAAGTACGGCATCAAAGACAGCATGAACAACCTGAATAAGATCGTAGACCTTGTCAACAAGGGCTTGTCAGTAGATGATGCGGCACGCCAAGTAGCTGACACTGGTATGCACAAAGCCGCTGGTGGTGCTATCAGCGGTGACGACTTAATCCTTGAAGAGAGACCGCTATGACTATCATTGGAGCACTGAGAGCCGCTAAGGCAGGTGAGAAAGTCAGGAAGACGGCGCCCTTTTACTCTGCCGTGGATGAGGCGCTGGCTAACCTCAAGCGCCCCAAGGGTACGGGCATAGAGTTCTTGACGGAGGTGCTGAAACAGCCGGGCGTCAAGAAGGCGGAGATCGCTGACCGTAAGCTCGAGCAGGCATTCAAAGCCAAGGGCAAGATGACCAAGGAAGAGGCTCAAGAAGTCCTCAAAGAGAACCCACCACCTAAACTTAAAGAGAAGGTGTACGACGAGTCAACAGCCATAGACGAGGACGACCTTCGAGAGATGGTGTCCCAAGAGATGTTTGGAGTGCCGTATAGCACTATTGGCTTTAGTGGTGCTCGGCATCGCCAGATCTCGGATGAGGTCTACAGGCGCATGGATGCCGACAACGGCACAAAGTACGGTAAATACAGAACACCAGATGGTGAGAACTACCGTGAGATTTTGCTAAAGTTGCCAGATGACAAGCAACGGTTTTGGGCAAAAAACGGTCAAGGAGTTGAGCGGATATTCAATGATCCCGATGAGGCGTCAAGATTTGCTGGGTCGAGTGGTGATGCACGGGCAGTGGATTCTCAGACCGTTGATCGAATGCGCAATCAATACCAATCCAGTCATTGGCAAGAAGATCCCAACGTTCTAGCCCATATGCGCGTTCAAGACCGTAAAGGCCCCAACGGAGAGAAAATCCTGCACGTCGAAGAGATTCAGTCTGATTGGCATCAAGAAGGTCGCAAAAAGGGATACAAGCCCGATGACTACATAGAGCAAAGCAATGCGCTTGATAAGCAATTCAACGACTTAGGCGAAAGACGTACACAGCTTTTAAAACAAGCTGAAGCCATGCCAACTCACGGTGCTGAATTTACAAGTTTAATGAATGAAGCAATTGACATCACTCCTAAGCTCATGCAGTTGCAAGAGCAAAGGGACAAAATGAGGGATGTCATCAATTACGGCGTACCCGACGCCCCCTTCAAGAAAAACTGGCATGAGCTAGCGATGAAGCGCCTGCTGAACTACGCCGCTGACAACGGGTATGACAGCATCGCCATAACGCCCGGCGCCGAGCAGGCTAAGCGCTATGACTTAAGCAAGCAATTAAGCGAAGTTGTTTTTGATCCTGCAACTGGTTACCTGTCTGGTCGTGACCCAAAAGGTAATATGGTGGTTGCCCAACAAGGCGTGACCAAGGAAACCTTATCTGACTACATTGGTAAAGAAGGGGCGCAGAAGATTCTTGAAGCTTCTCCTGATGCCTCTGGCAATCTTGCTTTGCGAGGTGTTGACCTTCAAGTCGGCGGCGAAGGCATGAAGGGCTTCTACGATCAGATTTTGCCAAATTACCTAAATACATTTGGCAAGCCCTATGGCGCTCAGGTTGGTCAGATGCCAATCCCAATCAACAAGGGTATGCACGTGCCAAACCCTGAAGGCGGCTGGACTACGACCCCGCCTGAAACTTATAGCGCCCATCTTTTCCCCATCACGCCAGAGATGCGCCAGCAGATCCAACAGAAGGGCTTACCCCTGTACCAACAGGTTGGCATCCCAACTGCTGGCGCTGGTGCGGCTTCTCAGATGCTTGAGCCTGAAGAAGAAGCAGGCTTAGCAGGTGGTGGATCTGTTGCCAAGCTGGCGGCTCTGGCTAAGCTTAAGAAGATGCGAGAAGAAATGACTCCTCGAGCTGAGGCTGTCAAAGCTTTGATTGCTAGGGATGAGAACAGCTACCTGCGTGACGTAACCCCCAATTCATTGACCAACGAGTCTATTGAGCAAGAGATTGCGCGCATGAAAGCTCGTGCAGAAGCATCTAAACCTGAAGTTAAAGAAGCAAAAGGCGGTAGGGTTAGAATGACTAAGAACCGCGATACTATGTTCATGGAACTGAGCAACAAGAAGCTCAAAAGGAAATAAGATATGGCGACACAATTCCCACAAGATCCTAACGCGGGTCGTTTTATTGACGGTCTCAGAGATCAACAAGCCAATGCCGACGAAGGCATGGAGTTTGAAATATCTGATGACGACCAAGAGATCGAGGAGTTGCCTGACGGCTCTGCCATCGTTCGCATGGAGAGCAAGGGGCCCATGGAGGACGAAGACTTCTACGCCAACTTGGCTGAAGAGATTGACCCATACGACTTGAACAAGATTGCCCTGCGCTACATGGACTTAGTCGAGAACGACAAGAAGTCCCGTGAAGAGCGCGACAAGAAGTACGAAGAGGGTCTTAAGCGTACGGGCATGGGCAATGATGCGCCGGGCGGTGCCACGTTCATGGGCGCCAGCAAGGTTGTCCACCCTGTCATGGCTGAAGCCTGCGTGGACTTTGCCTCACGTGCTATCAAAGAGATGTTCCCACCAGATGGCCCTACCCGCACCAAGATCTTAGGCGACGTGGATGAAGCCAAGATCCAGAAGGCTGAGCGCAAGCGCGACTACATGAACTGGCAGTTGACTGAGCAGATCGAAGAGTTCCGCGACGAGCAGGAACAGATGCTGACTCAGCTTCCCTTGGGTGGCTCACAGTACATGAAGCTGTGGTACGACGAGAAAAAGAAGCGCCCCTGCGCTGAGTTCATGCCCATCGACAACATTCTGTTGCCCTATGCCGCCGCAAACTTCTACACCGCTCAACGTGTCACTGAGATGCAGACGATTACCGAGTGGGAGTTCAAGAACCGCATTCGCTCAGGTCTGTACCGTGACATCGACTTGGTTCGCGTAAGCGCTGAGCCAGATGAAACCCACTCTGAGAAAGCCAACAACAAGATTGAAGGTCGCAAGTGGGATGACAACGAAGACGGTCTGCGAAAGGTCTATCACATCTACACATGGCTCGAGCTAGAAGACGACCCTCTGACCAACGGTGAATCAGCCCCCTACATCCTGATGGTTGACGAGCACGAGAACGAGTGCGTCGGTCTGTACCGTAACTGGGAAGAGGGCGACGAGACAGTGACCAAGCTTGATTGGTTGGTCGAGTTCAAGTTCATCCCATGGCGTGGTGCCTACGCTATCGGTCTGCCACAGCTCATTGGTGGGCTGTCAGCGGCTCTTACAGGCTCTCTGCGCGCTTTGCTTGACTCTGCCCATATCAACAATGCGGCAACTATGCTCAAGCTCAAGGGAGCGAAGATCTCGGGTCAGTCCCAACAGGTGGATGTGACGCAGGTTTGTGAGATCGAAGGGGCGCCCGGTGTTGACGACATCCGCAAGATCGCCATGCCTATGCCGTTTAACCCACCTTCCGCGGTGCTATTCCAGCTTCTAGGCTGGTTAGACGGTGCGGCTAAGGGGGTAGTGACCACCGCAGAAGAAAAGATCGCTGACGTGAACTCCAACACCCCTGTTGGAACCACCCAAGCTTTGATCGAGCAGGGCGCCGCGGTGTTTTCTGCCATCCACTCACGCCTGCACGACAGCCAAGGTCGCGTCCTCAAGATCCTTGGTCGCCTGAATCGTTGGTACTTGGAAGAGCAACGCAAGGGTGAAGTGGTTCAAGACCTTGATATTCGCAAAGAAGACTTCGCTTCTAACACGGACGTGATCCCTGTTTCTGATCCGCACATCTTCTCTGAGACTCAGCGTATGGCGCAGAGCCAAGCGGTGATGCAGATCATGAAGGAGAACCCAGACCTGTTTAACCGCAAGGTCGTGGTGGAGCGGTTCCTGAAGCAGATCAAGGTGCCCGGGATCAACGAGATCATGAAAGACGTACCTTCTCCTGAGAAGCGCGACTCTGCCAATGAGAATGTCGCCATGATGTTAGGGCAAGCGGCTTTTGCTTACATGGAGCAAGACCACCTGTCCCACATTCAGAGCCACATGGACTTCTACAAAGACCCAATCTTTGGCTCAAACCCCATGGTTCAGCCAATTATTCTGCCCCAGATGGTCGAGCACCTGAAGCAACACATCTCTATGTGGTACTTAAACCGCATGAATGGCTACGTTGTGAAGACTTTGGGTCGCCAAGCCACGGATTACGACGATCCAAAGGTCACGCCAGAGGCAGACAAGCTCATGGCTATCGCCTCACAGCACGTTACCTTGGACACACAGAAGGTATTTGCGCAGGTTGTGCCTGAATTGCAGGGCATGATGCAGACAATGCAGAAGCTCAAGCAAGGCAACACCCCTCCAATGACACCAGAAGCACAGGTTTTGCTCCAGACAAGCATGGCAGAGACCCAGCGCTTGACTGCAAAAGACCAAGCGGACAACCAATTGGCTGTTCAGAAGCTTCAAAACCAACAACAACTCGACGTTGCCAAGCTCACACAGAGCAAACAGCAGTTCGAGTCAGATCAACAGCTCGAAGTGGCGATGCAAACAGAGAAAAATCTCACCCAAGAGCGTATAGAGTCTGCAAGATTGACGCGAGATGCGGCAAAACTGCAACAAGAGCAGGTAAAAACTGCAACCGAGCTTCAACGTGAAGCACAAACCTACTTAGGAGGCTGAAATGGCTACATCTAACCCTTACCACAACGAAGCAGTGCCCATGCACAAGCGTATTGCCGCAGGCGAGAAGCTTGATGGCACGTCTTTGAAGTCCTCTGGCAACACAGCGCCAGCTAAAAAACAAGGAGGCGCCCTATCGCAAGCTAAGAAAAAATAATGTTATTCAATCTGGGTGATCTGATCGGCGCAATTAAGGCGCGTCAAGCTGAAATAGCTTCTTCCTTAGCGGCTGGAAACGTCGCGTCATGGGAGGCGTACCAACGCACGGTCGGCACAAACTTGGGATTGCAGGAAACCCTCGATCTCATAAACAAAATGTTAAAGGACAAAGAAGAAGATGAGCGATAACCCCGAAGTGTTGGAAAACGCTGAAGTTAAGTGGGCATTCCCCGCTGTTAGCCCGGGTGCTAAGCCATTAGGTGGTCGAATTTTGGTGCAATTACGTCGCACAAAGCAGAAAACGACAAGCGCAGGGATCATTTTGGTGGAAGAGACCAAAGAGAGCGAGAAGTGGAACAACATGGTGGCAAAAGTCATCGAAGTTGGCCCTCTCGCATTCAAAAACCGCGACACCATGCAAGGCTGGCCCGAGGGGTCATGGTGCGAAGTAGGCGATTACATCCGAGTCCCTAAATGGGGCGGAGATCGGTGGGAAGTTAAGGTTGAAGGACAGGACGATCACGAAGATCCAGCCCTGTTCATGATCCTAAACGACCACGAAATCATCGCCAAAGTAATTGGTGATCCCTTAGCAATGAAAGCATTCTTATGACCACAGAAAACGAACTTGATAAGATCAAAGTCACCGAAGAGGCGGACGGTTCAGCCGTTATCGACCTTCCTGACAGCATTGAATCCCCTGATGATATTGAGGACGACCGTGAAATGGCGTCAGGCGGCTCTACAGACGACGATATAGCCCCTGAAGACGAGACAGAGTACCAACGTGCCCGTCGTGAAAAACGTCGTGCCAAGCGGGATTTAGCTAAGAAGACAGGCGTAGAGAAGGACATGAAACTCCAGCTCTTGGAACGCAAAAACCAAGAATTGATGGAGCGTTTGTCCGTTGTGGAGCGCAAAACCCACTCTGCTGACCTAGCTCGTATCGACAAGGCTATTGAAGACCAAGAACTTCGCTTGCAGTACGCCAAGATGAAGATCTCTGAGGCGGCAAGCGCTTCTGACGGTCACGCCATGGCTGAAGCCCAAGAGATGATGTACGAATCGCGTCGTCAGATGGAGGCTTTGACCAACTTTAAGAAGGCGGCTGTGGAGCCTCGCCAGTCCCAAGGAAACGTCCCAGATCCACGCCTGCAACGCTTGGCGGCGAACTGGATGGAGAAGAATGATTGGTACGACCCGAACGCTCGGGACACCGATTCCAAGATTGCAAAGCAGATTGACGAGACTCTGGTTTCAGAGGGTTGGGATCCAACCTCACCTGATTATTGGAATGAGCTCGATAATCGCTTGCATAAGTACTTGCCTCACAAGTACAATGACAGCACGGACGTACGTTCGTCTACTAAGAGACCAAGGAGTGTTGTAACAAGTTCTGGTCGCGAAAGCGTCAACGGAAGCACCAACAGGAACACATTTGTACTGAAACCAGAACAAGTGCGCGCAATGAAGGATGCTGGCTTTTGGGATGATCCCGATAAGCGATCCAAGATGATTAAGCGATATGCGCAAGAAGCTCGAAACAACTCTTACTAAGGAAACAAGTATGACCGAATCACGTTTGAAAAAATCTCTGAACGCAGGTGGACGCAATGATCGCGCAAGCGAGGACGCAAGTCGCGCCGCTCCAGAAACAAAGTTCGTAAGCTCACAGGAACGTCGAAAGATGTGGAGTGATGAATGGAACCAATCAGCACTGCCAAAAGTACCAGAGATGCCGGGCTGGCACCTCATTTGGCTTTCAACCACCAACGCATACGACACCATTGATAAAAGGGTGCGACTTGGCTACATTCCCGTGAAAGCGGACGAGATGGCTGGGTTCGACAACTACAAAGTCAAGGCAGGCGAACACGTTGGGTATATATCATGCAACGAGATGTTGCTGTTCAAATTGCCCATGGATGTCTACCAAGACGTCATGACGCAACTGCACTACGAAGCTCCCATGGAAGAAGCGGACAAAGTCCGTATTCAGCTTGAGAACCTTCAAGGTCAGCGTGACAGCAGTGGTAAGTCGCTGGTACGGTTGGAAGGCGAAGGTATGGGTAGGTTTGACCAATCTCAATCTAATCGCGCCCCCATTTTTGAGGGCTAACTTCTAAGGAGTAAGACTATGTCTTCTACAAATGCTCCGTTCGGTATGCGTCCTGCATTCCACCCTTCTGGGTTGGATCGTGCTTCGGCGTTAGCTGACGGTATTCTCTCTACGTACAGCACCGACATCTTAAAGGGTCAACCCGTCAAGATGGCTACAAGTGGTGTTATTCAGGTCGCCGCCGCTGGTGATTCGTTTCTCGGTTGCTTTTCAGGCGTCGAGTTTACGGACACTACTGGTCGTCGTCGCGTGTCGAACTACTGGCCTGCCAACACGGCATACCAATCTGGTTCATGCATTGCGTACTTCTACAACGACCCTAATATCGTCTATGAAATTCAAGCCGCTGGTTCACTAGCGCAGACTTCCATTGGCGATGAGGCTGATTTGAGCAACACTACTGCTGGTTCAACAACCACTGGTTTGTCTGCTTGCACTTTGTCAACCACCTTAGCTGGTGCTGGCAATAGCGCACAAATGCGAATCATCAACCTCGCACCGTACCCTGACAATGCTTGGGGTGATTCTTACACCATCGTTCGTGCCACTATTGCCGAGTACCAGTTTGCTGGTGCGGCAGGTACGGCAATTTAATAGGAGGACATGAACCATGGCCGCTCCAATGCGCAGTACCGACTTTCGTAGCATCGTCGAACCTATCTTGAATGAATGTTTCGACGGTGTCTACGACCAACGTGCCGATGAATGGTCTCGTGTTTTCACGGAACAAGACGGCATTCCACGTAACTACCACGAAGAACCCGTCTTGTACGGTTTCGGCGCGGCACCTCAGTTGCCTGACGGCACACCAGTGTCGTACCAACAGGGTGGTGTTCTGTTCTTGAAACGCTATGTGTACTCTGTGTACGGCTTGGCATTTGCTTTGACCAAAGTTTTGGTTGAAGACGGTGACCACATCCGTATCGGTCAGGTGTACGCACGTCACTTGGCTCAGTCATTGATTGAGACCAAAGAGACTTTGTCTGCTAACGTGTTGAACAACGCCTTCACAGGTGGTGCTACAGCAGGTGGCGACGGCGTGTCATTGATCAACACAGCTCACCCTATCGTCAGTGGTACATTCAGCAACCAATTGGCTACAGCCGCCAATCTGTCACAAACATCTTTAGAACAGATGTTGATCCAGATTCGTCAAGCTGTGGACAACAACGGTAAGAAGATTCGTTTGGTGCCCCGCCAATTGGTGGTCGCCCCCGGCAACGTCTTCCAAGCTGAAGTTCTCCTGAAATCCGTCTTGCGCGCAGGTAATGCAAACAACGACATCAACCCTGTCAAGTCCATCGGTCTGTTGGACGAAGGCGCGGCTGTGTTGTCACGTTTGACCAATGCATCAGCATTCTTCGTACAAACCGACGCGCCTGAAGGCATGAAGATGATGATGCGTCGTAAGCTCGAGAAGACCATGGAAGGCGACTTCGAAACTGACTCTATGCGCTACAAAGCGACAGAGCGTTACGACGTTGGTTTCACTGATCCTCGTGCTATGTACGGCACTGCTGGCGTCTAAAACCAAGTGGGGGGTTCGCCCCCTGCGCTTTAAGGAGAAAAGACAATGGCAAATTTATTGGTAACCCGTTTCCCCAATGGCGTGACAAACGTCGGGGAAGATTCACCGTTTGCTGATCTGGCAATGCCAGCACCAACAAAGTTTCACACTTACTTTGAAGATTTCGACTACTACGTAGCTGGAAACTGGACTGTAACTGAGACTCAGGCTGGTGCTACTCAGGCTTTGACAGACGGCGATGGTGGTTTACTTTTGATCACCAACACCGCCGCAGATGACGATCTTGTTGCTTTGCAAAAAGTAGGTGAGTCATATCGCTTTGCTTCAGGCAAAGAGCTTTTCTTTGAGGCTCGCTTCAAAGTTAGCGACGCAACTCAATCTGATGTGGTTATTGGTCTTCAAATTACCGATGCAACCCCGCTTGACGTATCGGATGGTGTGTTTTTTATTAAGGCAGACGGCTCTACTTCGGTAAGTCTGTTGGTCGAGAAGAACAACACAGCAACTACGACCTCTAGCGTGGCTACTATGGCTAACGACACTTTCATTAGTCTTGGTTTTTACTATGATGGCGCATCAAGCATTCAATACTCCGTAAATGGCGTTGTGAAGGGCACTTCTGTGACCACCAACTTGCCTGACGACGAAGATATGACTGTGTCAATTGCTCTTCAAAATGGTGAAGCCGTTGCAAAGACAATGACTGTAGATTACGTCTTTGTTGCGAAGGAGCGTTAATCATGGGTCAATTTAAACCAATGGTCAAAATGATGACCACAGAGCCTACAGTTGAGTTAAAGCTCAAAAAAGGCGGATCTGTGAAGAAGGCTATGGGCGGCATGATGGATGCTCCTATGGCATCTTCAATGCCTGCTCGCGGTGGCATGATGCCCGTTGCTCGTCCTAAGCGTCCTACTATGGCGGCACGTCGTGCGGCTATGATGGGCATGAAGGGTATGCAAGGCGGCATGAAAGAAGGTGGCGAGTCTAAGGCTACGCACAAGGCTGAGATGTCGAAGATGAAGGGTCTTGAAAAAGAGCTGAAGTCTCACGAGTCCAAGCCTGCCAGCAAGGGACATAAAGGTCTGAAGTCTGGTGGCATGGCTTGCGCTACTGGTGGCGTTTTGAAGTCAACCAAGCCCGGTAACTACGCCACAGGTGGTGTTGTAAACGGTCAAGGCGGCTACAAAAAGGGTGGTGCTATTGCTAAGAGCGGCATCATCAACACCGAAGGTCAAGGCGGCGCATATCGCAACACGAAGATGGACACAGCTCATCCTGACAACAACAGCGCCCCCACAGGCGAGGTGAAGTTAGGTAATGGCGGTGGTTACAAAAAAGGCGGTGCAACAAAAAAGCACTACGCTACGGGGGGAGCTGTTAATAACAGCGGTCACGCCGTAGCATACCCAGCAAAGAAACCATCTGTTCCTGTCAGCAATGATCGTCAATCTGGCACCTTTAAAAAGGGTGGCAGTGTGACACCAGCACAGAAGAAAGAGCAATCTGCCTTCAAGGCTGAGAACGCAACAGCGATGAAGCAAGCGAAAGCCCAGAGCAACCTGAAGTATCAAGATGGCGGGAAAGTAACTGACCTATCCAAAGGCGCTTACGACAAATCGATTGGCCCATCTGAGAGTGATATGGACATGGCAAAAGCCATCCGTAACATTCCAAGCAAGCTGTATGAGGGTGCGAAGAGCCTGTTTACTAGCAAGGAAAAGCCTTCTGGCTCTGTCACCAAGACTGAGAAGTCCGTGACAGTAACCCCTGCAAAGAAACGTGGTGGATCAGTAAAGTGCTGAACCTAAGTGGGGGCTTCGGCCCCTGCTTTTTAATTGGAGATAAATATGGCTGATGCAGTCGCAAGTCAAACGCTCTTAGATGGTGAGCGGATGGCAATCATGAAATTCACAAACCTCTCTGACGGTACTGGTGAAAGTAAAGTTTTAAAGGTAGATGTATCTACTTTGACATCAAGCGCTTCTGGTAAAGCGTGTGATGGGGTCACAATTACAAAGATTCATGCCTCAACGCATGGCTTGGAAGTGCAGATTTACTGGGATGCAACAACAGATGTATTTTGCTGGTGTGTGCCACAAAATTCTACATACACAATGGATTTTGAGAAGTTTGGCGGTTTGACTAACAACGCAGGTACTGGCGTGACTGGTGATGTATTGTTTAGCACCGCTGATGCTTCTAATGGTGACTTCTACACCATCGTCCTTGAGATGGTTAAATCTTACGGTTGATCATGTCAAGCAAATCATCCCAACACAGTTCTATGGCGTCCATCGCACATAACCCTGCGTTTGCCAAGAAGGATAAATCGGAGCGTCTGAAAATTATCAATGACGTAACGACTAAACCCCAACGGATGGAAATAGTTGATAAAGTTTTTACAACTAAGAAAATGAAAGGCGGCGGCTTGTATGAAAATATCAATGCAAAACGTGAAAGAATCGCTGAAGGATCTGGGGAAAAGATGCGCCGAGTGGGTAGCAAAGGTGCGCCAACGGCTCAAGCCTTCAAGCAATCCGCCAGAACAGCCAAAGTAAAATGAGCAAAAAGAACGTAAGTCTTGCAATTGGTCGTGGTGAGAAGCTCCCTGCCAAACAGGGTGCAGGACTTACGGCTAAAGGTCGTGCCAAGTACAACCGCGAGACTGGTTCAAATTTAAAGGCTCCACAACCCCAAGGGGGCTCGCGTAGAGATGCGTTTTGCGCGAGAATGGGGGCAGTAGCAGAAAAGAGCGAAAAGGGCAGTCGATCACGCGCATCGATGCAACGGTGGAACTGCCCCGGCTGGTAAGAGGAAACACAAATGGCGTACTCAGATACATACGGTCAGACAGTTAACGTACAAACCTTGATCGATCATGGTGCGAGACGTGCAGGCAAATTAGCCGAAGAGTTGACCTCTGAGCAACTTGTGTCCGCTCGTCAGTCTTTGAGCTTTCTTTTACAGAACCTGATCAACATTGGCATACAGTACTTTGCCATCGATAAGCAGGTTTTGGGCGTTTCTCCGAACAATTACATATACACCCTACCCGCAGGTGCAAACGACGCTCTAAACGTGCTCTATCGCACCATGAACCGCCCTAGTGCGAGCTATACATCCTCCGCGGGTGGTACGGTTGGAAACGTGGGTGACAACGACGTAGACACGTTCTGCCTGCAAACTAGCGCAAACGGGAATATTTCAGCTAATTTTGGTACAAACCAAGAGATTTATGCTGGCTCAATTGGTTTGTTGCCTTATGTATCAGGTGGTGGTAGTCAGACGTGGACTTTGACGCTTGAGTACTCAACAGACAACGTCACATACTTAACGTTAGAAAGCCTTGGCACTGTAACGGTAACTGATAACGAGTGGATTTGGACGGACATAAACCCGGGGCAAGCCGTCCAGTACTACCGCGTTCGCGCCTCTGGTGGTACGACTTTGGCTTTGCGTGAGTTTTACGTTGGAAATAATTCCACTGAGATTACCATGTCTCGCTTGAACCGCGACGACTACACGAACCTGCCAAACAAGAACTTTACGTCAAACCAGCCCTTCCAATTTTGGTTTGATCGCACAATTCCTTTGCCCTCGTTGTATTTGTGGCCCGTCCCTAGTGATCCATTCGTTCAAATCACGGTGTGGTACAGCAAACAGATCATGGACGTGGGTTCATTGACAAACGAGCTGTACATCCCAACGCGCTGGTACGAGGCAACGCTGATGATGTTGTCGCATAGGATGGCGCTAGAGTTGCCCGGGGTCGATCTTACGCGCATCCAATACCTCGAAGGTCAGGCTGAGAAGTACCTGAACATGGTTGAGCAAGAAGAGCGCGATCGCTCGCCCCTGTATCTGGCACCAAATATTTCTGTATATACTAGGTAAAAAGTATGCAGTTTTTAACATACGCTCACTGCAAGCCTGATGGTTCAATCTTTTACATAGGTAAAGGATCGTCCAAACGCGCTCACAGTTCAAACGGGCGTAATGTTGTGTGGAAGCGTACCGTTGAAAAGCATGGTGGTTTTTCAGTCTTGGTGCTTGCCAAGTGGAACACTGAGCAAGAGGCGTTTGACCACGAGATTGCATTGATTGACACATTCCGTGATATGGGCCATAAGTTGGTCAACATTGCAAACGGCGGTATGGGTTCTACTGGCTTTCGGCATACCGAAGCTCATAAAACTTTTAAAGCTCAAATGATGCGCGACCGTAATCCTATGGCAACGCCAGAGCTTCGGGAAAAGCAAAAAGTGGCTTTGAAGCAAGCTATGAGCAGGCCAGATGTTCGCTCACGTATAAGTGCCGCTTTGTCTGGCAAAAAGCTGTCAAAGGCGCACGTAGAGTCTTTGAAGAACTGCCACCCAATGAGACCATGCGTCATCAACGGCGTTGAGTATCCATCCATGATGGAGGCATCTCGTTCCATAGGTGTGCGTCACGGCACTTTGTACCGCTGGTTAAATAACCAAGATGTGCGGCACAATGGCAAGTATCGACACATCACCGAAGCGAGGTGGATCTAATGCCGATGTTTCTTGATACTCGTGGAATGGCGACCTTATCGATTGCAATTTGTGATCGGTGCAGGTTTAAAAGACCCCACGCTGAGATGAGACCTGACCCGAACTTCCCCGGTCTCCAAGTCTGTGGGCAAAATTGTGCAGATGAGAAAGATCCCTATAGACTTCCAGCCCGAAAAACTGAGAGAATAACGATCAGATTCCCACGTCCTGACGTGAGCGTTGCCGCCAATGACAACAACATTGTTACAACTCAAAACGGTATCACTGGTGGTAGCTTCATCATCTCGACCGAAGGTAATACTCAGGATCCTGAGAACAACGGTAACCTAGACCAACTGAGCCCATAATATGTCCGCACAAGTAACGATCACACAATTACCTGCCGCTGGTGCAATTACTGGTTCAGAGTCCGTTCCTATCGTTCAGAACGGTCAAACCGTACAAACTACGACAGGTGCTATTGCGGCTTCTCCTTCACAACCTTATCAGTACCTCACTGTTATCCAAACCCCTCAACTAGCCAACAGTCGCGCACTGTCTGGCGGTACTGGTATTGGTTTGGTTGATGGTGGTGCTCAATCTACCTTACAGATCACCCTAAACGCTGTCTCAGGAAGCCTTGAAACGGCGTCTAACGGGATTATTGCCAAATCTGGTAGCGCAGTAGTAGCTCGTACTTTGACAGCCTCTGGCAACGGTTTAAGCATTACCGATGGCAATGGCGTATCAGGTAACCCAACATTTGCGCTGAGTGGTGTTGCGGCTTCTGTGGCTGGCTTGTCTGGCACAGGTATGCTTGCCATGACAGGTGGTGGTACGACTGTGTCTGGTCGTGACCTTTTGGGTACGGCAAACCAGATCACCATAACCAATGGAAACGGCTCCTCTGGTAACCCTACGTTTGCTATTACGAGCAACCCAGAGTTGCCCGGCGTCGAGGGCGTGACCTTACCGTTTGGTACAACCGCTGAGCGCCCAGCCATTCCAAACAATGGTGAGCTTCGCTACAACACCTCAACAGGAACCTTTGAGGGCTATGCCAACAACGCTTGGGGTGCAATCGTCACAGGTACTGGCGTAACTTCTGTTGCTACGGGTACGGGTCTCACGGGAGGCCCAATCACCTCAACGGGCACAATCTCTATTGCTAACACTACGGTGACCGCTGGTAGCTACACCTCTGCCAACATTACTGTTAATGCTCAAGGTCAGATTACTGCCGCGGCAAACGGTGCGGCTGGTGGTGTTACAAGCTTTACCGCTGGAACCACTGGTTTTACGCCAAGTACAGCATCCACAGGCGCCATTACCTTGGCGGGGACTTTGGCGCTTACCAACGGCGGCTCAGGTCAAACCACAGCTCAAGCGGCAATAAATGCTTTTGCAGGCGCGGTTACAAGTGGATCGTACTTACGAGGTAACGGAACGAATGTGGTGATGAACACCATACAAGTTGCCGATGTTCCTACGCTTAACCAAAACACAACAGGCACCGCGGCTAACATTACAGCCACAACCAACGCAACACTAACAACTTTAAGCGCCTTGAGCTTGCCCGGCTCACAAGTCACTGGCAATATTTCTGGCAATTCGGCTAACGTCACGGGTACTGTAGCCATTCTTAATGGCGGAACGGGTCAGACTACAGCAGGTGCCGCATTCAATGCTTTATCGCCCATCACCACAACTGGTGACCTGATCCTTGGTAACGGTACTAACAGCGCTACCCGCTTGGGAATTGGTGCTAACGGTTATCTTTTATCGTCTAACGGCACAACAGCCTCATGGCAACCAGCCCCTGCTGGTGGTGTGACGACTTTTAGTGCAGGTACTACGGGTCTGACCCCCTCTAGCGCAACTGGTGGTGCGGTTACTTTGGCTGGCACCTTGGCTTTGGCTAATGGCGGCTCTGGTCAAACATCAGCTCAGTTAGGAATGAATGCCTTTGCTGGTGCAGTCACTAGCGGATCGTATTTGCGTGGCGATGGCACAAATGTTGTGATGAACACAATCCAAGTGGCTGATGTCCCAACACTCAATCAAAACACCACTGGTACAGCATCTAATGTTACGGGAATTGTGGCAATCGCTAACGGTGGCACAAACACAACTGCAACTGCTACAGCAGGCGGTGCGGCTTATGGAACTGGTACAGCTTACGCCTTTACTGCGGCTGGAACAGCAGGTCAGGTGTTAACATCGGCGGGTGCATCAGCTCCCGTATGGTCAGGAATCTCAGGAGGAACTTTCTAATGGCACAAGCAGGCTTTACACCAATTCAACTTTATCGCACAACGACAGGGGCGGCTGTGCCTTTGGCGGCTGACCTGTTGCCGGGGGAGCTTGGCTTCAACATCGCCAACACCGACATGGCCCTGTACGCCGAAAACGCATCAGGCACGGTTATACGCATCATGAACAACCCTGCTGGCCTTAAATATCCCACTGCGGATGGCACTAGCGGTCAAGTTGTTTCAACAGATGGCGCTGGCAACCTCAGCTTCTCAACCCCTGCAAGCGGCGCGACCAAAGGTCAAGCCATCGCTTTCTCAATGATTTTCGGTCTGTAAGGAACCATCATGGCAAATCCAAATATTGTCAACGTAGCCGCCATTTATGGCAACTCTTCGCAAACATCGCTAAGTAGCACCAGTGCTACTAGCTTGGTAAGCAATGCCGCATCTAGCGGTAAAGTTTTCAAGATCAACTCAATCACCGTTGCTAACGTAGACGGTACAGCCGCCGCTGACATCACGATCAACGTGTACAGCGCCGCCGCCTTGGGTGGTACGGCTTTCCCGATTGTTTCAACAATCTCAGTTCCTGCTGATGCTACATTGATTGTGACCGACAAAACCACTACGTTTTACTTGCTGGAGAATCAATCCATCGGTGCAACGGCTGGCACGGCTAACGACCTTGTGGTGAATGCAAGCTGGGAAGAGATCAACGCCTAAAGGGGGGCATCATGCCACTACGTCCTCCTTCTGGGTTTATCTCAGCATTTTATGATCCGCTGAATAACCCTAATGCACCGACCATTGGGACGGCTACGGGTGGTGATGCTTCTGCGTCTGTTGCGTTCACGCCGCCTGCTAACGTTGGTGGCTCGGCTATTACCGGGTATGGCGCTATTTCAACTCCCGGTGACGTTACCGCAACGGCTGCCTCGTCCCCTGTTACTGTGTCTGGCCTGACCAACGGCACAGCTTACACGTTTGCTGTGTGGGCGCTGAACTCGTATGGCCCGTCGCCGTATAGCGCGGCGAGTGGGAGTGTGACGCCACAAGATACAAGTAATCGAGCCATTTATTCTGGTGGAAATAACGGAAGTAACGATGTAAATGTAATTCAATACTTTAATATAACAACGACTGGAAACGCCACAGATTTTGGCGACTTAGTGGCCGCATTAGACCGAATTGCTGCTTGTGCCTCCGCAACAAGAGGGCTGACTGGCGGTGGCGGTGTAAATTCAATTGACTACATTACCATAGCGACTCTTGGAAATGCTCAAGACTTTGGAGATTTGCTTGCTGCAAATACTGCTCCAACTGCACTTTCAAGCAGCACTAGGGGCGTTTTTGCAGGTGGGGAGGCTTCTGGATTCTTTAATGTAATCCAATACCTTACTATTGCCACATTAGGAAACGCAACAGATTTTGGCGATCTTTTATTTGGTACATCTTTTTGCAGTTCTTGCGCGTCTACTACAAGGGGGGTTGTGTTTTCGGGTGACAGAACTTTTAGCGCAGACAGGAATGTAATTCAATACATTACTATTGCCACAACTGGAAACGCAATAGATTTTGGCGATCTACCTGAACCACCTTATGGTTACGACAAAGCCGCCGCATGTTCAAATAGCACCCGAGGGCTAATAGCTGGCAGTAACAATAATGCAATTAATTACATAACAATTGCGACTACTGGTAACGCCGCAGATTTTGGCGATTTGACTTTTGCAGGTAGTTATCAACAGTTAGCTGCATGCGCAAATACAACACGAGCGACCTTTGGTGGTGGGCAACAAACCAGTACGCAAGTCAATGTAATTTCTTACGTGACAATTGCGTCACTTGGTAACGCTGTGGATTTTGGCGATTTGTTATTTGCAAATTTCGCCCTTGCCGCCTGCTCTAACGCCCACGGAGGTCTCTGATGCCTAACAACAAATTCACAGGAGGCGTCTATGCCGTCGTATAGTGGTGTCTGGACGCTCACTGCGCAGTATCAAGCCAAGGGTGCTGGTAATTGGCCTTTACCGCCTTTAACTGGTGATATTGGTTTGTTTGGTGGTGGTGGTACAAATGTTATTCAATACATTACCATTACTTCTACTGGAAACTCAACAGATTTTGGCGATTTAACAGTTTCTAGAAGTTATACCGCCGCCTGCGCTTCAGCAACAAGAGGTGTGTTTGGTGGCGGGTCTGGAAGTAGTGTTGTGGATTACGTCACTATTGCTTCTGTTGGTAACGCGGCAGATTTTGGTGATCTATTAGGTAACGCAGAAGGGCCAGCAGGGTGCGGTTCGTCTACTAGGGGCATTTTTGCAGGTGGCGGGGAAGGGGTTGGTAGTAACGTAATTCAATACATTACGTATGCCTCTATTGGAAACACCACTGATTTTGGTGACATGACAAGAGCCGCGTCTACGCTTGCCTCATGTTCTTCTTCAACAAGAGGAATTTTTGCTGGTGGTACTGGCGCTGCTACTACAAATATTATTGACTACATTACCATTGCTACTACGGGTAACGCCACTGACTTTGGCGATTTATTATCGCAGGACTATGGTTTGGCTGGGTGTGGTTCTTCAACAAGGGGCATAATTAGTAGTGGATCAGCTACTAATGTAATTCAATACATTACGATTGCTTCAACTGGCAACGCCACAGATTTTGGAGATTTAACAAATCAATCATCTTATGGAAGTGCTACGTCTAATACCACTAGAGCCGTTCTTACTATTAACAATAATACAAACATAATTAACTACGTTACTATTGCCACAACAGGCAATGCAACTGATTTTGGTGATTTATTGGCAAATGCCAATAGTAGTCCTTCTGGATGTTCCAACGCTAACGGAGGTTTATAAAAATGGCAATCTCTTCATGGAACGCAGGCATCATTAGACCCGTTCCCGTAACTCCTGCTGGGCCGTATCAAGACGGCGCTGCTCCCGGTGTGTGGACGCTTGATCAGGTGGCGTACTGGCTCCAGCAAGGACTGTGGCCGATTGCGGGGAATGTTGCGCCTATTGGAATATTTTCCGGGGGCAATACTGGTAGCATGGTAAACGTAATTCAATACGTAATTATTGCAACTACCGGGAATGCTGTTGACGTGGGTGACTTAGCTGTAGCGCAAGGAAGGGGCGCAAACGGCACAATTTCTTCTGCTACCCGAGGTATTATGGCTGCTGGCAGCGACAACATAGGGTTATGCAACACCATTCAGTACATGACGATTGCCACCACTGGAAACTCCTTGGATTTCGGGGATTGCAGCGGTAGAAAAATTATTCTTGGGGGCTGTTCTAATTCCACTAGAGGAATTATTGCTGGTGGCGATCAATCGGAAACGGGTCGCGTCAATATTATTGAGTACATCACGATTGCTTCCACAGGCAACGCCCTTGACTTCGGAGATTTAACTCAAGTGTGGGAAGGTCTTGGTGGGGTTGCGTCTCCAACTCGGGGGGTATTTGCGTGTTCTCTCGGCCTTACGTTCAACACAATTAACTACGTCACCATCGCCTCAACGGGCAATGCTGTTAATTTTGGCGACTTAAACTCCTCTAGAAAAAGCGGCGGCGCGTGTTCAAACTCCACAACCGGAGTGTTTGGAGGGGGGTATCTTTTACCCGATAGCGTGAATACCGCAGACGTGCAGTCAATAACAATTGCCAGTACAGGAAACTCCTCCTCTTTTGGCACGCTGACCGTGGCGCGAACTGATTTGAATGGGGTCTCCAGTTCAACACGCGCCTTGTTTGCAGGCGGTAGTTCCGGAGGAGATATTAACGTAATTGACTACCTGACATTTTCCGGAGGTGGTTCGGCCCTAGACTTTGGCGACCTGTTGGCCGTTAACAAACAGATGTTTTCAGCGTCTTCGGTGCATGGTGGTTTATGATGAAACCCCTTACAAACAGGAGAACCCTTTGAGCAATGATCTGATCCTTGGCAACATGAACACTGCTCTGGCCGTAACGAAGCCAGAGTACAACCTGATGTTGAAAAACATCCAAGACCGGATGCCTGCTGTCGTGCGCGACACCAGCAACTTCCACAAGTCCCACAGCCAGTTCATGCAGGTGACTTTGGACGTGACGGCCATCACGCCGATCCGCTCCATCAAGCACACCTTGGCCGAAATTGACCGCACCCGCTCCGCTTTGCAAGAAGCCTACATTGGCCTGCGCAAGAAGCAAAACGAGTTGAAGAAGAAAGAGCGTGACCTTGAGGCATCCACCGATCCACTTGACCGTGAGCTGATGGAGATCGAGATTCTGGAGCTGAACAGCCACCTTGAGGGTACTCAGAACCACGTCAACGGCGCACTGCGCAAGATGAACTTCTTGGTGAACCAGCACGCCCAACTGCTGGAGCGCGTAGGCAAGAACGAGATCACCGAAGAGGACTACGAGAAAGAAGAGGCCCGTTATCACATCATGACGTGTATGAAGCAAGCCCTGAACGCCGCACGTTCACGCAACGGCATGATTGACGAAGGCAACCTGATCTATTTGTTTGACCTCGGTATCAACGCCGCTCAAGCGCAGGCTGAAGTGTTTGCCTACCTGAACATGGAGAACCAACTTATCTCCAACGGCAACGCTCCTACGCACGAGATGACCATGCGCTGGCTTGAGGCTTGTGCTGACAAGTGGGAAAAAGACCCAGAGACGTTTGCCGCTCGTCGTGGCTTCTCTGTCTTTGACCCAACGTCATTGACCAACACACCACAGTTGGAAAACAAATAATGCATTTAGTAGTTGGAACTCCAATGTATGGTGGTCAGTGCTGTTCGGAATATGTGCAGTCCCTGCTGGCGCTCAAGGAAGCGTGTATGGCTAACGGCATCAAGTTAACCTGCGTTTTTCTTGGCAACGAGAGCTTGGTTCAACGTGGTCGCAATACTATTGCCCACCACTTCATGCAGATGAAGGACGCAAGCCACCTGATCTTTATTGACGCTGACCAGAAGTTTGTGGCAAACGACATTGCCCGAATGATTAAAGCTGACAAAGGGATCATTGGTGGCCCAGTCCCAATGAAGGGAATCAACTGGGATAAGGTGCGTCAGGGCGCTGTTCTGAACCATCCTAACTTGTCTGTTCTTACGGGCATTTTCAATTTAAACAAGCTGGACGGTCACGAGATGATTAGCCCAGACTTGCCGTTTCAAGTAAAGCATATTGGCACAGGATTTATGTTGATCCGCCGTGATGTTTTTGAGAAACTACAGCCTCATGTGGGCTGGTATGACAATGGGGGTGTAACTATCCCCAAGGGCGAGAAGGTGTACGACTATTTCAAGGTACAGAACTACAACCACGAGCTTCTGTCTGAGGACTACAACTTCTGCCACTTGTACCGTGAACACGGTGGAACCGTCTGGGCCGCACCTTGGTGCGAACTTGGACACTTTGGCGCATATCTTTTTAGCGGGCAATACGCCCAAGGAGCATAAAAATGGCACATCGCATGATGAAGTATCGTTTAGCCGCTGACGGCACAGTCCCTACATTCCTCTGCCTACACGCTGAAGGTGTTGGTGGTGTGTTTGTGGTTGCTGACCCTACAACTCCCAGCCCCCGTGACATGGTCATGGTTGGCATTTCTGAAACCGATGACATTGGTGACGCTGAAGCTGTTGCCACTAAAGCTGACCTGTTGGCGTATTTGACAACAGTCGGTGCGAACTGGACACAACCTGATCCAGCACAGCCAAACAATCCAGAAGCTACGATTCCTTTTGATCCGTCTGCCGCTACCGATTGGGCATGGGGTCGTTTGGACGCACTGAACGCTTAATTGTGGACTCGGTAGAAACAAAATTAGCGGTGCATGAAGCCATCTGCTCGGAGCGCTATAACAGCATAGACCGTTCTTTGCGTGATGGGGACAAGCGCATGACAAAGATTGAGTACTTGCTGTACGCGGTGATGGTGTGTGTGTTATTCGGGCCGGGCGTTGCTGGCGAGCTCATCAAGAAGATTCTGGGGTTGTGACATGTGGGACTGGGTCGAAGCATTTATTGCGGCGACTCTTATGGTTGCCTTTGTCATTTACGGCACGTACATAATTGCATGGAGCTTGGTGTGAAATGGAACTTGAGTATTACACTAAAATTATTGGCGCAGTAACTGCTTCAACTGCCATGATTGGCGGGGGTTATACGCTTGCTGATAAGTTTGGTGTATTCCACAAAGACATCCTCAAGTGGGCGCCAGAACACTTTCAAATATCCGATGCGCCTGCAAATGGCGAATTCAAGGTTGTAGTGGCTCGTCAGAAGATTAGGGATAACTGTGAGGTTACGGCATTTAAGCTAGAGGTACGGGATTCTGAGTTGGTGGTACATCCAGCCAAGCCTAGCATTGCAACGTTTTCAGGCCCAGCCAGCGACACAGTGGACAAGTTTGGGTACAAGTTCAAGCTTGACACTACCGCGCAAGTAACGCCCGGCGTTGCTACGTTAATGGCTCACATTAAATATAAGTGCCCCGAGGGTGAAGTAATTGTGAACTACCCGTCACACAAGAATCTAATGTTTACGATTAAGGAATCAAATGTTTGAAGTTTTATCTGGGGGCTTGCTAGGCTCTATCTTTGGTGGCATCTTCCGCATGGCTCCTGAAGTCCTGAAGTTCTTTGACAAGAAGAACGAACGCTTGCATGAGCTTAATATGTTCTCTCGGCAGTGTGAGTTAGAACAACTGCGCGGTCAGATGAAGTTGGCTGAGATTGGCGCTCAACGGGAAGCCGCTATTGACGTAGGTGTCATGGATGCGTTTAACAATGCCATAGAACAGCAAGCCACAATGGTCAAAGCCGCAGGCGGTTGGGTCGCCTCTTTGTCAGCTTCTGTGCGTCCAGTGGTCACTTACTGGGTGTTGTTTGTTTGGTCATTTATCCACGTATGGTTTGCATGGAACGCATGGCTTGCTGGTGCGCCAGCCGTAGAAGTGTTTAAGACCATGATGACCCCTGACTTCTCAGCACTGTTATCTGGAACAATTAACTATTGGTTCCTTGATAGAACTCTAAAACAGCGTGGGTTATGAACCTAGAACTTGCCGCCGCTCTGTGTCGTCAATTTGAGGGCTACAGAGCCAAGCCGTACCTTTGTCCAGCTAATGTCGCCACGATAGGGTACGGTTCTACCTACTACGCTGACGGACGCAAGGTAACCCTTGAGGATGCCCCAATGGACGAGCCAACGGCTAGGGCGCTTTTGATGTTTGAGTTGGAGCACACCTATTTGCCCGGCGTCCTTCGGCACTGCCCCATCTTGGCAACCGATGAGCGCAAGTGCAACGGAGCCGTGGATTTTGTTTATAACCTCGGCGTTGGGCGACTCCAGACCTCGACTCTTAAACGTAAAATCAACGCTCAAGACTGGGAAGGCGCTAAAGAACAGCTTATGCTTTGGAATAAAGGCGGCGGTAAGGTTTTAGCTGGATTGACCAAACGGCGAACTGCTGAGTGCGCCTTGTTTTAATTGAAAAGGCAGATTAAAATGCCACAACGAATCTACGAGGTGAACGCATGACGACCGCAAGTGTTATGACCTATGACAGTTTGGTCGAGAACATCCAATCTTATTTGGAGCGTAACGACACTTCCACTCTGGATAAGATCCCCCTGTTTATCATGCTGGCTGAGCAGGTTATAGCCTCTCAGATCAAGTTTTTGGGTAACCTGACGGTCAACACCAGCAACATGACCGCTGGGGCAAATGTTATTGACAAGCCTGCTCGTTGGCACAAGACTGTCTCCATGAACATTACAGTGGCTGGTGAGCGCCAGCCTGTGTTTAATCGTAGGTATGAATACCTGCGCGAGTACTGGCCTGACCCCGCGCAAACGGAAGTCCCAAAGTACTACTGCGACTACGACTACACCCATTGGATGGTAGCGCCTACTCCTGCCGCGGCTTATGATTTTGAGGTGCTGTACTACGAACGTGTTCAACCTTTGGACAGCTCCAACCAAACCAATTGGTTCACCATCTACGCCCCCCAAGCACTGCTTTACGGATCACTCCTCCAAGCTATGCCGTTCCTCAAGAACGACGACCGAGTGCCCTTGTGGCAGGGTCAGTACAAGCTGATCATGGACATCTTGACGGCAGAGGACAAGTTGCGTGTTGCAGATCGTCAAGCGGTCGCCAATGACAGTTAAGGACTAACATGAGCTACAACTCACCATTCACAGGCAACGTCATCCAACCAACGGACGTTTCTTATCGTGCCATTACGCTGAGCGCTAACACCCAGTTGGAGTGGCCCATCAACGGCAATGCCACTGACGACTACGCCGCTCGTATTATGCAGGTTACCGCTACTGCTGGTAGCTTGAGCCTGTACATGCCCCCTGCCAACCAAAGCTCTGTAGGTAACGACGCGCTAATTCGCAACGTCGGAGCTAATACTTTTACGGTCAAAGACTACGCTGGCGCTAATACGATCATCTCAATTGCCGCTGGTGAGTCCAAGTACGTCTACATCACAGCCAACCCTACAGTCACAGGTACATGGGGCAACATCTCCTTTGGTACTGGGACATCTTCTGCTGATGCCGCTACGTTAGCTGGCTACGGATTGGTTGCAAGCGGTTTAACTTTAAATCAAAGCCACCCAGCGCAGACTCTCGTGACTGCTGGAACTTTTGCCACAACAGATAGAGCACAAACCTCTGTTTGGACTGGTGGAGCGGGCACTTACAATCTGCCAGCGGTATCTACCTTGGGCAATAACTGGTTCACCTTGTTTAAGAACAGTGGAACTGGCTCGATGGTTATCTCAGCAAGTGATTTGATCGATGGAGCTTCTACAAAGACATTTGCTCCTACAGAGTCAGCATTTATTGTATGCACAGGAACAACTTACATCACTGTCGGATACGGTGTTAGCTCACAGTTCTTTTTTACCTCGCTAGTCAAAGCGGTTGTTTCTGGCTCTTACACATTAAGCGCCAGTGAGGCGTCTAACACCATACAGACTTACACAGGAACACTTTCAGGCAACGTCACAGTGATTTATCCGCCAGTCGTGAACTTGTACGTGATCAAGAACTCTGTCACAGCAGGCGGTTTTACACTAACCGTGGGCACTGGTTCTGGCACGTCTGTTGTCATTCCTGCTGGTCAACAAGTGACTTTGGCTTGCGATGGGACTAACTTCTTCAATGCCAACACGTCACAAGCGGGATCAATTACCACTGTGTCCTTAGCTGATGGAACTGTTGGGTCGCCTTCTTTAAGCTTTGCCAGCGAGACAAATACGGGTGTTTACCGTGCGACTGCTGGTCAATTTAACACCGCTATTTTGGGTGTTGCAAGGTCTACGTTGTCGGCAACAGGTTTGACCATTGCTGGATCTGTAGCAGGAACAACTGGCGTGTTTTCTGGAGCTGTTTCAGGAACGACGGGCACATTTTCTGGGGCTGTGTCAGGAACAACTGGAACCTTTACCACTGGTATTACTGGGGGCACGTTCTAATGACCAAGAAGGTCTTCGCGCTTGATACAAAGCCGGGCATCCAGCGCGACGGTACGACCTTTGATGCGGACAGTTACGCAGACGGTCGTTGGGTAAGGTTTCAGCGCGCCCGTCCCCGTAAGGTAGGTGGGTATAGGCAGATCACTGCTGGGATTTCAGGCCCTTCCCGCGGGATCTACGTTAACCCACAGCAAAGCTTCAACAACGTGTTTAATGGGCACTCCAAAGGCTTGCAGGTTGTTCCTATTGACAACAGTGGCGTCGGCTCTGGAGTGACTGATCTGACGCTGTCAAACTTTACCGCATCTGACGACAACGTTTGGCAGTTTGATACGTTCTATGACGTGAGTGGTTCTGGGAATAACTTGTTGCTTGCGCACCCCGGTCAATCTCTCACCCTCATTGACAACAACATCAACACTCCCGTTCTGGGTGGCATTATCACTGGCACTAGCTTGTCAGCGATTGGTGTGTTCACAGCTTCAATGTTTTTAAACAGCACCACAACAGCTTACTTGTCTATACAAGATACCCAAATCGGTGCTGGTCAATCCATCTCTGGAACTGGCATTCCCTCTGGTGCTACAGTTGTCTCGACTAACCTAAGAGTGCCTGTTTTAAATGCTGTAGCTGTGACTGGCATTGCTGGACAATGTTTATGTACATCTACAACTGGTCTGTACATTGGTCAAACCGTTGCTGTTTCTGGAACCTTGACTGGTACAGCCACAGGTATTACCTCTGGCGTGACGTACTACATTATTGCCACAAATTACGCCACAACCTTTACGTTATCAGCATCCTCTGGTGGTGCGGCGATTACCACAACGGCTGGAACTACAACTGGCTTGGTTTTTACGGCTGGTCAAATCCAAGATGTGGTAATTTCTGCCGCCGCAACGACCTCTGGTGCTTCTACGATCACCTTTGACAACAATGTTTCCGTATCTGGTGGGGTAGTCACCCTGCACCCTTACGTGTTTGTTTACGGTAACGACGGGCTGATTAGGAACTGCTCAGCAGGCAACATAAACGATTGGGTCTCAGCAGACGCAAATGAGGTCTCTGTAGCGACTGGAAAGATCGTCCAAGGGCTACCCGTCAGGGGCGGCTCAAACGCGCCTTCTGGGCTGTTTTGGAGCCTTGACAGCCTTATCCGCGTGTCATTTATCGGTGGTGCTGGTACACCCCCACAGTTTTGGCGCTATGACTTGATCTCGTCTCAGTCGTCTATCCTGTCTTCTCAGTCCGTAATTGAGTACGACGGTATCTATTATTGGTGTGGTGTTGATAGGTTCTTACTCTACAACGGTGTTGTGAAAGAGATCCCAAACACTTTTAACCAGAACTACTTCTTTGATAACCTCAACTACGCTCAACGCGAAAAGATCTGGGTGTCTAAGGTTCCCCGTTTTGGTGAAATTTGGTGGTTTTATCCACGAGGTAATGCTACTGAATGTACGGATGCTGTTATCTACAACGTGCGTGAGAACGTCTGGTACGACGCAGGTGAAGCTCTTGGCGCTCGTCGCTCTGCTGGTTACTTCTCTCAGGTCTTTCACTACCCAACTTGGGCTTCTTGGGAGACCAATGAGGTTGGTGGTGTGAACGCAATTACGCTAACTGCTGGTGGAACTACGTACACCAACGGAACATACACCAACCAAGCCTTGACAGGCGGTAGCGGCTCAGGTGCTACGGCTACGATTGTTGTGGCTGGAGGTATCGTTACTTCTGTGACGATCTTCAACAAGGGTAAGAACTACGTTGTTGGCGACGCACTTTCTGCCGCGATCCCAGTGGGGTCTGGTTTGATTATCACGGTCAATCAGGTGGTGAACTTTGTATCCTTGTGGCAACACGAAATTGGTACTGATTTGGTTCAGGATGCAACAGTTCTTGCGATTGAGTCTTACTTTGAGACGAATGACTTGGGTCTGGTCTCGGGAGGCCCTTCCCAGCCGTCTCCAGTGGGTGAGAACAGGTGGCTACGTTTGGAGCGTATTGAGCCTGACTTTATTCAAGAAGGCGATATGGAGGTTTACGTGACTGGTAGATCGTTTGCTCAGTCTGACGATGTAACGTCTGCCGCGTACACATTCACGCCCTCAACGGGTAAGGTCGACATGCGTGAACAGCGCCGCGAGCTTCGCTTGAAGTTTGTCTCTAACGTGGCAGGCGGTGACTACCAAGTTGGTAAGATCCTCTTAGACGCCGATTTGGGCGATGTGAGACCATAATGGCAACCTTCCCTAATGTTACGCAAGTCTATGATCCAAGGTATCACACCTTTGAGTCGTGGGCGTCACTTATGTGCGAACTCTATGCTGTGCAACAATTGGCTATTCCAGACGCAAACACGGATTGGAAAGAGTGGGCGTCTGGACTTAAGGCTATCGATGTGTTTACGAATGAGGGTATACCGGGCCCCTTCATCTACGACGATTGGCACGAATGGGCTGAAGCTCTTGTCAACGCAGTTAACCCATCGGTGAATTGATATGGCAATTGATTATTTTGCGCAACAATTTGGAAGAGATGAATTTGAGGATACAGCTCCAAGGGTAATGAGCGATGAAGAACTGTTTCAGCAAACTGGTAGTTGGGAAGCGGCGGCGGCACTTCGTGACGAGCAAAACAATGCATTAAACCAGTACAACTGGTCACAGCCTGCCGCGGTAACCGCACCCGAAAGCACTGGTGCCTTAAGTCAAGCCGCAACAGGATCAACCACTGGGACGACTGCTGTAGACAACACGGCAGTAACTGGCGGTCTACCTGCAACCAACAACACAGGTAATGTTTTATCAGGGAACATTTTAGCTGGCGCCAGTTGGAACAGCACAAACAATTCGCTTGTAAATGATTTAACCGCATTGACAGGTTTGCAAACCATCAACACGGCGGTGGGTGGAGCAACATCTGCTGACACGCTGAACCAACTCAATACGTTTATGGATGCTGGCGGGTCGTTTGCCCCCGGCTCCACCGTATTCCTCCAAACTGGTGGTGTTGACATGCTTCAAGGCGTCGATGACGCAACCATCACCAACAACATCAATCAAATTGTTTCCACGCTTGGATCTCAAGGTGTCAATGTTGTTTTAACCACATCTCCTAGAGCTGGATCTCTTACCGATGTGGTGAACAACAATTTTCAAACTGGCCCCGCATCCTTCTACAGTGACATTGCCGCAAACAATAACAATGTAGTAACTGTTGACACAATGGGTCAGATCCTGCAAGACAAGTCTCTGCTTAGAGATGCTCTGCACGTCAATGCGGCTGGTGAAGAGATCTATAACAAGTCGGTCATGGAGGCGTACGAACGTCTCAACCCTAATCAAAAGATTGAGGTTGCAAATAAAGTTGCGGCAACAGGTGGTTCGTCTGCACCAGAAGAGCTTGCGCAGGCAATTGACGAGGTTGCTGGTACTAACGTAGCCAACACTGCCGCACAAGCCGCACAAGCTACAACACCCGCAACCGTTGCTGTTCAGCTTCAAGGTCAAACCTATAACGTTAGCACTACAGATGTAAACAAAGTCAAAGATCAAATCTTGGCTCAGGGCACTACGTCTAAGTGGACTGGTCAAGGTTTTGGTTCTCCAGAAGCAAACGCTGAAGCCATGGCTAAGAACTTGGTTGCGTCTGGCGTAACTGACATCAATCAAGTTGCACTGATTGACAAAAAGGTTGACGCTCAAGTTACGCCTGACGGTCAGGGTGGTTTTGTTGATGCATTTGGCAGAGCTGTTGACTCAAGCTTGGTCAAAGAAAATACTGATTATGGCGGTGAGAGCGGTAACATAACCACGACGTACACAGCCCCAATTGGCACTGAAAAAGTTATTGGAAACAAAGTAACTGGTCAAGAGCTGATCAGTGACTATGATCGATCAGGTGGTAGCGCTTGGTCAGGCACTTTTGCAGGCGACGGCAATACAGCTTTTAGAACAAGCTTTGATGCCAGTGGAAAGCCTATTTTTTACACAACTGGCGCGTCTTCCAACGACCTAGTTAGGATGATTGGCGACGATCCAATTCTTGGGAAAATAGCAACTGTTGCCGCTGGTTACTTTGGAGGCCCCGCAGGCGTTGCCGCACTCCAAGCCGCTATGGGCAAGAGCATTGAAGACATAGCCAAAGGCGCTTTGCTTGCTTACGTTGGCGGCGAAGTTGCTGGGAGCATCTCTGGATCAACTGACCTTGTTAGCTCAATAGGCGCCGACGCAACTAAAGTTCTTGCCAAGGGTGCTGGTCAGTTTGTTTCTTCTGGCGGCAAGGCTGACATTGGCAACTTGTTGTTGTCTGGTGGCATTGATGTTGGCACAGATGCTATTGTTGGTAACGTCCCGGGATTCAGTGATCTAAGCGCAGGCGAGAAGACATTTGTCAAGAGTGTAGTCAAGACCACTATTCAGAACGGCGGAGATATATCTGTTGGCGACTTAATTGACGCTGGGTTTAATGCCGCAAATGCCGCCACAACAGCTTCTAAGACAGGCACTGTTGCTACGGCTATTCAAGCAAATACAACTATCAATAACGCTGTCAGCAACGCTGTCAATACTGAAATTGAAAAGGCATCGACATTTGATGCTACTGGATCAACAGACATCAATACCGCGATGCAAGCGGCTGATAATGCTGGATACGGTAAGTTCACATTTGATGGCAAGACTTACACCATTGACAACAACAACGCTGGCAACACGATTGCTCTGCTTGAAGGTGATGCACTCAAAACAAACACTGCCGCCAATCTTAAAGGTGGTGAATTTGAAGGTGTAGACGCGCAAGCCGCCGCAACTGCAAAAGCTAACAACACCAACATTGGTAACACTGAAGCTGACACGCTAGAAGAAGCTCAAGCTTTAGCTAAGACCCGCAATCCCACAGGCTCAACATTTACCTATGGTGGTGTCACATACGACATGGGCGCATCAAGCTCTGCTGTCAATAACGCTATTAACCAAGCCAAAACAGAAGAGTTAAAGAACAACATTGCCAACGCATCATCAAGAGACGAAGCGTTCAGAATTGCTCGTGAAGGCGGTCTTGGCGCTAAAGATGTGTTCACATGGAATGGAAAGAGCTACAGCGCCGCTACTGCTCAAGAGCGCCCAGACCTATCTGGCCCTACGATTGATCAGTTAAACAAAACCAATCTGGCTACAGTTACAGATGCATCTAAGACTGTCGGCGCACAAAGTGATACCGCCGCACGAGCTACTGCCGCAGATGAGCTTCTGAAGCAACAAACCGCCTCCACAAAGAAAATTGAGTCAACAGGTTTCTTTAGCAACCTTGCCAACACAATTCAAAATCAAATGAAGCTGAGCAGTGCGGCGGCAAATGATTACTTGAAGAACAACCCAGACAGCCCGATCACAAACAGCGTAAGCACGGCATACGAAGCCGCTGGTAACTTAGAAAAGAATGTTGCAGGTGGTTTGGCTTTAATAACAAACAATAAACCATTAGCTGACGCTTTTGTAAAAAGTGGTAACGATTTGACTAAAGTTGGTCAAAGTATTGGCAATGGTGTAGTAGATACAAAGAACTGGAACGACACCACACAGTTGATTCAAAATGCTAACGGTTGGGAAAAGGTTGGCATATTGGCTGGTCGCATCATGGATGGCACGAGCGGTTTGGGTCGTCAGGTTGAGGTGGAGCTGAGGCAAGAGTTGCCCGGCCTCTTTCTCGGGGGCGGAACCGTCAAAGGCATCTTGATTGCAACTGGAACCATGGACACCGCAGAGACCGCAGGTAATGCCGCCCTAGAAACTTATGACGAGTCCATCAAAAAGGGAAAGACCCACGCCGACGCTTTGTCAGACGCAAGGAAAGCTGGCGCCGCCGCTGGTATGGCAGAAGCCGCTGTTCAGTTAACACTAGGCAAGGTTGCAGACGTTGTTGTTGGCAAAATTGGAAATATTGGCGCTAAAGCTGGTACTAAGATTGTTGGCGAGGGTGTTGTTGAAGGCGGTCAAGAGGGCGGCTCGTCTTTGGCTGTCAATGCAATTCTTGGTCAAGAACTAGATGTCAACAAAGCCCTGACGCAGACGGTTCTTGGTGGAGCTGTTGGTAAGGGTACTGCTGTTGCAACTTCACCTAGTGACATTGCCACAACTACAACAATCAACAACAACATTACAGCCGCCGTTACTTCTGGTAATGCGGCAAGTGTAAACACAGCGATTACAAACTCTGTTCAGACTTCTTTGTCTGGTGGATCAAGCGTTGAGATTGCTGTTGGTGCTTCTGTTAATTCAGCAATTACCAACGGAGCTGATGCTGGTTCATCTATCACAAGTGCAGTCTCTTCTGCCGTAACAAGCGGTGCTGACGTAAATCAGACAGTTACGGCATCTATTGACTCAGCAATTACCGCTGGTGCAAACACAACCACAGCGATCAATTCAACCGTCAGCTCAGCGATTACAAGTGGTGCTAATGTATCTCAGACTGTGTCTGGTTCTATTACTGCCGCCACAAGTGCTGGCGTTAGTGTCAATACAGCGGTTACAAACACTGTTAACAGTGCGGTAACAGCTAGTATTGCAACAGGTGCTGATGTAGCAACCTCTGTCAACTCAGCCGTGACAAGCGCGATCACATCTGCCGCCACTAGCAATGCAAACACAACGACAGCGATTAGCTCTTCTGTTAGCTCTTCTATTACTGCCGCGGCAAGTAGCAACGCAAACGTAACAACCGCTGTAGATTCAGCCGTGACTTCTGCAATCACAACTGCTATTTCAAGCAACGTGAACGCTAATACTGCCGTAACGACCGCTGTGGACTCTGCTGTTACAACTGCGCTTAACAGTAATGTGAACGCCACTACAGCAATTACAACCTCGGTAAATGCGGCAATCAATGCGGCTGTGAACGCCAACGTCAATGCCAATACAAATGCAAACGTCAATGCAAACGTCAATGCCGCCGTTAATGCGGCTGTAGCCGCGGCTGTGAATGCTGGCGTAGACACTAACACCGCTGTCAATGCCGCAGTAAACGCGGCTGTTAATGCAAACGTCAATACGAACGTCAATACAAACATTAACATCAACATTGATGAGCTTAAAAAGTCTGCAACTGAAACAGCAACGTCTGCCGTAGAAAAGACTGAACTGATCGGCACGATCAATGACTTGCTTTCTGGTACGCCTACAGCTACACCAGTCACGCCAACGACAACACCCAAGACGTCCACCAAGAAAAAAGCGGCAGGTTTAACTTCAGGTTTACTGGCTGGAGCCGCTATGGCTGGTGATTTAGACCGCCTTCCCCCTCAGATGCTCAAGGCGTACATGACTCAGGATAAGTTCGTGGATCCGCTTGCCAAGCTTCAGGCTTTGCAAGAAGGCATGAATACTGAGAAAATGCCAGCATTACCTCAAGTTAATACACAGGAACCAGATATGCCAGATCAAGGCAATTGGAAATACGGCACAGCCCCAGACGACCTAGACTCGCTGTTTGGTGAAAAGTCTGAAGAGGAAGAGGGATCGCTAGGCTTTAAAGCTGGTGGCTACGTTGCCCCCCTTCAGATGGCTTCTGGTGGCGCTATGCCCCTACCCTTGCTGGTCAAGTCTGGAGGCGCTCTGGGAGCTCTTCCACGAGGTGATGGTCGTTTGGACTTCCGCCATGGCGCCCACGTCGCTGGTGAGGGCGATGGACAGTCTGACGACATCAAAGCCATGTTGGCTGACGGTGAGTTTGTGTTCCCTGCGGACGTAGTTTCTGCTCTAGGAAATGGCTCAACCAAGGCAGGTTCAGATAAACTATACGAAATGATGCACTCTATACGCGCTAGGGCTAGGTCTAAGAAGCCCAAAGACCTACCTCCGCCAGCATTGAAATCACCACTTGACTACCTAAAGAAACAGGTAAGGAGCTAAAAAATGGGACTATTCCAAGGTGAAGCACCACCAAATGTACAGACGACCAGAGAGACGTCGGCTGTAGCTCCTCAGTACCTGACGGATTACCTGACCCAGCTTGCACAGCAAGGTCAGCAGGCTTTGGGCACAAAAGACCCAGTAACTGGCGCATACACAGCACCTACACAAGCGGCGCTTACAGCCGCTGGGACGCCTTATGTAGCCCCTTTGAGCCAGCTTCAAAAAGACGTAGCTACCTATGCGCCAGAAGCGTTGATGCGTTATCAAACGCCCATGGACGAGGCTTTGGCGGCTGGTCAAGCTGGCGCAGGGATTGATCAGGCTGACATCTCTAAGTTCTACAACCCCTACGAGAACGCCGTTATCGGCGGCATGGGCGTACAAAGCGCTACTAACGTTCAACGTAACCTTATGCCCCAACTCAAGGGTGGCTTTGTGGGGACTGGTGGCTTAGGTAGTCAACGCTATGCCAACGCCTTGGGTCAAACCATGGGCGACGTGAACACCGCCCTACTGCAAGAACAGAATAAGGGACGTGCGGCTGGTTACCAATCAGCCCTTGATGCCGCCTTGCGTGAGATGAGTGGTCAGACACAAGCTGGTCAAATGCTAGGCACTTTGGGTGCTCAGGAACAGCAAGCCGCAACGACTGGTTTAAAGACTGGTGCTGACATTGGCGCTATTGAGCAGGCTCAAAACCAAGCCATTATCAACGCACCAACCACAATGGCTGGTAACGTAGCGCAGATCCTACGTGGTTATACGTACCCAACGGTTACAACCGAGAAGTACGACGGCCCTGCCTCGTCCTACGGCCCCTCCGTGTTGTCGCAGATTGGTGGTTTGGGTTCATTGGTTGCGGCTGGTACAAACAAAGATCAATCTGGTTTGCTTGATAGAGCGTTTAAATTCATAGGCGATCAATTTACTGGCGCCCCTGAACAATTAAGCGGCCCTCAAGATTAAGGTAAAACATGGCTACTAAACCACCAGATTTTACAAGTGTCATTGGCGGTGATGCCATGCAAACGTATTTAGACGCTCAAAAAAATGCTAAAGAAAAATTTGAAGAGCGTCAAAATCGTTTAATAGATCCTGTTTACCTTGCCATGGCTCAAGGCTTTTTGGCGCCTACAAAGACTGGATCTTTTGGTGAGTCGTTAGGCAACGTCGCCGCGGCGGTAGGCCCTGCCCAGTCTGCTGAAGATAAGCGCATCATGGAAATGGCAAAAATGCGTTTGGACATGGCTACGCAAGGTCTATCAACTGAAATTCAAACAAAACAAGCTGAGATGAAGCAACGCTTGATCAATGAAGATCTAGGCGTAGAGTCACCTTATGCAAAGCCGCCTGTAGCTCCTCAAGTAGCTCCTCAACCCGCACCTCAGCCTGCTCCTACAGCCGCACCTACTGGTGGCTTGCCAACTGCTCCTCAGGCGCCTGCTATGCCAGCTCCGTCTGCACAAGCACCTGCCCAAGCACCTTTGTCTATGGCACAGCCTCCTACGCTTCCTACGCCCCAAGCTCCTGCTCCTATGGCTCAGCAAGGGCCTGTTGGCACACAGTTGTTCCCTGCTCAACCAGAAGGCTTTACCGCGCAAGAAAAGTTAGATTACAAACGAGGTATAGCCGCTAACAAAGATCCGTATGAGATCCGCAAGGACATTATGGAAGCTCGCCGCAAAAACATGGTAGTTAACCCAGCAGGTACGGTTGGAGTAAACGCATTGACTGGTCAGAAGTTTGGGTTTGATCCAACTCCAACAGACACTTATATTTACGGGTATGGCAATTATAAAATTCCTGCAACACACGCAACAATGCTTGGTGAAGCTCAACAAGACCCAGACAAATATGCCGAGCTGGCAAAAATGATTGTGTTCGGCCCACAAGCCAAGCCTGCCACACCATCTACCCCTAACGCAACACCTACTAATGTGGCGCCTGCTGGAGCGCCAGCGCAGGTTCCACGACCCACCACGTCACAATCAGAGGCAGAGGCGGCACAGATTAAAGCTGAAGGCACAAAAACTGGCGAAGGCAGAGTTAGTCGAACCAGCGAAGCCATGGATGCAGTCAAAGCCGCTGAGAGCACTCGTATCATTGCCCAGAGCGCCAAGGATGTCATCAACCAGCCTAATTCTGAGTTGTTCATGGGCATCTTTGAGAAGCCAAAGATTAAAACAGCGTTGGCAAAAATGGTTGAAGACACGGTGTTTGCGCCTACGAACTTCCGTGAAGCTCTTACTTCAATGAACATCGCTTTGAGCGTTCCACGTAATCCTAACGAAAACAACAAGGACTACATGGCGCGCAAACAAGACGTGATGGATCGCTACATTGAAGCGACCACGTTGATGGCTCAAGCTAAGTTTGCGGCAAGCTTGTTGTCTAAGGGTCAGGGCACTATCACTGACGGTGAGCGTAAACTGTTTGCTGACACGACGATCAACACAAAGATGTCTGTCAGTAGCTTTAACAAGATCTCTGACATGTTGATCGAGCGCTCCAAATTTGCTGAAGATTTGGGAGGTAAGCTTGCTCGAAACAGAATGCAGATTGACGACTTTAAACAAACGCCTGAATACAAAAAGATGGCGCGTGAGTATGAGGGTCGTTTAAGCTCAATCCTTCGTGGTGGCAGACCTGCCGCAAGCTCTTCTGGTGGTAGACCAGATCTAGATGCGGCGCAAGCAAACATAGAGAGGCAACTTAGATAATGGCTGATCTCAAACTTAGTTTTATCCGCGAGCTGAACAAAGACCAGCTTCAAGTTGCTGAGAAGGTGGCTAGAGCCGCCATAGCCATGGGCATTGATCCTTCGTTTGCTGTCTCTATTGCCTTCAAAGAAGGTAGCCTTGACCCCAAAACAATTGACAGCCCCAAAGGTGCAATTGGGATGATGCAAGTCAAGCCATCAACTGGTAAGGCTTATGGCTACTCTGAAGCAGACCTGCGCGATGCTGACAAAAACCTTGAAGCTGGACTTAAAAACCTCAAAGAGTCTTTGGCTTATGCCAAAAATAAGCCCATGCTTGCGGCTATCTATTACCACAGCGGCCCTGACGAGATCAAAGCTCAAGCCGAAGGCAAACCGCTTGGCGATAACGCCCTAAATTATGTAAAAAAACTTACAGAGTTTGGTACGTTTGCGGCGTTTAACCCAGACTTCAAAGCCCCTGCGGAGCCCGAGGGTGCTCCTAATGCTCCTGCCGCACAGCCAGAGCCAACAGCGCCACCCACAGCTCCGCCTTCTGGTATGGCTGGTGTAACCATGCCTACTACAGAGCAAGACTTCATTAGAGCTGACTCTGAGGCGGATCTTAAACGTCAAGAGTATGGCTTGATGGGGCTCGGTGCAGGGACTGCTGTTGCCGCCGCTCCAAAGGCTAGTCGAATTGCCACTGGTATGGCTGGTAGAACCATGCGCGCTTTTGACATGGCTAGAAGACCACCACAAGCCCCTACAGGCGGTTTGCCTACTGGTGGTGCACCTACTCCCCCACCAGCGCCTCCAAGCGCTCCTATGGGCGGTTTGCCTAACCCGCAAGGTCAACCAGTACCTTCAGTGGTTCGTCAGGCTCCATCTACTGGTTACGGCACGTACAACTACGGTGTCTCACAAGGTTTGACTGACATCGAGTCTGGTTTGGCAAAGGACATGACCAAGCAGGCTGGTGGTGTGCATGACCTGTTGACACAGCGCCGAGAAGCCATGAACAGACTTCAGGGTATGGGTGCAAACGATTTTGTTGAGAACCCACGTTTTGGTGGGATCATGACACAGGCGCCTAGCGTCGGTGGTGGCCCTCGTGAGTCATTTGCTATGCAAACCCCAGAAGCTGGTAAGCCAGCACAGCTTGCACCTATCCCAAAAGCTCCAATCATCCCTACGACGCCTCCACCACTGTCAGGTTTAGACCAAGTCAAAAACATGTTTACTGGAATGATGAGACAGAGCATGAAATTCATGCCCGTGATTGGGCCTCCCTTGGCAGGCTTGAGCATCGGTCGTGACTTGGCTGACATTGAGACCCAGTATGATCGGGCCCCCAAAGAGCGTGACTACACAGACATTGGTCTAAGTACTGCTGGCGCCTTGGCTACTGGTGCTTCACTGTACCCACCAGCTTTCCCTGTTGCGGCTCCTTTGAGTATCGGCATCCCAACATTCCGTAACATACGCAGGAATATCTTGGCTCAAGAGTCAGACCCTGCTGTTCAAGCATTTATTCAGTCAGAGCCAACTGCAAAAGAATTAGAAGAGGCGGCTCGCCCAGCTTTCAGGTATGCTAGACCTTGATAGAATTGCCTTACAAGTGTGTTTTTTTGAGCAGTTGCCACTTGTTTAGCCCCCCTCACACGGGGGCTTTTTTTTACTCATCAAGTTCCTGCTCAAAGCGTTTGGCGTCCACTAAGTCGTCAAACTCATGGCAGTCTTTACGGTCTCTAGGGTTTTCGTTGAATTGTGTTTTAGCAAAGTCCCTAACAACGTAGTATCGCTGAGCATCTTCTGCCCACACCTTGATCTGATCAAGAAAGACTGGAAGCTGGGATGGCTTCCAATCCTCGCCAAACAGCTCGTTGATGAACTGTTTAGGTGTCATAGGTTCTCTCGATATTCGCCAAGAGCGCGAGCTACATTGGTGTTGAGCGAGTTTACGAACTTGATGCACATATCGCGCTCGGTCTTCACGATAGCAGGCATAGCCGCCATGATAAAACCGTCAGCCAGCTTTTGAAGGTCTTCCTCAAGGAAGTTGTAGGTCTCCTCAAGGTAGATCTTTCGGAAAGCTTCTTTGATTTGGTCTTTGTCAAGGTAGGGGTTCATGTGTGTTTATTCTTAGCTTGCCAGTATTTGAGGAGGTGATAGAACATTTCCTCCCCGCGTTCGAGGTCTTCTTGAGACCATTCTTTGATGACCACGAGACCGGGCTCCGTGACCGACACAAAGACATTTGCGCATCTCGCATAAGGAAGATCTAACCCCAAGCGATAAGCGGCTAATTGCATAAGGTGCTCGTCATACGTCTCCACCTTGGCTGGGTCTGTAAACTCCTTTGTTTTGAAGTCAATCACAATTCCATCTCCGTCTTCGGAGTGCAGATCTAGCTTCCCACCAAACCCTAAATCATTGGCGAAGGACTTCTCAGACACCCACGTAGGCTCACCAAAGACTTTCTTGACCTCTTCGCCTACGCCCATTTGGTATTCCATCATGTCAGCAACCATGACACCTTCATACCAACTCTCCAAAGCCGTGTGAACCTCTGTACCACGTTGAGCGGCGGCGCGAGCGTGTTCCCTTGAGTCCTTGATGACTCGTTGGACGTAGAGGTCTTCTGCCTCGTCTGGCGCCCTTGGAAGGGTCATAGCCGCGAGCATCATTTGGTTGAGCTTCCACGCCTCGAGCCCCGGCTTGGCGGCACAGCCAATGATCGTTGTGACTGATGGAACAAGGTTTAGTTTGCGCGCATCAGCTAGTGTTGTGTTCCGTGGTTGCCCGTTCTTGGCTTCCACGGTGTACTTTGGTTGCCCATCTCTGGTGTACCAATGTGAGCTCTCGCTCGCTCTTACGGTTATTGACATGCAGTTTCCTTTAATTTCCAAAGCACTTTGGGTGATCCGTTAGATGACTTGGCTATGCCAAACCCGCAAGAGACAATGTGTTGAGCACGTCTAGCGGTTTGCACAATGTGTCCCCAAGCTCTGCCATCTGGTGGAGGGGTTAGACCCCTTCTTTCGGCATAGGCTCTCGCCTCTTCAACCAAAAATGGTCGTGTTGTTGACCGAGCAAACTCGATCAGGAAAAGCTCAGCTCTTCCAGACCAGTCGCCCAGTTCCCTGTCAGCTCGATCAGAGGAAAGCTTAGCCATTTGATGACCTTTGCTTGGCTCAGAACCGAACATGTCAGCCGTAGATTTGTCTGTAGGGTGTTTCATGATCAAAATGGCAAATCATCTTCCATGTCGTCAAAGCCGCTAGAAGGGGCTTTATCGGGCTTTGGAGCGGTTTTTCTGCCTTGGACAGCCTGCCACTCAGGTGAGTCCTCAATCATCGCTTTAAGACCCTTTCCGAAGGTTTCAAACAACTCAAGATCAGGTTCTGCGATACGGAACACTTGGTTAGGGTTGATGGCAGGGGGTAAACCTGCGGACTTGATCACTGAGGGAACAGGGGCTACGCCCTTGACGTTGGAGTACATCTTGCCGTTCTTGCCCGGGCGCGGTATGACAGTCAACATGCACCACGCACCAAGAATGCTTTGGATGTCAAAGCGACGCATCTCCGTGTCTGTGAAAGGCTTGTTACGCCAGTTTTGTAGGTCGATTCGAAGGTTAGCCTTCTCTGACCAACTCAGCGTGTAGTTCTTAAAAATCGCTAGGGGATCACCACGCTCAGTGACCAGCTCGTTCCCTTCGTCGTCTTTGCCGTGGAGTTCCCAACCAAGCATGATCTTGCGTTGGTGCTTCTCTTGACCTTCGTACTCAGAACGCTGGGTTCCTAAGTCGATGATGCGATAGCAACGTGCAAGGTGAAGACCTGCTGGCACGGGTTTGAAGTCGCCTATTGGCGCTGTGTTTTCTACAAAAAAGCTCATGATTTTTCCTTAAAGATTTCGTTAAATTGGCTAGTAAACTGATTGATAAACTGGTTTAATTTTGGGTCTGTTTTAGTTGCTTCCTCAAGTAAATATTTTTCGTATTCCTGCTGTAAAACAGGGTCTTTTTTCCATTCCTCGTACTCTTTGTTTGTAGCCATGGTGATCCTCACTTATCTGATCCAAAAAAGAATGCCATTCCAATTTCGTCAGGGATCCGCGCCCCGCCGCTGTAAATGTGGTTGATGTCCACTTTCTCGTTCATGCCATCAGCGATGCCCATGAAGTAGTGAAGGCTCTCTGTGTGCCAATCAAGCACCATGAGAATCCCGATGCGACCTTTGCTGGTGTCAAACCATAGGACGTCTTGTAAGTTCATTCTTCGTCCTCTGGGTACTCTTCTGTGTCTTCGCGGTCTTCGTCTGTTTCAATTGCTGTGTTCTGAGCTTCTTGCTCGCGTATAGCCTTGTTGCGCTCTTCGAGCTCTTTCCACTCTTGGGGCGTACGCTTGGGATTGATAAAACCTTCAGGGCTTTCAGCTTCAAGTTCAGCCATAGTTTTGTGGGTCATCATGGTCTCCAAATAAAAATGTAAAGTGCTAAGATCACTGCACCGATAAAGAACAGGATCACGTTGATTCGCATGGTGCGGAATTCTTTGTCGTTCATACTTACCTCGTTTTAAGCATTGCGTCAGCCACAGCCCATGCGGATTCTTCAATCCAAGACTTTCCTGCTAACAAGATTTGTTTTTCTAGCTTGGGGTTAGCAAGCATCCCTTGCATAGCTTTAGCCGCAAAGTAGTCACGCAATGTCATGCCTTGTTCGGTAATGTGTGATACGCCTGCTGGGGCAGGAAATGCTGGTATGTTCATGTCAAACCTCCCACACAATCAGCACTGCGTACAGCGCAATCAGGAAGAGGGCGTAGGCAATCCAGCCAGCAATGCGGCGCTGAGAGAACTCAGGCTCAATGTTGAGCAAAGCCATTTGCAGAAGTTCTGCGTCGTGACTCATGTGGTTGCGTTGGGGAGGGGTGTAGTTGCACCCAATTTGAAGACCAGACTTGGTCGTGTAGGGAAGTTGTTTATTCATAAGATTCTCCTTAACCGCCGTATCGGCGTACACGTATCTTAACACGCAGTTAAAAGCAGTCAACACAATCCCGAGTAAACTGTAGGGTTTCTTTTAATTTAAAGTTAATGTATACTTGGCGTCAAGGAAGAACAAAAATGAAATTGCGTGAGTATTTTGAGACGGAACCGCTAGGCGCTAGAGGAGAGATGGCGGCGCATCTTGGCATCAGTTTGACATGGATGTCACTGTTGATCCACGAGCGTAGAACAGCGTCTGCCGCGTTAGCGGTTAAGATTGAAAAAGCAACACAAGGTTTGGTCACAAGAAAAGACTTGCGTCCTGATTTGTTTTTCGTGTAGAGTTTGAGGCACGGCTAGGTTCTGGGTAGCTCCCTAAACCGAAAAGCGTTCCATCCCCGCCTGCCGCTGTTTCTTTTTGGGATGTGTTATTGGGATCGGTATGCACTATTATCAATTCAACATTGGCGACTACGCCAGTCACACGCGCCACCTCGATTTATACGAAGACTTGGCTTATCGTCGCCTGCTCGACATGTACTATCTACACGAACGCCCGTTGAACGCCGATTCAACGTCCGTTGCTAAGCAAATTGGTATGCGAGATAAGGTTCAAGTTGTTCAAGACGTGCTCAATGAGTTCTTTCAGCTCGGAGAAGAGGGTTGGGTCAATGACCGTGCGGACAAGGAAATTAAGCATTTTCACTCCAAAATTGAGCAAGCATCACGCGCTGGTAAAGCATCCGCTGAACGTCGGAGTAACGCCCGTTCAACGGACGTTCAACCAACCAATAAACAAGAACCAATAACCAATAACCAAGAAACAGATAAAGTAGCTAAAGCTACTCCTGACCTCGGCAAGCCGAAGTCAGTGCCCCCTGCACCAATTCAGGAAATAGTTGAGATGTACAACACCATCCTTCCTGAACTGCCACAGACCATTGTTGTCAACGATTCTCGTAAGAGGGCTATAGCCGCCAGATGGCGTGAGGTTGTCACTGCTGACAAACTTGACAGACAAGGTGGGCTGGACTTTTTCAAGTGGTACTTTGAGATGGTTAAGACCTCAAAGTTTCTGACAGGCAAATCTAAGGACTGGAAGGCTGACATGGACTTTCTGTTCAACCCAAGCAAGTTTCCTCGAATCATCGAAGGCACATACCACAAGGATCAAAAATGAGTTACGCATCAGCTAAACAGCGCTACGCTGAAAAAACAACAGATACATTTGACGGCTCTGAAAGCCATGACTGCTTTGCCAATGGTTGCCCTATGGCTGGTGGGATCTCCACTGGCGGCAAATGGGTCTGTGCTTACCACCATCAGGCTACCGCGGACACATGGCCTCGTGTGACTGAAGCCTTACGTGACTGCGAGAGCATACGTGTTGCGATCAACGAAGTTATGAAGATCGACATGATTTCTTGGGGCGCCATGGTCAATGGTTACCCACCCAAGTGGCAAGAGTTTGCCGCTCTGTTTGACAACGAGCCTGACCTTCAGCCAAACGAGCACGAGAAGATCCGCAAAACAAAGTACGAGTACCGCCTGCGTAATGAGCTGGCTATCCGTGCAGGCTTAGCAAAGAGGAAGGCATGACAAAGCATGAAGCCCAAAAAATCCTCGACAAAATCCGCGAGGGGTATGGTCATGCCTACACCGAGGCTTGCGCCATCGAATGTTTGTATCTCACAGGAGACCTTGGAACACATGAGGCAGTGCGAAGCACGGGAATGGATGAGCAGGTACGAGAAGAAGGCTATCGAGAAAGGCTCCGCTGGCGCGCAATTATGGTGGCAAGGAGTAAAGAATGACATTGCAAAACGAAGAGGAAAGCCAGCCTGTGACGACCTTGTCCAAAGAATGCAAAATGAACGCAACTTGCGTAGAGTTGGACTTTCCCCCAGCAGAGCTGTTTCCCAACAGAGCTAAGGGTGTTCATTGGGCAAGATTACACAAACTGCGCGCAGACTATCGAGATAGCAGTTCGTGGTTAGCAAAACACCAACTCAAGGGTTGGAAACATGCAGGCAAAGAATTGATGCTTACACTAACGTTTGAAATGCCTGACAAGCGTAAGCGTGATGCTGACAACTGCCTTGCCGCGGCTAAGGGAGCCTTGGATGGATTGGCTGACGCGATGAATGTGAATGACCAGCTTTTTCAACCAATATTGATTTACCGCGTAGCGGGACAGAAGCCCGGCAAAATTTTGATCAAAATTGAGGAACAAACATGAGCGAAAAACTTATTGACCCTAACGACGCAGTGGACTTTATGATTGCCCACTCTGCAAAGTACGCCGAGGCTGAGGCTAACAAGGTGTTTATGGAGGAGCTGAGGAAGACAATCAAAGCTGAGGAAATGAAGAACGCTGAGATCTATGGCAACGGCGAGTACAAGACCGCCGCCATGCAGGAGCGCGAAGCCTATGCCTCCCCACGCTACAAAGAGCACCTAGAAGCCCTCAGACAAGCCGTACAGGAGCGCGAACGCCTTCGGTGGCTCCTCATAGCCTGTCAGGAAAGAATCGCTGTATGGCGCTCTATGGAGGCTTCTAACCGCCACGTTGAGAAGGCCACGTTATGACTGGCCGTATAGACATGGATAAAGAAGACCAACTGGTTCAAGACTTTGTGATGATTAAGTTTGATCGCAATGAATTAGCAATGGTTTCAAATATTTTGGATAGGTTTTTGAACCAAAACAATGAAGTTTACAAATCTTGCGGTGTTACAACAAAAAAATTGGAAACTATATTGAACAATTTACACGCTCGGCTAGATACAACATATTGGGAAAACTTTGACGAAAGCACTATTCTTGAAAAGATGTGGGGCATTTCGTTGGACAAGGCCAGATACGATGAATAACAACTTGACTGCCAAAGAAAAAGCCTACGTCGGACTGGTCAAGGAGCTTCCTTGCTCAGTCTGTGACGCTGAAGGCCCAAGCGACGCCCACCACATCAAACAGCACAACCAGTACACCGTGGTCGCCCTGTGCAAGTCCTGCCACCAAGGGAGCAAGATGGGCTGGCATGGGGAGCGTAGGGCGTGGGCAATAGCCAAGATGGAGGAGATCGATGCCCTGAACATCACCGTGAAACGCGTCATGGAGCTGGTTTTAAAGGGTTAGGGAAAACACCTAAAAAAATATTTATAAAAAGATTGCACAACCGTTTTAACTTAGTGTTAAGATAGCATCACTGCAATAAGCAGGTTACCTGAAAGACAAACAT
>Ga0247831_1001316_pt1 | contig 47607 bp, 32 predicted proteins | sample LaCruzMarch2015__9_FD_192406 | JGI IMG/M metagenome (GOLD analysis project Ga0247831, IMG submission 192406) | Freshwater microbial communities from meromictic Lake La Cruz, Castile-La Mancha, Spain - LaCruzMarch2015_1m | ecosystem: Environmental > Aquatic > Freshwater > Lake | place: Spain...
TGGTTGGAATTGCAATGACCAAACACTGGCGAATCATTCTTCCTGGCGCTTTCCTGGCGGTGTCGCTTGGGCTGCTCACCATGTTCAATGCATCCAAGCCGCGCATCATGGTGCTGCAGAGCATGGGCTCCAATGCACCGTGGGCAAGTGAAGTGGACGCCGGTATTCGTAGTGAACTCTTGCGCAATCGACTACCAGTGTCAGTGGAGTGGCACTACATGGGCGATGAATTGCAGCAAGAGTCTGAATCAGTTGCGGTTGCATCTGCACGGCGTGCCGTTGCGCGCTTTGATCCTGACGTATTGATAGCGGTGGATGATGAGGCGAATGCGCAGATTGCTAGCAGCTTCACCGGGCTTCAGCGACCGCGGGTGGTGTTCGTTTCAATTGATGAGCCGCCCGCTCGGTATAGATATGACGGACAATTGAATGTGGCCGGGATTGCTGAGATTCTTCCGCTTGCTGCTGTTCGAGAAGCGCTACCCGAAGCAAAGGATGGCAACCCGCGACGCATTTCGGCGGTCGGGATGGACAGTGCAACGGGGCGGGCGGAAATGGCGCAGGTACGCGGAGGTGACTGGGGACCCCACCGGCTTGTGGCGGCGGAGCTAGTGCCGAACTTTGAGCAACTGAAGAACTTTGTAGAGGCGCGGCGTACAGACACGGACATTCTGTTGGTATTGAGTTACGCAGGATTAGAGATGCCAACGAGCAATGCAGCTGTCACGGTCGACGCAGGGATTGCAGAGTGGATTGAGGCAAACGCAGTGCCACTTCCCATTGGTCTGCATGTTGCTTATGTTGCTGACGGCGGTGGACTCGGTTTTGCCCCGTCGCCCCGGGACTTTGGCGAGCGCGCCATGGCGATGGCTATCGATTGGGTTGATCCGAGCAATGGATCGGTGCCACCCATCATGGCGACATCGGAACACTTTGATGTAGCAATCCGGGCAAGCAAACTTCGCGCTCGGGGCGTGACTATGCCGTCCATTTACATCGAAACAGCCCGACTCGGCGGTCGTTACTTTCCGTAACGCGGCTTACTTCTTGCCCTTGAAGATTCGGAACAGACGGGTAATCGGATCGTAGAACTCATCCACCACGCGTTCCTTCATCGGAATGATGGCGTTGTCGGTGATACCAATGTGTTCCGGGCACACCTTGGTGCAGCACTTGGTGATATTGCAGTAGCCAATACCGTCACGGTTCTTGAGATCGCCAACGCGATTCTCCGTGTCAAGCGGATGCATCTCCAGCGCTGCGGTGTACATCAAGAAGCGCGGCCCGATGAATTCGTCTTCCTTGTGGTGGTCGCGGATGACGTGGCAGACATCTTGGCACAAGAAGCATTCGATGCACTTGCGGAACTCCTGCACGCGGTCAATGTCTTGCTGGTACATGGTCCAAGAGCCATCAGCATTGTCAGGCTTGCGCGGCTTGAACGGCTTGATGGTCTTCTTGACGCGGAAGTTCCAACTGACGTCCGTGACCAAGTCGCGAATGAGCGGGAACGAGCGCATTGGCTCCACGGTGACCACCTTGTCCGGCGGCAGCGTGTCCATGCGAGTCATGCACATCAGGCTTGGTTTGCCGTTGATTTCCGCGGAGCACGAGCCGCACTTGCCGGCCTTGCAGTTCCAGCGGCACGCCAGGTCGGACGCCTGCTCTGCCTGAATGCGATGTATGCAGTCAAGGAGCACCATGCCCTCGGTGACATTCACGGTGTACTCAACGAAAGCACCCGCTTCCTTGTTACCGCGCCAGATGCGAAATTGCACCAAATTAGCGGTATCGGCGGGCGGCTTTGATGTGGTGATGGCTTCCGTGAGTATTGCTGTTGCTGTAGACATTGGGGATCCTTATTTCATCTTCTCGATGACAGCCTTCAGATCATCGCGCATCTCAACGATCGGGCGGCGCGTTACTTGCATGGAACCATCCGGTGCTTTCTTGGCAACCAGATTGAATTTTGAGCACTCGGCGCTCTTCTCGGGGTAGTCATCACGGAACTGTGCACCGCGGCTTTCCTTGCGGTCCAGTGCGCTGCGAGTGATGGACTCGGAAACCGTCAGCATGCACGGCAAGTCAATCGCCGTGTGCCAGCCGGGGTTGTATTCGCGGTGTCCAATGACGCTGACATTCTTGAGCCGCGCCTTGTACTCCTCGATCTTGGCAAGCGCCAATTCCATTTCACCCTGCACACGGACAATGCCAACCAAGTCCTGCATGGTGTTCTGCAGATCCTGCTGGATCCCGTAGGGATTCTCGCCGGTGAGACGCTCAAACGGCGCCATGATGGCCCGCGTGTGTGCCTCAACCTGTGCTTGATCAACTTCAACAGCGCCGTGTTCCTTCACAAACTTAGCCGCGTGTTCACCTGCCAACTTACCGAACACGATCAGGTCAGAGAGCGAATTGCCGCCGAGGCGGTTGGCGCCGTGCAGGCCGGCAGTCACTTCGCCAGCAGCAAATAAGCCTGGAACGCATGACATTTGCGTATGACCATCAACAGCCACGCCACCCATCACATAGTGGGTAGTCGGACCGACTTCCATTGCTTCGGCGGTGATATCTACACCGGCAAGCTGCTTGAACTGGTGGTACATGCCTGGCAGTTTGCGCTGAATATGCGCCGATGCATTCGGGATCTTTTCCTTGATCCAACCGATGTCCAAGTAGACGCCACCGTGTGGTGATCCGCGGCCAGCCTTGATTTCTCGGTTGATGCAACGTGCAATATGGTCGCGGGTGAGAAGCTCTGGCGGGCGATTAGCGTTCTTGTCACCGCACACATACTTCCAGCCTTCATCCTCATCCTTGGCAACCTGATTGCGGTACGCGTCTGGGATGTCATCAAACATGAAGCGCTTGCCTTCACTGTTGCGCAACACGCCGCCTTCGCCGCGAACGCCTTCGGTCACCAGAATGCCGCGCACGCTTGGTGGCCAGACCATGCCGGTTGGGTGGAACTGCACGAACTCCATATCCATGAGTTCGGCGCCTGCTTCATAGGCAAGCGCGTGGCCGTCGCCCGTTCCTTCCCAGCTGTTGCTGGTGATTCGGAATGACTTGCCGATGCCGCCGGTAGCCAAGATGACTGCTTTTGCCTTCCAAACATGCATGCGACCGCGTTCACGGTCATAGCCAAGCACGCCGGAAATGCGCCCACCAGTGGTGAGCAGCGAAACCACCGTCATTTCCATGAACACTTCCATGCCCTGGTGAATGCCGTGATCTTGCAGTGTGCGAATCAGCTCAAGGCCGGTTCGGTCACCAACGTGCGCAAGGCGCGGATAGCGGTGGCCACCGAAGTTGCGCTGCAGAATCTTGCCTTCCTTGGTGCGGTCAAAGACGGCGCCCCAGGATTCAAGTTCCAATACGCGCGCGGGCGCTTCCTTGGCATGGTGTTCAACCATGATTGGGTTGTTCAGGTACTGGCCGCCGCGCATGGTGTCTGCGAAGTGGACTTCCCAGTTGTCGCGGTCATCAACGTTGCCCATGGCTGCGGCCATGCCGCCCTCGGCCATCACGGTGTGTGCCTTACCAAGGAGTGACTTGCAAATCACGCCAACTTTGACACCAGCAGCAGATGCCTCGATCGCTGCGCGCAGTCCAGCGCCGCCTGCGCCGATGACAAGCACGTCATGTTCATGCACGATGTATTGATCAGTGAAACTCACAGAATCCTCCAGTCAGTCCATGTTCCGTTTGCGCAAAGACGCACGTAGATATCGGTGAATGCCACACCAAACAAGCTGATCCACGCGAACAACATGTGGCGCTGGTTCAGCCAAGTGACCTTACGGTAGGCATTGCCACCATCCATGCTGCACGATAGGCAGTCATGATTGCCGCCGACAAAGTGGCGCATGCAGTGGCAGCCGAAGGTGTACAGGCTCAAGAAGATCGGGTTGATAATGAGGATCAATGATCCAACACTGAGTCCAAATGAGCGTGTGCCGTCAGCGTTGTAGTGCTGCAAACTGGCGATGCCGTCCCAAGCAAGCAGGCCGATGAACAACACCGCTGCATACAAGAAGTAGCGATGAATGTTCTGCATGATCAGTGGGAACTTCTGTTCGCCGCGATAGTTGCCGCCGCGGAATCCTGGCTCGCCGACTGCGCAGCTGACTGGATCGCCCCAGAACGCCTTGTAATAGGCGCCTCGGTAGTAGTAGCAAGTGAAGCGGAATCCGGCCGGGAAGGGCAGAATCAGGAGGGCCGGCGAGAACGGAATGAACGATGGCCACCATCCGGGAAGTTGTCCAAACCACGCATGGCCAGAATTGATGCCCGTTGGGTCCCAGAGCACCGGTGAATAGAACGGCGACAGCAGCCGCTGTACGCCGGGCTGATCGATGCCACCGATGAAATAGTTGCATCCTTGAAATGCAGCCCAAGTGGAATAGATAACGAAACTACCGAGACCGAGTAGGACCAAGATGGGGGTGACCCACCAGTAATCAGTTCTCTGCGTCTGGAGAAATCCGCGAACTTGGGGAAGTGGAATTGGCGAGCGAGTCACGCGAGGCGTCCTTTCAAATTCAATCAAAGAAGGGGTTGGCGATTATAGCCACGCATGATTTCCCGGGCAGATTTCGGGAAAGTGATTTTGCAAACTGCATAAATTTGGGCTTTTTTGACACATGTATTTGGGCTGAAAGACGTCGCTGGAGCCCTTTAGTCACCCCACCGGCGCACCAATGGCCACCGTGCCGGCTGGCACCACGCCGCGCTTCATCAGGACGCTTCCTGACTCCAGCGTCCCCCCGGGCTCAATGGTGGCGCCGTAGAAGACCACCGCGTTTTCTCCGACATTGGCACCGGCGCCAATATGCACGCGGTCAATCTTGAGAATTCGGTCTTCAAAGCTGTGCGCCTGAAAGTGGCAGGCCACCGTGGCACCGTCAGCAAAGTGCAGCATGTCTGGATCCACAATCTGCGTGGCGCCTGGTCCGATGAGAACATTGCGACCAATGTGCATCCCGGTGGCGCGCAGCGCGATGTTGAGAAGCGGTGTTCCTTCCACGCGCAGAAGCGCGGCGCGCGCGCTGAACCACCACAGCACGTAGAGATAATCCCATCGACTGCACCAGGAACTCCACAGGCCGTGTTGACCGGGTTGCACGCGTCCAAGCAGTAGCCACTTGGCGGAAATGCCAAAGATGATGACGGCTAACCACGTGGCGGCACTTGCAAGTGGCGCCCACACCAAGGCGCACCACCACGCAGGCGATGCCTCATGCGCAGTCTCCACGGCGGCAATCCATGCGATTCCCGAGATAAGCGCTGGCGCGGCGACGAGGCATCGCGCCGACTCCCAACTCCAGCGCGAAACTCGTTGCCAAAAGCCTGGATCGTGAGTGAGGCGACGGTCAACGTCCACTACTTCTCGGCGGTGTAGCAACATTGGCGGCACACCAAACCAGCCTTGATCGTTGCCAGCATCATGAGGAGCAATGGTGCTGACGCCAACGAACATGCCATCGGGGTAACGCTTCTGTGCCGGAATGACGCAGTGATTACCAAGGAATGTTCCATCTCCAAGCGTGGTGTGTCCAACATGCACCATGCCGTCGTGGACAAACGGGCAGCACAGATACACGCCGTCAGCGAAGAAGGAATCGGTGCCGATGGAAACGGACTCCGGCAGCACATCAATAATCGTGCTCACTTCGCTGCCGCGCCCAACCTGCATGCCGGCAGCGCGCAGCCATATCGGCCAGAACAGCGTGCCACTGATCCATCGGCCCGCAGCTTCCACGGTGCCGGTTCGATTCCAAATCCAGAAGTACGTCCAGCTGTAGCGCGGATGGAATCCTGGTCGAATACCGCGGGTGAATCGCATCGCCAGCGCGGCATAGAGGAGCCACAGCACGATGCTGGCGGCGCTCCATACGGAGGCAAGCGCCACCGCATGCCAGGTGATTGCCGGGTGGGCAACCCAATCGCTGACGGCTTGGTTATCGATAGTGATCAGGAGCAGCGCCAAGAGAATCGGTGGGACGAGTCCGGCCATGGCAAGTACGGCGCGCACAAGAAGGAACACCGCGGTGTACGTCCATGGATTCCACCCAGCATGAAGGCGTGGCGTGACTTCTGCTTGAGAAGTAGTGGGTGCAGCCGGAACACCGGACCACCTCTCGCCGGGTGGAATATGTGTTCCAGCAAGCAACACGCCGAGTGGCTCGATCGAAGCGCGCACTCCGAGCGAACTACCCGGATGCAGGGTGGCGCGGATGCCGACGTGTGCGCCAGCGCCAACACGCACGCGGTCATGCACAATTTCACCCTGATGCAGGTGACTGGTGAGCACCACAGCATCCTGCGCCAGAGTTGCAGCATCACCAATCTCTACTAAGTCCCATCCGCCACGCCGCATGTTCACGCCGCGATGGATGTGCACACGTCGACCGATGCGCGCGCCGAGCACTCGGTACGTCCAGCTCACCAGTTCCGTGCCTTCAATCAAACTCCACGGGATAGTGCTGGAAACTTGTTCAACAATCCACTCGCGTACAAACTGCGGACTCCATGCCCGAACGCGACCCACGTGGTACCGATTGATGAGGACGCGCTTTATTGCCAGCGTCATGAATACGCTGACTGGCAGCCACAATGCCGCAAGCACCATGAGTGCCAGCGGCGTGAGCCACACCGCATGCGCCACGCCGACGGCAGTCACGAGCGCAGGAAGTGCATGGAACAGCAGTAGGTACGCGGCACACGCGGGCGGAACGAAGCCAAGTGCAACGATGAGCACTTGACCAATGGATCCGAGCAATGCAGTGCCGTGTTTGTTCTCTGGACTCGCGTTGTTTAATGTGCCGTTTGTTGGCTGCAAATCACGCTGATTCGTGTTGCCATCGGCGACACGCGGCTGATCGAATCCCTGGCGCTGAATCACGCGTGCCAGCCCAGCCGCGGTTGGCTCTGCGTAGATATCCCGTACACCGCTACTGACTGCGCATCCACGGCGCAGGCGGAGCAGGCAATCCACGGCACGCAGCGAATCGCCGCCGAGGTCAGTGAAGAAGTTCGCGCTTGGCGCGGGCGCGTTGCTCATTCCAAGTGATGCTGCAAATGCAGCGCACACGCGTTCTTCGATAGAGCGCGAATGATCCCCACACACCGAATCCCAATGTTCCACCATACTTGGATCAATGGATTGAAAGTCGCCGGCAAGTGCCGCAGCCATCGCGCGCCGATCAATCTTTCCACTGACCAGTGTTGGTATTGAATCCACTGCGCGCACGTGTGCTGGCACCATGTAGATGGGCAATCGTTCGCGCACCCACGCGCTGAGCGTGCTAGTAAGCATTTCGCTTTCAGTAGCGGAGCGAGTGTTTAGCACAACACATGCGCCGAGCTTGGCATGTGCGCCATCGCCAACCACTGCGCATGCCGCATGCGTAACGCTGGGGTGTTCCATCAGGCACGCTTCGATCGCTGGAAGTTCCACGCGGTATCCGCGCAACTTCACTTGCCCATCAGCGCGGCCGAGGTACTCAAGGTCGCCGTTCGCCCGTGCGCGCACTCGATCACCGGTTCGGTAGATGCGTCCAAGCGCGGCATGCTCAACGAAGCGTTCTGCCGTCGTTTCGTGGAGATTTCGATACCCGCGCGCTAAGCCAATGCCGCGCATCCACAGTTCGCCTTCGGTTCCGTGACCGATCACCTCGCCTGCATCGCTCAGTACAAACGCGTCATTACCGTCAACGGCCGTACCAATATGTACCGGCACTCCCGGTTGCATACGACCGCGCACCACTGTCACCGTGCATTCAGTTGGCCCGTAGCCATTCTCAAGCCACACATACTGGCTCCACAAGTCAGAGAGGTCTTGCGGCAGTGCTTCGCCGCCCACGTACAGAAGGCGCAGGTCGGGCAGCTCGCTGGGCGGATGCTCAACACCCATGGCGCGCAAGAGCGTTGGTGGTGGACAGAACACATTGATCCGCTCCGCGCGCATCCAAGGGACAAGGTCTGGACCGGATCGAACGCGTTCGTCATCCACTGGTACCAGCGTTGCACCAACCGCCAGCGCCATCCATGTTTCTTCGACACTTGAGTCATACGCATTGCTTGAGCATTGCGCCACGCGATCGCCAGGGCCAAGACCAAACCGTGCCATGTCAGAGCGCACCAGACTTGCAATGCTGGCGTGCTCAATCATGACGCCCTTGGGAGCGCCGGTGGTACCGCTGGTGTAAATGAGGTAGGCCAGCGCGGTGTGGTGCGCGCGCGTAGAAGCGATCGGCTGTGCTGGTTCAGCAGAGGAGCGCACCGACGCCGCATGTGACTTTGTTGCCAATCCTGCTTCGACTGCAGCGCTCACATTCACAAGCGGATGCCCGCCCGCCAGTTCCCGCAGCCGAGCAGCCCCGTTCGCGTGACAGAGCACGGCGCGTGGCTTGGCATCGGCAATGACGGAGCGGATATGCCAATCAGGGAATGCCTCATCCACGCAGCAAAACGCGCAATTCAGCCGCGATGCAGCCAATTGTGCGGCGTACACGTCCGGCGAATCGCGCGGCAACATGATGACCACAATGGATTGCGAAGCATCATCGGGCGAGCCCGGCATGGCATCTATCGCGCCTGCAATGACTGACGCACGTTCATCAAGATCACGATAGGTCAGACGAATGCGCGCGCGCCTACCGCGCGGCGGAATGTCAATGGCTATGCGATCGCCGTGAGCAGCGAGCGCACGCTGAAAGATTGCATCAAGCGTTTCCATGCACCGCACGCGCCCGAAGGTGGGCTGCGACATGCGGCTCGCGTTGCGCGCGCTCCGCACCAGTCAGGTGCGCGTAGCCACGAATGGCTGCGCCGCTACACGCGCCGCACGCGCATGCAAAGGGCGCATCCATCGACCACTCGGTGGTGTTGTAATCAAAGGTCAGTTGTTCGTCCGCTTCGATGCGGCGCATAGCGCGCAACGTGCGTCCGTCGATCCAGCAGTTCGGTGCACAACTGTGATTGAGGAAACGCCAACGACAGCGGCGCAGTTCGTTTGCTTGCAAGACCTCAGCGAACGGATGCAAATGACTGTTGGGCCCCATCTCAATGCTGTACAGCGTTGGCGTTGCGCCGATAGTTCCATCGAGCTCGGCAAGTGCGGTGCCGGGCTCGGCCGCCTTCAGCGCAAAGAGTCCCATGCCGGTTGCTGCCGGATGGACGGTCACGCAGTTGTGTGCAACAGGTGCAATGGTCATTCATGGAGCATAATGGCATTGCCTGCCGCACCGTGCCAATTGGTGCCATCGGTCACCTGATCAGTACCCAAAAGCACATCGACCGCACCTGATGGATGCGGTCGATGGAAGGATCAGATGATTACCCGACTCACGTCGAGTGTCAGCTCGAGGCCAGCGCCTCTCGCTGACTTAGGGGCATGGTCCCCATGCGCCGAGCAGCAGACCAAGGTCGGCACCGTTGACGACGCCATCAATGTTCAGGTCGCCAACGCATCCAGGAACGTCGCCGGGGCAGGCGCCCCATGCTCCAAGCAGCAGTCCAAGGTCGGCGCCGTTGACAACGCCATCCGAGTTGAGGTCGCCAAGGCAGGACGCTGGCGGCTGGGCTGGGCCGTCGATGACGAGCGAGCCGCTTACGCTGCCACTTGTTGCGCTGAAACTACCAATCACAAGTTTGTAGGCCTGGCCGGCAATGAGCTCTTGCGTGAGCGGGAGACCGGAATTAGTGAGGTTCAAGGCGCTTGAGTAAGCCGATATACCCGTAGTACCGCACCCCGATGAGCACAGACAGTTGTCATCGTTATAGGCAATGGAGGTCATTGTGGCACCCGTTGCTGGGCAGGGGCTAGCACTCAGTGCCATCTTGGTGTCGTTGGCCGAGCCACACGTACTGAAGCTGTACACGCCAGTGACCGCTGGGGTGAAGGTGTACCACTCGGCGTTGTAAAGAATGCTAGTAGTGGTAGCGGTGGCGTTGGTAGTAACAGTCTGGTTACCAATGGTCGAACTAGCATTGCTGAACGAATTGGTACCGAAAGCCAATGCAGGCGCGTCGCTGCAGGCGGGGCTTGGTGGAGGGGTCACTGCCACAGTGATTGGTGATGGCAGTACTGCCGAGGCTGATGAGGCGCCAATCACGATGTAGTAGGTCTGTGCACCGGTAGCATTCAGCACCAAACTAGAGGAGACTCCGCAAGAATTGTCGTTGCAGGCGATCACTGCGGAACCGGCAGCGCATCCATCCAAGATCGCCATGCGCGTATCGGCACTGCTCGCGCAGGTATCGATGGTGAACGCGCCGCTGAAGGGGGCGACAAACTTGAAGTAGTTGGCGTGGTACGCGACGAATCCGCATCCGCCAGCTACCGACAAGTCAGTAGACGTCGTCTGATTCAGCGGCAGGTTGTTGGTGCCGGATGATGCGACTGGGTTGAATGGAGCACACGGGTCGTACGTCGGCGGCGGTCCGCCTTGGCTTCCCGCATTGATCGGAAGTCCCGCGATATTTTCCCATGCGTAGTCAACAACCGTGCGGGTCATTGAAGTTCCCGAGCTGCCAGCAGCGCCCATAGCGAATCGCATCCAGCCGTAGTGCGTCAGTCCGTCGGCTGCAATAAACTTGAAGCCGATGATGTTGTCAGCGCTGTACTGCCAGTTACCAGCAACGGAGCCGAAGGTGACTGGAGTGGTTGAAGTGTTGTATGAGCTAGTAGACGTGACTGGTGTATTGAGCGCCACGTTGCCGGCTGCGCCAGTAGTCACTCCCGGATAGCGAATCTGTCCGCCGCCGGTCGAGTTGAAGAAGTTCATGCCGCCGGTGGTCGAGTAGGGATTCACGTCCCATCCTGGAACGCCCGTGCCTGGGCCGTTACTGAGCAGGCCTGTTTCAACATTGATGTAGCAACCATCAATGTCGACGGCGCAAGCGAAGTTGATGACTCCGCTGTAGATGATGTCAGCAGACGCGCTATGCGCGGCAAGGAGCGAGGCCGAACTCGCAGCCACGGCTGCAGCAAGGAAGTGCTTAGAAAGGCGGGATCCTGATGCAGTGGCGTCCATGGACGCGCGAGTCATGTGTCTCATCTTTGTTTCTCCGAGTGTTGTGGAAGTTCCGTCGTAGTTTCAAATTTAGCCGTTAATTTTGAATTTGCCAACAAATAACCGCTTGATCCGGTCGGAAAACACACCGCCCGCACCGGGTTACGGTGCGGGCGGTGGAAAGATCACAACGTGTCAACGGCTCCAGCGAGCCGTTGTGCGATTAGGGGCAGGTTCCCCATTCGCCGAGCAGCAGTCCAAGGTCTGCACCGGTCACGACGCCGTCGTTATTGAGGTCACCGGTGCCGGAGAAGCCCCAGTTACCCAAGAGCAGACCCAAGTCGGCACCAAGAACAAAGCCGTCGAGGTTGATGTCACCCAAGCATGGCGGCGGACCCGATGGCCCGGTGATTTCAATGGTGAACGGCCCCGCGTTAGCAGCGTTGTAGCTACCGACCGCGAAGTAGTAGGTCACGCCTGAAACCAGGTCAAGTGAGAGCAGTGAGGTGAACGGAGCCACGCCACCGGTGCAACCATCGTCATCGCACGCGATGGTGGTGCCAGCGTCGCCACAGGTGGTGAGCGCCGCGATGCGGCAGTCGGCCGTGGTGCCAGTGTCAGCGCAGTTGCCGATGGTGAACGCGCCAGTGACTGAAGGGGTGAACTTCAGGTACTTCGGTGCATTGATCGCCTGCGGAGCAAACTCAAAGGTGCAAGCACTGCCAGTCATATCCAAGTCCGGGAAGGACTGATCTGGGATGACGACGGTGATGCCGATGCTGGCGTTGATGATTTCCGAAGGACTGCACGGGTCAGCTGGTGGAGCTGGTTCGCCGATGGTGATGACCTGATTGGTTGGGATTGGGAAAGAAGTACCCGCCTCGACATAGCAACCAAGGGCGATGTAATACGTCTCGCCCTGTGTCGCATTCCAAGACACCTTGGAGGTGAATGGAGCTGCGCCATCGGTGCAACCGTCATCATCTGCTGCGAGGAATGTGGCCGAGTCGCCGCAGGCGGTCAGGACCGCGAGACGGGAGTCGGACTCATTGCCGCACATGGCAGCTTCGAACAGACCGGTGGTTGGGGCAACGAACTTCATGTAGTTCGCTGTACCGATAGCCGCGTCGCCGAATGCGGGCGTCCAGTAGCCGGTGAGATCCAAGGTGGCTGCGCCGCAGTCGACGACAACGTTGTTGGATCCGACCTGCACCACGGTCTGGTTAGCACATGCGTCGTAGCCGCTCGTGCAGAACTGCGCGTCCATCACCACGGTGGTGGTTGCTGGGATCGCGGTGGTCGGTCCGTATCCGCCCACGCCGATGTAGTAGGTGACGCCGGCGAAGAGGGAAACCTGCAGGCTCGAAGGGCCAGCAATGGTTCCGCAGCCGTCATCGTTACCAAACTCCACGGCGTTGCCATCGCCACAGGCGGTGCCCATGACGATCCAGCTGTCGAAGTCAGCATCGGCGCAATTGGAGAAGGTGTAGAGACCGTCTTGCGCAGGAGTGATGGTGAGGAACATGCACTTGTAGACCACCACGCCAGCCCAAGCGATATCGAGATCTGCGGCGCCAGGGTTCATGGTGAGAACGTTGTCGCCAATCACCGCGGTTGGTGGAGCTGCGCAAGCGTCGTACGGAGGTGCTGCTTCTTCGATGGACACCGTCAGGGTGGCCGGCGGTGCAGCGGTGGTGCTGTACATACCCACGGCGATGTAGATCGTTTGTCCCTGCGTTGCTGCAAAGTTAATCGACGATGCTAGGCCGCACGTGTCGTCGTTGCAGGTCAGTGCACTTGATGCATCGCCGCAGACCGTGACTGCACCCATGACGGTATCAGTGGTTTGCGCGCACGTGTTGGCGGTGAAGTTGCCAGTAGAGGGCGCAACGAACTTCAGGTAGTTCGCCTTGTTTGCAGCCGCTGCGAAGTCTCCGCAGGCAAGGTCGAGGTTGGCGGCAGTGGAATTCATCGGCAGCGTGTTGATGCCGATGGTGCCGGTGGTTGCACCGGCGCATGCGTCAAACGGCGGCGGTGGGTTGCCGAAGGTGACGGTCAGCGTGCCGCTGGTGACGGCAGCATCTTGGGTGGTGGCGCCGCCGTCGTCGAATGTCTCGTAGACGAAGACTTTCAGCGAGGTGGTCCCTGCTGGAATGGTGAAGGGAGCGCCACCGAAGGTGGTTCCCGAGCCGGAGCCGGTGAAGGTGCCGCCCGCAGCGGTGGGCGATGGCTGGATGGTCCAGAAGGCGGTGGTTGATCCCTCGACTTCGAGCCGGATCTTGAACTCGCTTTGATAACTGCCGTTGATGGCGTCAAAGCTGAGATTATTGAAGCTCATGGCGGAAACGCCAGTAACGCCGCCGGGGACGGCGATCGTGGTGGAACTGTTGGTGGTAACGGCGATGCCGCCGTAGGTGACCCAACCAGCCATGTTCACATCAGCGGCGGTGGCGAGTCCAGTGATAGCCAAGGCTGCCAAGGCGGCAATGGGCTTCATGCGAGTTAAGAATGCGATCATGAAAGGCGGTGCTCCAATGAAAGGTGAGTCGTTTCTTACAATTCGGGTCGAACACTGCATCGTCCCGCACGATCATGGGCGTAGACCTTCCGGTGTAGCGACAGCACCCGGGAAGCGCCCATCTACATCCCAAGGTAGCGCAAGTTCAGTTCTGAACAAGTTTTTAGTGTCCGGAATGTTTTTATCGGTGAATGACCTGGTTCACCAGGGGAAACAAGTCCGAAGGGGCAGTGGCGTTCTGAGGTCCTGGGAGGGGCTTTTGTACGCCTTGGGGGTCCATGCGGTGCAGAACATTATTCTCGGCGTGCGTAACGCGGTGGCGGCATCGCAAAAATGCGTTGCCGATGTTCACGCCTTGTTGCGATGCAAACTTGGGTCAACCGCGGCGCACATCAGCTGCTCGTTGAGCGTGCCTCCAAGGAACGCATTGATCTGCGGCACGAACGCTTGGGGATTGGCGACCAGCGCGGCGTAGGGAATGCGCAGTACTTGAAAGTTGGGGCGCGCAGCAAGCCACTGCTCCACAACCTTCAGTTGCTGTTCGTAGATAGCCATCAGCCGCTCGGGGGGCAACTGCGCGCCGGTGCGCCCGCTGCGAGCCAACATGGTTGATTGACTCTTGACTACCTCGCGCACGTCGCGCTCCATGAAGATCACTCGGTAGGGGCGATCGTCGGGGAGCTCAGCCAGGAGCATGTGGATGACCTTCACTACTTTGCCTGCCGCATCGTCAATCCAACCCTTGTCGGACTTGAGTTGCTTGACGCGCTCAAACTCAAAGTAGCCGCGCGGATTGTCATCATCATTGGTGCGTTGGCCATCGGTGACCGCGGACACGCCGCCGGCATGGATCATTTGCATCGCCAGGCTGGTACCTGAGCGAGGGAGTCCACTGACCACAATGATGGGGGCTTGGGAAGGCATCGGTGGCAGGAATGTACGGGACGCGCCATACTGCTGCGATGATCGGCGCGCTCCTACCGCTTGTGGCTGTGTTCGCACTGCAACTTGAACCGCTGCCAGACGCCGCGTTTGCGCGGCCAACTGGGCAAATTCGCGCTCGTGCGGCGTCGGCGTGCGAATTGGTCATGATGGACGCGGACGGGCGCATCCTCGCGCGCGCGGCTGCGCCTGCCGGCGAGTTGGACCTGGCGGCGTTGCTGCCCACCCTCCGCGACATTCCCAGCGCCGTGCGCGTGCAGGCCGTTGTCGCCGGCGTGCCCACCGACGCGCCGCTCGTGGTGGTGCCGCTCCTTGGGCGACCGACCATTCGCACCATTCAAGATGTTCGTCCGGATGGCAAATCGAAATTCACGCGCATCATCGGATGGGGCGATCAATTGCTCGATCCTGCCAATGCAGCGCATGTGGAAGCGAAGCGAACCTGGAGCAAGGAAGATCCCGCGCCGCGTTCAGGGTTTCGTGTGGCTGTTGATATGGATGTGCTGTTTGACACCAGCGCTGGCGCCATGCGATTTGCCATGCGCCCTGACATGGCACCGAACACCGCGCGCAACTTTGTAGAACTTGCCGCGAGCGGTTTCTATGACGGCACGATCATTCACCGCGTGGTTCCGAAGGGGCGCGGCGGTACGCCGTTTGTGATTCAGGGCGGGGACCCAATTGGTACCGGAGATGGTGGCCCTGGTTATGACATTGCGATTGAGCCGTCCACGCTTGCCCATGATTTTGGCGTACTTTCGATGGCTCGCAATGATTGGCCGGACAGTGCGGGTAGCCAGTGGTTTGTTGGGCTGACGCGCGCGGAGACGGCGCGGCTTGATGGGCAATACTGCGCGTTCGGTGAAGCGATCGAAGGCGCGGAGGCAATCATCGCGACTGAGCGCGGCGCCATTGCGGATACTGAAACCGGACGGCCAGTGAGTCCAGTTTCTGTGAAGCGTGCAACGGTGATTCCTGCCGCGGCGTGGGTGCCTGGGGTCGGTCGCTCGGCAAAGCGTGTGGTGCGACCGGAGGCAGTGAAGTGACCGCGCCGACAGCCGATGGTGAGGTGACACGTACAGTGGGCCGGCAAATGCTCGATGATCCAACTGAAGACCGCGGTATTGCTGGAAGCCCTCCACTTTGGAATCGTGGCTTCGTTTCGCTGTTAGCAACGCAATTTGTAGAGGCGTCAACCGACAACGTGGTGAAGACGCTTCTCACCATTGCGGTGGCAGCTGGCAAGCCGTGGGAACTTGTATTTGGTCAAGGCGGCGGTGGGTGGATCGGCGTGGCGTTTACGGTGCCGTTCATCTTGCTTTCGGCGTGGGCAGGGCGCATTGCCGATCGCAATTCCAAACGCTCCGTGACGGTGGTCTTGAAGTTGGCGGCGTTTGGGGTAGTGATTCTGGCTGCGCTCGGATTTGGATTTGGCCACGCATGGCTTGCAATGGCTGCGCTGATTTTGTTTGCCATCATCAGTGCGTTCTTTGGTCCAGCGAAATACGGGATGATTGCGGAGCTGGTGGCGCGTCGAGAGATTGCGCGCGCGAATGGCGTGATCAATATGGCCACGAATGTCGCCGTGATATTCGGCGTACTTCTGGCAGGCATCTTGGCGGATCACTGGGAGGAGAGCTTTGTTGCTCCTGGCGGTACTGTGGATCCAGGCGGCAGCGCATCGATTGCAGCAGCGACGATGGGCGCATGGTTCCCAGGAATTGCACTTGCGGTGCTCGTACTTGTTGGCTTCCTGACGTGCTTAACGCTGCCGCGGTTGCGGCCGCAGATGCCTTCCTTGCCGCGTGCGTGGAATCCAATCAGTACCTATGTGACCACCATCCGCGAAATGTCGCACTCGCCACTTCTTGCAGTGGCTCTGGCGTGGACATTCTTCTACTTTGCGGCAGCAGTGGCGCTTTTGGTGCTCCCGGATTATTCGCAGATTCTTGCCGTCTCGAACGCCAAGGTGAGTTACTTGATGGGTGGCCTGGGAGTTTCGATCGGCGTGAGTTGCGTACTGGCGGCATGGCTTGATCGTCCGCATCGACGCCGGTTCTTTGTGCCCGCCGGCGCGCTTGGACTGGCCGCTGGATTTCTTGCGCTTGGACTGGTGACGCCCACGTACACCAACGTTGCAATCCTGGTGAGTTGCACGGGTTTGGTAGCAGGTTTCTACATCATTCCATTGCAGAGCATGTTGCAAATGTTGGCGCCGGACGAGTCGCGCGGGCGATGCTTGGGAACCGCCAACGGAATGAGTTTCATGATGGCGGCGATCGGTTCAGCCATGTTCCTGGGCTTGCGTAATGCAGGAATGGAATCGAATCGAATCTTTGCGGTGCTGGGCGCGCTCTGCGTTGTGGCGGCAGTGATCACCTGGTGGCGTTTGTGCCGCAAGGATCTGAGTGGCAAGCGCCACACCGCGCCGCGCATTGATTAGTTGTTGATTGGCAGTTCGCCGCCGTACGCCTGCAACAAGCGCTCGCGCGTGAGTACGCCCAGCAGCCGTTTGCTTGGCTCATCAATCACCGCGATGGCATCAATATCTTTCGCACTGAGTTTGTGGAATGCGATTTCCATGGACTCGTCTTCAGTGGTGACAGGGATATCGGTGCGCATGAGATCCGAAGCAACCGTGGCAGAAAGCGCTTCGCGAGCAAGCAGCGCCGATTGCAATTCACGCGCAGTAATCATGCCGCGGTAGCAACCGTCGGAATCGATCACCACCGCATCGTGTGCGCCGTGCTTCTCGGCCAATTCAAGAAGCGCGGTACCGGAGGCACTATCAAGGATGACCACGCCGGGAAGTTGTGCGACCTGACGCACCGCCATCTTGCGCAGCTCCACCAGTTCCGCAACGACACCTTGGCGCACACCAAGCGCAGCCAATCCAGCCGTGTACACGCTGAATGGATGCATGGCGCGACACGCAAGTGTGGAGATCACCGTGGCAAGCAGCACCGGAAGGATCACCGACTCTTGGTGGCACAGTTCATAGACAAGCATCGCGCCGGCAAGCGGGGCGTGTGTGGTGGCGGCCACCATGCAGCCCATGCCGGCAAGCACTAATTCTGACGATGGCGTTGACTGGAAGCCCGCGGCGCGCAGTGTTTCCGCGAATGCGCCGCCGAGCATCGCGCCGCAGGCGAGACTGGGAGCAAAGAGGCCGCCAGCCGAGCCCGAACCCAGCGTGGTGCCAGTAGCGAACACTTTGCCAACGAACCACACCATGAGAATGCCTGCATAAGCGAGGTTTGGCGTGGCGAGTCCGGCGTTTTCGATTTGGTCGCGCGCCACCCAGTATCCGGTGCCAAAGAATGGTGGCAGTGGAGATTCTGGGTGCATCCACACCCATGCAGCGCCACCGATCCCCAGCAGGGCGGCGCCAATGATCGGCTTAAACATGCGCGGCACCGGAAGAATCACAAACGCGCGTTCAATGACTTCAAACGAGCGCATGAAAAACACCGCGCCCACTGCACACAGCAGGGCGAGCACCATGAAGAATGGCGCAAGCCCCATAGTCATGCCGGTGAGGCGTGGTCCAATCTCGCGTGCCGCTGGTCCAAACAGCGAATCAACCGGTCCCAGCACGCTTTGCACGGTGGCAAATGCCAGTACGGAAGCAACCACGATCGGCGCGAAGGTGCGCGCGGAGAAATCTTTGAGGACCACTTCGACTGCAAAGAAGATGCCCGTTAATGGTGCAGCGAATACCGCAGAAAGTCCAGCTGCGGCACCGCATCCAAGCAGCGTGCTGGTGTTGCTTGCCGATGGCCGCAACATGAATCGGGCGACGTTTGAACCAACTGTTGCGCCGATGGTGACGATCGGTCCTTCCGGACCTGCGCTACCGCCGGAGACGATGGTGAGGGTGGACGCAAGCCACTGCCGGACTGCCAAGAGTGGCGGTATGCGCGAGTTGGTTCGCTGCACCGCGTACATCACTTGGGTGACTCCGTGCCCGCGCTGCCGCATCGGAAGAATTGCAAAGACAATCACCGTCCCGATGGCGCCGAGTACGGGAGCCACCGCAATAATCAGTGCCGCACTTTCGCGGCTTCCGCGCAGTGCGGACTCGAGTGCGTGTTCGCCCCAACGAATGGGAAGAATGAATCCGAGCGCTAAGAAGGCCACAATCACGCCAATGGCAGCGCCCCATGCAACCAATGCCCAGTCTGCATCCAGGCGCAACATGGCAGCGGCACGCTGCGTTGGGCTGAGTAGCCCCGCTAGGAATGGATTGCGCTTCGCCCGAGAGATTGGCTCGCGGCTGTTCATGTGCAGAGTTGTTGCGCGCGGCGGTGCATATCAGTTCATTGCCCCTGCGCCAGTGTCCAGCCGCGCACTCCGTTGTAGGTACGCAGCAATTCATACTCGCTGACAACGGCGTGTTGGGTGATATTGCCAAGCAATGCGATGGCGTCTGCTTGCGTTGCGGTGCGACCGTCACGCAATTCGAAACGAACGCGCCAGTAGTCAACACACTCGGTGAACGCGGAGCCACGTGGCCAGACTTGCATTCCGCGGCAGGAAACGAGAGTTATTTGAAACGGACTTGTTGCGCAGAGGTGCTGCATATGCACGGCGGTATCGGCCGCTGGATGCACGGCTTCGACGTAGACATCCAGTCCGGCGACTTCCTTCTTCACGTCAGTAAAGGTTCGCATCACCAGGGCGGACTCTGGCTTTGGATTCGCCAACCGCGTGATGCGGTCGCTGGTACCGGCAGGCGCTGGCTTCATCGTCTTTGGCTCCTGTCCGAGGCGCGCAATGATTTCCTTGATGAAGGCATGCGTGTTCAGGGTCGGCTTGCTGCGGTCGCCAAAGTCGCCGGTGTGCGCGCCGTCCTCAAGTGCAGCGAGCAATGCATTCTCAATAGTGGCGGCTTGCTTCTCAAGACCAATGTGGCGAAGCATCATCAGTCCGGAGAGAACCAGCGCCGTTGGATTAGCAATTCCCTTGCCAGCAATGTCCGGCGCGGTGCCGTGGACTGCTTCAAATATGGAGATATTGCGGCCGATGTTTGCACTTGGAGCGAAGCCGAGCCCGCCCACAAGACCAGCGGCAAGATCGCTGACGATGTCGCCCTGCAGATTGGTGAGCACCACCATCTTGTATTGCGATGGCTTCATCACCAAGTTCATGCACAGTGCATCAACGATCACGTCGGGCGCGGCAATGCCTGGGTATTCCAAGGCCATGGTGCGGAATCGTTCCAAGAACAGGCCGTCAGTCATCTTCATGATGTTGGCCTTGTGAGAGCAGTGCACGGTGTCAATCCCCATGCGCTTGGCAGTTTCAAATGCGAAGCGGAGCACTTCATCACAGCCCGGCGCGGTGATGATGCGCTTGGCGACCATCACATCGTTACTGAGGCGATGTTCAATACCGCCGTAGGTGTCCTCGATATTTTCACGCACGATGGCAAAGTCAAGTTGAATGCCCGCCTGGCTGTATGGGGTGACCACGCCCGGCAGTGTGCGAAAGTGCCGATAGTTGGCGTATGCGCTCCACATCTTGCGTGCCGTGACGTTGATGGACTTACCGCCACCGCCGGTCGGCGTAGCCATGGGTCCTTTGAAGAGAACACCAAGATCCTCGACGATGCGAATGGCCTCATCAGTCATGCCGCGCGTGTTGCCGCGTGCAAAGATCGCTTCGCCCATTTCAACAGGAACGAATTCCACCAACTTACTGACTCCCGCCGTAGCAAAGAGTTCCAAGGTGGCAGCCATGATTTCTGGTCCGATTCCGTCGCCAGCAGCAAGCGCAATACGCATGAGTCAATTCCTAGTCGTGAGGGTGGTGGGCCGCGTGGCCGTGGGTGGTAAAGGATAAGGCGCGCCGGGCTGTGCGCGGTACGCTTTGCAATTCGGCTTTGGATCCCCACTCGACGTGCCGCACCACGAACAACACCCCCCTGCCGCCCATGACGCATTTGCGGCATTGCGCATCGCCAATTACCGGCGGTTTGCGGTGGGATTCCTGTTTGGGTCCACCGGCCTACAGGTGATGAACACAGCCATTGCGTGGGAGATATGGGCTCGCACCCATGATCCACTGGCGCTGGGCGTCATGGGCCTGTGCCGGGCTCTTCCGGTGGTGCTCCTTTCCCTGCTGGCCGGCCATGTGGCGGACACCCGTGATCGCAAGGCCATCGTGGTAGCCACCCAGGCAGGATTTGCGGCGGTCGCGTTGGGCTTCTCACTGCTTTCTTGGATGGATGCACCAGTGTTCGCTTTCTATGTGCTGTTGGTATTGAGTGCGTGCGTGCGCGCATTCAATGGCCCGGCGCGGCAGGGCTTCTTGCCGCTGATTGTTCCCAACTCCATTTTTCAGAATGTAGTGACGTACCAGAGTGGCATCTTTCAGTTTGCGGCCATCGTGGGGCCGCTGACGGCGGGCGTTCTGATTGCCTATCTGCCGGCGATATGGCCGGTGTACATATTGACCGCGATCGGTTGCGTGATCTTCTCGGTGACTGTTGCCGCCGTGAAGCCGCGCGCTGCGCCCCGTGGAAACAGGGCGGTGACCGTCAAGGCGATGTTCGCGGGGATGTCACACATGTGGCAAGAGCGCCCAGTATTTGGAGCGATCCTGTTGGACATGCTGGCGGTGGTCTTTGGCGGAGCAACCGCGCTTCTGCCGCAGTACGCGGACGAACTGCTTGGAGCAAGTTCTGAACAGGCGCCGATACTCCTTGGAATTCTGCGCGCTTCGCCCTATGTGGGCGCACTTGCCATGGCGGGTTGGTTGGCCTTCCGACCGAATTTCCGAAACGCTGGTCCGATGCTTCTCTGGAGTGTTGCGGCGTTCGCCGGCGCGACCATTGTGTTTGGATATGCAACCGTGCCATGGGTCGCAGTGTTGGCACTGGCAGTGGCGGGTGCCGCAGACAACATTAGCGTGGTGATTCGTCACGTCTTAGTACAGATGCGCACCCCGGATCACTTGCGCGGACGTGTTGGCGCGGTCAACACCATGTTCATCGAGTGCTCCAATGAACTGGGTGGATTTGAAAGCGGGGTAGTTGCCCGTTTCTTTGGGCCAGTAGCGAGCGTGGTCAGTGGCGGAATCGGCACGTTGGTGGTGCTTGGCGTGATCGCCATGGCGGTTCCGCAGTTACGGAAGTTGCGGCACATTGAGCCACTGCGCGAGCCGGATCCGGCGTGATGGCCCGTGAGCCGCGCAGTGAACGGACGCTAGTATTGCGGCATGGAAAGTGAACGCTCAATGGACGAAGGGACGCGCGTAACTGGCAGCGATCGACCTGCAAAGAAGCTAATTCGTGTGGTCCGGGTGGTGGTTGCTATTGGTGTGATTTCGCTGGGAATGGCGGTGATCTTTGGGTTGTACTACCGCCCGCACACTGAGCCGGAGCTGCTCCCGCCAGCAGGCCGCGGATATTTGGCGTCGCTTCCGATCCAGACCGTCGGCGGCAAGGTGGACTTTGGTGACGTGAAGCCGTGCGGCAATGATTTCACACGCACCGCAAAGATTCGCAATCAGTCCACCGAGCCAGTGGAGATTCTGGCGTACTCACCCAATTGTGCCTGCCTCACCGCGAAACTGATCGGCGACCGCACCCTGGGACCGGGCGCAGAGCGTGATGTGCAATTGACCATTCATCCTTCTGGTCACGGGTCACGATCAACCGCCGTTGAGTTTGCATCCAAGGGAGGATTCGCCGGTTCGGTTCGCGTTGACTTTGCATTTACGCGTGGCGTGATCGCCTCACCAGACGTGGTGGATGTCCATGAGAGCGATCGTGACTTTGCCATTGATGTAGAGGTGTTCTCCGGCGACCACAGAAGCGTTACCGTGATGGCCGTTGATCCACCGATTGGCTCGTTTGAGGTCATGCCAGCTGCCGTTGGCAAGGTGGCGCTCAGTACCTATGAGGCGATGCAGTTTGCCAATTCGCCGGCGGGGCGTGTTCATCCTGGCGTGACACTGGGTGCCGATGGCAAGCCGGAGCAACTGGTGGTCACCATCACCACCAACCACCCAGATTGCCCGTTGGCACGCTTTGTATTCAGTTTCTTGAAGTGATTGCACCGGCACGTTTGACGGTGACGATGGTCTTCCGTGCTGCCCGTTGAGCAAATCCAGCGAGCCACTGCATGGGTGCGCGCGGCGCGCGATGCTTGCCGCGTCGGCGCGAGATGATGATGTGCGCCAGGCCCATCAAGCCAACCACGGCGAGCGTTGCACCGATGTAGAGAATCCAACGATGCGCGGCGCTTTCAAACTGGCTGCCAATGTGTGCCACACCAACGCCAATACCCATTTGCAGTGGAGCGGTGATCAGTACACCCGCAGCTTCCACGGCCAAGATCTTCCACCATGAAAGTTGCATCACGCCGCTCATGGTCACCATGGGCGTTCGTGCGCCAGGGATAAAGCGTGCGATCAACAGCGCCCATGCGCCGCGGCGATCCATCTCATACTTCACTTCCAGAAGTGTTCGCGGGCCGATCAGCTTTCGGAATGCGCGCCAGGCCAGCAGCTTGCCACCGAAGTGGCGACAGATCCAAATCCATCCCGCATCACCGATGACAATGCCAAGCCATGCGGCGAACGCTGCCTGGATGAACCAATTCCATGAGCCCGTTTCCGCCCACTGTTCATACGCAAAGATTCCTGCCGGCACCAGAATGAAGTCTTCGCTGAGATGCAGGCCGATGCCCGAGATCACAAACGCCAGGAAGACTGCGATCGGGCCAAACTCCACGAGTCGCGTGCCCCATTCGCGCAGTGTGCCCGCATCTTGAACCGCCGGCGCGTCCACGCCGCCAGTGATGGCAGCGGCAGCAACGGCGGCGATAGCGAGTTTCATAAGCATGCTGGAGGTATGCGAGTATAGGCAGGAATGAAAGCGGCCCGCTCCGAAGAGCGGGCCGCGTGGTTGTGTTCAGGTTCCGTTGCGTGGTCAGTCGGCCTGGTCGACCGGGATACGCATCTTGTAGAAGCTTGCCCAGATGAAGTACAGGGCAGCCGTGAACAGCGCGAGGCCGATCCACATCTTGAGTGCCTCGTTCTGGATGGTCAGCACGATTTCGACGGACAGGAGTCCGAAGAGGGTGGTGAACTTGATCACCGGGTTGAGGCTGACCGAGGAGGTGTCCTTGAAGGGATCTCCGACGGTGTCGCCGACCACGGTCGCCGCATGCAACTCAGTGCCCTTGGCGCGCATGTCCACTTCCACGATCTTCTTGGCGTTGTCCCATGCTCCACCGGCGTTCGCCATGAAGATTGCCTGGAACAGGCCGAAGAACGCGATGCCGATCAGGTAACCGATGAAGAACACCGGGCTGAAGAAGGGCAGACCAAGCGAGAGGCAGAAGACCGCCAAGAAGATGTACCACATGCCACGCTGCGCGTAGATGGTGCAGATCTTCACAACTTCCTTGCTGTCCTGGATGCTCGCCTCGGCCTTGTCAAGGTTGATGTTCTTCTTGATGAAGACCACCGCGCTGTATGCGCCCGTGACAACCGCCTGCGTCGATGCGCCCGTGAACCAATACACCACTGCGCCGCCCATGAGAAGACCGAGCAGGATTTCTGGTCGCACGATGCTCAGGATGCTCTCGATGTTCTTGCCTTCTGGCACGATCATCTTGTTCTTGCTGAGGGCAAGGATGATGCCGAAGATCATCGTGGTTGCACCAACGACTGCGGTACCAATGAGCACTGGCTTGGCAGTCGCCTTGAAGGTATTGCCTGCGCCGTCGCCCTTCTCAAGAAGGTGCTTGGCGTGCTCGAAATCGGCATGGATGCCGTAATCGCGCTTCAGCTCTTCCTTGATGTTGGGGACTGCTTCAATGCGGCTCAGTTCAAACACGCTCTGGGCGTTGTCAGTCACTGGTCCGAAACTATCGACGGCAATGGTCACTGGGCCCATGCCCAAGAAGCCGAATGCAATCAGACCGAACGCAAAGATCGGTGCAGCAAAGTCACGGTAAGCGAGCGGCATGAGCAGGGTCAAATCATCATTGCCACTGAGTTTCCAACCAGCAGCCATCAGCACCAGGATCAGGAGACCTGTCCAGAAAGCACTGAAATTGCCTGCAACGAATCCGGACAGGATGTTGAGGCTGGCGCCGCCCTGTGCAGATGCGTTGGTCACTTCGTTCACGTGCTTGGAGCTGGTGCTCGTAAACACCTTGGTGAACTCAGGGATGAGGGCGCCCGCAGCGGTTCCGAGACTGATGATCGAAGCCAAGATCCACCACAGGTCCTTGAGTTCTGAACCCATGTACGTCAGCGTTCCAAGCAGCGCATGGCTGGCAAAGAAGGTGGCGATGATGGAGATGATCGAGGTCACGATGACCAAGCGAGTCAGCGGTGCTTCCTCGTCGAACTCCTTCTTGCCGGAGAACGATGCCTTGGACCATGCTTCGGTGATGTAGTAACTGACGAGACTGCAGATGATCATCAGCGCGCGCATGGTGAACAGCCAAACGATGAGCTGCATGCACATCGTCTTCTCATCAGGCGAGCCGCCGCCGAGGGCGTAGGCCAAGAATGCGATTAATGCAACGCCGGTGACGCCGTAGGTCTCAAAGCCGTCAGCGGTTGGGCCAACCGAGTCACCAGCGTTGTCGCCGGTGCAGTCAGCAATAACGCCGGGGTTCTTCGGATCATCCTCAGGAAGCTTGAAGACGATCTTCATGAGATCGCTACCAATGTCGGCGATCTTGGTGAAGATGCCGCCGCAGATGCGCAGCACGGTTGCACCAAGACTCTCGCCGATGGCGAAGCCGATGAAGCTTGCACCCACGAGTTCCGACGGGATGAACATCATGATTCCGATCATGAAGAACAACTCAACGCTGACCAAGAGCATGCCGATCGACATGCCGGACTGCAGTGGAATCGCCAAGGTCTTCAGGGCGTCGCCGCGAAGACTTGCAAACGCGGTGCGGCTGTTGGCGCGGGTGTTGATTCGGATACCGAACCATGCCACGCTGTAGCTACCGAGAATGCCCAAGATCGAGCAGAGCAGGACGATGCCAACGGCCATGACGTGGCTCGTTTGCGGGGCAGCGCCTTCAACGGGTACTGCTCCGTGCGCGGCGCCAATCGGATTCAGGAATCCGAAGTAGACGATCATCGCACCGGCGATCAAGAACCACAGGAGCGCAAGGAATTTGCCCTGTTGCGCGAGGTAACTCTTGCAGGTCTCCCAGATGATGTTGGAAACGTTGCGCATGGACGGATGCACCGGCAGCGCGTCCACTTGGACGTACTGGATGACTCCGAACAGGGCTCCGACCAGCGAGACCACAAGACCCGCATACATGAGCGTGGCGCCCATGATCGGCTTGCCGAACACGCTGAAGACGATCTTGTCGTCGATGGGAGGCAGTTGCAGGTCAGCCTCGCTTGCGAATGCAACGGGCGCGACCGCCAGCGCGGCGAGCGTGGCGGGAACGATGAATCGGGTCCAGTTTTGGGCCTTGGCCATTTTTTCGTCCTACGGGTGTGTTCAAGGGCCGAAAGGCCCTCAGATGAGGTTGGGATTGTACCGAACGTCAGACTTGACGGCGGGGCGGTGGAGTCATTGCCAACGGATTGAATTGCCAACATTATCAGTCAATAAGCAGCGACGGCGCTCACAAGACCGAAATGCGCAAGCCGCCGGGGTCAAGTTCGAAGGCAAACGGCCGAGCCAGTGGATGGCCAGGGTCTGATTCGAGCTGATTTCGGACTGAATGGGCGGCCGAGGCAGACCGGCACAGGAGGAGCAGGAATCCACCCCCTCCAGCGCCAGCCATGGACCAGGAGGCGACCCGATCGCCCAGTTGGCGAACGTTGGCCTCAATTTCCGGGGTGACTGACGCGGGGTCAACGGTGCGCTTCAGGTCCCGATATTCCGCGAGGCGATGGGCGAAGGCTGACACATCGCCGCGGGCGATCTCGTCTGCCATGGCGTGTGCGCCGGCCACCAGTCGTGCGCGGGCGTTCATCACGGAGTGCTCGCCGCGCAGGTAACGAAGCACCACGGTTTCCAGAATGTCGCGGGCCATGCGCCGCCGGCCGCTATAGAGGAGCACCGCGCGTTCGTGCAATGTGCGCACGAAGGCGGGCGGAGCGGCGATGGGGGCCACGTGTGGAACCTGATGAACGCCGGCGCGCGTGGTGCACAATTTGATGCCGCCCCATAGTCCGCCCACTTGGTCCTGCCAACCGCCGCGCGTTTGAATCATCTGCTCAAGGAGCGAAGCATTGCGCGCCACGTGTGCTGGATCCGTGGCACGTCCCGCCACTCGGTCGAGCGTGGCGAGCATGGTTGCTCCAAGGATGGAACTGGTGCCGAGGCCGCTGCCGCGTGGCACGGCGCTGAAGAGTGTGATGGCCAGTCCACCGCCGGCGCGTTCAAGGTGCGTGTGCAGATTTGCTTTGGGGTCACGCGGCACAAGCCCACTGAGTACCAGCGCTGCGCGCGGCAGTGCATCCCATACCGCGGGATCATGATGATCAAGAAGTTCGCTGGTACTTCGATACCGGCCGGTTCGCCCTGAATCAACCGAGTGCACAGTGATTTCTGGTGTATCGGTGACGCGCACCATGACTTGCAGGGGAAGCGTTCCTCCGAGCGTGACTGCTGCGTTCACCACACTGCCGCCGTGCTCAATGCATAGCGGTGGCGTGTCGCTCCATCCGCCAGCAAGGTCAATGCGAACTGGGGCACTTGCCCAGACTGCTTGATCTTGGCGCACTGCAAAGGCACGGACTTCGCGCGGCATGAGTGCGTCGCGCGCGACGGCCACTCCGACGGCAGACATCGCCGCCGTTCGCGCAGCTGTTCGCGCGGTGCTTGATTGAGCAATGGCAGCGCGCGCTGCATACTCGCGGGCGCGATCAAGCGGTGTCACGGCAGTTGGGCGCCACGGCGCGTATGCCTGCGCGTTGATGTGCCCCCGTGCGAGTGCATCTGGATTTGCAAGCAGCATCAATTCTGCAAGCGACAGTTTGCGCATGCGTCGCCACGCGGCTGGAGCGCGCGTCTCTCCAAGTATCCATTGCATGGCGCGCCATGCATCATCTGGCTTACCAACGGGATAAATCCGTGCGTTCCACAGCGTGTGTGGTGCACTGCCCCAGATGGCGCGGGCGCTGCTGCCGGTTTGCAGTTCCAACGTCCGCAGTGGTTTGCCGCACACGGTTCCGCCGTCGCTTGCGGAGGTCTTGCAATCGTCGTCAATGCCATGCAATACCCAGCACTGTTGCGTACTTCCGATTGGCACTGCGTAACGAGCGATGCCGCGCGGGGCATGCGCATCCTTGCCGGTTTCCAAGGCAAGCACGCTGTCGGGTCCAGTGTGCGTGCGCTTGTTGAGTAGGTCAGGAAACATGCGCTCCGGCATGGTTGACGAAAGTCGTTCGATGAGTTCTCGCGTAGTGCCCAGGTGCAGGAAACTCCCCTTCTTCAGGAGGGTGGCGTGCAGCGCTACTTGATGTGTTGCGGTGAAGAATTTGCCAAGCATGCGCTCGCGGGCGCTGCTGCCGCCAGCAGCAAATCGAGTCACGAACGTGGCGCGCTCCGCGCTGCTTGACATGGCATGGGCGATCTCTTGATAGAGATCAAGGCTTGCATTTCCGCGTGTGAGTTCTGCAAGAAGTGATCCGGCAGGCGCGCGGCCGGTGCGCGGATCTGCCCCGGCGCCGCGGAGAAGTGCGTGGCATGCTGCAGTTGGAAAGAAGAAGATTCCGCTATCGATCGCCGCGTGACCGCTCGCAGACAGCGCTCCGGCGGACTGCAGTTGTACTCGCGATGGTTTCTGCAGCGTGCTCACCACGCGGTTGCGTTTGTCAAGAACAAACACGCCGTGTCGCGCAGCGCGATCTGGCCCGCCGGGGAAGGCGAGGACCGTCGCGCCGCCGGTGGCAAACGTGATGTGCTCATCGGCAAGTCGCAGTGCCGCATCGCCGCTAGCGACGAGCACTCCGCCGGAAGCGGGCAGCGTGAGGCGCGAGAGTTCCGCAAGAATCAGGTCAAAGAGCGTGGGAACATTGAAGGGGCCAAGTCCATGGGTCGGGGTCTCGATGGGCGCAGTGCCGCACGCGGCGTTTGCGTCCAACTTTCTGCGAACGGCCTTGGCTCTCCCGGTGCGGCCCAGCGGAACCCAGATTTTGCCGGGAGCGCTCCATGATGGAAGGCGCCGCGAATCGCCGCCCGAGTGCAGGATGAGGATGCGATGGCCATGCGCTTGCGCGCGCGCGTTCTTCAGCATGCCGCGCTTCGCCAGCTCCGCCATGCAGAGGAGGGTGCTGCCGCCACTACCGATTCGTTTGCCGGCGGAATCGGCAATCACCAGTGTCTCCAGGCCATGCGGGAGTGTGCCGAGCGTCTGGCGGATGTCCAACATCTGTTCGGCGTAACGCCGCTGCACATCGTTGGCCACGGTGAGCACCAAGAGATCGAATCCGCACGGAGCACGCCCGGCGCCCGAGCGTTTCAGGCGCGGGGCGGCTGGAAGTGCGGCCGCGCGTGGAACGCGTGCTGTAACGGGGGAGCGAGTGGTGCGTTCGCGTGCCATGCGTGGCGCGAGTGTACGGAACGCGCGCGCGGTAGCCTCACCCGTATGCAGTTCTTTGCGCAGGCAATTGATTTACTTGATGACCCGGATTTGATTCGGGTCTATGAGGAGCACCACCGCGCCGTCTGGCCAAAGGTGGTGGCTGCACTGCGCGCCGCCGGTATTCAGCGGATGCGGATCTTTCGGCATGGAACTCGGCTCTTTATGTATTGCGAAGGTCCTGATGGCTTTGATCCAGCCCGCGACTACCAGCAGTACGCCGCTGATCCAGAGTGCCGGAAGTGGGACGAGTTGATGCGTCGATTCCAGCGTCCCGTTCCTGGAGCAAGTACCGACGCGTGGTGGTCGCCGATGGAGGTGGTGTTTGACTTGGAATCCATGTCCGACGGTGGCGCGGTTGACGCGGTTGTTGGAGAGCCCACATGCTGATGCTTGCCAACCGACTTTCCAAGCAACTTCGCCACCTGCGTGGTTGGGCGAAGGCAAGTGGTGTTACCTGCTACCGGCTGTATGAGCGTGATATTCCAGAGTTTCCTGCGATCGTCGATTGGTATGACGGCGAGGCAGTGGCGTGGGTGTATCAGCGCACGCGTGATGACACGCCGGAGAAGGTTCGTGCCTTTGAAGAAATGTGCGAAGGCGAAATACTTGATGGATTGCAACTCTCTGGATCAAAGTTGCACATGAAGTACCGCGGTCGAATCAAGGATCGCACTGAGCAATATGACCGAGTCGGTGATACGGGCATGGTGCGCACCGTGGAAGAGCAGGGCCTCAAATTCGAAGTGAATCTCACGGATTACTTGGATACCGGGTTGTTCCTTGACCATCGAAAGACGCGTTCCATCATTCGCCATTACGCGGCAGGCAAACGCATTCTCAATCTGTTTGCGTACACCGGAAGTTTCACGGTGTATGCACGTGCTGGTGGCGCGGCGGGTACTACCACCGTTGATATGTCGAAGACCTATCAAGACTGGACGCGGCGCAATCTGGAACTGAACGGGTTTGCTTTGGGGCCGGACCACCGGTTAGTCAAGGCTGATTGCTTGCAGTTCTTGCAAGCAGGCCCCGCCGCGGATGAGCGGTACGACTACATCGTTCTTGATCCGCCGACATTCTCAAACTCCAAGCGCATGGAGGCAGAGAGTTTTGCTGTTGACCGTGACTGGCCGCACTTGGTGGCGTTGGCTACGCAGTGGTTAGCACCCGGCGGCTGGCTGTATTTCAGCAGCAACTCACGGCAATTGAAATTTGATGCCGCGCAATTACCCGCAGGATTTGTGTCGCGCGAAATCAGTGAGCGAACAGTTCCTGATGATTTCCGCAATCGGCGCATTCACCGTTGCTGGACGATCACTGCTGCGAAACCGGAATGAAGAACTCCGGGTTGGATGGAAGGTTGGCAAACACGCCAAGGAATGTTCCCTTCTTCGCATCAAACTTCAGGATCTGTTTGGTGAGTCGACTGCCCACGTACAGGACGTGATCGCGGACGGCAATGGAACTTGCAGCACTGAGTCCGCCATCGCCGGGTTGCACAAGCTGACTGATGTTTCCGGTTTCAACAACCAGTTTCCACACGCAGTTGGCTTTATTGTCGGTGACCAAGAGGTCGCGGCCATCAGCGGTAAACATGGCCTGAATTGGATGCTGAAGCCCGGTGGCCGCATTCATTTCACTGCGGACATAGCGACCGGTGACGGGATCGTGGACGGCGATCCGGGAGCGCTCGCGGTCACACACGTACAGCAACCCATCGGGGCCGAACGTGAAGCCGCGCACTAACCCCAGCCCTTCCGGTGACTGCTGATTGTTGGGAACCACGGTGCCGGGCGGAAGCGTTCCGAATTCTTCAAGACCACTGGCAACCGGGAGTGGTTTGCCGGCGTTGCCACGACCAAGTCCGTGGTAGCGAGTGATGGTGTTGGTGTCCTGGTTGGAGGCATACAGCGAACCGTCTGGCCCTACATCAATTTGGTAGGTGTGCACCATCCCGGGATTTGCTGCGCCGCCAGAAATCCATGTGGCTTTGTAGGGCCGGATGCCAGTGCGATCATCGGGGGTGCCAAAGACGATCACCCGGGTGGATTCACGCTTGGCGCTCATCACGGCTAAGTCGCCGTTTCCAAGAATTTCCATTCCGCGTAACTCGCTGAGTGGTGGTTCCTTGGCGGGGATGGGCCCCAGGATCGGCCCGATGACCTTGCCGCTTCCGTCGATGGCAAACACTTGGGCGAGTGCGCCGGCATCGCCGTGCACGGTGACGTACCAGTGCGGGGCGGTCAGGGCCAGTTCGTGCCCGTGCGCCCGCTCGCCTGCAGCCAGGGCAACTCCGTCGGCAACGGTTCCAGCGCGTTCGGCAGTGGCATCGCTTTCAGCCGCAGCGTGTTCCCGGAGGTGCTTGCCCTCCTCAATCAGGGGAAACACATAGGGGATGGACAGCATGCCAATGAGGGCGACCGCTGAAATAAACACGCCGATGGATGCTTCGCGCTTCATGTTGCACTTGCAAGATTACCGCCAAACGGGGACGATGCGTGTGTACATGGAGGTACGCATGACACTCAACGATCGCATTGCATCGCTCGCTTCGTTGCGCCGGGGCGCAATTCCATTCATCACGGCGATTGTTGCACTCGTGCTGATTGCCGCCTGTTCAGCGCGGACAACGGATGGCTCGCGCGGTCGCAGCGGCACCGACGCGCTGATTGAGAGTGCCAACGACCTGGGCTTGGAAATCGGCGATCGCCCCCGCGAGACCAGCGCTGCGGCCATGAGTGGCGGCAAGCACGAAGCAGAGAAGGAACTATCGATTCTGGCCGGAGGCTCGCCGTCTTCGCACACGTCGTCCAAATTGCCGGGGCCCGATGATTGGCGCGTCATTACCAATTCACTCACCTTGTTTCGGCACGCTCCGTATGTGACAGACTTGGTGCTGGGACTGGTGTGCTCCATCGGCGTGGCGCTGACGCTGACGGCTTCGCCGCGGCGTGCGGTTCGCTTTGACCCAGTAGCTGTTGCAGAGACACGCAAGGCAACGGTGATCTGCGCGCTGGTTGGTTGCATCGCTGCGGAGTTGGTGCAATCGAGCGAACAGTTTCTACTGGGAGCCGAGATCGCATTGGTCTTGTTTGGTATCGGAGGCTTGGTCCGTTTCCGCACCATCTTTGGTGATGCACGGCAAACGGGTGTGGCCATCATTGCCACCGTCTTGGGTCTGGCATGCGGCATGAGCGAGTACTCATTGGTGGCACTTTCATTGACCGTGGTGTTCATTGCCAATTGGTGGATGAACAGCACGGCGTTTGTGCACGTGCGCGTTCGGATCCGTAAGAATGGGGACCTGGCTCAGGTGCAGGCGGCGATCACCACGCTCTTACAAGAGCAGCATTTCTCGGTACTTCGTGCGACCCCCAACAGCACGGAGCGCACACTGGAGATGTTTGGGCAGACGGGATCGGAATTTGACATTGATGCCTTGGTCAGTTCCATTGAGGGTGCGGTTCCTGGTGCTCGTGTGCGTGTCAAGGCGTCTTGAAACGCGTTTGCCATGTGCGTGGCATGTTGCTGTACCTTCGGACTGCGTAGTATTCCTTCGTGCTGCAGCGGATTGAAATTTCGCAGGTTGGTCGCGTCTATGACGACGGCTTTGTCGCATTGTCGGGGGCGTCGTTTGATATTCGCGCTGGTTCGATGACGGTCTTGGTGGGGCCATCCGGTTGTGGAAAGACCACGCTGCTTCGGTTGATCGGCGGACTTGATAGCCCCACGAGCGGCCGCGTGATCTTTCATGGTGCTGCCGGTGCACTGCAGCAGCCGCGTACCGCGTTTGCATTTCAAGAGGCACGTTTGCTGCCGTGGCGAACAGTGCTTGCCAATGTGGCGCTGCCGCTGGAACTTGCCGGCGTAGCACCTGCTGAGCGAATCGAACGTGCCACCGCCATGCTGACACGCGTTGGACTTGGTAGTGCCACCCGCAAGCTTCCGGGGCAACTCTCCGGCGGTATGCGTATGCGTGCATCCATCGCTCGCGCGCTGGTGACCGCGCCGCAACTGTTACTTCTTGACGAACCATTCGGAGCGGTTGATGAGATTTCGCGTCATGCACTTGATGACCTCTTGCGATCCCTCTGGGCTGAACTGGCAATGACCGTTGTGATGGTGACGCACTCGATTGTGGAAGCGACCTACGTCGCCGAACAGGTAGTGGTGATGGCCCCTGCGCCTGGACGCATTGTTGCGCAGTTCACGCCGTCATTCGCCCATCACTCCCCGTCATTGCGTGCTACCCCTGAGTTTGCCGCAGTCACTGCCGAAGTGCTGCGCTCCTTGGGCGAAGCCATGGTGGGGGAGCAGCGATGAGTAGAAGCGATTCCAAGCGCGCGGTGCCGCCAGTATCGTCCGTGGTGATGCGTGCTGCGCAGGCAGTGATTCCATCGTTGACGGTGGTCCTAGTGTTGCTGGCCGTTTGGCAGGGCGCCGTGTCACTCTTTGCGCCGAGTGAATTTCTGGTGCCCGCGCCACTGGCAGTTGTTCATGCCATGATTCAATCACGTCAAGCGCTCCTGGCAGCGGCGTGGATGACTGGTAGTAGTGCGGTGCTTGGATTTCTGATGGCTGCAGTCATCGGCGTGACGCTGGGCAGCATGCTGGCAGCGAGCAAATTTCTGATGCGCGGGCTGTACCCCATTGCCACGCTCTTACAGATGGTCCCACTGGTGGCGATCGCGCCACTGTTGGTGGTGTGGTGCGGGTACGGAGCGCGAACCAGTATTGCCAGTGCAGTGATCGTTTCAGTTTTTCCGGTGCTTGCGGCCACGCTTGATGGAATGCGTTCCACGGATCTTGGGTTAGTGGAACTCTTTGCAGTGAATCGTGCTTCGCGTTTGCAGCGGTGGTGGAAGTTGGAGTTGCCGTGGGCAATTCCGTCCATCGTCACCGGGCTGCGCATTGCTGCCGGTCTTTCAGTCATCGGCGCGATTGTTGGAGAATTTGTGGGTGCGTTCGCTGGGGATCAGTCGCCGGTGGGAATTCTGATTGTCAGTGCTATCCGCGAAAATCGCACGGATCTGGTGTTTGCCGCAGTGAGCGTGGCCGCCCTGGTGGGGTTCGCACTCTTTGGGGTGGTCAGTCTGGTGGGCTGGATTTTGCTGCGTCGGTGGCATGCCTCCGCGGGATGACCGCGCTAGGCTTCCCGCATGAATATTGACCGCCGCAAACTACTGATCGGTTTCATTCTTGTCGACGCAGTGGTGGTGTCCCTCATCCTGCTGTACGTACTGAATCGCCCGAACGCAGGTGTTGCGAACACTGCCAGTGGCGAGCGTGTTCGTATTCAATTGAATTGGGTTCCCGAGCCGGAATTTGGCGGTTTCTACGCTGCGTTGCAAGACGGGCTGTATGCGCAAGAAGGCATTGACGTGGAGATCATCAAAGGTGCCGCAGGAACGCCCGCGCCGCAGATGGCTTCAAGTGGGCAGGTGGAGTTCGCCATTGCATCGGCAGATCAGATGCTCACACTCAATGAGAAGGGCGGCGATCTCACGGCCGTGTTCTCAGTGTTTGAGACCAGCCCGATGGGCATCATGGTCAAAGCCGATGCGCCGTGGACTTCATTGGAAGAGTTGTGGAAGTCAGACGCAACGGTAGCGGTGGAAGCAGGGCTTCCGTATCTCAAGTACCTGAGCAAGAAGGTTCCTGATAGCAAGGTACGCATTGTTCCAACCGGCGCGGGGCTCGCAGGATTTGAGCGTGGTGCAGTGCAGGGGCAGCAGTGCTTTGTCACCGCGGAACCGGTGCAGATGGAACTGAAGAAGGTTCCAGTGCGGGTGTTCTCACTCGCTGCAAGTGGCTACGACCCGTACGCCGTGTTGGTGGTGACCAAGGCGTCATGGCTCGCTGAGCACCGAGAAGTGGCAGCAAAGTTAGTGCGCGCCTTGCGCGAGGGTTGGACGCGTTACCTGGCGGATCCTGCCAAGTACAACGTTGAGATTTCCAAACTCAATCCGGCCATGAGCGTCGAAGCGATGAACATTGCTGCAGAAAAACAGCGCGACCTCGTGGCCCCGCCCGGAACCGGGGCGCACGAGATCGGCAGCATGAGCAGCGAACGTTGGACGACGCTGGTCGCTCAACTGCAAGAGTTAGGGACTATCAGCAAGCAGCCCGCGTCGATTGACGCCGTGTTCTGGAACGCCCCGAAGTAAGAAACGCGAGCATCATCGGTACCAATGCAGCGGGTGCGGGGACGAGATTCGCCTCAACCCATGCGGTGGCTGCGCCGTGCGCTTCTTCCGATTCATTCAGGTTGAGCACTGCCCAGAAGGTGTCACTGGTTGCGTAGCCCGGTGCGCCCATGGTGAATGCGACGAGGTAGATGCCGTTGGCCGGATCTGCGCCGCCGGTACCGAGAAGTGTGTACTCGGGGTGCAGGTCAAGGCCTTGCGACACGAGGAAACTGAACGAACCACCAGAGGTGCTCGAAGCATCTTGGCCGGCATAGGAAGCCAGCATGGAATACGGCGACGTGGTGTACCCACTGCCGTTCCAGACGCTGATCCCTTGAAGCAGGTTCATCGTGAGCGTGGTGCCTACTAAGTCTGATCCGATTCCTGGTTCATCACCGGAGAATGGGAACAGCGGGTCAAGGCCAAGTTCACCTTCAAAGACACGAAGCGATGGGGCGATTACCTCGCCACTGACGTCGTCCCATCCGCCGGTGACAAGCGAACCTCCGAGTGCGGTGACCCAAATGTCTGCATGCGGCGCGTTCTTATCTGCGAAGGTCACTGATGCAATGGAGGCGGCAACGATGGAGGAAACAATGAAAGTACGTGACATGATTGGAAACTCCTGAAAGAAATGAGGGAGTAGTGCAGAGGTGGGAACAGAGGCAAAGTGAGGTGGCGGTTATTGTTGACTGGGATTTTTGTTGTTGCGGTGCGGAGCTATCCGCATTGGCATCATGGGGGTCATGGGCACGCCCCCCATGCGCCGAGCATCGTGCCGAGGTCAGCACCATCAACAGCACCGCTGTTGTCAAGATCTGCGCTGCCGGACAATCCCCATGCACCAAGAAGCATGCCAAGATCAGCGCCATTCACGGTTCGATCACCGTTGAGGTCGCCAATGCAAGCTGGTGGATTCATGGCGTCTTGTGCCGCTGCAAATGCCTCGTCAAAGGTTGCCTGTGATGCGCCACCATTCAGAATGATCCAGTACTCCTGCGAGGGCAGCAGTGTTGGCGAGGTGGAATACATTTCAAACGGTGCCAGATACACGCCGACATCGGGCGCCGCCGAGCCTGCCGCTGGCTGCAATGTCATGGAAAGATGCCGATGCCAACCGCCATCGGATTGCACTGCAAGATCAAAGCCAGCAACCGGACCGCTTGCACTTGTGGCATTGGCGGTGAGGTAGGAGATGCGCAGACGTTCGCCAGCAAGTGGGCCAGCAGCGGATGTTTCCACAAATGTGGCGCCATCCCAGACCAAGATTGGTCCAGTAAATCGGAAGCCGATTCGGGTGCCGGCTGCGAAAGTTCCAGGTAAGGCGTCATAGCCTGGATTGCTAGTGAACCACGTGGAACCAGTGTCACCGAACGCGCCAGCAAAGACGCGTTGGTCTTCGCCGTTTCCGGTGGCAGTCACGGCCGTCGTGGCTACGCGACCGTCCACGGTCCGCAAGCCAATGTCACCCGTGTGTTGGGCGGATGCGGAAGCCGCGGTAGTCAGGATGACCGCTAAGCACGTGCTGCGCGATTGAATGTGAAGTTGCATTTCAGTTCTCCGTAAATGATGTAGTGATGCAGGTCAGTCCTGATCAGTCCTGATCAGTGCAGATCAGTTCAAATCAGGGTCGAATTTATTTTCCTGCATGCTGCGATAGACATCCTCAAACTGCAGGGTGCCAACGTGCCCATCCACGAACGCATAATTGCTCTGGCTTCCGCTACCAGGAGTCCGCCGGTCGATCGCATTGATCTGCACCTGTGAAGCCGCGGTCTTGGCGGGGTCTGGGCTTGAAGCCCAGTCCTCGATATGCGGATGGTCGGCCGAGGCAAAGCTGCCTTGTTCCGCCATCAGCAGGAAGCAGACAATCCGGTCAGGATTCTGCACCTGCTGAAGCCGGTCGGCACCTGCTCCTGGTCCATCAAGGGCAACCAGTGGGGAGTAGGTGCGCGAGAGGTAGTTGTTCATTCCATAGCTGGTTCGTCGATACAGCGCGGGAGTGCTGTTGCCCACGGGTTCGCCGTCGCCACCAGCCTCAAGTGGCCAGTGCGGACTTTGATCAAGCGGACTCTTCAGCGCAATCGGGCTATTCCCGAAGTACGGGCGGAGCCGTTCGACAAACGAGTTCTGTGCATTGGCAAACGAACCGTGCGGAAGTCCAACATCAACGAACCGTTCCTCGTTCATATTGATGTAGGCAAGGTGTGCCACGGTGAGTCCGCGGAGGTTCGAGAGATCTGCCGTTGCTAAGGCTGTACGCCGCGCGCTGGAGATCGCCGGAATCATGACGCTGGTGAGGACGCCAATGATGCCGATGACAACAAGTAACTCAATGATGGTGAATGCCGAGCGTTGCGCTCTGCAGTCAAAACGAGAATGCATATGGATGCCAACCTTCAGCGTTCTGCGGATGCAGAAACGCAATATGTGCGTAGAAGTGTCCGTGCGCACGAGCGCCGGACGGCATTGCCCTTCAGGCAACGCGGCACATCAGGTCAGCAGGTTGGGGGTGGTCGAGCCGCGAGCGCCGGGATCGGTAGCGGTGCAGCAAGGAGCGCGGGTGCCGGCCAACTGACAACGGCTACGAGCGCGTGGAAGGCTGGTACAGGTACCTCGGCACCCGTAGTGGTTGCGAGCGTCAGAAGCAGTTCGCAGGTGGCACAGGTGGATTCGTCGTGCTGGTGTGGGGCAGCAGCATGGTCGTCATGACCATCGTGATCATCATGATCACCACTGCCGTGATCGCTAGCGTTACGAGCCGTATCGGCGTGGTGAGCGTGCTCCGTGTGACTTGCGCAGGCAACGCGGGCGTGCCCGGCAGTTGATTCGGCCGTCAGATGCAGCGCTCGAAGACCAACTCCACCCGCCGCGACGAGGGTCACGGTGATGAGTGCAAGCAGGAATCGAAGGTTTCGTGGCACGGGTGGATGAGTATATCCAACAACGCACGCGCTTCTCTCATTGTTCGCTCGGTTTAGTGCGTCGGTAACCATTTACACTCGCCACATGCCTCGTCCTGACCGCCCCGGTTCTTCTCATCGTCCTGCACGCTTTGGCCGCACTGAAGGGGCGGCCCGTGTCACTCGACCGCCGCTGCAGGTGATGCCAACAACTTTGTGGGAGTACCCGAGCCAGCATTACGACTGGACTGACGCCGAAGGCAGGCGCCACACCATGCAGGGCGACAAGGATTACGCGGGCGCAACGCCTTCGTGGGTGATCTGGCAATTGCTCATGCGTTACTCGCGTGAGAATGACCGCGTGATTGACCCGATGTGCGGCAGTGGAACCACCATTGATGTGTGTAAGAGTATTGGTCGCCCGGTGAAGGGTTATGACTTGGTACCGCGCCGCGAAGACATTCTGCAAGCCGACGCGCGCAAGTTGCCGCTTGAAGATGGAAGCGTGGACTTCGTGTTCTTGGATCCGCCGTATTCAACGCACATTGAGTACTCCGATGATGCGCGCTGCATCGGCAAGCTTGATGCTGCCGGTGATGACGGTGGCAAGGCGTACTACGCGGCCATGACCAAGGTGATTTCTGAGTGTCACCGCGTGATGAAGAATCGCCGCTATTTGGGTCTCTATGTGAGCGATAGTTGGAAGAAGAAAAAAGGCGCACCAACCGGCAGTGGCGCAGGAACATTCATGCCGATTGGTTTTGAATTGTTCGCCATGATGCGCAAGCTGTTTGTGCCCGTCGACATCATCTGCGTGGTGCGGCAGAATCAGAAGTTAGAGAAGGGCAACTGGCGGAAGACCGCCGTTGAAGAGAACTTCTACCTGCGCGGATTCAACTACCTGTTCATCATGAAGAAGGTGGACGATGTGGTGCAGGGCGCTGGTACGCATGGGCAAGCGCCGGGACGCGATCGTAAGTAAGGGTTGCCGGGAACAAGGGAATGATCAGCGGCTGCAAGCGGTCACGGCGCCCACGTTGCTGGACGTGGCACTGCGCCCGCGCCGTCATCGTTACGCATGCGCGCGTCCGGGGCTTGGCCTTGCGCAGATGCTGCCATACGCAGCAATCGCCATGCGTTTTCGTCGCGCAGGGTTCGGAGTGCAGCAAGCTCTGGATCCGTGGCAGCTGCGGTCACTAACTCGGCGCCATCGGAAGGCGCGGGTGTTTCACGACGGGCATCTTGCCACTCCGTGAGACGGCGGATCATGTCCTGATCAACAATCTTCCAACGATCGATTCCGCCGTCAAGGACTGCTGAAGCGGCATCACTTGCAGTGGGGGGACTGCCTGCATCAGCAAGGTCGGCTGCATCGCGCCGTGCGCGTCCCTCAGCAAAGAACTGTGGGAACGTGGCGTTCAACCACGCGGCGGTCAGTCGATCGCCAAGCGCTTGGTCCATCGCGGCAATCGAAGCGATGGCGTCACGCTGCGATTGGCGTCGCGCCTTTCCAGCCTGATGGACGCGTGTGACAATGCCGCGCACTTCGGGGGCGTTGCGGAATGACTCGGGACTGCCATCCTTGCCATCACGCTTGGCACGCACGCCAAACAGAAGAAAGTCGCGGAGCGCTTCCAGTCCGACCCGGCGTGCTTCATCGGCACTGGTTTTCAGGCGCTCAGCATGCGCAGTCAGCAACACCAATGCGGCGTTGCGTTCCACCTCGTTGTCAAGCATCAGCGCCGTAGAGATTGGATCGGCATCGGACTCCCACAGTGGACCAAGGAGCCACGCTTGCCGAAAGCGCTGCCATGGAAGCGATGCTCTGCGAGAAGCAGAGACCGCTCGAGCCAGAACAAATCGAGCGTCATCTTCCGAAAGGCCAATGGCGATAGCAACTTCGCGGAAAGTTTCATCATCCGCTTGGCGCCTCTCTCCATCGGCGGCGAGCAGGGATTGCAAGTAATCGCCGAGCGATCTTTCAAACCCAGTGGGATCTTCGGTGGCGCGGTTGGCGGCTTCCGATGACTTTGCTTCAAGGGCGCGCATCTGCTCACGTTGGCGCACCATGAGCGCATCAACGCGGGCTTGGTGTCGATCCCAGATTTGCTCCACCAGTGGATCATCATCTTTGGCGCCCACCGCGCGAGCGGCCAGATGAAAGGCTTCGTGGTCCATACCGGGCGCAAGCAGCAATTGCTCTGCGATGGAGTGGTCCGTGTTCCATGGCACTTCACTCCGCTCGCGGGAACTTCGGAAGATCCCGCGGCCGGCCGCGCGCACCACTCGGTCTGCATTGCCTGCGCCCAACATAGGCGTCAGCAGTTCGCGCATTTCATCGGAAGTGGTACCGATGCTCTTATCCAGAAGTTCTTGGGTGCCGTCATCAATCTCGCGCTCGGCGGCGGCGCGCAACTTCTTGAAGGCTGCGACTGCTTTGGTTTGCTCCGCATCCAAGCGCGCCTTGGAGCCGTCATCGGTCGGCGCTTCCCCGCGGTCCGCCGCGCTGAGGCGGGCGCGCTCGTTCTGAATCCTGAGACGCACGACGGATGCAAGGGCGGTACGGGCATCTTCGACAGCGTTGCGTGTCTGACTGGCACGCCCGCTTCGAACAAGTGGGTGCCGTGCGTAGACATCCAGCATGAAGCGTCCGCCTTCAATGTATGGATCGGTGCTGGTACGACGGCGTTCGTCATCGGCGGTGAGTCGGGCGGCGGATTCGGGTGGTAGAGCAGCCGCAATGGCCGCCACTCCGCGGCGATTCGCTTCGTCTACTTGGGAAAAGGCGCGGGCGATGGGGCGCATGCCGACGCGCTCGGCGGCGGAAAGCGCCTCGGCAGCTTGAGCGTGTGCGTCGCGTGCGGCATCGCTCTCGTTGGCGTGCGCGGCAAGTTGCTTGACCGTTTCCGCACTGACACCCGCGCTATTGAGCGCGGCAAGTTTGCTTGCCGGCAAGGCCACCTGTGCAGAGGCAAGTTGTTCCGCAGCACGCGCCAGATCGCGGCGATACTCGGCGAGTGCTGGCTCCACTGCCGCCTGTTCTGCGGCGTTCAGACCCAGCGCGCGCACGGACGGCTCAAGATCAAGCATGGTTGGCGTACGGTCGTCGCCATTCGAAAGACCCTGAATGATGCGCGCGCTGCGATCAACGGCTCGTCGGCTGGTCACGCGATCGACGAACGACGCTCGTGTATGGAATGCTTCGGACACGTCAGCTGTGAAGCGGTCATCGAGTGCCTTGATGCGGCCAAGGACAGCAGCGTGCTTGCGTGAAAATCGGCCCAGCGTTTCCAGGTCGCCAACCCACTCGGACTCCTCACGCGCACGGACTTCGCGCACGAGCGGAGCGATCGCCTCAACGCGGAGGCGGTCGAAGTCGGTCAGGTAATGGTCATGCATTGATTCCAGCGATGCCCACTCGTCGGCGCTGAGCGGCGCGGCTTCATCGGCAGCAGCGATCGCCAAGTCGAGGGTGCTGATTGGCCCTGGCAGAGCGTCAAAGCGGGGGTTCGCTCCGGATCCACAGCCAGCGAGCAGCACCGTGACGGCGAGCGCGGTGGAGAACAGGAGAGCGAGCAGCCAGTTCGTACGCACGTCGGCAGTGTAGGTGGTCGGTAATTTGTTACGCAGCGGGCGCCAGGGGCTGAAATTGACCCTTGGGAGAGCAGAATTACCTGAATTGTTTACGGAATTCCGCTTGTTTACTCCGGTCTTGCCTCTGCAGAACCGACAGTCCTCCGTGCCAAGCGAAATTCTCGCTCAGCACTCAGGAGTTCCCGCATGAAACGCATTGCATCAACCTCAACGGTCCGCCACTTCGGAACCCACGCAGCCACCAGTGCCGGTATTGGCACTTTCTTGCTGGCTGCAGTGTTCATCGCCATGCGCGGTGGTTTCTTTACGCGCGGCGCGAACGCCGAGTTCATTCGACCTGCCGTGGCGTTTGATGCTCTTGACGATGGCGTGATTGACGTGCCCACCGAGGCTTCGTCGATCCAAGCCGCCGCCGACTTTGCCAACAATGGCGCAACCATTCGGATTGCCCCAGGAACCTACGTGGGTGCAGTGGTGGTGGACGGCAAGTCCTTGACAATTACTGGAGCCGGATCAGATGTCACGGTTGTTCGTGGCTTTGGTCGCGGCGCCGTGTTGAGTTTCAGCGGTAGTGCTGAGCAGCGAATTTCTGTGACCGGCATTTCCGTGGTTGGTGGTCGTGGCGAAACTGGCACTGGCATGATCTTTGACGGCGTGTCCTTTGATGTGCGCGATTCACATATCGCAGGCAATCAAGGCGGCGGCGTCACCATGCGCGACGGCCTCGGGACCTTCAGCGGTTGCAAGTTTGATGACAACCGCAGCGAGAAGTCCGGCGGCGCAGTGAGCAACGAAGGTGGTTCGCCAAGCTTTGTTGCATGCACTTTCCGACACAATATTTCAGCTACTTTCGGCGGTGCCTTGTACAGCAAGGGTGGAAATGTCTCCATCTTGGCGTGCACCGTTGAGGATAATTCCACTCGCAGCGGCGCCTGGGGCGGTGCTGTGTTTGGTGAGAACACCACCTTTGAATTGCACGGCACTGACTTCACCCGTAACCGCTCCATTGAGTCGGGCGGCGCGGTGTACCTCTTGGGTGGAATTGCGGATGTTTCGCGATGCACCTTCACCGGTAATTTCAGCGACGAGGCACGGAGCCTCTTCAGCCGCGGCGCTGGTGTGCGCATTGCGTCCAGTCGCCTGTGCGGCGCTGAAGCGTTCGCCTTGGGCGGAGACTTCGCGTTCGGTGATGGCAACGTCTTTGATACATCGTGCTTTGGTGACTGCAATCAGAACGGTGTGTCTGACGAGGAAGAGATCGCCATGGGTTGGATCTCCGATCGCGACGGCAACAGCGTCCCGGACTCCTGCGATCCTGACTGCAATTCCAATGGTTTGCCTGACGGATACGAAGTCAGCGCTGGATTTGCACAGGACATGAACGCCAACGGCCTCATTGACATCTGCGAGATTCGTTCAGGACTTGCACTGGATGTTGACAATGACTGGATCCCGGATGACGCGCAGATGCCAGTGGTTGCGCCAACCGTTACTACCCCTGCTGCTACCCAGTCCAACACTGTTCCAGTCCCCGATCCGTTCGATGCGTGGGGACCTGGAATGTCAAGCCGCATGGGTGGTTCCATGGGCGGCTTCCCCGGTCAGTAAGAACATTCTTGCGTGGGGAACTTCGGGCGAGGCGGTGGGGCGCTGATTGTGCGCGACCGTCTCGCGGAGTTCAGGGGGTGGAGAGGATGAAGTCCGGAATGGCGCCCAACGCCTTGTACTTGCGGAGTACGCCAGCCGGCAACTTGTGAAAGCTCTGCACCTTCTTGCGGCACCGCGGCTCACCACAATTGCATCGCATCTTCCAGATATCGTCAGCGCCGATCAGTGTCGCGTAGTCGTGGGTGACTTCGTCATGCGCGGCGATTGTCTTGATGGCGCGAATCACTAAGCGTCGTCCCTCTTTCAGGACAAACGAATTTGGCTGGCATGAGTGGTTGGCAAATGCGCCAACCTCGCCTTCGGGGTTCAGGTATCGATCCGCGTCGTAGCGCATGCAGTTGGCGGCCATACGCGGGTTGGTATCCCAGTATTTCCAGACTTGATCGCTGCTGACGATGGTGCCCTTGATGGCACACACCAGGTCGCCGGGTCGGAACGCCTTGAGCGCCACAATTCCGTGCCCATTGCGAACGGGCTCCACACGAATGCCAGGGGTCTTGCGAACAGTCATGTGGGGTAACAGGCGAGCGAGACGAATCAGGCAAATCAGAAACGCACGCGGTTGGATTCGAACCAACGACATTCGGTTTCGAAGACCGATGCTCTATCCAGCTGAGCTACGCATGCAGTGAGAGTGGGATTATAACCGCGGCGCGGTAGTGGAGAAACGGCAGTTAGGATGGCAGTTCGTAGGGGCGGCACCGCATTTGGCGGTCATTCCATGCTGGTCACGCGATTCCGAAAGAACACCAATGAAATCATTCCTATTCAGTCGTATGTGCATGTCGGTTCTGGTTGCAACTCTTGCAACTGCATGCGCCTCGCGCTCCGTAGCCGCCAGTCAGACGGGGGCGGCCTCGGCTGCTCCTGTTGCCTCGGCTACTCAGACGGCCGCGGCATCCGCTGCCGATGCGTGGCCGCGCATCTTTGAGTCGGGTGGATTTACGGTCACGGTGTATCCACCGACACTTGAGTCGTGGGATGCCCGCACCTTGGCCGGTACTTGCGCGTTCTCACGCGGGCCAGTTGGCGGCAAGACCCTGACCTACGGAACATTTTCGTTCACGGCTTCCACCGAAGTCAATCGAATGACCCGCATGGTGGAGTTGACGCGCCTCACGGTGACCGGAGTTTCTCTTCCGGAAGACCCCGCCGCCGAGGCCGCCATGCAAGCGGCGATGCAGGCCAAGGGTGGGGCTCGATCCGTGATGGTTTCGCTTGATCGATTGGAGGCAGCGGTGCCGACCATGGCAACGGCGCCGCGTGTGCAAGCCGCGCCGCTGCGTAATGCTCCGCCGGCGATCACCATTGCTTCAGTACCGACCGTCTTAGTGTTGGTGCAAGGAAAGCCCGCGCTGCAGGAGATTCCAGGAACGAAACTGGAGCGCGTGATCAACACGCAGATGCTTCTTGCACGTGACAGTGCGCGCGTGTGGTGGTTGAAGATCGCCGATGGGTGGATGACTGCAAAGACGCTCGCCGGTCCGTGGACCGTTGGCGATGCTGCGGGAAATGCAGATCTTGCCGCTGCCGCAACGTGGGCCACCACGCAACCCGCGGTGAATTTGCTTGCGGGGGCAGCTGCTCCGGCACCAACGCCCGCCGCTGCCGCCACCGCCGGTTCCGCACCCGCACCCACAACGCCCGCCATTCCAGTGGCATCGCTCGCAACATCAGTTCCCAGCATTGTGGTTTCGACGCAGCCAGCGGAAGTCATCGTCACTGACGGCGCGCCCAAGTGGGAGGCGCTTGGCAGCAGTGGACTGGAGTTTGTTTCCAACACCAGCGGCAACATCTTTCGAGTGACATCCAGTGGCATCCACTTTGTACTCATCTCTGGGCGATGGTTCGGTGCGCCATCGATGCAGGGCCCTTGGGCGTACTGGGCCGCCGCAGATCTTCCCGCGGCTTTCCATCTGATCCCAACTGATAGCGCGAAGGAGAACGTGCTTGCTTCGGTACCCGGCACTGCGCAGTCACAAGAAGCGATGATCTCCAACGCCATTCCACAAATGGCGCGCGTACCCCGCACGCAGACCATGCCGAAGCCGCAGATTGTTGGCGGCACTCCGGTGATGGTGGCCGTTGCCGATACCACGCTGCAAGCGGTATCCAACGCATCGGTTTCGACGTTTATGGTTTCGCCAACTTCGTGGTACGCCATCAAGGACGGCGTGTGGTTTGCATCGAACGCACTTGATGGATCATGGATTGTGGCAACATGGGTTCCGCCAGCGATCTATTCGATTCCTGCAACCAGTCCGTACTACAACGTGACGTTCGTGCGCATTTACGGAAGCACCGCGGAGTTTGTCTTGGTGGGTTACACCCCCGGATATTTCGGCGCGTATGTGCAAGACGAAGTGGTGGTGTACGGAACGGGCTATGTGTACGACCCGTACATCGGCGATACGTGGGTTGCTGCACCGCTGACCTACGGATACGCAACCAATCCCGCCTACAACCCGTGGATGGGCTGGGGCATGGCCTACGGCATGGGCTGGGCTATGGATGATGATTACTACTACTACCGGCCGTATCCATATTGGGGCCCGTACGCGGGTGCCTACGGGCCGCACGGCTATGCAGCGTGGGGTCCGGGCGGTTGGGCTGCCACCACTGGCAACGTCTATCAACACTGGGGCGATGTCAACGCAGTGACGCGCACCAGTGCGGGCTACAACGCGTGGACCGGTCGTGCGTGGGAACGCAGTACCGCATCGGCGTACAACTCATCGACGGGCGCGCGCGCCGCTGGGCAGCGTGGCTATGTTGACAATGCGTACACCGGTCAGTGGGCGGAGGGCGCACGCGCTGCCGGTTACAACCCAGAAACTGGGAACTACGCGACTGGTCGAGCTGCGGAAGCTGGCGGTCCGAATGGAAACACGGTGGAGGCAGGCAAAGTAACTGCCGGCAGTACCGCCACCGGAAATCAAGTCACCGCGGCGGGCGTGAAGACCGACAACGGCACATGGGGCGTTGCACATACGGATGGCAACACCACCGTGGCGACAGGCAACAATGTGTATTCAACCCGTGACGGTCAGGTGTACCGAGACCAAAGCGGCTCCGGCGGATCATGGGAGAAGTACAGCAACGGACAATGGAGCGCCGCTACCAACGCGGGCGCAGTCTCCGAACTGAATCAACAACGTGCCACCCGAACGGACGGCGACTGGCGTTCTTCGATGTCTGACCGCTGGCAGCAGGGCGGCGATGGATTTAACGGCAACCGCGGCGATGCTGGAAACATCGGGAATGCTGGTTATCGCAGCAGCGACTATTCATGGGGTGGCGATCGTGGCGATGACTTCGATGGCGCGGGAAATCGCGGCGGTGGAAGTTCTACCTACGGTCGATATGGCCGCTCCGGTGGCGGTGGGCGATCGTTTGGTGGCGGCGGTCGTTCCGGTGGCGGTGGCCGCCGCTGAGAACCACGCGCGGCGATCAAGAGCGATCGCCGCGCTGCGGTTCACAGTCCCATGATCGAATAGCCCGCATCAACATAGATGCATTGGCCAGTGATGCCCTTGGAGAGATCGCTGACAAGAAAAAGCGCGGTGTCGCCGACTTCTTCGCCGGTGATGTTGCGCTGCAGTGGGGCCTTCTTCTCAACCCAGCCGAGGATGTCGCCGAAGCCGCCAACGGCCATGGCGCTGAGCGTCTTGAGTGGTCCACCGCTGATGACGTTGGCGCGGATCTGCTTGGCACCAAGTTCCATGGCGATGTAGCGGTTGGTGGCTTCCAACGCCGCCTTTGCAACGCCCATGACGTTGTAACCGGGGACAGCCTTCTCGGCGCCGTAGTAACTGAGTGCAATCATTGCGCCGCCGTTCGGCATGAGGTCTGCGGCGCGCACGGCCATGGCTTGGTACGTGAAGGCACTGATGTCCATGGCCTGCGTAAATACTTCGCGCGGCGTGGCGCAGAACTTGCCCTTCTCGAGCCAACTCTTATCAGCAAAGGCGATCGAGTGGACAACGAAATCAATGGTGCCCCAGTCAGCCTTGAGCTTGGCGAACACAGCATCAAGATCGGCATCGCTGCCAGCATCCATGGGCATGAGCCATGGGTCAGTGACTCCCAGTTCGGTCAGCGCATTGCGGCAGCGGCGTTCCATCTTCTCGCCGGGCAGGTGCGTGAATGCGCACTGCGCGCCAGCCTTGAGCAGGCTCT
>Ga0247831_1001319_pt1 | contig 47506 bp, 47 predicted proteins | sample LaCruzMarch2015__9_FD_192406 | JGI IMG/M metagenome (GOLD analysis project Ga0247831, IMG submission 192406) | Freshwater microbial communities from meromictic Lake La Cruz, Castile-La Mancha, Spain - LaCruzMarch2015_1m | ecosystem: Environmental > Aquatic > Freshwater > Lake | place: Spain...
TGAAGTCACCGACCCGCCGCTCCGATGGCAGCTACGTTCGATTCGATTCGAACGCATGCGTCCTCGTTGACAAGGAAGGCAATCCGAAGGGCACCCGCATCTTCGGCGCCGTCGCTCGTGAGCTTCGCGAGAAGAACTTCATGAAGATCGTGTCCCTCGCTACGGAGGTCATCTAATGCCAGCCCACATCCGCAAGGGTGATGTCGTCTTCGTCCGCTCTGGCTCCGACAAGGGCAAGACCGGTGAGGTCGTCTCAGTTGATCCTTCAACCTCGCGCTGCGTGGTGAAGGGGATCAATCTCCGCACCAAGCACATGAAGCCGACTCAACTGCGTCCAAAGGGCGCGGTCGTGAAGCTTGAACTCCCGATCCACATTTCTAAGGTCAGCCCGATCGCTGACGGCAAGCCCACTCGCGTGCGCTTCACCGTGAAGGCCGACGGTTCCAAGGTTCGCGTTGCTGCTAAGAGCGGCAAGGAACTCGGCGTCGTCTCCCCAGCTCGCAAGACCCCGGCCGCAGCCGCCGGCAAGAAGGCTAAGTGAGCCCAAACATGACCACCACAGCCACCAAGTCCAGGCTCCACACGATGTACATGGAGCAGGTCGCCCCGAAACTCATGAAAGAGTTCGGTCTGACCAACATCAACCAAGTTCCGGTGATCGAGAAGGTCATCGTCAACACCGGCGTCGGCAAGCAACTGGAAAACCAGAAGCTCAAGCCCGAGATCCGCGACACGGTGTACGACACATATCGCAAGATCACCGGCCAGAAGGCCGTCATGACCATTGCCAAGAAGAGCGTCTCGAACTTTAAGGTTCGCGAAGGCGCCCCCAGCGGCTTCATGGTCACGCTTCGTCGCGACAAGATGTGGAGCTTCCTCGATCGTCTCATGAACCTCGCGATTCCGCGTATCAAGGACTTCCGAGGCGTCAATGATCGATCATTCGACAAGGGCGGTTCCTGGAGCTTCGGCCTCAGCGAGCAGGCCGTGTGGCCGGAGATCAACATGGCGAGCGTGACGTTCTTCCACGGAATGAACATCACCATCGTCTTCCGCAACAGCGATCCCAAGATGAGCCGATTCGCGTTGGCTGAATTGGGAATGCCGTTTGAGAAGCCTGACGACCGCAAGAAGAAGTAATCGAAACAAACCCAGAGGTCGGCACGCGCCGGCCCAAACGAACGAATCACTGAACGATCGAACTGACCGAAAGCTCGACAAGGAACACCTGAATGGCTAGCAAGCGAGTATTTGCAAAGATGAGTCGGAAGCCGAAGTTCTCAAGCCGAGAGCAGCTCCGGTGCGAGATCACAGGCCGCGCCCGTGGCAACTATCGCAAGTTCCGTATTTGCCGACACATGCTCCGGGAGCTCGCGCTCCAGGGCATGGTCCCCGGCATGCGTAAGGCGTCCTGGTGACCCTCTCCAAGATCAACGAATTAGAAGGAGCCGAACATGGCGCTTCAAGACCTCACCGCTGACATGCTCACCCGCATCCGTAACGCCTGCCGAAATCGGGCGAAGCAGGTGCTCGTCCTCAACAACAAGCTCAACCACGGAGTGGCTGGAGTCCTCGTCAAAGAGGGCTACATCCGCAGCTTCGAACTCGTCGCCGACGGCCGTCAAGGCCTCATCCGCGTCGACCTCAAGTACGGCCCTCGTGGCGAGATGCTCATTCATCACCTCGAGCGCGTTTCGCGTACCGGTTGCCGCGTGTACCGCGGTGTCGAGGAACTTCCGCGCCCGATGTCGGGTCTCGGTATTGCCATCGTTTCCACCAGCCACGGCGTCATGAGCGATCGCGAGTGCCGCGAGAAGCGCCTCGGCGGCGAAGTCGTCGCGACCGTCGGTTGACCATTCACAGCGACTCAGGAGCAGCAGCATGTCTCGCATCGCACGTAAGCCCGTCATGATCCCCGCAGGAGTAAAGGTTGCCGTTAATCCGGCGGCCAGAACTGTCAATTTCGAGGGTCCCAAGGGCAAACTCTCAATGACGTACCGACCAGAAGTCGGCGTCAAACTTGAGGGCGCCATTGTCGAAGTCACCATGGATCCCGCGATCGTGGACCTCGGCAGCAATCGGGCCTTCTGGGGCACCACTCGCGCTCTCATCGCAACCGCGGTCGAAGGCGTGCTCAAGGGCTACGAGAAGAAGCTCGAAATCGTCGGCGTCGGCTGGGGTGCCAAGGTGCAGGGCAAGAAGCTCGTGCTCACCGTGGGCTTCGCCAACACCCTCGATGTTGCTATCCCCGATGGCGTCAAGGTTGAGGTGGTGCAGATGATGATCACCGTCAGCGGACCCGACAAGCAGGCGGTTGGCGAGTTCGCCTCCAAGTGCCGCGCCAAGCGTAAGCCAGAACCGTACAACGGCAAGGGCATCAAATACACCACTGAAGTCATCCAGCGCAAGCAGGGTAAGGCGTTCGGCTCCTAAGCCGCGCATTGAAGGAATACGACCATGGACAAGAGCACAGCAAAGACTTTCCGCCGCGACCGACGCAAGAAGGGCATGCGCAAGACCCTCTCGGGTACGCCAACGCGTCCCCGCCTCAGCGTCTATCGCTCGCTGCAACATATCTACGCGCAGCTCATCGACGATCTGGCCGGATGCACCGTTGCATCCGCAAGCTCGCTCGATGTTTCTGCCGTGGCCAAGAAGGGCGGCAACATTGGTGCCGCCAAGGAAATTGGCAAGGCCCTCGCCGAGCGCGCGAAGCAGGCTGGAGTTACCACCGTTGTCTTCGACCGCAACGGCTTCCGTTACCACGGCCGTGTCGAGGCTGTTGCTGAGGGCGCCCGCGAGGGCGGCCTGCTGTTCTGAGCCGATTAAACACCCGAATCCACTGCCTACGCAGACGAATTAAAGCGAGTCCAAGACATGGCTGAGCTCATCGACGAATCATCAAGCATCGAGTCCACTACGGTGGGCGTGTATCGCACCAGTTCCACCGTTGCCGGCGGACGCCGCTTCAGCTTTGCCGCGCTCGTCGTGGTCGGCGACAAGCAGGGCCAAATCGGCATCGGCTACGCCAAGAGCAAGCAAGTTCCGCTTGCTGTTGAGAAGGCGCAGAAGGAAGCCCGTCGCAAGATGGTTCGCTACCCGCTGCTCCGCAAGACCATTCCGCATGCCGTTGAAGGTCACTTCGGTGCCTCAAAGGTGCGCTTGGTTCCTGCCAACCCAGGTACCGGCGTTCTCGCCGGCGCCGCAGTGCGCGCTGTTCTTGAGATGCTCGGCATCCAGGACTGCCTCACCAAGGGCTACGGCTCGACCAACCCAAAGAACCTCGTCAAGGCCGTGATCAATGCGCTTGAGCAGTTGCAGACCCGTGAAAAGGTTGAACAACTCCGCGGCGTGAGCATCGGTGCTACCTACGTCGAAGAGTCAGTTGAACGTGGCTTGGCTGCAATGCCGCAAGCCAAGTCTGGCGACAAGATGCAGGCTCCAAAGAACACCCTCGGCGACGAGCGTCGTCGTGGTGGCCGCGGCGGCCCACGCGCTCCGCGTCGTTTCGACGAGTCCCCAGCTGCTGCGCCCGCTACTCCAGCTGCTCCAGCACCGTCCGCGCCACCAGCCTCCTGAATTTCTACAGCTTCCTGATTTAGTTAACGATCCATACACCTCTTTACTTCCTCGAAGCTTTCATAGCTTCCAAGGCAAGGAACACCCCCCGCCATGATGATTCATGACATTACGAAGGTCGCCGGCAAACACCGTCCTCGCAAGCGCGTTGGTCGCGGCGAAGGCAGCGGTATTGGCGGTACCAGTACCCGCGGTCACAACGGCGCCAAGAGCCGTGCAGGTTGGTCGAGCCGACCCGGCTACCAGGGCGGCGCAACGCCGTTCATGCGTCGCTTCCCCAAGCGTGGCTTTAAGAATGGCTTCCGAACCCTGTTCCACGTGGTCAACGTGCAGGTCCTCGACAAGCACTTCGAAAATGGCGCCACCGTTGATGTGGCCGCGCTCGCCAAGATCGGCCTCGTGCCGGACGCGACGTTGCCGCTCAAGGTCCTCGGTCATGGTGACATCACCAAGAAGCTGAAGATCGTCGCCGCGAAGTTCTCCGTGACTGCCAAGGAAAAGATCGAGAAGGTTGGCGGCACCGCCACCGTTGTCGAGTAAGAACCTGAATGCTTAGCGCCTTCGCCAACATCTTCCGTATCGCCGAGTTGCGCAACCGCGTGCTCTTCACGCTTGGCGTGTTGGCCGTCTATCGCATCGGATTCTGGATTCCGGTGGTTGGAGTTGATCAGTCAGCCTTGGTGGAAAATGCCAAGACTGCGGCAACCAATGCCACTGGCTTTGGTCGCTTGCTGCAGTTTGCCAGCATCTTCTCGGGCGGCTCGCTCGGTCAAAGCACCATCTTCGGCCTGGGCATCATGCCCTACATCACTGCTTCGATCATCTTCCAGTTGTTGCAAGCGGTCTACCCGCCCCTGCAGGAACTGAAGAAGGAAGGGCAGTCTGGCCAGCAGAAGATCATGGAGTGGACCCGGTACGTCACCGTGGGTCTCTGCATTGTTCAGGGCTATATCTGGCTCAATTACCTGCGCGGCACCAACCTGGTGCAGCCGATGTTCCTGCAGAGTGCACCACAGATCGCCATCTTCTTTGTGGTGGGTATCACCGCATTGACGGCCGGCAGTCTGTTCCTCATGTGGCTCGGCGAGCAAATCGACAAGTACGGAATTGGTAACGGCGTCTCCATCATTCTGACCGCGGGCATCCTCAGCCGCATGCCGAACGCTATCGGCTGGGTTGTTGAGAACTTTGACCCACGCCAGACCGCCGAGCCAGGCAAGATTGGTATTGCTGGACTGGCCATTCTGGTGCTGAGTTTCGTAGGCATCACCGCTGGTGCAGTCATCATGACGGTTGCCACGCGACGCATTCCGATTCAGCAGGCCAAGCACACGCGTGGTCGCAAGGTCTACGGCGGTCAGAAGCACTACCTGCCATTGCGCATCAATCACTCGGGCGTGATGCCGATCATCTTCGCGAGTTCGTTGATGATCTTCCCGTCCGCCATCTTTGGTGCTTGGGATAACGCCACCGCCAATGATTCGGTTGTGAAGGGTTTCACCACCTTCATCGCCCGCGAGAGTCAAATTGGAACGTTCCCGTACATCGTGTGCGAAATCGCCATGATCTACTTCTTCGCGTACTTCTGGACCACTGTTCAGATGAGCCCCGACGATATGGCCAAGCAGTTGAAGGACCACGGTTCTTTCATCCCTGGTCTTCGCCCTGGGCCGCGCACCGCTGAATACTTGCAGACCGTCCTTGGTCGGATCACCTACGTCGGTGCTGGATTCTTGGCGATCATCGCCGTGATTCCAACCTTGGTGACGCAGGCCATGGGCATTCCCTTCCAGGTTTCGCAGTTCCTGGGTGGTACTGGTCTTCTGATTGTTGTCTCCGTTGGTCTGGATCTGATTCAGCGCCTCGAGGCCAACTTGGTCATGCGTAACTACGAAGGCTTCTCCGGTCAGGGCGGCGACGCTCGTGGCAGTCGGATGAGGAGCGCACGCGGATGAATCAAGTCGCTGCCGAGCTTCATGGATCCACGAACGCTGCGCTCCCAAGCGCACTTTCGCATGGAACACCGATTGCTCAGGCAGGCACTTCCGTTTCAAGTGGTCGCGCTGCCATGAACCTTCGTTCTGCTGAAGAGATTGCCGCCATCGAACGCTCTGGCGTTGTTGTGGCTGCTGCACTCGAAGCCGCTGAAGCAGCAGTTGTTGCTGGCGTGAGCACGGCCGAGCTTGATGCGTTGGTGCGCGCGACCATCATTGCGCACGGCGCAGAGCCCTCCTTCCTTGGATATCCGCATGCTGCAGGTGGACCGGCTTTCCCGGCAGCGTCGTGCATCAGCGTGAACAATCAAGTGGTGCACGGCATTCCCGGCGCCCGCGTACTCAACGCAGGCGACGTAGTAAAGATTGATGTTGGAGCACGCTTTGCGGGATGGTGCGCTGATGCCGCCGTCACCGTGCGCGTTCCTGCGAACACGAATCACGCATTCGATGCGCACGCTACTGATGCCATGGTCATCAGCAATGCAGCCATTGATGCATTCATCGCCGACTCATGGCAGACCCTGCATGTTGGCATCGCTGCCATGCAACCCGGTATGCGCTGGAGCGAAGTAGCTGACCGTATGCAGCGCTTTGCGGTTTCTCGCGGGCACGGCATGGTGGATGGCTGGCACGGACATGGCGTTGGTCGTTCGGTGCACGAGGCTCCGCAGGCTCCGTCGAACGTTTCAGCCGGTCTGCGCGAGTTCCGTGATTTCACGCTGCTCCCCGGCATGGTGCTGGCGATCGAGCCGATCGTGGTCATGGGTGCGCAGGGCGTCATTGATGATTCCGGATGCCTGATCCCCGTACCAGTATCAGTAGCAGCCGACCAATGGACAGTGGCTGTTGCCCCTGGACTGGTGGCCGCTCATGTTGAACACACAATTGCAGTGACCCGCTCGGGTCCTCGCATTCTCACTCGCCGCACGGGCGTCCGTGCCGGCATCGCCCTGAACGATTGCAATGGAGGCAGCAGCCGACTCCTCGGCTGACGTCATATGGCTACGAAAGAGTTACATGGCTAAGGAAGACAAGATCACGCTCGACGCTGAAGTGGTGGAGGCTCTGCCGGACGCAATGTTCCGGGTCAAGCTCCAGAACAACCAGGAGATCCTGGCTTACGTAAGCGGCAAGATGCGCAAGTTCTTCATCCGAATTCTTCCTGGCGACAAAGTCACTATTGAACTCAGCCCATACGACATGACCAAAGGCCGCATCGTCTACCGCTTCTAAACCCGCGCCTTGCGCGACAACCGCATTTCACCGCCTCGAACACCAGTCACTTAACCACAAGGAACCACCATGAAAGTCCGCAGCAGCATTAAGCGCCGAACCATGGATTGCCAAATCGTCGTCCGCAAGGGCAAGCGCTTCGTCATCAACAAGAAGAACCCCCGTCTCAAGCAGCGTCAAGGCTAAGAACCGCCGCTGATCACCGTCCTCCTGCATCAACCTGATGCACAAGACAATCACGGCACGCAACGAAGGAAACACACTATGCCCCGTATCGCAGGCATCGACATCCCGGAAAAGAAGAAGATTCGCTTCTCGCTCCGCTACATCTTCGGCATTGGTCCGAAGGTCGCGGACGACATTCTCGCCAAGCTCGGCATCGACGGTGAGCGTCGCGCCAGCACTCTTGATGACAAAGAAGTCGCCAGCATTGCAGGCGAAATCGATGCCAATCATCCAGTGGAAGGTGCACTCCGTCGCCAGGTCCAACAGGACATTCAGCGACTGAAGGACACCAAGAGCTACCGCGGCGAGCGTCATCGCAAGAACCTCCCAGTGCGTGGACAGCGCACTCGCACCAACGCACGCACCCGCAAGGGTCGCAAGAAGACGGTTGCCGGCAAGAAGGGCGTGAAGGGCTAATTAGCCCCGATACCCCGTTCACCGATTACCGACTGATAGCACCTCAAGGAGCACACAGACATGGCAAGCAAGAAAAAGGTCCGCAAGAACGTAACGAAGGGCGTAGTTCACGTCAACGCTTCGTTCAACAACACCATGGTGACCATCACCGACGTCAATGGCGAGACCATTTCATGGGACTCAGCTGGCAGCGTTGGATTCAAGGGCGCCCGCAAGAGCACGCCGTTTGCGGCGAGCCGAGCGAGCGAGAAGGCCGCCGGCAAGGCGCGTCGTCTTGGCATGAAGGAAGTGGAAGTCCGCGTCAAGGGCCCGGGTCCGGGTCGCGAGAGCGCCGTCACTGCCCTTTACGCCGCTGGCCTGAAGGTCACCACCATCGAAGATTGCACGCCGATTCCGCACAACGGCTGCCGTCCACCGAAGAAGCGCCGCGTCTAAAGCGGCATCGACTTTGTCCCTCTGCCGCAACAGGGGGGCGCGACCGGCTCCGGCAGCGGTCACGCCCATCCGAACAGGCAGAGGATTCCTCACAAAGGGTTCATCGACCAGCAAGTGGTCAGCCCGAGGTCCTGCCGGACCGTTACTAGGAGATTGAATCATGCATATCCGCTGGCGTGGACTCGAACTTCCCTACCGCCTCGAAAAAGACGAGCGCTCGGCTACCCCGACGTTCGGACGATTCACAGCAGAGCCCTTTGAGCGTGGCTTCGGTACGACGATTGGCAACAGCCTTCGCCGCACGCTGCTCTCAAGTCTCGAAGGTGCAGCAATCACCAAGGTCAAGATCGCGGGCGTGACCCACGAATTCTCGACCATGCCGGGCGTTCTTGAAGATGTCACTGACATCATCCTGAACATCAAGGGCCTGATTGTCAGCATGGACATCGAGTGCGATGAACCCAAGACCATGCGTCTGATGGCCGAAGGCCCAGGCGAAGTCACCGCTGATCTGATCGAGGCTGATCCTTCGATCACCATTCATAATCCCGACAAGATCATCGCCACGCTGACCGACAAGCGCGACTTTGCAGTCGAGTTCACCGTGCAGCGCGGTCGTGGCTATATGCCCGCCACCGAGCAGCACAAGCGTGAAGAAGACCAAGTGCTCGGCGAGATCGCGGTTGATGCGATTTACAGCCCAGTGCAGCGCGTGCGTTTCCGTGTCGAGGACACCCGCGTTGGACAGCGCACCAACTATGACCGATTGATCATGGACGTTTGGACCAACGGCACTGTGTCTCCGGACATGGCGATGGTTGAAGCTGCCAAGATCCTGCGCAAGCACCTCAACCCCTTCGTTCAGTACGACGTGGTTGGCAACGAGGTGGTGCCGCATGAAATCTCACAGGAGAACGACAAGGACCTCGAGCTCTTCAAGAAGCTCGGAATGTCGCTTGCCGACCTGGACCTTTCGGTGCGTGCCGGCAATTGCCTCGAAGGTGGCAAGATCCGATTCGTCAGCGAACTGGTGAACAAGACTGAAAATGATCTGCTGGAACTGCGTGCGTTCGGACGTACGAGTCTCCGTGAAGTTAAGAAGAAGCTCGAGGACATGGGACTCAATCTCGGAATGCCGTTGCCGGAGGGCTTCACGCCCCCGTCCGCGGGCTGAGCCGGTCCTAAAAGGAAACAACCATGCGTCATCGTATTGCCGGTTACCAACTCAACGTTACGTCCGCTCACCGTCGCTCCATGCTTCGGAACCTAGCGGCCGGTCTGTTCGAACACGGACAGATCACCACCACGCTCCCGAAGGCGAAGGCTGTTCAGCCGTTCGTCGAGCAACTCATCACGATCGCTAAGCGTCCAACGCTGGCATCGCGACGCGAGTTGACCTCACGCTTGACTGACCGCATGGTCTTTGCGTGGGTTGCGGACCCGAACACGAAGGACGAGGTCAAGACTGCCCAGAGCCGACTCTGGGAGCTTCCTGCGACCGACGAGATCGAGTTCAATCGATTCGGCGAGCTCCGCAAGGCGCCGCGCCTGATCCAGCACCTTCTCACCAAGGTGGCTCCGCTCTACAAGGATCGCGCCGGCGGCTACACCCGCATCATCAAGCTCGACAAGCGCCGCCTCGGCGATGCGTCGGACTTGGTCATGCTGCAGCTGGTTGGTGGCGAAGAAGGTCCGCAGGTCAAGGGACGCAAGTCCACGCGACGCACTGTTGCGGACAAGCGCACTGCATTCGCCAAGAAGGCGAAGGAGAAGGCGGTCGCTGCGAAGGGCTGAGTCCTGACGCGTCCGTGTTCTTGATTGATACCAAGTGAATTCCGCGCGCCCCAAGGCTTACCTTGGGGCGCGCGTGTTTTTGGATTGTGCCGATGACATCACGGGGTGGTGACGAGCGGTTGCCAACCGTTCTGATACGAGAGCCCAGCGGCAGAGTTGATGAGTCGCCGCTCGATCGTGCCGTTTGGCCACAGTCGGAACAGCACGGTGCCATTTCCGCTGCTTGCCGTGGCGACCACCGCGAAGCCGATTGGCTGGATGGCAGGCACGGGCGCGGGAGCACTCTGGGCGGAACCGCCTGGAGTCACTTGTGGTTCGGTGGCCGCGGGAGTCAGGACGGGGGTCCAGACGGGCGCGGCAATGGCTTCGGTGGTTCCGGCGCCAGTAGTGACGACGGCATGAAAGACGACGGCGCCTGCGAGCAGGACGAGGCCGGTACCGGTTGAGATTCGTGTGATCATGGGGCGGGATCCTAGTTGGCAGCGGATTCAGGCTCAATCGGGGCCTGGACGGGGGCACCAATTGTCTTGGCTGGCGTTGTGGCATCACGGTGACGTACTGGACCTGATGCATCACGCTTGCGTACTGGCTCGCATTCGCCTTACGAGGACGGCCGCTGGGCGCGGCCCTGTCCTCTTCGGCGAGCGCGGCCAGGTTGGGCGTTGATGCATCACGCTTGCGTACTGGCCCGCATTCGCCTTACGAGGACGGCCGCTGAGCGCGGCCCTGTCCTCTCCGGCGCCTGCGGCCAGATGGGGGTGTTCCGCAGAACGTGGTGTTGACGCCGTTGGTAGCGCAGTGATGACCGGAAAATGGGGACAGGGGTGAACGGCACCTATTTAGGGGATTGAATTCCGTATCCTTTGGGGATGCTCGCCGATCTTGAACAAGCACAGCTTGAAGCGCAGTCCGCCTTGGCGGCATCAGTGACACCGGATGCCTTGGATGCGTGGAAGAGCGCTTGGATTGGCGGCAATGGGCGCTTGAAGTCCATGATGATGGCGCTCAAGGATGTGCCGAAGGACTTGAAGCCTGCTGCCGGTAAGCGGCTCAATGAGTTGAAGGCCACGCTTGAGTCCGCCTATGAGGAACGTCGCACGGCGGTCGATGCATCGGCAGGTCCGCGCGGTCCGATCGTGGATGTCACGGAGCCAGGTATTCCGCTGGCTGAGGGCTGTCGCCATGTGCTGAGCCGCACCATTGATGAAATCACCGAGGTCTTTGGTCGCATGGGCTTCACGCTCGCGGAAGGACCGGAGGTGGAAGATGAGTGGCACAACTTCACCGCACTCAATATTCCGGAGAGTCATCCCGCGCGGGATGCGATCGACAATTTTTATATGGGCGAGCAAGGTGGAGTGAAGCGCTTGTTGCGCACGCAGACCAGCACCGTGCAGATTCGTGCAATGGAGACGCAGTCGCTGCCTATCAAAGTCGTTGCAACTGGCCGTGTCTATCGGCCTGATACGCATGATGCCACGCATTACTCCATGTTTCACCAGATCGAAGGTCTTTACCTTGATCGTGGTGTAACGATGTCAGACCTCAAGACCACGTTGGTGCAGTTTGCACATGCGTACTTTGGTGCGGAAGCAGAAGTGCGGATGCGGCCGAGTTTCTTTCCGTTTACCGAGCCCAGTGCTGAGGTAGATATGAAGATGCGCATCAAGGGCGAATGGAAGTGGGTTGAACTTGGCGGCTGCGGAATGGTGGATCCGAACGTGCTGCGCGCGGTCAATATTGATCCGGAAGTATGGACGGGCTTTGCGTTCGGTCTTGGTATCGAACGCATCGCGATGCGTCGCTATGGAATCAGTGACATTCGCTGGCTCTATGAGAATGACGCGCGGTTCTTGCGGCAGTTCTAACACGGAGCGCAGCACTGAGTGGGGTTTCGGTCTTAGTCCTCGACGCCCATCTCTTCATGGGCGTGTTCACGCAATGCTTCAATCTTGATGATCAGCGCGTTGGCTTCGTCAGTCTTGCCGGCAAGAATCGCGTCTTCAAGATCTAGGAGAAGGCGCAGGTTCTTGCGGAGATCGCTGCGGAATTCGTCTTCGATCTTGGCCTTCGCAGCGTCGTCAGCGGCGCTCTTGAGGAACTCCGCCGGAACAGCGGTGGCCTTGGCTGCGGCGCAGTTGCGCTGCATCTCGGAGACGATCTTGAGGCACTCGTTCTTCTTTGAAGCATCGCTGATGGCACCCTTCAGCGCCTTGAGCCCGCGATTCATCCCCTTCATGGAACCTTCGAGGCTGACTTGCTGTCCGCCGCCGCGGCCGCCACGCTCGCCGCCTTCACGGGGTGGCTGGCCACCCTTACCTGAACCGTTGCCGGCTGGTGCTGCCGGTGGCGCGTCCTGAGCGATGGCGATCGGTGCGAGAGCGGCGGTGAGCGCGAGGCTCAGGCCAATGAGAGCGGTAGTGCGAGAGATCTTCATAGTCATGGATTTCAAACCGAGTGAATGGAAGTTGCGGTGAGCGATGTTGCCCACAGCGACTGAGCACGGGTGGCAGAACGATCGAAACCGTTGTTGATTGCCCACTCCGCTTACGTGGTGTAGTCGGCATTGAGCTCTACATACGCCTTGGTGAGCCCGCAGGAGATGAATTCTTCAGCGCCCGTTCCAGAACCAAGGTCTAAGTGGACTTCGACCATGGACTTGCGGAATGCAGCCTCTCGTTCCGCCAGTGGAGTATCGGATGGGGATCCACGGCCGAACAGAGCAATCCCTCCCACATTCAGGGTCAAGGCGTTGACGTCGAGCGTCACTCCTGCACGCCCGGCTGCGGCCAGGATTCGGCCCCAGTTGGGGTCACCGCCGGTGACGGCACATCGAACCAGAAGACTGGAGGCAATCGACTTGGCGACGCTGAGCGCGTCTGCATCGGATGGGGCACCGGTCACTCGAACATGGATGCCGCGTTCGTAACCTTCTCCGTCGCGCACGATGAGGAGCGCGAGGTCGCGCGCGACTTCTTTGAATGCTTGTCCGATGGCATCGGGCGGGAACGCACCGGCCGCGCCGGACGCGAGCGCGAAGACGGAGTCATTCGTACTGGTGTCGCCGTCAATTGAGATGCGATGGAAGCTGCGTTCGACGGCAGCGCGGAGATGGCCGTCAATTTCTGATGGCATCAATGATGCATCAGTAGTGATGACACTGATCATGGTGGCCATATTGGGGTGAATCATGCCTGCGCCTTTGGCGCATCCCACCACCGTGCAGCTTCGTCCCTGGTGAGTCACCGTGCGTGACGACCACTTTGGATACGTGTCCGTGGTCATAATCGCCCGCGCAAATTCCTCAATGCTGCCATGCGCAGCGCGCACAGCCATCGGCGCAATCTGCGGAATCATCCGGTCAAGCGGCAGTTGCACACCGATCACGCCGGTGGAGTTGTGTTGCACGGCGATCGATGCGATGTCGCAGGCGCGTGCCACGGCATCGGCAATCTCAACAGCGTTCGCCATGCCACGATCGCCCGTTGCTGCGTTAGCACAGCCTGAATTGACGAGAATGGCGCTGCAGTGGCCGCGGCTTTCGCGCAGGTGGCGCCGGTCTAATTGCACCGGAGCCGCGCAGACTTGGTTAGTGGTGTACATGGCTGCGAGCGTTGCACCCGCTGGGCAGCGGATCATGCCCATGTCCATGCGCCCGGGCTTCTTGATCGCAGCGCTGGCTGCGCTGGCCGTAAAGCCGAGCGGGAGCATTGGTGCTGCGCCCGCCGGACCGTGCGATGCGTCACTTGCCATCGTTGGCGCAACGCTGGTCATCACCGCGATCCAATTCCGTTTGGGGCGACATCGTGGATCAACGCAATCTCATCGCATTGTTCGCGCTTCGGGCACGCGGAGCAATCTTTGAGAACCTTCTCGGGCAGGCTGTTCACGCTCACTTGCCGGAAGCCAGCCTTCTCAAAGAAGACTGGTGCGCGCGTGAGGACGAACACCTTTGGAATATGCAGTTGTCCAGCCAGTTGCAGGAAGTAGCGGACCAGTCCTTGGCCGACACCGCGACCCTGCGAATCCGGGTGAACACCGAGCGAGCGAATCTCTGCCAGTTGCGGCGTGTAAATCCACAGTGCTGCGCAACCGACCACCTTTCCATCAAGAACAGCAACGCCGAAATCAAGAATCGCCTTCATGATGTCTTCGCGGCTGCGCGGGAGATTTTCGCCGTTCTCAGCCCAGTGATCAACCAGCCAGGAAATGGCGTCAAGATCATCAGCGCGCGCTTGGCGGAACTCAACTTCGCCTGCGATCTGGTCAGGAATGGCGCGTTCGCGCAACATGCGACGCACGCGCATGATGGCGCCTTCAACCGCACTCAGCGAAGTGCCGCCTTCAACGGATCGCTTCTCCAGCGTTGATCCAACAGTCAGCTGCGTGAAGACGTCCTGATTTGCCTGCGGAGCTTGCTCGCGAATGGTCTCGAGCGACAGTTCTTCCAACGAACGATCTTGAGCAATGGCAGTACGCACCAGTCGACCCACTTGGTGGTGCGCATCTCGGAATGGAACGCCGAGGCGTACCAGGTAGTCCGCCAAGTCCGTGGCGTTGGTGTATCCATCAGCGGCCGCCAAGAGGGCGCGGTCGCGATCAATCACCAGGCCAGCGAGCATGGGTGGCAGGATGCGCAGGCAGAGGCTGAGGTGCCGCATGCTGTCAAAGAGCGGCTCCTTGTCTTCCTGCAGATCCTTGTTGTATGCAAGCGGAAGACCCTTGAGCGTCACGAGCAGCGTGACAAGATTGCCAACCGCGCGACCGCTCTTTCCACGAATGAGTTCGCACGCATCGGGGTTCTTCTTCTGCGGCATCAGACTGGATCCGCTGGTGAACGCATCCGGGAGTTCAACCAGTTTCGCTTCGCTGGTGGAGTAGAAGATCAAATCTTCAGCCATGCGCGAAAGGTGCAGTGCGCACAGGGTGCAGGCAGAGAGCGATTCCACCACGAAATCACGGTCGCTGACTGCATCCAATGAATTGGCAGTCGCGCTGCGGAAGCCCAAGTCTTTGGCCAATACGGCACGGTCAATGGGATAGGCAGTACCAGCAAGTGCGCCGGAACCAAGTGGCGAAACACGCACGCGTTTGAGCGCGTCGCCGAGGCGTTCGGAATCCCGGCGCAGCATTTCCACGTATGCCAAGCACCAATGCGCAAAGAGAATTGGCTGCGCGTGTTGCAGGTGCGTGTAGCCAGGGAACGCGGTGTCCTTCTCGCGTTCGGCCAGGTCGACCAGTGCAGTGATGACAGCCTTTACCTCGGCTTGACGCAACTTGAGTTGCCGCGCAGTCCACAGGCGGAGATCAGTGGCAACTTGATCGTTGCGACTCCGTCCGGTGTGCAACTTCTTACCAAGGTCACCAACGCGCATGACCAGTTGTCGTTCCACCCATGAATGAATGTCCTCATCCTCGGCTTGCGACAGGATGGTGGGATCCTCATGCCATGCGGCCAGAATTTCGCCGAGCGCCTGCTCGATGGACCGTTGCTCGGCAACCGTGAGCACGCCGGCGCGAATGAGCGCCTTGCTCCACGCGATGCTTCCCTCGATGTCCTCACGAATGAGCAACTGATCGAAGGGAAGGCTGTCGTTGAACTGGCGGAACAGTGCGTCCGCCTGGCCTTCAAGGCGTCCTGCCCAGATGGCGGTGGTCATGAGCAGTTTCCCTTTCCGCCGCAGCAGCCGCCGTTGGCTGCTGGAGCGGTGGTTGTTGCGGTGGCGGTTCCCGACGAAGTTGTTGCCGCTGCGCCAGCAGCAGCGCCGGTCGATTTGCAGCACGATTTCGCAGCGCCGCCGAGTCCGTGTGCCGTTGCCAATTGCGCGGCTTCGACGTTTGCGGCCTTGGCATCAGCGCTCAAGCCCAAGAGGGCGCGAATGCGCATGGGCAGGCTGAACAGGCGGATGAAGCCCTCGCTGTGCTTGTGGTCGTAGACCTCGTCTTCGCCGAAGGTGGCGAAGCCGTGATGGAACAGACTGTTGGGCGATCGGCGCTTGGCAGCTTCCGCGTGGCCCTTGTAGCAGCGCACCACCACTTCGCCGTCCATGACTTGGGCGATCGATTCAAAGCCAGCCCACATCGCCTCGCGGAGGGGGCTGAACCAGGTGCCGTTATAGATCACCTTGGCAAACTCCAGCGCCATGCGCTCGCGGTAATGGAGCGTCTCGCGGTCGAGCACGAGTTGTTCAAGTCCACGCAGAGCTTCCATGAGAATGGTGCCGCCCGGGGTCTCGTAGACGCCGCGGCTCTTCATGCCAACCAAGCGATTCTCGCAGATATCAATGCGACCGACGCCGTTGCGCGCACCGATGGCGTTGAGTTCAGTCAGCAGCGCCACGGCATCCAGTTCCTTGCCATTGACGCTGACGGGATAGCCCTTCTTGAAGACGATGGCAACGTCTTCGTGACGGTCGGGCGCATCCTTTGGACTGGTGGTGATCATCCAGACGTCTTCCGGTGGGGCGTTCCATGGGTCTTCCAATTCGCCGCCCTCATGGCTGATGTGCCAGATGTTTGCGTCGCGGCTGTAAATCTTTTCAGCGCTGGCGGTGGTGGTGATGTTGCGCGCCTTGAGGTAGGTCAGCATGGCCTCGCGGCTCTTCAGATCCCAGATGCGCCATGGGCTGATGACTCGCAATTGCGGTGCCAGCGCGGCGTACGTGCTTTCGAAACGAACTTGATCGTTTCCCTTACCGGTGCAGCCGTGGCAGAGTGCGTCGGAGCCAGTGGCAAGCGCCACTTCAACCTGCGCGCGGGCAATGATTGGGCGGGCGATCGATGTGCCCATCAGGTAGCGATTCTCGTACACCGATCCAGCGATTGCCATTGGAAATGCAAACTCACGGAGGAATGTCTCCTTGAGGTCCACGATGATGCACTCAGACGCGCCGGTCTTGGTTGCCTTCTCGCCGATGCCGTCGAGTTCGCGTTGACCCTGGCCGACATCTGCAACGCACGCAACCACTGTGCAGCCGTACGTTTCACGAAGCCACGGAATGATGCATGAGGTGTCGAGTCCGCCGGAGTAGGCGACGCAGACTTTCTTTGGGGTGTTGACAGCGGGGGAGTTGTTGGTGTTGTTGTTCATGGTGTTGTTCGTGGGGAAATAGGTGCGTGAATGGATAGCGTTATTCAGTTACTGAAGTGCAGGAGTGGGGTGGCGCCCATGCGCAGTGTTGAAATCATCGCTCTTACTCAGCGATGACTTGGGCGAAAGCAGGTGACAGAGCAACGCATTCTGCGCGTGCATGCGATTTTCAGCTTGATCAAAGACAACCGAGTTAGCGGAGTCCATGACCTCATCGGTGACTTCTTCGCCGCGATGCGCGGGAAGGCAGTGCATGAAAAGTGATTTTGGTCCAGCGATGGCCATGACTTCACGATCAACTCGATACGTTTCGAATGCGCTCTTTTTTGCGGTACTTTCTGCCTGGCCCATGCTGGTCCAAGTGTCGGTGTAGACAGCGAACGCGCCCTGAATGGCACCGATGTCGTGAGTGATCTCAATCCGCGCGCCGGTGCGCATGCTGCGAGCAACGCACTGACTGACGACGGTGCTATCCGGCTCGAATCCCTTGGGCGTGACCACCGTAATTCCAAAGCCCAGGATTGATGCAGCCTCAATGAGCGAATGGCAAACGTTGTTTCCATCGCCAACCCACGCGAGTCGCGAGTGATTGAGATCAAAGCCGCGTTCGATAAGCGTCTGCAGGTCAGCGAGCGCCTGGCAGGGATGATGCATGTCGCACAGTGTGTTGATGACCGGAACCCGCGTGGCTGCCGCAAGGCCAACTACTGTGGAGTGAGAGTGCACGCGCGCCACGATGGCATGGCACCAGCGCTCGAGGTTTTTGCCGTAATCGCCGATGGTTTCGCGGGTGCCGAGTGGTGCTTCGCGGTGGTCAAGGTAAATGGCTTGGCCGCCCATGCAAAATACTCCAACTTCGAAACTCATGCGCGTTCGCAGTGATGGCTTCTCAAAGAGCATGCACACGCTCTTGCCGGACATGACACCGGCAACGCGCGCGGGGTTGAGTTTGAAGTCTGCTGCCGTAGCGAGAATGTCAAGAATCTCATGTTGCGCAAGATCGCTCAAGCGCAACAGGTCTTTGCTGCCGATGGGTTGGAACGAATTCATGAGTGAGTTGCTCCGGTGAGTGCGGCGAGCGTTGCTGGCGTGGTCGAACTGTTGTTCGTTGTGGCGAACGTGGCAGAAGTGGCAGACGCGACCGATGCGCTTGGCAGCACGCGGGTCCCGATCGCAGCGCCCGTGGCAAGGGCCTCGAGTGCTGCTGGATCGCACCACGATGCGATGACAACGGGAACGCCGGCGCGCTGTGCCGCATCAAGCGCACCGCGAACTTTGGCGATCATGCCGCCAGTCACGGTGCCGTCAGCGATGAGTGTCTCGGCAGCTGACGCGGTGAGCTCGGCAATCACCTGACCGTTCGCATCTTTGACGCCGGGAACGTCGGTGAGGAGCAGCAGGCCTTGCGCGTGCAAAATTCCGGCGAGTTGCGCGGCGGCATCGTCGGCATTGACGTTGAGGAAGCCACCTGCCTCGCAGACGGCGATCGAGGAGAGGACTGGCAAGAATCCCCCTGAAAGCAAGTGATGAACGAGCGCACCCTCGCCGCCGACAAGTTCCCCAACGCGACCGGGGTCGAACGTGAATCGCTGCGTTTTGATGGCGCGGGACAGATGCCCATCCGAGAGTGTGAGCCCAACGGCGGAGACTCCGCGCGAAAGGAGCAACCCAAGGAGCTGTGTGTTCATGGCGCCCGCAAGGACAGCGGTGACTTGTTCAACGGCTTCTGGCGGGGTGATGCGGATGCCTTCGCGGCGTTCGGTGTGCAGGCCGACGCGTTCAAGCTGGCGATCGACTGCTATGCCACCGCCGTGCACAATGACCAAGCCACCCGCATGCAGTTGGTGCATGCGAGCGAGGGCGTCAAACACCTGTGGGAACTGCGCGGCATCATCGAGCAGTGCGCCCCCAAGTTTGACAACCAGTGGTGCGGTGCGCATCAGGACATCACCTCATTGGCGATTACATGCGTGCGGCGCGCGATGCCGAGGGCGGTTGTTTCATCGAAACCAAATCGCAGGTTTAGGCATTGAACAGCTTGACCGGCCGCGCCCTTGACGAGGTTGTCGATCGCACTGGAGATCACCAGGTGCGTGCCGGTTTCATCTGTCCCAAGCGCGATATCACAGCAGTTGGTGTGCGCAACGCTGGCGATCGAGGGCCAGCGGCCGGCTGGCAGCAATCGCACGAAGGGTGCTTGCGCGTAGGACTTTTCTAGGCATGCGCGTGCGTCGGCCAGCGTGTAGCCGGGCGCTAGTTCTGCGTGGATAGTGGAGAGAATGCCTCGGTCAAGTGCCACCAAGTGCGGCGTAAACAAGATGCGGGCGCCCGTTTCTTGCGCCATTTCGGGCTGATGGCGGTGCGTCAATACGCCGTACGCCTGCAGACTGACTTCGCAGAAGAGACTCTTGATGGCCGCTGAACGCCCAGCACCGCTGACACCCGAGGCGCTGTCAACGATGACTGCGCGCGTTGGGTCAATGATGCCAGCGACTACCAGTGGGCGGAGCGGGAGGATGACTGATGTTGGGTAGCAGCCCGGGCATGCAATCAGGTTCGCCGTGCGGATGTCATCAGCAGCAAGTTCTGGCAGACCGTAGACAGCATCCGCAAGCAGCGCGGCGTGGCCGTGTTCAAACCCGTAATGCGTTGGGTAGAGCGCGGGATTCTTCAGGCGAAACGCAGCAGAGAGATCAAGGACAATGATGCCAGCGGCAAGCAGCATCGGTGCCAATTTCTCGCTTGCCTCATGCGGCGTGGCAAGGAAGACTGCGTCGGGCTCGCATGCGATGATGGCGGCCGCATCGGCTGCGCGGACCGGAAGGTCAACGGCGCCCGCAAGACGCGGGAACAGCTCGGACATGAGTTCCGGCTTGCCATCAGTGGCGCGGCGTTCGCTGCCAAAGAGCCCCACGATCTCCGCGTGCGGGTGCGCGGCGAGCAGGGTGGCAAGTTCAGCGCCGGTGTAACCCGGTGCGCCGACAATGACAATACGGATGCTGTCAGCCATGGGACCAGATCCTTTGCCGCAGTTAGGCGGCGGAGCGAGCGAGGCGCTCGATGGTGCGTGCGAGGGACGCAGCCGCGTCAGAATCCTTGGCGGCTACGAAGATGGTGTCATCCCCGGCAATAGTGCCGAGGGTGCCGGGCAAACCGGCGCGGTCGAGCTCAATGGCTAGCGAATTAGCGTGACCGCTGGGCGTCTTAAGGACAACAAGTGTTCCGCCGCGTGTGACGGAAACAAGGTGCTGACGAAGCGCGCCCCCGAGGGCAGCCTCGCGACTTTCGGCGGGCAGGGCGGGGGTTGAGCCGGGCAACATATAACCGTTGGCCCCCTTGACGAGCCCCATCTCCGTCAGATCACGTGAAAGCGTTGCCTGAGTCACATCGATGCCCTCGCGTCGCTTGAGTAGCGACGCAAGTGCTTGTTGGCTCCACACCTGATGACTGCTGACGAGGGCAGCAATACGGGCACGGCGCTGAACGGGACTGACGACAGTGGCTGTCATGTGCATGAATATACATCACGGTGCATGATTATGCAAGCAACAAATCAGATTAAATAGGTGCCGTTCACCCCTGTCCCCATTTTCCGGGTGCGGTTGAAGTGAGTTGAGTCGTCCACCGCCCCCTCCGTTGCGCGCGGGACCCTCGGACGCGGACGGCTGCGCTCCACAAGGTTCCGCTTAGCCTCGGGCGAATCTGTTCGTCCGGTTGGCACCCACGGGGCGTACGTCCAACTGCCGGACTTCTCAGTTTCACACGCCGCTTACCGAGGATCCCGTGCTCACTGCGGGGGCTCGAATACGGATGGCACTTGAACACCACGTTCTGCGGAACACCCGCACCTGGCCGCACTCGCCGGAGAGGACAGGGCCGCGCTCAGCGGCCGTCCTCGTAAGGCGAATGCGGGCCAGTAGGAAATCGTGTTGCAGCAGGCCCACGACGAAGACGTGATGCCACACCGCCCCCACACCGATCACGAGTTACTTCGGAATCTGCCGCGCCCGGCGATCCGCACCCAAGGCAACGTACGTGAACACCCCTTCGGTCACGCGTGCCAGGTCGTCGCCATCCGCTCGGCGCGCCCACGCTTCCACGTCGATGGTCACGCTCGTACTTCCGACGCGGACCACCGAGCAGTAGCAACTCACTTCGTCGCCTACAAAGACCGGAAGCTTGAAGGTCATTTGCGCGATCGCCACCGTCGCTACCCGCCCGTGCGCGCGGCGTCGGGCCAGGCTTGCGCCCGCGATGTCCATTTGCCCGAGGAGCCATCCGCCAAAGATGTCTCCCGCCGGATTTGCATCGGCGGGAAACGCAAAGGTGCGCAACATGAGTTCGCCGTTGGCGGCTGCTGGTCGACCGGGGACAGCGCCAATGCTGCCCATGCCGCCGCTACCGCCAACCGCGCCGTCTCCACTCACTCGTCGTCGCCCTCGTCCTCAGGCTCGTCCTTGATCTCGACAGCTTCGATGACGCCCTTGCGACCTTCAGCCTTTTCCTTGCGCTTCCAGGTCTCAATCTTGTGCTTGTCAGGCGAAATGATCGCGTTGATGCGCTTGCCGTTGAGGCGCGGATTGGCCTCAAGTTTGCCAAGGTCAAGCAGGCGGCTGATGACGTCGTTCACGAGGCGCTCACCGATCTCTCGGTGCGCCATCTCGCGACCCTTGTAACTAGCAACCAGTTGAACCTTGTGGCCTTCCAAGAGGAATCGGCGGGCCTGCTGAACGCGGATGCCCACGTCGTGGCGGTCGATCTTCATGGAGCGGCCGAGGCGCACTTCCTTGAGTTCGCTGGCCTTGGACTTGCCGGCCTTCTGCTTCTTGGCTTCCTCGTACTTGAACTTGCCGTAGTCCATGATCTTGCAGACGGGCGGTCGCGCGTCTGGCGAGATCTCCACGAGGTCAAGACCAAGTTCATTGGCGCGCCGGCGCGCTTCTTCGGTTTCAACGATTCCCACCATCTCGCCCGCCTCGTCGATCAGTCGGACGGGCGTAATGCGGATGCGGTCGTTCAGTCGCGGGCCGGACGCTGGTCCGTCGCGTCGCGGGCGGTCCCCACCAAATCCACCGGGACGAGGCCCGGAACCAGAGTTGAAAGGGGGACGGCGAGGAGGAAAGCTGGAGATAGGAGAGTCCTTAGGAAGAATCCGGCGGCAGTATCAACGGTGGTTCACATTTCCAGATCGAGCGCCGCCGTCGACCTGGGTCCGCAGCGATCGCGCTGCAGATGGAGACTGTACCCGCGCAGCCCGATGGCAAGCAAATCAAGGCGGAATTTCTGTGGGTGAATCCCGGGCCGGGGGGTTGCTGATCGGAGGGAGGCGATCGGTCTAGAGGGGGCAATGGCCCACCCCTGTCACGCGGGTTCATCCCGCATCAGGTCGACTCGAGGTCGCCAAGTCCGCCGCCAACTCTGCCTCCAAGTCTGCCTACAACTCCGCCTCCAAGTCTGCCTTCGAGTCTGCCGCCAACTCCGCCTCCAATTCTGCCTCCAACTCCGCCTCCAAGTCCGTCACCAAATCAGTGACCAAGCCAGCCTCCGCTTGACGCTTGCGCCGAATTTCGTCACACTGCGGAGATGAAGAAGAACACTTCCACCACTGGCATGATCAAGAACCTCCTCGCATCCAAGTTTTCCGGCAAGTCCACGACCACCAAGTCGGGCACCAAGACCGGCGTCATGGCGATGATCTCTGACATCGTTCATCCGAAGACCACCAAGAAGACCACTGGTGCGAAGAAGACCACCGGTAAGACGCTCACCGTCAAGACCGTTGTGAAGCCGACCACCAAGGCCACCACCAAGACCACGAAGACCACCACCAAGTCTGCTACCAAGCCGACCACCAAGGCCACCACGAAGTTCGCTACCAAGCCAACGACGAAGGCAACCACCAAGGCAACCACGAAGACCACTGCCAAGAAGTCGACCACTGGTAAGAAGACCACTGCGACCAAGACCTTTGCCAAGACCGCTGGCAAGCGTTAAGTCATTCGACTGACCGCGATTCATATTTCTCCGTCACATATCGACCCTTCGCACCGAACGTGCGAAGGGTCGATTCATTTTTGCGTGTGCAGCGCGTTTCGCACGTGCAAACTCTGATTCATGGCTGACCCATTGCGGGTGCGGTATCGTGGTCATCATGCCGACCCGACGCCGCGCGTTTACCCTCGTTGAATTGTTGGTAACTGTCTCGATCATCGCACTGCTCATCGGGCTGCTTGTTCCCGCGCTCGGATCGATGCGGCGCGCTGGCTGGGCAACCAAGAGTCAGTCAAATCTTCGGCAGTGGGGCATGGCCATGGACTCGTGGGCTTCGATTCACGATGACACGCTCCCGTGGGAAGGCAGCAAAGTTGCCGCGGATATGGGCACAAATCTGGCAAATCCGAGTTTCTGGCCCAATGCTTTGGCGGGCATGCTGGGTGTCGATTCATACGCCACGATCTCCGAGCGCGCATTTCAAGAGCAGCGCAACGTGGACAACTGGGATGGAGCCGAGACCGTGTGGAACGATCCCGGTGCGGTGGTGACGCGCAGTGAGCCGTGGAGTTTTGGTGACGCCGGAAAGGGCGGGTTGCGCCGTCAGTTCTGGTTCAACTACGGGATGAACTACCGACTCAATCAAACATTGTTACAGCAAGCGGGCGTTCCTGAAGCATCAACCGCAGTGATGGTTCGAACCGCGCACATTGCGTTCGCGGACCGCACCATTTATATGTTTGAATTGCGTGCGCAAGAAGGGGAACTTGCCATTGATGATCCGCATCGCAACGCTTCCCTCGATCGCGCTTCGGCGGGATGGAAGCGCTACGCAGCGCGTTACTCAAACGGTGGACACTCAGTGTTTGCCGACGGCCACGTGAGTTGGATCGGTAACGAAGAAGCCACCACGAACGCGCAAGGCAGCCGCGTACCTTCGACACCAAACGGTGATTGGAATAATGGCAAGCTGATTTGGGATCCGCTTGGGCCGGCATTGAACTGAGTGAGTTTGCACCAAGCATCACGTGCGATCGCACGGATCACTGTGCTTCATGGCGGGGAAGAATCCGCGCAAGTTCTCGCTCATGAATGTTCGTGACCACGGAGAAGGCGACGATGGAAATGGTCGCCCCAATCAGGCAGTAGAGCATGTCCCACTGGGCGTCCCATGGGTCGCCTTGGCTCCCAAGAAATGCATCCGCTGAGTGGCCGAGCGCAACGCTTGTTCCCCATTCGATCATTTCAAAGAACGCGCTGAAGGCAAGCGCGCAGGCAACGCATAGCACCGGCAGCCAGCCGCGCGGGCCGAGTGGGCTGGTACGGCGCAGCAGTTCACGGATCATGATTGCTGGCGTGAATCCTTGCATGAAGTGACCGAGGCGGTCATAGTGATTCCGTTGAAAGCCGAACCACCCGCGCCACCATTCGCCAAGCGGCACGCATTCATAGGTCCAATGTGCACCCGCGAGGAGCACGATGGCATGCAGGGCGAGCAGTACTTGTAAGAGCGGCGTGATGCGGTGCTTTCGACTGATGACAACCACCGCTAGTAAACCCGCGAGCACCCACCACGCTTCGAGCCACCAAGTGAGCTGGTCGAACGCGTCGTGCCAACTTGCGATGACCGCAAGGGCGACGATGGCGACGAGGATCGGGCCAAGTTGTAGGCGCATGAGGGGTTCAGTTCACCGCAGCATTCAGCCTGCTTTTGGACCTTTCCAAACGGCAGCGTCGTAACACGCGATGATGTGACCGATCCAGCCGCCGAGGCCGAAGGTGATCAACCAGAGGATGCCGGTGGCGATGAGCATGACCAGCCCGCGCAGCGCACGTCCTTGCACAAGTTGGCCAAGACCAGGGATGAAGAAGCTTGCGATCGCTGCAAGAACATTGCCGGTAGAGCCTTGGGCTGTCATGATTGCGAAGTGTACAGACGCGCCGCAGCACGTCGATACACTCCGGTTCCATACGCTGCTTTGCCTTGAGGCCATTACTTTTATGCTGCAACAACTACTACAACCGATCACGTTTGCTCAGTTCGCCACTGCATTGTTCGTGGCGATTCTCTTTCTGCAATCCGGGCTTGACAAGGTCTTCAACTTCGCTGACAACTTGGGTTGGCTAACCGGGCATTTTTCCAAGACACCGTTTCGCAACCAAGTAAAGCCCATGTTGGTCACGATCACCATCGCCGAGATACTGGCTGGTTTGCTTGCAATGGCGGGAGCTGTGCAGATTGCGTGGTCGGGCCAATTGACCTGCGCGATGTACGGCGCTCAACTTGCAACCATTGATATTGTGCTGCTGTTCTTCGGCCAGCGCATTGCCAAGGATTACGCGGGTGCCGCATCCTTGGTGCCGTACTTCATCCTGTGCGTTGCGGATGTACTGCTCTTGACGCTCTGAGGAATCACTGCGAGCGTGGTGATTTCGTCAGCCTGGGCGGGGACCCCAGCGTGACCGCAGCAGGATGTTCATCCGACCACATAGGAAGTCGTACAACTCTTGGTGCCGAATCAGTTGAACCCCCGAGTGGAGGCCAACTCTGCCGCCGCCGCCGCGAGACGCACCCCGCGAGCGAGGTTCGCGGCGAGTGTTGCATCGTTGAAGTTGATCGCGCTCCAAGTGAGTTTCATCATGTCGCCTCTCCGAAGTCCTGCGAACGCAGCAATGAAGGTGTTTTTGCGCCCAGAATCGCCATAATCCGAAAGCGCCGAGATTTCATTCGATTTTGCGCCGCCTTGGGGTACCTTGAGAGCATCTTACTTTTTCTAGTTTATCTGAACAGGAGCCCAAACATCAAATCGCCACGCATTCTGCTCTCGCTCGTCGCCGTAGTCACTGTGACTTTCGGTATTTCAACTTCTTCGGCGCACGCTCAGTGCCCTGCGGATGTAAATCACGATCACATTGTTGATGGCGTTGACATCGCTCAAATCTTGAGCAGCTGGGGACCAAACGGAGGTCCTGTTGGCAGCGACATCAATGGTGATGGGAGTACCGACGGCGTTGATCTCGCCATCGTCTTGGGCGGTTGGGGAGTTTGCCCAGGTCCAACATGGGCCACGGTTTTGGAGTGGACGCCAGATCCTGCGGTGGTGACCGATGCGAATCTTCGCGCGGCGATCACTGCGACCAACTTGCCGTGGAGAGTGCGAGACAACGGAACGAACATTGAGATGTTGCTGGTGGCAGGCGGAACATTCACGATGGGATGCATTCCTGGCGATGCGGAGTGCTTCAGCGACGAAGCCCTGCGCATCAAGTGACATTGACGAATGCAATTTATATGGGCAAGACCGAAGTGACTCAGTCTCAGTGGACGGCGAAGATGGGGAGCAATCCGAGTGGATTCGCTGGTCAGCCAAACAACCCAGTCGAACAAGTCTCTTGGAACATGATTCAGGGTTTCAATAGTGCGACAGGATTGCGCTTGCCAACGGAAGCCGAATGGGAATATGCCTGCCGAGCAGGGACAACGACTGTGCGTTATGGCGACGTGAACGATATTGCGTGGTACAACGGTAACGCAGGCGGCACAACTCACGCCGTTGCTGGCAAACTTCCAAACGCACTTGGTCTCTATGACACGCTGGGCAATGTTTGGGAGTGGTGCCAAGATTGGTATGAGCCGTATGCATCAGGAAGCGTGACAAACCCCACAGGGCCCGGGACGGGTTCGGATCGTCTGCTGCGCGGCGGCTGTTGGTACGGCAACTCCAACCATTGCCGTGGCTCGCAGCGCTTCAACTTTCCCCCGAGCAGCGCATTCGATAACTTCGGGTTCCGTGCCGTCAGGACTCCGTAATTCCCTTTTCTGTCTTTCGGGTTACTTCCTAAAGCCTTGGCGTCTGCCATGGTTTGGTGGTGTTTGATTCGTGAGCGTGGGCACGCCAACGACAACCAGCGAGACCCGGACGAGATGTTGCGTCTCGGTGTATTCCGTCTCGATCGACGGCGATCATGGGAATTCTGTTTTTTCGGAATCGGCCGCACGTGGCGCGCCATGTCCAACGTATACATGCGTAGAACGGGGTCTCCATATGCGAACACATCTGACATGGTCCAGCGCGGCGGTAGCAATCGCACTCCAGCTTTGCTGCGGGACCCCTGCCTGGGCACAGGACGTCCGTAGCTGGGGCGGAAACATCACTGGTGAGGGCTTCGTCCCCAGCGAACTCGGGCAGGTGACCGCTGTCTCTGCGGGCTATTCCCAGACGCTCGTCGTGCGCCCAGACGGTACCGTGAGAGGCTGGGGAAGGAACGACAGCAACCAGAGCACCGCTCCAGCAGACCTCGGACCCGTGAGCGCGATCGCCGCAGGCGGTTACTTCACCGTTGCGCTCCGTTCTGACGGCACCATTCGATGCTGGGGGAACAACAGCTTCGGCCAGTGCACTGTCCCTGCTGACCTCGACCCAGTGGCTGAGATCGCCGGCGGAGGTTTCCATACCGTGGTGCGGCAGCAGTACGGCGCAGTCCGATGCTGGGGGCGCAACAACTTCGGCCAGCGCAATACTCCGGCTGACCTGGGCGCCGCAGCCTCGATCGCGGCCGGCTACATCCACACGTCCGCAGTGCTGGTCGACGGTACCGTCCGATGCTGGGGGGATAATTCAGCGCTCCAGTGCAATGTTCCCAACGACCTGGCGTCCGTGACGAAGGTCGCCGCGGGCGTCCAGCACACCGCCGCGGTCCTGGCCAGCGGATCCGTCCGCTGCTGGGGCGGCAATTCATACGGCCAGTGCGAGGTACCCGAGGATCTCGGGCCCGCCACCGCCGTGGCGGCCGGCGAGACGTTCACCATGGCACTGCAGTCCGACGGCACCGTGCGATGCTGGGGAGGAAATGACAGTGGGGAGTGCACGGTGCCGACGGATCTCGATCCGGTGACGGCCATTGCTGCAGGACCCTGGCACGCGGCAGCGATCCAACAAGACGGCACGCTCCGGTCATGGGGCTCGGACTCGTACTGCCAAAGCCACGTGCCAAGCGCCCTTGGATACGTCACGGCAGCGTCTGCGGGGTGGTTCCACGCCGCGACGGTAGACGTCCACGGAACGGTTCGCTGCTGGGGATACAACTACATGAGCCAGTGCAACGTGCCCATGGACCTCGGACCTGTCAGTGCCATCTCGTCCGGTGGCTATCACACGGCGGCGCTTCAGTCCGATGGCAAGGTTCGCTGCTGGGGATTTAACATCTACAACCAGTGCGTTGTTCCTGCGAACCTCGGTCCGGTGATCGCTGTCGCCGCCGGCGGCTACTTCAACGTTGCTCTCCAATCCAACGGAAGCGTCCGCTGCTGGGGATGGAACTCCTACGGTGAGTGCAACGTCCCGGCCGATCTCGGTCCCGCCACCGCCGTCGCCGCAGGCGAGGCGCACGCCGCGGCACTTCTTGCCAACGGAACGGTGCGTTGCTGGGGATGGAACTACCGCGGCCAGTGCACGATCCCGGCCAATCTGGGGCCCGTCGCCGCGATCGCCGCCGCCGGATGGAGCAGTGGCGGCGCGACCGTCTGGGCCCACACCGTCGCACTTCAAACAGACGGCACCGTCCGCTGCTGGGGATCGAACGACTTCGGTGAGTGCACCGTCCCCACAGACCTTGGACCGGTGAAGGCCATCGCCGCCGGTACCCAGCACACGATCTCGCTCTTGGAAGACGGATCGGTACGCAGCTGGGGTTTGAATAACTTGGGTCAGTGCACGGCCCCGTCGGACCTGGGCGCCGTCAAGACAATTTCTGCCGGCGGCGTATTCAACCTCGCGGTGATCGTTGCATGCCCGGCCGACCTCAACCGGGATCACGCCGTCAACGGCAGCGACCTCGGCTTGCTTCTGACCACCTGGGGAAGACCCGGCATCGGCGACATCAACAGCGACGGTACGGTCAACGGCCTCGACATCGGCGACCTGATCGCCGCCTGGGGCTCCTGTCAGGAATAACTTCAACGCGCCCTCGGCCCATGCCGCGCAGCGGCGAGGTCGAGCCGCCCCGTAGCCACATTCGATTCTCTATCGCTCGAGAATGAATGCGAAGTCAAGGGCAATTTTCAGGGGTTCAGCGCGTGTGTACGACTTGCACGGGGATGCCAGTGATTTCAGGCGTAATGTCCACGGCCGAATCTGGCGTGGACCGTGTTTGAGGGGTAAGGTTGGTTTTAATCTCGGAATCCCGCATCATCTCCGGGCGGCATGTGCGTATTCTGCGTGGCGATCTCCGCTTTCGTTTCCTTTCCCTTCCGGATAAACAATATGACGCTCTCACATCTTGCCGCAGCCGTGGTCGGCTGCCTCGTGGTTTCCGCGAATGCCTCGATGACCGGTGTTTGCGCCTTCGTGCGCACGGCGGGCGATTACACGCTGGTCGATTTGTATGCCACGTTCACCGTCTCGAACAACCGGCTGCAGAACGTCATTCTGCAGAGATTGAGCACCTCCGCTGCGGGTGGTTTCGTACAGGGGTCGAGCCCGGGGCTCAAGGGTTGGGCTCCGGATTCCTCGTCGACCTCGACGCATGACTCGCTCGACAGTTTCGTGACCATCGGCGAATCTACGTACGGCGATCCGTCGGGCCAGACGTATGCGAACGTCTCGGTGCAGTCGAGCTCCTTCCCGTCGGGCACGTGGAATGGGACGCCTTTCGGACCGTCGTCGAACTCAATCTCCGCTTCATACCCCGGATGCTCATGGTTCAATGACAGCATCAACCCCAGCACCCCGGCGGTCGTCCTGTCGGGCCTGGGGGGTCGAGTCAACGTCGCTGGCGCCGGCACAACGGGCGAGTACGGCACCTGGTTCGCTCACCTCGTGATCGCTGGCACTGGACCGGCGACCATCGACATCGGGCAGTGGAACGCCTATTACCAGTTTTGGCCGTTTGCCGGGTTCTACGATTATTCTTCGTCCACTGTCGACTCGTCATTCACTGTTCCCGCTCCCGGCGCGATCTCCGCGATCGCGCTCGCCGTGCTTGGGCTCGGCGGGAGACGTCGCATGTCGAACCGCATCGATTGACGTTGCATGCGAGCTAATCACGAAAGTCGGGGAGATCAATCCGCTGCCGGTCACAACGCAATACGCGAAACAAACGAGGCACGATCCGCCTGCGATGCGCCCCACACCTCAACAACGCTGTCATCATCAATCTTAAATCTGCGATCCGAATCGACCTGGACTGCACGGATGTCCCAACCGAAGAGAATCGCCAGCGTCACCATGGAAGCGAGCGATTCCGCCTCTGAAGCCCCAAACTGCAGAATGCGAACCTCGCCGTGCTGCTGGACGTTAAGTCGATGCGAATCAACAAAATTCCACCACAGCGACTCGATCTCACCTGAGGGCCAGACGCCGGTCTCGTAAATGACGACCCGCGCCGTTGCGTCGGCCGACGGTAAGAGCCAATGGCTGATCGTGCGGGCCCGGGACACAATCCATTCACCCGGGATCTTGCTCAATCCGGTGCTCGTCACCTCCCCGATTGGATTCTCAATTCCGAGGTTCTGCCAACTTCCCAGAAAGAGGCGAATGTCGTGCGGGAATTCCGCGGGGCGACCTGCAGATGGTGGGAGAGAATCGCTGGTCATGGTTCATGGCAGGGGCGCGGTTCAAGGGTATGGGATGAGCAGCGATTTGCATGCACAAAAACGAGAATTCCTGAACTCGACTTGTCGATTGCGAGCCGTGGGAGCGGTATTGGACAAGTTTAGAGAATTTGCGCTGCAGAATTTACTCGTTCCTAGGCTTTGGGGTGCATTTCTCCTTGCGCCCAGTCGATTGCAGGGCAACCTACGCACACGTTGCATAGGAAGTGTTCATGCGGACACGTTGTCTCAATTCGCACCTATGCATGTCCAGGAACAGAACTAGATCCCCATGTTTCAATTCAATTCACTCGGTGCACTGAGCGCCACCATCGGTCTTTCCTTTGCCGCAGTTGTCTACGCACAGGACTCCTACACAGGTCCGGACGGAGGCTTGACTGTGAGCGGTAACCAGATCGTTGACCAGAACGGAAACAACGTTCGTCTGACTGGTGTCAATTGGTCGGGGTTTGAGACGTCGCTTGGGGTAGTGGATGGCCTGTACAACAGTCCCTCCAAGACCTACAGCCCGGACTTTCGCGACTACCTGGACAAGATGAAGAGCCTCGGTTTCAATTGCGTTCGGCTGCCGTGGTCGTACGCGAACATGGTCTGCACGCAGCCAGCGGCGGGGATGGGTTGCAATTCGAACAAAGTGGCGAGTTACATCGCAGGGACGTACTACAACCCGCCATATTCCGGGCTTGACCAAGTCAACCAGATGGCCGGTGACCGATACGGTACGCAGCTCAACGCGCCGTTGTTTGCTAACCAGGTTGACGGCGTGTGGCAAGTTAAGACCCCGAAAGAGTGCATGGACGAGGTCATTAAGTACGCCGGTTCTATCGGCCTGAAGGTGATCCTCGACAACCACTGCATCATTTCTGGTGGGTTTGCAAGCCAGCCGCTCTGGTACTCGGATTCGGTCAGTCAGCAGCAGTGGATCAATGAATGGGTTGCTATCGCCACTCGCTATGCGAGTGATACGAACGACCCGTTCCATGCAGTGATCGCGTGCGACCTGTTCAATGAGCCGAAGAAGCAGCCGTGGGACCAGGGTGGTTCGGCGTGGACGGACGCAACCGGCCCGCAGGCTTGGAATCACGCAGCAGAGGCATGCGGAAAGGCGATTCTTGCTGTGAATCCGCGTCTCCTGATCATGGTAGAAGGAACGCAGTGGGCCAATGCGGACGCGGTTTTCCCGAGCAGTGCGAACGGAAACACATTCACCAACTGGGGAGCCAACCTGACTGGCGCCGCAGCCGCACCCATTATTCTTGGGAAGGCGTATCAGAACAAGTTGGTCTATTCAATCCACGACTATCCGGGCACTGCGCAGACCCTGAGCAATAATGACCCTCTGCCGTGGTTCGATAAGAAGCAATATCCCAACTATCCATACAACCTTGCTGGCACGGCGTGGCAGCCATTCTGGGGCTACCTCGTGGAGAACAACACTGCGCCGATATTCGTTGGCGAATTCGGCTCGTGGTTGCAGAATCCTGAGCCCCTCGATTGCTCGACAGTCACGCTGTCGAACGATGAGGTGACCTCCGACAAGCAGTGGGTCAACGCACTCCTTCATTACATGCAGGGCGACTGGAGTTTGGCACAGCCGATTAACGACACGCCTGACTCGCAGGCGATATCAGTCACTGTTGGAGGTAGCGCAGCAAAGAAAGGCATCAGTTTCTGCTGGTTCGGATTTACACCCAACAGTAACGACACCGGCGGTGCCCTCGGATGCGATTTCAACACGCCTGACGCAACGAAGATGGCGTACCTCACGCCGTACCTCGCGCCGTTGCTTCCCGAATATGAAACCGCTCTTCTCAGCGATATGAACGGTGACGGATTCGTCGGCAGCGTCGATTTGGGGCTCTTCTTGGCGTTCTGGGGAGTTGATACTGGCGGCTCGCGATTCACCCGCGGCGATTTCAATCACGACGGATTTCGCAATGGAGCGGATCTGGCGATCCTCTTGAATCGGTGGCGTTCCAACTAAGGTGATGGGGGGTGATGTGCCCGCTGGTCACTTGACCGGCGCGCCCATCCCCCCCTTAACCGTCTCTGCGCCGCGGGTGCGGTACTCGCGCACCAGGCCGTCAACGAACGCGTCGAAACCGATCTCGCCCAAGTTCGCTTCCGTGCCGAACGCGCGGACGCTGACCTTGCGGCCTTCGGCGTCGCGCGGGCCGACCACGGCGCAGTAGGGCACCTTCATATCGCTGGCGTCCTTGATCTTGCCTTGGACGCGGTCGTTGCCATCATCGATCGTGACGCGCAGACCGGCGGCGCGCAGGGCGTTGTACAGCTCGCGCGCGTAATCGTTGCTCTTCTCACTGATCGGTAGCACGCGGACTTGTTCCGGTGCAAGCCAGAGCGGGAACGCGCCAGCGAAGTGTTCGATCAAGCAACCGACGAATCGTTCCATACTTCCGAACGGGGCGCGGTGGATCATGACCGGGCGATGTTGCTGATTATCCGCGCCGTTGTAGGAGAGATCGAAGCGGATCGGCAGGTTGTAGTCCACCTGCACGGTGCCCAGCTGCCAACTGCGGCCGATGACATCCTTGACGATGAAGTCAATCTTTGGTCCGTAGAACGCAGCTTCACCTGGCTCTTCGCTGAATGGAACGCCGAGCGTCTTGGCGGCAGCGCGGCAGGCTTCTTCGGCCTTGTCCCAGTTCGTAGGGTCGCCCACATACTTGGCGCTGTCCGGGTCGCGCAGACCAACGCGCACGCGGTATTCATTCATACCGAGCGTGCCGAAGATCAGTTTGACCAGGCTCAGGCAGCCGAGCACTTCTTCTGCCACTTGGTCTTCGCGAACAAAGAGATGCGCGTCATCTTGCGTGAAGCCGCGAACGCGGGTCATGCCGCCGATTTCGCCGGACTGTTCCCAGCGATAGACGGTGCCGAATTCGGCGAGGCGCACCGGCATGTCGCGGTAGCTGTGTGGGCTGCTTGCGAAGATGCGAATGTGATGCGGGCAGTTCATCGGCTTCAGCAGATAGCCGTCAATCTCGCCCTTCTCCATGCGATTCACCAGGTCGCCGCAGCTGCAGCCCTCTTTGGCGAGTTGGCTGAGTTGATCATGTTCCACGAGCGGCGGATATTGGCTCTCGCGGTAATAGGGGAAGTGACCGCTGGTGCGGTACAGATCAAGCTTGCCGATGTGCGGCGTGAAGACTTGGCTGTAGCCCTGCTTGCGCAGTTCGTCGCTGATGAATGTCTGCAGTTCTTGACGAATGACGGCGCCGTTGGGCGTCCACAGGATCAGGCCTTGACCGACCATTTCGTCAATGTGGAAAAGGCGCAGTTGCTTACCGAGCACGCGGTGATCGCGCTTCTTGGCTTCGTCGAGCAGGGCGATGTGCGCTGCAAGTTCTTCCTTGGTGGCGAAGGCGGTTCCGTACACGCGGGTGAGGCGATCGCTGGTTTCGTCGCCTTTCCAATAGCTTGACGCGAGGCTGGTCACTTTGAACGCGCCGATCTTTCCGGTGGTTGGAACGTGCGGTCCGCGGCACAGGTCTTCCCAACCACTGCCCGGCGTGCCGGTGGCGTACCAACTCAGGGTGTCGCTGCCGGCGACGCAGGCGCGTTCGGCGTTGTCGAGCTTGTACTTCGATCCTTCGGACTGAACCTTCTTGAGTCCTTCAGCGGCGGGCATTTCATAGCGCGTGAAGGGGCGGTTCTCGGCGACGATCTTTGCCATCTCTGCTTCAACGGCGGCGAAGTCGTCGGTGGACATGGATCGTCCGCCGTCGAAACTGATGTCGTAATAAAAGCCAGTGTCAACGGGTGGACCGTAGACAAGTTTGGCATTGGGGAAGAGGCGCTGAATGGCCTCAGCCATCACGTGCGCGGCGCTGTGGCGCACCAGGAACAGACCATCGGGATCCGCACCACCTTCACGCTTCTTGGGCGTGACGATGGAGAGCGAGCAGTCGGTGGTGAGAAGAGTCGCAAGGTCGCGCAATTCGCCGTTCACCTTGGCGCCGATGGCGGCCTTGGCAAGACCGGCACCGATCGAGGCAGCAACCTCGGCGGCGGTAACGGGTGCGGTGAAATCCTTGACTGTTCCGTCGGGGAGCGTGATCCGTGGCATGGGATCCAAAGGCTACCGAATTTAGATGCAGGTCACTGACCTGAAAACAGGTCTGGATGACCGGGCGCCGGGCTGGTTCTGTCTGCCAAATCGTCCAACTCTCGCTGGAATTCGCCCATGGTGCTGAATTGGTAGTACTCGCTTGCAAAGCGGATGTACGCCACGTGGTCCACCGCGCGCAACTTGTCCGCGACCCGCTTGCCGATCGCGCGGCTGGGCACCTCGCGCTCAAACTCACGGTGCATCTCTTCTTCCACCTCGCGGATCACGCGTTCCTTCTCGCTCGCTGGCACCGGCCGCTTACCGCACGCCGCCACGATGCCGCGCATGATGTTCTCCGGATTGAACGGCACCCGCGTTCCGTCACGCTTCACCACCATCAATCGCTCCGTGCGCTCCACGCGTTCATACGTGGTGAACCGCTTGCTGCATGCCAAGCACTCGCGACGACGACGGATCGCATCACCCGAGTCGCTCGGGCGGCTGTCGATCACCTTGTCTTTGTCACGGTCACAGTAGGGGCAGTGCATGATGCGTTGCAGTCGGAACTGCTCAGACTTCCTCGATCTCAGTGATCTTCTTCTCCAAGAACTCATCGATCTTCTTGGTGTACTTCTTGGTAAGTTCGTCCATGCTTTCCTTGGCGGCTTCGGCTTGATCTTCAGTCACGCCGGCCTTCTTATCCGCAAGCATTGCATCGATCGCCTTGTTGGCATCGCGACGTTCGTTGCGAATGACCACCTTGGAATCCTCGGACGCTTTCTTGACCTGCGTGATCAATTGCTTACGGCGGTCGGAGCTTGGCGCCGGCACGCTCACGCGCACCGCGGGACCTTCAGCCATGGCACGAACGCCGATACCTGCAGACTCAATTGCCTTGACAATTTCCGTCTTGGAACTTGGATCGAACGGCTTGACCAGCAACGTCGTTGCATCAGCAACGTTGATCGCCGCCAGTTCGCGCAGGTCAGTGCTTGAGCCGTAATACTCAACCTTGACGTATTCCAGCAGCGCCGTGGTGGCGCGACCAGTGCGCATGCCACGCAATTCGCGCTGGAAATAGTCCACGCTGGTGCTCATGCGGTCTTCGGCTTCAAGAAGTGTTGTATCGATATCCATGTTCAATTGCCTTTCAGTTGGTGCGCAGTTGCGCCCGCTTCAGTTGGTAACGACCGTGCCGACGCTTGAATCGCCCTCAAGCACTCGTTGGATGTTGCCCTTGGTTCGGAAGTCAAACACCACTACTGGCAGCGAATGCTCCATGCACATGGTGAGCGCGGTGAGATCCATGACCGCCAGTTTCTTCTCGACCGCTTCGGAGAACTTCAGCTTCTCGTAACGCGTGGCCTTCGGGTCCTTCTTCGGATCAGCGGTGTAGATGCCGTCGACTTTGGTTGCCTTCAGCACAGCCTGCGCACCGAGCTCAATACCGCGCAGACTGGCGCAAGTGTCGGTCGTGAAGAATGGATTGCCGGTGCCTGCAACCAGGATCACCACGCGCCCCTTCTCAAGGTGGCGGATGGCGCGCGCGCGAATGAACGGCTCGGCAACGGCGGTCAGATTGATGGCGCTCATGACGCGCGCCTCAATGCCGACGTGCGAAAGGGCTTCCTTGAGCGCCAGGCCGTTGATCACGGTGCCCAGCATGCCCATGTAGTCGGCGGTCGACTGATCCACCTTGCCAGTGGCGGCAAGTCGCGCGCCGCGGATGATGTTGCCACCACCCACCACCACTGCCAATTGCACGGGGCTGGCCTTGCGGTACGCGTCGGCGATCTCGTCCGCAAGGAGACCAAGCTCCTCAGGATCAATGCCCAGTTCTCCGGGCTTCGAGAGGCTCTCGCCGCTCACTTTCAGCACCACTCGTTCGAAGCGCTTGGCCACGCGTCCTCCAGTTTGATTGTGGCGCACACGCGCCGGGGGTGGCGCATGGTAGATGCCCGACCGCCATCGCGGCGGCAGGGAAATGCGGGAGGTCCGCAGCCGCTTCGACCTACCATGCGACCGTGGCCACACCGTCGCCCAATCTTGCCGCTAGTAAGCCAGTGGATGCTGCGGCGCGTCCGGGTGGCGCGCGTGCTTGGACGGTGGGACTGCGTTGGATGCTCTTGGGGTTAGCCCTCAGCCTGCCGATTCACGGCGTGCTCCTGGTGTGGCTGGCCGTGACCAACATTGAGCGCGCCGGTGCGCCACGTCCCGGTGAGGCGATGATTGAGTTGTCAGTGCTGCCGGAAGACTCAGGCGATAGTGACACGTCGACCGCAACGCAAGGTGGCGATGCGCCGCAGAGCCCAGAGATTGCATCATCGGTGGCTCCCTCAGCGCCGACAGTCAATGAGGATCCGTTGGCTGGCGCACTCGGCGAAGGCACTGGTCTTGGCGAGGGCGGCGCGGAAGGCTTCGGCGGATTTGGTCCGGGCGGCGGCGGTGGGGATGGCTTTGGCGGTGGCGGCGGCACAGGCGGTGCGGGCGGCGGCGGTGGCGGCGGACTGAGCGGCGGCGCTGGCGGGACGAGTTTCTTTGGCGTCGGCGGTCGTGGCACGCGGTTTGCGTTCATCGTTGATAAGAGCGGATCAATGGTGAACGGTCGCATTGGCGAAGCGAAGCAGGAGCTCTACAAAGCGATCGTGGCACTGCCGGACTTTGCGTCTGTCTATGTAGTGTTCTACGACAGCTCCGAGCCGTGGGCATTCAGCGATCGCTGGGAGCGCGTGCGCTCAAGCATGGTGAAGAAGCTGAAAACGTGGTTGAACAATGTGGGTCCTTCCGGTGGTACCGAGCCAACGCCAGCGTTTCGCGCGGTGTTTGCACTCGACGCGCGCCCCGACGTGATCTTCTTCCTTTCCGATGGTGAAATCCCGCCCGAATCGATCGCGCAGATCAGGCAGATGAACGCGCGTGGGAAGCGCGTCACCATCAACGCCATTGCCTTCGGCGAAGAGTCGGGCAGTCAGCAATTGCGACAAATAGCACAGGAGGCCGATGGTGAATTCCGGCAAGTGCGGCCCAAGGGTGGCAACGGAGACAACCCGCCGTGAGCACACCATGGCTACGTTTCGGCATTGCGTTGAGCGGATGGCGAACGCTTGCTCCCACCGTTGCTGTGATGATCGCCATGGGCGTGGGCAATGCTCCGCTACGCGCTGACGTCATTGAACTCCGCGGCAGTGCGCCTTCCATTGACGGAGACATCGTGAGTGTGGGACCCGCGGGCATCGAAGTCCGAACTCGGCGCGGCGGCCTTGAGCAGCAGCAGTCGGTCGCGTGGAGTGATGTGCGCGATGTGCGCGGCGCCAACGTTCCCAAGGAGACCGCTAAGTGGCTGGCTGCCGGTGACGCGCTCTGGCGAGGTCGCATGCGCGTGGCGCGCGGGGACTGGATCTTTGCACTTGACCCCATGCAACGAGCGTTCCGGGCATGGGATGGCGCCGCGCCGAGCGCCGATGGTCTCACGGCTTCAGCGGTGTGTGCCGAAGCGCTGCGTCGCTCCGGGCGCGCTGAAGAATCACTACGCGCATCCTTTGAGGCGATTCGAATTGCCCGCGCCGGGATCGCGCCGCGCGAAAGTATGGATGCACGAATTCAGGATGCGGAGTCGAGAGCCGTTGATGCACGCATGCCCGTGCCGCCTGCCTTGGCGCCCGGGGCGTTTGATGCTCCCGCAGCAATCCGCGCGCGTGCCGTGCTGGCAAACTTTGATGCGCGTGGTGATGCAGGCCTTGCTGCAGTAGTAGCGGCATACGCTGCGGCTCTTGATGTTTCTGCGGGTGCTGCAAGTGCCGTTAGTGCCGCGAACACCGGTGCACAAGCCGGTGCGGGTGATCAGCCAGCCGACGCCGCAGCTGGTGCGGCGGAGGCGCCCGCCACGCCCGCAAGCAATACCAAGATTGATTCAGCGGCAAAGTCCACCACCACCGCACTTGAAGCCATGCGCGACGCGCGCTCCGAGGACCCAAAGCGTCGCGCTGCTGCGCTTGCAACACTCGCTCGCGTGCGTCGATCGCTGCCGTTATGGTTTGAGCCATGGGCGCGATTTGCAACCGGTGCTGCACTGGCAAGCGACACAGATCAAACGGTTCATGATCGCGGTTTGGTGTTGCTTTCGAGCTTGATTGCGTGTGATTCCGTGAATCAACCGCTGCTCGCTGCGCGCGCCGCTGTGCTACTCAGGCAGTGGGCGCAGCTTCCTGTGCAAGGCAATTCAATTGCTGCATTGATCGCTGCGCCGCCATCGCGACCGGATGTCGCTGTGCCCAAGGAACTGTCGGACGCCACGGTTGCTTGGCTGGAGTCGCGCGGTAGCACTGATCTGGTCATCGCTCACCTAGCGGCACAGTTAGATATTGAGCCTGAGGGTGATGGGCGATCGACGCTCGTGAGCCGCTTGGCTTCGATCATGGCCGCTCGACTTGAGCGTGAAGACGATGAATCGCGTCGCAACGCATTGATGGCGCGTGCCATGGCGTTGGTCAAGCGCTTTGATGCCGGGTCCGAACCATTGCGCTTAGTGATTCTGCGCGCGCAACATCGCGCGGCGCAACGCACGGCGGAAGATCGACGCGCCGGGCGAGGAACCGATGAGGAGTGCGAAGCAGCTCGGCAACAGTTTGAGAGTTTGATCCGAGAGTTCGGGGTGCTTGCAGCGCGATCGGATCGCGCCAAGACGTTGAGTAGTCGCGATGCTTCCGCGCAGGTCGGAATTGCTGCAGAGCAAACGGCGCTCCGTGCTACGCGCGAGGAAGAAATTGCGCGGAATGCACAGTTCTTTCGGGCTTGGGCCGGCTACTACTCGGCATGGCTCGCGCGTGAATTGGGTCACCCGGACTGGCGCGAGCGCGGCCAGGATTCCATGGGATGGTTTGCGCAGTTGATTGAGCCTGGCAAGGCGGCTATCGATCCTGGTGATGTTTCAGTGGACCTGCGCAGTAACGAAGGGTTCGCCAGTTCGATTCTTGGTTCCGCGCTTGCTGCAAGTCTGGTGCAAACGGGTGCTACGGCTGATGCGTGGTTTACATTGTTGGCATCGCCCGGAACGCATAGCTCGGTGCGGATTAAGTTGCCGGCATGGCGCATTGCTTCGTACCTGGATCGCGGGGAATTGGAAACTGCGTTGACATTCTTACGCAGCGAAGGTGATGGATCGCAGGGTGTTGGGATGTCGTTGATTGCAGCCGCGCGCGCTGGACGAAAGCCCGACGCGCCTGGCGCTGCGGAGTTGTTGACCGAAGCAGTTGGGCGACTGGTTGCCGCTGGCAAGCTGCGCGAACTGTCGCTGATTTCATTGGCGCCGGGTGCGGAGGAGTCCGGGTCTGGTGCGCAACTCTTTGCGGCGGTACGCGCCGCTGCTGATGCCAATCGATTGAAAGATGAAGGAAAGAGTGTTGAAGCTGCAGCTGCATGGCAGCGCGCGGCCGATCGCATTGCCGGTGCCATTGGTCCGGGAGTTTCTCCAACCGTGTCTGCCGGCGCGCGGGCACTCAATGGATACGTCCTTCGAGGAGCGGGGCGCCCCGCGGAAGCAGCCGATGCATTTCTCCAGGCGGCAAAGGAAATGCAAGGCGATCGTGCTGGTGATACGCGCTGGCTGGCGGTGCTGTGCCTGGAAGAGGCAATGCGGGCGCCGAGTAGTAAGGGCAGCAGTGCCGCGACTTCGGGCGCAGGCGAAGCAACTGAATCGATGGCCACTCGCGTCTCTGCCACCGTTGATGCGATCATCACCGACCTGCCCGATACATCCGCCGCCGTCCGCGCGCGCGCGTGGCGCGTTCTGCACACGGATGTTCCAGCAATCGCTGACATTGATGCGCTACTCAGCGATACCGTGGCCGTTGAACTTGCCCCCGCGGCGCGTCGTGCAGCGCTTGATGGCTTGTATCGCCGCTTTCGATCACTCACCGGAGACGAGCGACGCGCAGCCGCGCGGCGTGCCCTTGCTGCTGGCGACGATGTTGCTGCCGGTGGAAGCGAAGAGGGCACACTTGAACTTCGTCGGCGACTTGAACTTGCCATTGCACTTGATGACCGCATGCGTGCATCGGATTCGTTAGTAGCTTTGGAAGCACGACTGCTTGTGGATAGTGCAGCCGCTGCAACGCCACCATCCGGAAGTGCCGCAGTGATTGACAGCGCGCTCGCGGCGGAGCTGGCCGCGCGTCGCACGCAGATCGCAGCGCTCGACGGTCGAATGGACGATGCGCTGACCGCGCTCCTTGCCGTCGAAGCTGGATCGCCGTGGGTCCGAGTGGCTGCGCAATCGCTCATGGGGGCGGTGCTTCGTAATCCCGCGTGTGGTGCCGCAATTCGAGCCGCTGTTGCCAAAGCGGTGATTTCCGGGCAGGAAACTGCCGGTGCGGCCGAAGCCGCTATGTGGATGCGCGCCGAAGCAGAGTTGCTCCGCGAAGGGAAGCCCGCCATCGATCGCACCGGAGCGGAACGCGCCGGTGCGTCAGCCTTGGCTTCGTCTCCAAAGTCCGCGGCATTGCTCCTAGCAAGTGCGGACCTGCGGGTTGCTTCGGGCGACGCTTCGGGCGCGGCAGCCTTGTTGCGCCAAGTGCTTTCAGCGAATGCAGCCGGAACGGAACCGTGGTTTGAAGCCAAGGCGATGCAGATTGAATCCATTGCAAGCACGGATCAACCGCGTGCTCGATCGCTCCTTGAGCAGGTTCGACAGCTTGGGAATGGCTTTGGAGACGGCGCTGCGTCCGCCCGACTGGCGGCACTTGATGTGCGGCTTTCAAAGACATCGAGCGACCTCAATACCACGACGCCGAACGGAGATCGCCGATGACTCAAACCGGCGGACCAACTGATCGGCAGCGCATGCTTGACCAACAAGTGTTGCTCATCATTCATTCGAGCGGCGGTTGGAACGCGCGCACGCGCGCGCGCCTCGCAGCGTTTGCGCGTACTCGAGGCGTTGACTTTGCTGCCATGATCAATAGTGCGTTACGTGCGGTTTCGGTTGGCAGCGCTCTTGGACGTACCCCAGCGCCGGTTGCGGAAGTGGAGACGGCGGAAGTTGCGCCGTCGGCACCAACCAGCAGCCGTGGCGCGGAACTCGCCGTTGGGCTTGGAATCCTGGTGATTGCCATGGCAGTGAGCGTTGGCCTGGTGTGGTTTGCAGCCGACCGCGCGGCTCGTACCAGCACCGCTTCTTCCGCCAGTTCCGATCCGGCTTCGCGCAAGGGTCCGCTTGCACCAAGCGCCGAAGTCGATGCGCGGAACCCAGGAGCGGCAGACGTTGATTCGCGGCGACCTTCCTCGGATCGCGCAGCAGCGGCGGCAGCAAACAACCCGCGATCCGCGCTAGCGCGCAACACGCCGCCGGTTCCGGCGATGTACTCGCGCCCGCCGCTTCTGCGCGTTGACGCTTCGCCCGATTGGGCGCGTACTGCATTAGAGACCATCGCCGCCGAGGAGGCGGAGCTTCTTGCCATGCAAGCCCGCGTTGGTGCCGGCACCACTGCGTTGGATGCCGATCGCGCAGCATGGAGTCGCTCCACTGATGCGTTCTGCGCTTCATGGCCGCTCCTTGGAACGCGCCGTCGTGAAACCATTCTTGAGGCGATCGTTGCACTTCATCCACGGCTTGGAAATTCTGAGAGTCGGCTGACGCTGCGTGCGCCGCTGGAGGTGATGCGTGCCGTGCGCACCGATACACCGGAAGCCATCTGGCGCGGAAGTGGTGCTGCTGGACTCATAGCTGCGCTGGATCTTCGTTCCGCTGGTGGCGCGCCGTTGGCATTTGGTGAAGCCGCACTGGACTGGCTTGTTCCACGCACCAAAGCGGCGTGCGACGCTGTTTTTTCAGGCAATCCAACGCAAGCGACGGACGTGGTTGATGCATGGCTTCAGGCCACGGAAGCGGCAACCTCATCCGGTCCACTGCGCGATGAACGAGACACTCGGATCATGTCGCTCATCGACATGATGTTGCGTCGCACCGCGCCGTTTGAGCGTCCAGGAGTTTCCGCTGACACTGCGGGAACGCTGCTCGATGCGTTGGCGTGGACGGGCGAACCAGCGCGTCGATCAAGAATCGCTGCCACGTTCCGAACGTGGCTTGAGGATCCGACAGTCAGTGCAGTTTCGTTGCATGGCCTCACCAGCGTGTTGGCTGCACGCCGACCAGGCGCGTGGTGGGAACCATGGCTGGTGGTGTCGGCACGCGCTGACATGGCGGATCGAGCCCGTACAGCAGATCACTTCGCCACCGCACTTGCTGCTGCCTCCACTGAAGTAGTGGCTGCGAATGATTCTCCACGTATCCGGGGCGTCCGTCCGGAACTGGTTGATCGATGGGTTCGCGTTGCGCAATTGGTGCTTGCGCGTACCCCTGCTGAAGACCCGGCGTTTCGAATTGCATACGCCGCCGAATTGGTGGCCATGGTGGAGTCCGCGCGACTGTTGGAACGCGGACGCACCAGTGATGCCGAGGCACGCATTGCGCAGGTTGAGGACCCACAGGGACTCGCCCCCGATGATCTCGATCGGTGGAAGGGCCGCACCGAGCGGACGGCTGGTCGTGCTGCCGCCACGGATGGGCGACTTGACGCAGAATTGCGCGCCCGTAACTCAAATGACGACAAATTGGCCCTGTTGCGCTCGCTTCGAACCCGCGCCATTGCGGACCTCGGTCCCATCGATGCCGCGACACTTGCGCGCGAGGCACTGGCTTCCCCGTCTCCACAGTTACGGTCTGTTTCGCAGGGCGTGATTGCTGATGTCCTTGCCACCGGCCCGAACATGGTTTCCGCATTGTCCGCAGAGATTCCTTCAGCGGTCGACGTGTCTGAGGCCGCCGCACTGGCCGGGATCGTCTCTGGGCAACCCGTTCCACGCGGTCCAGATGATCGCCGCCGTGCCGCCGCCATGCTGCTGCTTCTTGATCACTACGCGGCGTTGGTTCCTTCCGAACAGCACCGTATTGATTCGGTAGCGCAGGAATTCACCCTCAGCGCAAATTCGGTGGTACGCGCGCTTGCGGGTCGTCCGGTGAGTGTTGATGCACGGCCAGAAGATGCGTTGCGTGCGTGGTTCGCGGCGCGCGCTACTGAAGCGGGCCCCGTTGTTCCTGCATCCGAACTGAAGTTGATCATCAGTACATCGGACGCGCGGCGTCGCCTGGCTGCGCCTGGTCCGCAAGCAGCGGTGGCAGAACTGGTCGGGATCCTTGAACTTGACGCGGCGATACTGGCGGAGCGCATGCCACGTCGGCGCAGTGCAATCAATACGTTGCTGCAGCGCGCTGCGGCGGACCGTGCAGCAGCGCCGGACGTGTTTGCGCAACTCGTATCAACTTCGCGGGCGCTGCTTGAAGTTGCCGCATTGGGCATTGCCCCTGAAGGGCAGGTGCAGTGATGAATTGCAACATCCGTTGGTCCCGATGCGCATGGATCATGGCGATGGCCTGCGCAGCGACACTTTCGCTTGCCTTTGCGCCGCACGCCGCTGACGGCTGGCGAGCAGAGCTTGACCGACGCCTGGCCGCGCTGCAGCCGGAACGAAGTGCCGAGTACTTGGCGCTTGCGGAAGACGTGATGGACCGCGCCTCCACCGCGCCTGCGCCGGACGTGGATCGCGCGCTCGCACGGCAACTGGCCTCACTCGCCGGTGCGCTTGATGTTCGAGAGATGGGACGCAGTGCGGCGCTCTTCCTAGTGGATCATGCCGCCGCCGATGCCGACCGGTCACGCATGTTGGCACTGGCCATGCTTCTCGATCCGTCATCCGATGCGCGTGTTGAAGCTGCCGAGCGATCGGAAGCGGTGATGTCGCTGGTCCGCGCGTTTGCGCTGTATCGCCGCGGAGAGGGAACCCGTGCCAAGGAAGCATTGGCAAGTGGTGGCGCCGCGGCGCTCCTGGAGCGTCACCCGGAAATTCTTAAGGGTGGCAGTGCGCGCTTCCGTGCCGACTGTGAAGCCATGCGTACCAGCGGAGCCCCCGCGATGGCGCAGTCACAAGTGGATGGACTTCACTCGCTCGCTGCTGGCTCCATTGCTGGCGCGCCGCGTTCGTGGAGCGAAGCACTTGCGCGTGTCGGCGCTGGTCCGCTGCCAGAAGTCGATCTCAATGATCCCCGCGGCTTGTTCGGCGTTGATCCGAACCGTTGCGTGTGGGACGGCAAGGGTTGGACGGAACGCCAGGCCGCACCGTTAGTCATACCGGCGCCGGTCACGGTGCCTGCTGCGAAGCCCCGCGGTTGATGATCAGGTCACGGAGCTTGGCCCGCTGTGGTTCATCAAGGATCTTGGCTAGCTCGCCGAAGATGTGCTGCCGTTCGCGCATGGAGTATGCGCCCGGCTCGCGCTTACCCTGAATCTCCTGCACGCCGATCTCCGTGAACAGGCTGCGCACCTTCTCCGTCTGTTCCGGAGTGAGGTCAAGGCGCTTGGTGACGTCTTCAAACTGCGCTTTGCGGGATTCCGCGCGTTGCGTGATCGTGCGCTTCACCATGCCGCCGATCGACTCGAGCCGCATGCGGAATTCCAGGCGTTCGTCGGCTTGTCGGTCGAGTTCGCCGGTGACATCTGGGAAGACCTCCCGGCGCAGTTCCGCCTTGCGCGCGGCATGCCATTCGGTCACCATGCGGCGTGCCTCGGTCTGCTGCTCGGCGGTGAGGATCGCGCTGCACTCGTCGATGAGCGTGCCCCGCGCGGCGAACGGCTGCATGTCCGCAAAGAGTTTGCGGATGCGCCCAAATGCCGCCGCGCGATCGGCTGGTTCCATAGCGCGCATCGCCTGGAGGTCGGAACCAGCCGCGAGCACCTGGTCATAGTGTGCCGTGACAAAGTCAGAGAAGGCCTTGCTGCGTGCTGCGTCGCGTGCCTCCACCGCGCGGAGGGATTCGTCATCGAGTTTCAGCCGATAGACGGCGGCGGTTTCCGGTTCCGCATCGAGCGGTTCAAGCATGCCATCGAAGCCGCGGTTGACCGTGGTGGGTTTGGCGTCCGCTGGGGACGCTGCGACCGTCGGTCCGGCCAGGACTCCCGGCGGGGTGAGTTCCACGGGCGCCCCGGGCGGTCCGGAGACCCCGGTCGGCGGGGCGTTGCTCGCGGCCGGAGGGGCTATGGCAATGCAAGCACAGAATGCGATGAATGCAAGGTTGGACATGGCGGGTGAACGACCAATGAGGGTGCGATATTGCGTGGTGAGGCGGTGCTCAAGGCCCGAACGGCCAAATTTCACATCCGGGCTCAGACCTTCGCAAGCGCCTGTTCAAGGTCCTTCAGCAAGTCGTCCGTATGTTCAATTCCGACGCTCAGGCGGACCAGGGAATCGCTGATTCCAAGCTGCTGGCGCTGCTCTGGGGGCACGCTGGCGTGGGTCATGATGGCGGGGTGTTCGATGAGACTTTCCACTCCTCCAAGACTTTCGGCGAGGGCAAAGATGTGCACGTTCTCCAAGAATCGACGGCTTTCTGCAATGCCACCCTTGAGGAAGATGGTGATCATTCCGCCGCCTGCGGGGGCGCCGTCCAAGCGCATCTGTCGCGCCGCAAGAGCGTGCTGCGGATGGCTCGCGAGACCTGGATAGACAACGCGCGCAACTTTCGGATGCGCCTCAAGCCACGCAGCGATACGTGCCGCGCTGGTGCAGTGCTGACGCATGCGCACCGCGAGCGTCTTGATACCGCGCAACGTGAGGTACGCATCGAACGGTCCCATGACACTACCGATGGCATTCTGCATAAAGCGCAACTTCTCAGCAAGCGCTTTATCGCCGACAACAAGCGCGCCGCCAACCGTGTCGCTGTGGCCACCGAGATACTTGGTGGTGGAATGCATCACCATATCGATGCCCAATTCGAGCGGCCGCTGCAGGAGTGGAGTGGCAAAGGTGTTATCGCAAACCGTGATGGCTCCGCATGCCTTGCCAATCTTCGCAACGGCTGCCAAGTCCACGAGTTTCAAAGTCGGGTTGGTTGGTGTTTCTACCCAAATCATCTTGGGCTTATGTGCTTTCACTGCTGCCTCAAGTTTGGCAATGTCGGTCATGTCAACAAACTCAACCTTCAAGCCCTGACTTCGCTTGCGCACCTTGTTTAACAGGCGATTGGTGCCGCCATACACATCATCCATGCACAGGATGGAGTCGCCGCAGTCAAGCATTTCCAGCGCAGTACTGATGGCTGCAAGGCCACTTGCAAAGCAGAAGCCGCCGTTGGTGCGGTCTTCTTCGTCAGTGAGCTTGGACCCTTCAATATTGGCAATCAGCCGCTCGGCCGCAAAGCGCGTGGCATTGTGGCTGCGGCTGTATTCGTACCCCTTGTGAACGCCGGGGCTTTCCTGAATAAAGGTGCTGCTTGTGAAAATCGGGGGCATCACTGCGCCAGTTCCCGGCTCGGGTGACTGGCCGCCATGAATGACGCGTGAATCAAGGTGAAGGTTGCCGTGTGCCATAGTGTTCGTATTTCCAGAGTGGCTAACTGTTCAGAGAAGTTGCTTGCGCAAGTAATTGATCAGATCGATCTTGGTAATGATTCCGTAGAACGCTGAGTCGTCCGCAACAATCGCTACGCGGTCAGCGCGGAAGATCGGAATCAGGTCACTGACCTTGGAGGATGGTCGCAACGTTTCCAAGCGTCGCGTCATGTATTCAGAAACGGGCTTGGTGCCAGCGCCCTTCGGATCTTCAAGCAGCGCCATCAAGACATCGCTCTCATCAATGATTCCTGCAACGCGTCCGCCTTCGTCAATCACCACCATCTGACTGACGTTGTAGAGACGCATGCGCTTGATGGCCTGTTGCATCGGAATCGCAGGCGTAAGCGTGTAGTCCTCGCGGTCCAGGTGGCGGCGGGCAATCATGTCGCGCAGATCGCCGGTCTTGGGGCGATCAATGAACCCGTTGTCGGTCATCCAGAAGTCATTGAACATCTTGCTCAGATACTTGGCACCCGAGTCGCAGATGAAAGTGACCACATTCTTAGGCTCTTTTTGCTCGCGGCAGTAACGCAGCGCCGCGCACAGCAGGGTGCCAACGCTTGATCCAGCCAAGATGCCTTCCTTGCGCAGCAGTTCGCGCGCAGTGTGGAACGCATC